>Ga0265325_10001761_pt1 | contig 14998 bp, 15 predicted proteins | sample 41420metaG_FD_202090 | JGI IMG/M metagenome (GOLD analysis project Ga0265325, IMG submission 202090) | Rhizosphere microbial communities from Carex aquatilis grown in University of Washington, Seatle, WA, United States - 4-14-20 metaG | ecosystem: Host-associated > Plants > Roots > Rhizosphere...
GCGGCTCGCTAGCCCGGCCAGCCCGCGCAAGTCCATCTGGTTGTGGTGAAAGATGGGGACGAGCGGATCGGGCGAACCTCCGCGCAGGTAATCGAAATAAATTTGCGGAATGAACTCGGACATCACATCCGCACCGCGATTCCATCCCAGAACGTGCTTCTCGAGTTCAGGCAGGCGGGCCGATCCCAGGCGCAGACGCCACAGGTTGCGGGCGGGATGCAGAAAATCCAGATGCGCTCTGGGCGATGGCACGCGAATTTTTCGCGTCATGTTAAAGCGGGTTTCGAGCAGCGGCCAATCGAACGACTTGCCATTGAACGTGACCAGCACACGGCGCTCCGCCATTCGTTCCGCCAGCGCTACCAGCACCGACAGCTCTTCGCTGTGCTCGCGCATAAAAAATTGTTCCACTTCGAGGCCGCCCGCGTCCCACCAGGCGATGCCGATCAGAAACGGATATGTGCCGGTGCCGCCGGCGAGGCCGGTGGTTTCGGTATCGAGGAAAAGCCATTGCTCCGGATCGCACACGCTGTCGGGCGCATTTGGCTCGAGCAGCCGCAGAGCTGTCGCATTCACTGGTGCGCTGGGAGGTTCACAGCCGATCGACTCCGAAAACCATCGCCGGAGGGCGAGGTGTTCGCCGTACTTATTGGCGCGCGGGGTTGCTCCCAGCATGTGCGCCAGGCGCTCGGCTCCGACGGGGATATCGGGGCGCATGCCGCGGATGGCATGTTCCTCGGCTAGCGACACTAGCCTGCGAATCTGCGCGGCGGCGGCAAATCCACCCGGTTCGGCCGATGCGCTCCCTGCGGGCCGCCGGAGCGCCTTCAACCGCGCAAATCTATCTGTTTCCACTGTCGCTATCGCTCCGTGTTCAAATTTGCGGGTAGTCATTTTGCGAAGAGAAGAGCCCTTTTTCGCCGCATGACTGCGCAAGGCGAGACAGACCGCGGCGCAAAGGTGAGACACACCGCCAATCGGGAGATTGGCGTTCCCAGGGGGCGACGTCCTGGCGCGCCGAAGCTTTGACGGGCGTGAATGCCTGAGAGCGAAAGAAGAAGCAGGCCCTCACCCATCCGCGCTTCGCGCGTATGGGCTCAGGATGACAACTAAAAGCTAAGACAGCGGCGAGAAAAACGGAAGACCGATGCTTGACGCCGAAGGTTCGGGCACCCTCAACAGCAACGGCGAAGAGGGATTCTTCGCTTCGCTCAGAATGACTGCCAACACCAAGACCAACACCACCAACAACACCAACAACACCACCTTCACCAACACCAACAACAACACCATAAGCATCAACACCACCCACACCACCAACACTCACACCACCAGCAACTTCAACAACACCAACACCACCAACACCAAGACCACCGACACCACCAATAACACCAACACGAGCAATGACCGCCGATACTGACGCAAACTGAGGGGATAGCCTTGGTGGCTCCGCTTCGCCACCGACCCTCGTAAACCCGACGAGGGTTCGGGCACCCGGAAAACCAGTCCGGATTGGCATGCCGGGATGACGACGGGAGGCAGAAATAGAGGCTTGCCGGCGTTGGCGTTCTTTCGGGGTCACGCGCACAGCCGATCCATGATCGCGAGGGCTGCTTCCTTGGTGCGCTCGCTCTTCTCTCCTGCTGGGCCTACGCAGGACGGGCATCCTTGGTCGCACGGGCACGCCGCAATCAACTCTTGCGTTCGGCGCAACAGCAGCTTGTGTGCGCGGTAGAGGGGCTCGCTGAATCCTATGCCTCCCGGATAGGCATCGTAGATGTACAGATTTGGCTCGAAGAATTCTTTCATCTGTGAGGGATCGCTTGCCGCGCTGGAAAATTCCTGCCACTCGGTTTCGATCCCGGGGCTCGCGGGCCGCTCGCCTACCGCCGTGCCCAGGTCACGACGGTCGCACATCAGCAGCAGTGATGCCATCGACTCGAGCGCGTACAGCAGCCCGAAAATCCCGGTTTGCCGGTCGGACAAAGGGAACGGCAAATCCTCCAGCAGCTTCCGTTCTACCGTGATCCAGAACGCCGTCGTGTGGGTTTCGTTCTCCGGCAGCTCGAGCTTTCCATCGCCGATATTCTCGTTGGTGAAAAATTTGATCTTTTTGAATCCAACCACCTGCGACCTTACCAGCACATCTCCATGCGCGCGCGCGGCTGGCCCCGCTATGCTTTCTTCTTCGGCGATTTCCAGGACGCGCACCTGCGTATAGCGGATCGCGTCGGTGTAGTAATCCACGTTCACCGGCTTCACGTAGGCCTTGCGCTGGTCGAAATCCAGCTTGTCGACGTGATATTGCTGCCCCTGGTGAATGTAGATCGCCTTCGGGTGCACGGTGGTGAGCGCCGACGTAAAATCCACCTCGCCGATTACCTCGGGCTTGCCCTCGTCCTTGTCCTTGCCCTCGCCGGTCGTATCGATGATGATGAAGTTGTCCGACGTCACCGCGCGCAGGCTCACCGTGTCCGCCGGATACGCCTGCTGCACCCAGTGCCAGTTTCCGCCGCTGCGATGCAGATAGCCCGCATCGCCGAGCCGCTCGCATAAGGCCGCCACATCCACGCTGCCGAACGTGTCTTCCGGCGACAAAGGCAGCTCGAATGCGGCGCATTTCAAATGGTTCACCAGAATTTCGAGGTTGTCCGGCTGCACGTAGGCATGCTCGGGCGAGCGATCGAAAAAATAATCCGGATGCTGCACGATGAATTGATCGAGCGGCGCAGACGACGCCACCAGCACCGCGCAGGACGTCCCGCTGCGGCGCCCCGCGCGCCCCGCCCGCTGCCACGTGGACGCGATCGACCCCGCATATCCCGCCATGACGCAGGCGTCGAGTGACCCGATATCGATCCCCAGCTCCAGCGCGTTGGTGGCCACAACGCCGCGAATCCGTCCCTCGCGCAGCCCGCGCTCGATCTCGCGCCGCTCGCTCGGCAGATAGCCGCCGCGATACCCGCGAATCGGCTCGGCCTGCCCCGACTGGGGCCGGTTGGCCTGCTGCAAATACGTGAGCAGCACCTCCGTGTGCAGCCGGCTGTTCGCAAACACGATCGTCTGCAGCTTGCGCGCGAGCAGTTCCTTCGCCACGCGCGTGGTCTCGTTCAGGTAGCTGCGGCGAATGCCCAGGTTCCGGTTCACCATCGGCGGATTGTAAAACACGAAAAGCTTTTCGGCGGCCGGCGCGCCGTTTTCCTCGATTACCTCGGCTTTCTTTTCGATCAGCTGCCCCGCCAGCTCACCGGGATTCGCAATCGTAGCCGAGCAGCAGATGAACTGGGGGTCCGAGCCGTAGAATCGCGCCACGCGCCGTAGCCGCCGCAGCACGTTGGTCAAATGGCTCCCGAACACCCCGCGATACGTATGCAGCTCGTCCAGCACGATGTAGCGCAGGTTCTCGAACAGCCGCACCCATTTCGTGTGGTGGGGCAGGATCCCCGTGTGCAGCATGTCCGGGTTCGAGAGGATCACGTGCCCGCGCTCGCGGATCGCCTTGCGCGCGTCGCTCGGGGTGTCGCCGTCGTAGGTGAATACGCCGAAGCAGTCGTCGAGCAGCGTCGCCAGATCGTGCAGCTCCGCAAGCTGGTCCTGCGCGAGCGCCTTGGTGGGGAACAGGTAGAGCGCCCGCGTGTCGCGATTCTCGAGAACCGCGTTCAGCACGGGCAGGTTGTAGCAGAGAGTCTTGCCGGAGGCGGTCGGCGTCACCACCACGAAGTTTTTCCCGGCGTGGGCGAGTTCAGCCGCGGCAGCCTGGTGAGAATACAGTTGCTCGATGCCCTTCGCGGCGTAAGCGGCTGCGAGTTCGGGCCGCACCCACTCCGGCATCGGCCGAAACTGCGCCGCGCGCGCGGGAATATGCCGCACTGCGGTGAGCAGTTCGTCGGCGCGATACCGCGCCGCCAGCGAGCTGAGCACCTCCTGCACCCTGTCGATTGTGCTTGCGGTGCCCGCGCCTCGCCGGATGGCAAGTTGCGCCTCGGGTGCGAGTATCGACTCTTGCTCTGACCGCCGTTGCCGCGCCGCTTCCTGGCCCGCTGCTGGCATGGAACACTCCTTCGGACGCAGCACGGCCCCGAATCGCAGTTCGCGCTGCTTCGCCTTTTGTTCGCTCACCGTAGCATGCGGCCCGCCGCGATGCAAGAGCGGAAATTCCGGTTTTCAGGGATTCCTGGGCGAAGGGTTATTTTTTCGCGGCTGTTTTGCCCGAGCGGTAGAGGATCACGCGCACTTTTTCCAGCGTTACCAGACCGCCGCCGATCATTTCATCGAGGCGCGGCAGAATGCTTTCGATGCGCTCGGCGGCTTCCACGCATTCGATCACCACCGGCAGGTCCTGCGAGAGGCGCAGCACTTTCTCCGTGTGGTAGATGCTCGATGAGCCGAAGCCTCCGACGCCGCGCAGCACCGTGGCGCCACTGAATTTCTCGCGCCGCAGCAACTCGACGATCGCCTCGTACAGCGCCTTGCCGTGCCAGCGGTCCGATTCGCCGATATGAATGCGCATCAGCGTCCGCTCGCCTTCAAATCGCTCGTGTTTCGCGTGCTCCATACTGCCTCCTTCGGAATTCGTCATATACGGTCCGCAATGCGCATCCCGGCAAACACGCCGAGCAAGCCACCGATCACGCTTGATAGCACGTAGACGCTCGCGCGCATCCAGTCTCCGTCGTTCAGCATGCGCGCCGTTTCATAACTGAAGCTCGAAAACGTGGTGAACGCCCCGAAGAAGCCCACGGTGATCCCGATGCGCCAGTCCGGCGGGATCGTCAGGTGCGTGAGCGCGTATTCCCCGATGATGCCCAGAAGAAAACAGCCGATCAGGTTCACCACCAGCGTGCCCATGGGGAAGGTCGAGCCGGTGCGCTGCTGCACGAATCCCTGCAATCCGTAGCGCGCCAGCGTCCCCGCGATGCCAAACACGATCAGCAGAGCAATTCGCACAGTGCCTTCCTTCCTTTGTGCCGGGCTTCCGCCCTAAAAGCAAAAAACTCCTGGGCGCCGTCGGCGGCCAGGAGTCATCAGTCCTTCACGGACGGTTCAGGCGAACTCCATCGCCTCAAAATTGTCGACAGCATCTTAGCACGCCAGCCGTCTCGCTTCGCGTCGATTTCTTCAACGGCGGGCCGTCTTACATCGCGAGGAAAGCGAGCCGTCGTACGCCGCGGATCGCATCAAACTTGACACGGGGACCTTGCGCCGATATAGAAGATGCATGGCCCAATCGATACTGATCTTTGATTTTGGAACGGATGAAGAGGCGGCGCAGCAGGGGCGGCACAAGGTAGACGCGTGGCAGCAGGGTTTTCGCCTCGGCAAGAAAATCCTGCTGAAGTTCGACCGCAAGGAATCGAACGGCAGCGCGGACGCCGCAGCTGCCGACGCGAATGAAGAGGCCGCGGCAAAAGGCAAGACGGCGAAAAAGGGTTCGGCGAAAGCAAAGAGTGCTGCGGGAGGCGATGGCAAAGCCGCCTCGGGCGTTCGGCTCCTGATCCGTCTCGATTTTTCGGATCACGAGAAGCTCACGCTGCAGCGCTGGCTCGACCGCATCCCCTCCGAAGAGCCTTTCAAGTCCGCCAAGGGCGAGACCATTCGCCACGGTGACGCAGCCTTCGCCGCGACCGCCGAGCTCTTCGACTCGCTCGACTGATGGACTTGCCGATGCAATCGGTATAAAAAGTGCAAGGTTCGCGTCACCGGCAATGGCCTTCTTTGTGGACTCGGCTCGCATTTGGATATAATGAGGCGAAGGGAATCTGCCGGGCGGCCTTTCGCATTCGGATCGGAGGCAACTCTCTTGGCCTCTCACGTGAAACTCAAGACAGATCGCCCTGACCGAGACAGGCTTCGCGGCTTGACGCGCGATACCTTGATCCGCATCTACCGCACGATGTTTCTCTCCCGCCAGATTGACGACCGCGAAATCCAGCTCAAGCGCCAGAACAAAATTTTCTTCCAGATCAGCGGCGCAGGGCATGAAGCCGTGCTGGTGGCCGCGGGGCTGGTGCTGAAATCCGGCTACGACTGGTTTTTCCCCTACTATCGCGACCGCGCCCTGGCCTTGATGGTCGGCGAAACGCCCTACGAGATGCTTTTACAGGGCGTCGGCGCGAAGGACGATCCCGCGTCCGGTGGACGCCAGATGCCCTCCCACTGGGGCAATCCGAAATTTCATCTGGTTACCGGCTCGTCTCCAACCGGAACCCGCTGGCTCCACGCCGTAGGGGCTGCGGAAGCGTCTCTCTATTACGAAAAGTTTCCTAAGGCCCTTGAGCAGGCGCGTAAGGCGCCGGGCGGTGGAACGGTCGATTTCCACGCCGACGATGTCGCCTATGTTTCCGGCGGCGAGGGTGCCACGAGCGAGGGCGAATTTTTCGAGGCGCTCAACGCCGCCAGCCTGCAAAAACTCCCGGTTCTGTTCCTTGTCGAGGACAACGGCTACGCCATCTCCGTCCCGGTGGAATACCAGACGGCCGGCGGCAACATCTCGCATCTCGTCCGGAATTTCCCGCATTTCCATATTGAGGAGTGCGACGGCACCGATCCGCTCGAAAGCTACGAAGCACTGAGCCGCGCTGTGGCTCATTGCCGCGACCGGAAGGGGCCGGCCCTAGTCCACGCGCACGTCACGCGCCCTTATTCGCACTCCCTTTCCGACGACGAGAAGCTCTACAAGACTCCTGCGGAGCGCGAGGAGGAATCTCGCCGCGACCCTCTGCCGAAATTCGCGCTCTTTCTGGTGCGCGAAGGCATCCTCGACGAAGCGGAGCTCGAAGCCCTGGAAGCGGAAGTCGTCCGCGAGGTCACCGAAGCCATCGACCGCGCCCTGGCAGCCGAGTCTCCCGCCACGGATTCGGTCTACGTGAATGTTTATTCGCCGGACGTGGACCCCACTTCCAGCCAGTTTGAAACGCAGCCTCATCTGAATGGCCACCCGAAGACGATGGTCGAGATCGTTTCGGCCACCCTGCTCGACGAAATGGCACGCGATGAGCGCATCGTCGTATTTGGCGAGGACGTGGCCGATTGCAGCCGCGTCGAGAACCTTGCTTCCGTGAAAGGAAAGGGCGGCGTCTTCAAGGCCACCGCGGGATTGCAGCGCAAATACGGCTCGAGCCGCGTCTTCAACTCGCCCATCGCTGAGGCCGCCATCGTGGGCCGCTCGCTGGGCATGGCCATTCGCGGCTTGAAGCCCGTCGCCGAAATTCAGTTCTTCGATTACATCTGGCCGGCCATGATGCAGCTCCGCAGCGAGATGGCCACGCAGCGCTGGCGCTCCGCCGGCCATTTCAAGTGCCCGGCCGTGATTCGCGTGCCCATCGGCGGCTATCTCACGGGCGGCTCCATCTATCACAGCCAGTGCGGAGAAGTGGTGTTCACGCACATCCCCGGGCTGCGCGTCGTTATGCCGTCCACTGCGCTCGATGTCTGCGGGCTGTTGCGGACGGCGATCCGCTCGGACGATCCCGTGCTCTTCCTCGAGCACAAGCACCTGTATCGGCAGCCCTACAACCGCACGCCTTATCCCGGGCCCGATTTCACGATTCCTTTTGGTAAAGCGCGCGTCGTCCGAGAGGGTACGCAGGTCAGCATCATCACGTATGGGGCGGTGGTACACCGCGCGGAGGTTGCCGCGGCTTCCCTGGATCGCGAAGGCATCTCGGCGGAGATTATCGATCTGCGCACTCTCAGTCCCTACGACTGGGATGCCGTTGCCTCCACGGTGCGCAAGACCAACCGCGTGATCGTGGCCTACGAGGACTCGCGTTCCTGGGGCTATGGCGCGGAAATCGCCGCGCGCATCGCTGACGAATTGTTCGGCGAGCTCGACGGCCCCGTTCGTCGCGTCGCCGCCACCGACACGTTCTGCGCCTACAACCCGCGTCTGGAGGACGAAATCCTGCCCCAGACCGAAGACATCGTCCGCGCCGTCCGCGACTTGCTCTCGTATTAAACCCGGAGTATGTTGATTTTGACCGCGGTGAAAAAGGCTTGATGCTGCTTTTTGCCGACCTGGAAGGAGACCTTGCGATGACTTGCAAGCATTGCCAGCGGGAAGTTCCCGATCAATCGAATTTCTGCAATTTCTGCGGGGGGATGCAGCAGACCTCCACTTCGCGCGGCTACAAGCGCCTGATGCGGTCTTCAACGGATCGCAAGATCGCAGGAGTGTGCGGCGGCATCGCGGAGTATTTCGAAATCGACTCGACCGTCGTCCGCCTGGTGTGGCTCGTCCTGCTTTTTATTCCGGTGCCGATCGTTCCGTCGATTGTCGCCTACATCGTTGCGTGGCTCGTGATGCCCCAGGCCCCGATTCCCTTGGCCGCCACTGTGCCGCCAGCCGTGCCGCACACGACGCAGGTCGCTTAACGGGCGGCGCGCGGCGCGAGCATCAACTCGATCAGCCCTTCACTTTGCGCGAGGCTCTGCCCCCGCCGCGAAAGAATGCCGCGTCGAATGACACCGATCCGGCGCCGAATGTGGCCAACGCGAATACGCCGGCGGCGCACGCTAGCGGGAATTCGTACCGTCCCACTGCTGCCGGGCGCGCTAAGAGTTCATGCCCCATCCACAAAACCATTCCCAACTCGATGGTCAATAGCAAGGCTGCGAAGCGCGTGAAAATGCCGATCGCCAGCATTGCCCCGCTCACAACTTCCACCAGTCCCGCTATGCGTTCCACATACCCGGGTAGTCCGCCCCTTGCGCTCATGTCAAATATGAATTCGTGCGAGTGGCCGAGCAGCTTCGGGTACCCGTGATACATGAAAATGGCCCCGAGGCCCAGGCGCAGCAACAGAAGCGCCAGCGGACGCAGCTTTTCCATGCCGTGCACGCGAATGGCTCCTTGAAAAAAATCCGCCACAACTCTAGCACACGCGCTCCGCATCGTTTCGACACATCGCCCCCGTTTTTACCGTCCAGTTAACGCTCCCACCGGATCATTCGTGTAGAATCTGTTCTGCTTTGGAGGAATTTGGCAGCGATTCATGCGGAAGATTCTGATTGGCTTCGTTGTGGTTGCGGTGATCGCGGTCGCCGCCTATTTCCACCTCCATCACGCCAAGCCCCCCGTCGAAGCGGCCTATGCGGCCAATCGCGAAGTCACCGTCTGGAGCACGACGGCCCAAGTGCGATCTCCCGTCGCCACCGCAAACTTTGGCGAACCCCTCGGAATCATGAGCCGTTTCGGCGATCAGGTGCAGGTCCGCACGGCCACCGGGATCGTCGGCTGGGTAAGCGAGCACGATCTGCTTTCCGCTGAATTCTGGCAGAAAGCCAAGGATCTCGACTCCACTACATCGGCCCTTCCCATTGAGGCGCACGGCCACACCCGCGTCCTGAGTAATTTGCATCTCGATCCCGGCCGGGACTCCGCGCGCATCCGCCAGGTGAACAAGGGCGTTCCGATCGAGTTATTCGAACGCCGCGTCGAACTCGTTCCTCCCCCGTCGGCTTCGCCCGCGTCGTCGCCCGCGTCATCGACGCCCGCGCAGGAAACGTCCGCGCCCGCTGCTGCCGCTACGAATGCCAAAAAGGAAGATTGGTGGCTCGTCCGCGCCCATCTCCCCGATCAGACCACCATGTCCGGGTGGATCATCGGCCGCTTCATCGATCTGGACGTCCCCGCTCCGCTTCCCGATTACGCCAGTTCGGCCGGAATGCGCATCGTCGCGTGGTTCGAGCTGAACCATGTTTCCGATTCCGCGGGCGACGCGAAGCCGCAGTATCTCGTGGTGGGCGACCGCGGCGCGGAAGGCCAGCCCTGCGATTTCACCTTGATGCGCGTCTTTACCTGGAGCACGCAGCGGGAACGCTACGAGACGGCGTTTGTCGAGAGCGACGTTTGCGGCAGACTGCCCGTGAGGCTCACGCCGGGAACAACTCCCGGCGGCGACGCTTCCTTCACATTTGAAGACCTGAGTGGCGGCGCTCCCGAGCAGCGCCTCTATCGCATGCATCAGACCATTGTCCGCCGCATCCGCCAGGGCGGCGCGCCCGGCGGAAAGCCGGCGAGCCACAAAAAGCGGTTGACGCCACCGTCACACGTTCACCCAACTTCGGCTGGCGGCGCGAAGCACAAGTGAATAGATTGGTACGTATGCCTCGCCGCATCGTACTCCTAGCAATTCTTTTGGCGTTGCTCGGCGTGCTCCTGGTGGGAGTCCGCCCAAAAACGGAAACTCGCGCACAATCGGCCCAATCGGATAAGTCCTCCGCCGCTGCTACCGGGCTCCAGTATCTGGGCAGCTGGGGAATGAAGGGCAGTGAGCCCGGCCATCTCGCTCAGCCCACCTGCATCGCCACCGACGCGCTCGGCGATATTTTCATCCCCGATGCGGGCAGCCGCTTCATCCACAAGTTCGATTTCCAGGGAACGCCGCTGCTTTCGTTCCAGGATGACTGGGTCAAGTCCCCGCAGTCCATCGCCATCGACCGCGGGGGCGCCATCTACATCGCCGACGCGAGCCGGGGCGGCTTCTCCGTTTTTCTGCCCAGCGGCGATCGCTACCGGGACCTCAAGCTGAAAACCCGTCCGAACGCGGAGGATATCCTCGGCGTCACCGTCGCCGACGATGGCCTCATCTTTGTCCTCGACCGGAACGCCAACCAGGTTCTCGTCTACACTCCGGTGTTCCGCCTGACGCAGACTTGGCGGCCCTTTGCCAACTCCGCGGACCGGGCGAGCGCCATCGCCTATGGGCCCGATGGCTATGTCTACGTGCTCGACGGAGAAGATAACCGCATCGGCCGGTTTACCGAGAGCGGCCACGTGGTCTCTGAAATCAACGCGCGGAGGCAGGGCGGTAATCGCAGATTGGGCAATCAGTTCGCGGTTGCGAACGGCTCGGTGTTCCTGATGGATGGCGACGGCCTCACGCTTCACGTTTTCGCTTCCGACGGCACGCCCAGGTTCGATTTCGACCTCGCCCCGCAGCTAGGGCGCGAGCACCGCTTCGTTCCCGCCCTGGCCGTAAGCCCTCGCCGCGAACTTCTCGTGCTGGACTCGCCGGACTCCCGCGTCCTTCGCTATCGCATCAATTTCTGATATGTCTTGAAAGCGCGCCGATATTCTGGCGATATTCTTTGGCGAATGTCACGCCGCGGAGGAACTTCGTATGCCCTTGTTACTCACCGAAGCGGACGTAAAGGCTCTTTTGACCATGCCGCTCGCCCTCGAAGCGGTGGAGACTTCCTTCCAGCGCCTCGCCGAAGGCCAAGCCGTGCTTCAGTATCGCCAGCGGCTGCACGTCCCGGGGAAAGGCGTGTTGAACCACATGGCTGCGGCGGATTTGGTCACCGGTTACATGGGACTGAAGATTTATTCCATTTCCCGCAGCGGAGCGCGTTTTGTAGTTACGCTATTTAGCGCCGATTCGGGCGAGCTGGTGGCTCTGATCGAGGCCGATACTCTTGGCCAGATGCGCACCGCGGCCGCCAGCGGCGTGGCCACACGCCTGATGGCTCGCGAGGACGCGCGCGTCGCCGCGATCATCGGAACGGGCCTGCAGGCGCGCACACAAATCGAAGCCCTTGCCGCCGTTCGCAAACTGGATAGCATTCGCGCCTTCGGGCGCGATGCCGGCAGGAAAGAAACGTTCGCCCGGGAAATGTCCGCGCGCCTCGGCGTTCCGGTTACTCCGGTTGCCTCCGCCGAAGAAGCCGTTCGCGGCGCGCAGATCGTGACCACCTGTACTACCTCCAAGGTTCCGGTCCTCGAAGGCCGCTGGCTTGAGCCGGGAATGCACCTCAACGCCGTCGGCGTGAACCAGGCGCAGAAGCGCGAACTCGATACGGAGGCGGTTCTCCGCTGCGGCCTGATCGCCGCCGATTCGCGCGAGCAGTCGAAAATCGAATCGGGCGACCTGATTCAGGCCTTCGCCGGTGATGCCTCGCGATGGGAATCCGTTCGCGAATTTGCGGAGATCGTCTCGCGGAAGATTCCTGGCCGCTCTAGCGCGGATCAAATTACCCTTTTCAAATCGAATGGCGTAGCCACCGAGGACGTCGTGGTGGCAGGCAGAATTTATGAAATGGCGCGCGAACGAGGAATGGGAAAGCTGGTGCCGATGTGGGATGAAAAGGCGCGTTCGCTGGCCGAGCGCGGTACTTAGGATTCTTCCAAGAATATAGGGGTGAGCATCTAAGCCTGTATGCGTCTCATGCGCTTTTCAAGGGCGACGTGTAATCGTTGGCGGGTATCGGCGGGGAGAGGAACTGGCTCGGAGTTGCAAAAAATCTCGATAGTCTTTTTCGTGGTGTTTACTACTACCCGGCAATTCTTGCACTTGGCGAGGTGCTCTTCGATTTCCATGCGAAGCGCCGGATCGAGCATCTCATCGAGATAATCTGCCAGCTCCGACAGCAGTCCTTTGCACTTCACGAGTTTTCTCCTCGCCGAAAATATCGATTGAGCTTCTGACGCAATTTGAGCCGGGCCCGCAGCAGGCGCGATTTCACGGCCGGAACCGAAAGCCCCAGCGCCTCTGCTGTCTCTTCGGTGGACAATTCTTCGATGTCGCGCAGCTGGAAAACGATTCGGAAACCAGGCTCGAGTTCCCCCACCACAGTCGATAGAATCTGCGCCAGTTCGGTCTGTTCGTAGCGCTCTTCGGGAGACGGTCCCCAGTCCTCGACTTCGCGGGGTACCATGTCCTCGCCCGTGTCCACCTCTTCATCCAGGGATATCTGGTTGGGGCGCCGTTTCCGCAGCTTCATCAGCGCCTGGTTCACCGCAATGCGCACGAGCCAGGTATAGAACCGCGAATTGCCCTGGAACTCGCCCAGGTGCTCGTATGCCTTCAGGAACGCCTCCTGCATGGCGTCCTCGGCATCTTCGCGATTCTGGGTGATGTTCTGGGTGAGGCGGAAGATTTTGTGCTCGTAGCGGCCCACCAGCGTCTCGAACGCCGATATATCCCCGGATTTCGCCGCGGCGACGAACAAAGGCTCATCGTCTTTCACCACCTGCGAAGGCAGGGGGCGCGGCGGCACCGGCGGATTTACTTTGGACGAGCCCATCGAATGTTTTTCCATAGGAGAGGGTAGCACAGGTCCCGGAACCTCAGAATCGAAGTCTGCCTGCGCGTGAACGATTGGATGCGGCTAAGGGCGAAACGATGTAACTTTCGCACCGAAATCCCACTCGCCCGGGAATCGCGGGGACTCCCTGTAGTATGATTACCCGGGCGGTAAAACGCTCCGGTGTCCATGTTCCTCAATCAGAGGTAGTTGCTGCAACTGGCCCTTATTCGCTGGGAGCATCACCCGAAAGGCAAGTCCTGCTGTCCGGATAAGCGAACCGCGATTCTATGCGAACACTCCCTGACTATCTCCGCAAGGGTATGAAGATGATCCTGGTCGGCCCCAACCCGGGCGACCGCTCGGCCCGCGTCGGGCACTACTATGCCGGCCGCACCAACCTCTTCTGGTCCATCCTTTACGAATCCGGCGTCATCCCCGAGCCGCTCAGCTATGAAGACGACCGCCGGATGCTCGAGTTCGGCATCGGCATGACCGATCTCGTCAAGAGGCCCACCCGCACCGTCGAAGAAATCGAGCGCCAGGAGTTCGCCGAAGGGCGCGTACTGCTGGCGCAGAAGCTCGAAGAGCACAGGCCCCGGGTCATCGCCTTCAACGGCAAGATCGTCTACGAGAAATTTGCCGGCCGGCCGTGCAAGCTGGGCCTGCAGAAAGACACCCTCTACGGCGCCCAGGTGTTTGTTCTGCCCTCCACTTCGGAGGCCAACGGCGGCGTCACCATGCGCTATTTCAAGAAGCTGGCCGAGCTGCTGAAAAGCTTGAAAGACTGACGACTAAGGAATTCTTGCCGCCATGAGCGCTACCCAACAGCGGGCATCGTCCTCCACTGTTCTGGAGGAGCGTTCCGGCGGCGTCATGACCATCCGTCTCAACCGCCCGGAAAAGCTCAATGCCCTCGATGTTGAGACCTGCCGGTCGCTCGTCCATTCCCTGCTTCGCGCGGCCGAAGACAAGTCCGTGCGCGTCATTGTCCTCACCGGCGCCGGGCGCGGCTTCTGCGCCGGGGGCGATCTTGACCGCATTCGCGACGCGCGCAACCGCCGCGCCGTGGGGGAACTGCAGGCTATGCTGGTCGCAGGCAAGGAAATTTGCCTTGCCATCGCCACCATGCCCAAGCTGGTGGTAGCCGCCGTGAATGGTCCGGCAGCCGGGGCGGGCATGAGCATTGCGCTCGCCTGCGATCTCCGGATTGCCTCCGAACAGGCCACATTCTCACAGTCCTTCGCGCAGGTTGGTCTCTACCCGGATTTTGGCGCTACGTTCTTTCTGCCGCGCCTGGTAGGTTTGTCGCGCGCCTCGGAACTCTTCTACACAGCCGAGCGCCTGTCCGCGCAGGAGGCGCTGCGAATCGGCATTCTGTACGGTATCTTTCCCTCGGACCAATTCGAAAAAGAAGCCGCCGAGCTGGGCCAGAGCCTGGCGGCCGGGCCGCCGATTGTCTACCGGGACGTCAAACGCACGATGATTGGCGAGCACCACAAAGAACTCGAGGACGCCCTCGACGAAGAAATCCGCCTCCAGACCCACTGCTTCCTCACCGATGATTGCGCCGAAGGCCTAGCGGCCTTCTTCGAGAAGCGAAAGCCGAAATTCCGCGGTCACTGAGAGTCGCGCAGCGCGTTTGCCTTTTCGCGTGAAGAGATCCTTTATTACGCTGTCGGGGCCGGGGCTCCTTGAACCCCAAGAAAAGGCGCCAATCGGGAGATTGGCGTTCCCAGGAACGGACCCACCCTCCTACCCTGTTAATCGCGTAATCCCGCTCCTGTGATATTCTCCCATGCGCTCTGTATGACGGATCAGCAATCCAGCATCGAGATCACGCCGGGCGAAGTAAAAGCCCTGCTCGCACAGGGTCGCAAGTTCGCTTTCGTGGACGTCCGCGAGCAATGGGAATACGACGCCGCCCACATCGACGGCTCCACGCTGATCCCTCTGCGACAGATCCCCGCGA
>Ga0265325_10001762_pt1 | contig 14997 bp, 16 predicted proteins | sample 41420metaG_FD_202090 | JGI IMG/M metagenome (GOLD analysis project Ga0265325, IMG submission 202090) | Rhizosphere microbial communities from Carex aquatilis grown in University of Washington, Seatle, WA, United States - 4-14-20 metaG | ecosystem: Host-associated > Plants > Roots > Rhizosphere...
AAACGCCGCAAAAGCGGCGGCGAACGGAAAGCTCATGATTGTTCCCCCTTATCGATGCTTCTAACGTCATCAGTGGCGCAATTCTGGAAACGAACCCCGAACCGGTCAATGTGGTGTACCGTCGCCGCAAAGACGACGCCTTTTGACATAATTGGTGAATTCGGGACGGCCCCTATGGTTTGTGCGGCAGGAGAAAGAGGACAATCGTGCCGTTTACCGTCTCGGCATACCGGACCACGCCATATAACCGCCGGCAAGACTGGCGGATTCATATCCGTGTTGCCGCAGGAACCGCACCGCGATCGCGCTTCGGCCACCCGACCGGCAATAGACCACCAGCGTGACGTCCTTGGGAATGGACTGGTAGCGATCCGCGATGCTGTTCACCGGCATCAGGACGGCGCCCGGGATGTGGCCCTGTCTATATTCATCGGGGGTGCGCACATCCAAAAGGAGGACCGGCGCGTTGTTCGCGATCATCGCCTGTAGATCGCCAACCTCGATCAATGGAACGGCCTGCTGCACGATCGTCGGAGCGGGCTGTGAGTGCGGAACCGGAGACGCTGCAGCGACGAAAAAGGCCATCACGACGGCGGAAATTGGGAGGCTCATATTCATGCCCCGTTCTTGATGCTTCTGACGTCATCAATGACGAGATTCTGAGAATGCACGCTGAGCGGGTCAACGTGGTGTACCGCCGCCGCAAGCATTTTGCGGAAAATACGTAGTTGTGCGCGAGACGCACGCGGTCAGAATGAATGCGCCGGCAAGAACTGCTTGACACCGTTTGGTTCGACAAACCGTTGGCGTCGCCGATCGACCCGGCCTGACGCGGGCAAACCCGGTCGAATAGGTTGCAGCCGTTACGGACGATCTTGCACTGGTTCTGCCGCGTGATCGCGTCTTGCAGCAGCCGCATGTTTCTTGGCCTGAGCGACGGCCTTGTCGATTTCCGGTTGGGCTTTGGCCATGGCGCGGGCAACGGCTTCTTCGATCTTGGCGTTGGCGATGGCCTGGGCGACCGCTATGTCGATTTCCGGTTGGACCTTTGCCATGGCGCGCGACACGGTTTCGGCGATCTTGGCATCGGCGACGGCTTTTTCGATTTCCGGCCGGGCTCGCGCCATCGCCTTATCGACCTCTGCCTGCGTTCCCTCCAATTTTATGACTCGCACCGAATCCGGCGTTTGCCATTTCATGATCCGCACGACGCGCTGCGGAACCGCAGGCACGGCCGGAGGGGTGGGCGGAGCCGGAAGCGCACTCAGATCCGGTTCGCTTGGCAGTACCGGGTCCGACGGGTCCGGAGGCTCTGTTGCGTCTGCGATATCGCTTGATGGCGGCGCCGGAGTGGGAATCGCAACTGGAGCGGCATCGTTCAGCGGCGCCGGCGCGGCAACGGGTGCCGGAATCGCGGGCGGCGTCACGTCCTGCGCTTCGGCGAACGTCGGGCGCGCAAACGCCAAGAACGAAGTAGCCAAAAGACCGACGCCGGCAATTTTCAAAGCATCCATCGCAGTTACTCCTGATCGGGGCTGGGTTGGGGCCAATACGGATTTGACGCGCGCTTCCAATGCAGACGGCGCGGCCATGGAGAGCATCACGGGGGACACACGTTGCTGGCGGAATTCCGCCGCCAACGTCACGAGCAGCCCGGCATAGGTGGACGGTTTGACGCCGGACCGCAGAACAGCGTCGTCGGCTGCGACTTCCGCTTCGCGGCGAAGGAGGCGGGCACAAATCCAGACCAGAGGATTGGGCCAATTAAGGGCGCAAGCCAGGAGCGACAGGGCCTGGGCGAGGCTGTCGTAGCGGCGCACATGCGCCACTTCGTGCAGGAGCACGGCTTCCAGCAGGTCGCGCGGCCACAGCACGGCGGCTTTGGGAAGCAGAACGACCGGCCTGAAAAATCCCCAGGTGATCGGCCCGGAGCCGCCTGGCGAGGTGGCAAGCCGCAGTGTCCAATTCCTGCCGCTCACGATAAGTTTCGACGCGTCGATGCCTTCCAAAAAATACGGGACGCTGCGGCGGCGCAAAGCGCGCAGGCCTAGGGCTGCCAGCGCACCGCGAAGCGCGATGGCGCCGAGCCCAGCGAGCCACAGCGCGAACAATCCGCTGGCCAGCGCGCCGAATCCGAACGCCGGCGCGGCGGGCGCCATCGCGGCGACCGGAGCACTGTCATCCGCGGGAACCATCACCGGCGCGGCAGCGGCTTGCTCGATAATGAATTGCGGCGGCACGATTGCGGCAAGAACGGGCAGAACCAGAAGAGCGCCAAAGGTGACCAGCCAGACGAGATGGCGCCGGCTCGCCGTCTTGCGCCCGCCGCACACCGCAATCGAGGCCGCCGCCAGGATGAGCGCCGAACCGAGAAAACACTCGCCTGCGAACAACAGAGCGCGCAACGCGAAGAGGGAACTCATCGCCCTTCCTCCTTGGCTTTTTCGATCAGACGCGTCAGCCGGTCCAGTTCTTCGCGCGAGACGTTCGCCTCGTCGCGGCTGAGCAGCGCGGCCACGGCCTGCTCGACCGAATTGTCGAAAAACGTCTTGAGGATGGTTTCGATGGCGCGGCGGCCCATCTGTTCACGCGCCACCAGCGGCTCGTAAACATAGCGCGTGCCGTCGCTGGCGTGCCGCACATGCCCCTTCTTCTCCAGGATCGTGAGATGGGTGCGCAGCGCGGTGTAGGTGGGCGGATCGCGCATCTCGGCCAGGATCTGCGCCACGGTGGCTGTGCCGAGTGCGTACAGCGCGTTCATGATTTCGCGCTCCCGGCGGCTGTGGCCGTCTTTGCCAGCAGGGGCCTTGCGCGCGCGCTTTGGAGCTTTACGTCCAATCATGCCAAAAAATTGGCATGAGTTCGGAAAGTTGTCAATCGCACGAAAGCGTGATTACGGATTTCTCATCTTGGCGAGCGGCGGCGTACATCACGCCTCGTCGAGATATTTCTCGCTGACTGCGCCGTCGAGATGGCGTACGCGCGCCTGAGCGAGAAATTCTGGCGGCATCAGCCGCGCATTCACGCCCATGCGGTCGACGCTCTTATCCACCGCAGTCCAGTGGCTAACGCAGCCGCAATGGCGGCAGCGATGGAAGGCGATGGATTTGTCGTCCCACATATAGGTGTCGGTGGCGCCCGCAACGACCCGCACTTGTTTCGGCGCGTAATAGGCCCAGAGCGCGCCATAGCGCCGGCAGATCGAGCAATTGCAATCCGTCACCGCTTGGGGCGGCGTCTCGATCTCGAGGCGGACGGCGCCGCAATGACAGGTGGCGTCGATCATGGCGACCTCGCAGGTGCTTGCAGGCATAACCCGAAGCCGTCCGGATGGCGCAAATATAGCTGCTTCATGCCGAGTTCCAGCACCATGACACATTCCTCCACGCGGATTTCAGCCTTCACCTCGGCGAGTTGTGCTCACACCTCGTCGAAATATTTCCAGGTGTCGGCCCCGTCGAAATGGCGCACGCGCGCGGCGGCGAGCACCTCCGGCGGCATCAACCTCGCATTCACACCCATGCGGTCGAGCGTCTTGTCGATGGAGGCCCAATGGGTGAAGCAGCCGCAAACTTTGCAGCGATGGAATTCCATCGACTTGTCGCCCCACATATAGATGTCGGTCGCGCCTTGGGCCGGAATGAGGCGCACATCCTTCGGCGAATAATAGGCGCACAGCACGCCGGTGCGCCGGCAGATGGAGCAATTGCAGGACGTCACCGTCTGCGGCGGCGTGCCGATTTCAAGGCGGACCGCGCCGCAATGACAGGAAGCTTCGATCATGGGACCTCAACGATTTTTAACGCCCCTCTGCGACCTGGGCATAGGCATTTTCTATCGCCTCTCCAAATTCTTCGGCCCAACCTTCCGGTAGAGTAGGAGCTAAAGAAATTTTGTGTACTCCTGGAGGGTTATCGTGTTCAAAAACGGTGGCCATTTCTTTGGGTAGGCGAGCGATCTGATCTACGAGAGCCTTAGCACCTGCCGGAAGTAGGGCCTGCGCCTCGTGAAAATCAGACGGTAATTCAGCAAAACGAATTGTCTCTTCCCATTGTATAATGCTTTGCACGCACTCAACAAACAGATTGCAGACTCGCAATATTTCCACCTCACTTCCTGGCGTACCCGGTGGACCCCATGCGTTTTGTAGCGCACCGTTCACCAGACCCGAGAAAGCACTAGAGATTTTTTGTATTTCGCCGAACCGAGCGCTAAACCAATTATTGATCTCGGCCATAGTCACAATGGTAGCGGGCTTTGTGTACAGGCCTTTTTCCAATGATTCCCAGCGGTGAAATGCTGGACTCATTCGCGTACGCAGTAATTCTATCGTTAGTTTGTATTCCCAGTGGTCTGGCTTATCGATCACAATTTGCTGAGCCAGATAACTGCACGCCTCAAATTCGATTAGTTGTCGTGCAGAAATTTTTTGTCTGATAATATCGCTCGGCTTACCAAGCCGCCTTGTGATTTCCCCCTCGTGTTGACGTCGCCATTCAAAAAGCATGTCTGATGGGAACTTGGTCGGATCAGCGTCAACTAACTTGTGGCAATTTCGACAAAGCCAAATCGCATTTGTCACATCGCCACGTTCAGACGAGTCCATTGTTTCGACATACCTTGCCGCGCCCGGTCGAGCACCAAAGATGTGAGCGGCCTCTCCAATAATAACGGAACGATCAATTTCTTCGGCCGGCCCACATGTAAGCACGCCACAATCAGGGTTGGAGCAAATGTTTGCGGCTCGTTTGGCAATCGTATCGACTGTCGGCTTAGTAAAATGCTCTTGGTCCATGGGTGTTTCCTAACTTGAAATCAGCCACAATAAATCGATTTCTTAATGGCTGCACAAATCGCGAACACCCACTATATTAGCCCAATGGCGCACAACAACGGCATGGTTCCTAAGGGATTTGCGGAAGCTCCGGCAAAGGGCTTCGGCAATATGACCGGCGCGGAAGTTGCCGGCTTCGTGCCGCATCGTCCGGCGCGGCCGGAGAAATCCGAAGGCGGCAAGGCGTTCCGTTTGGTCAGCGAATACGAGCCGGCGGGCGACCAGCCCACTGCCATCGCCGAACTGGTGCGCGCCGCCAATTCGGGCGAGCGCGATCAGGTGCTGCTCGGCGTCACCGGCTCGGGCAAAACCTTCACCATGGCCAAGGTGATCCAGATCACCCAGCGCCCGGCGCTGATCCTGGCGCCCAACAAGACGCTGGCGGCGCAGCTCTACGCCGAGATGAAGAACTTCTTCCCCGACAATGCAGTGGAGTATTTCGTTTCCTATTACGACTATTACCAGCCGGAAGCCTATATCCCGCGCACCGACACCTATATCGAAAAGGATTCCTCGGTGAACGAGGAGATCGACCGCATGCGCCATTCGGCGACGCGGGCGATCCTGGAGCGCGACGACGTCATCATCGTGGCGTCGGTGTCGTGCATCTACGGCATCGGGGCGGTGGAGACCTATTCCGGCACTGCGGTGACCGTGGCGCGCGGCGCCAAGCTCGACCGCATGGAGCTGATGCGCCAGCTTTCCGCCCTGCAATACCGGCGCAACGACGACAATTTCACGCGGGGCGCCTTCCGGGTGCGCGGCGACACCATCGACATCTTCCCGGCGCATTACGAAGACCGCGCCTGGCGCATTCAACTTTTCGGCGACGATGTGGATTCGATCACCGAATTCGATCCGCTCACCGGCAAGCAGGCGGGCGCGCTCGACAGCATCAAGATCTATGCGAATTCGCATTACGTGACGCCGCGCCCCACGCTGGGCCAGGCGCTGAAGGGCATCAAGGAGGAGCTGCGCGTCCGCCTCGACGAATTCCGCGCCAACGGCAAGCTGCTGGAAGCGCAGCGCCTGGAACAGCGCACGCAATTCGATATGGAGATGATCGAGGCCACCGGATCGTGCGCCGGCATCGAAAACTATTCGCGCTGGCTGACGGGCCGCAAGCCGGGCGAGCCGCCGCCCACCCTGTTCGAATATCTGCCCGATCAGGCGCTGGTGTTCTGCGACGAAAGCCATGTCAGCGTGCCGCAGATCGGCGCCATGTATAAAGGCGACTACCGGCGCAAATTCACGCTGGCCGAATACGGCTTCCGCCTGCCCTCCTGCATCGACAACCGGCCGCTGAAATTCGAGGAATGGGACGCGATGCGGCCGCAGACCGTCTACGTCTCGGCGACGCCCGGCCGCTGGGAGCTGGAGCGCACCGGCGGCGTCTTCGCCGAACAGGTGATCCGCCCGACCGGCTTGATCGATCCGCCGGTCGAAATCCGCCCGGTGGAATCGCAGGTCGACGATCTGATCGCCGAATGCCGCATCGTGGCCAAGAAAGGCTATCGCGCGCTGGTCACCACGCTCACCAAGAAAATGGCGGAAGATCTTACCGAATATATGCACGAGCAGGGCCTGCGCGTGCGCTACATGCACAGCGATGTGGAAACGCTGGAGCGCATCGAGATCATCCGCGACCTGCGGCTGGGCGCCTTCGACGTCCTGATCGGCATCAACCTCTTGCGCGAGGGCCTGGATATTCCCGAATGCGCCCTGGTGGCGATTCTGGATGCGGACAAAGAGGGTTTCCTGCGCAGCGAGACCAGCCTGATCCAGACCATCGGGCGCGCGGCGCGCAACGTGGACGCCAACGTCATTCTCTATGCCGACCACATCACCGGCTCGATGGAGCGGGCGATGGCCGAGACCACGCGCCGCCGCGAAAAGCAGGCGGCCTACAACGCGATCCACGGCATCACACCCCTCAGCATCAAGAAGAGCATCGGCGACATCATGGGCTCGATGTACGAGCGCGACCATGTCACGGTCGGCGCCGACGGTTTCGCCGAGGGCGACACGGCGTTCATCGGCCACAATCTGAAAGCCCATCTGGCCGATCTGCAGAAGCGCATGCGCGAGGCCGCCGCCGATCTGGAATTCGAGGAAGCAGCGCGGCTGCGCGACGAGATCAAGCGGCTGACGGTGGTGGAACTGGCGGTGGCGGACGATCCTTTCGCGCGCCAATCGGAGGTCGAACGCGCGGTGGACGATGCGTTCCTCAACGCGGTGCGCGATGGTTCCGACTCACCGCCCCCTGGCGGCAAGGCCTCGCGCGGCAAGGGAAGCCGCTCGCGGATGAAGCGCGCCGGGAGGCCCAATATTCCGAAAACCTTTGGTAGCAGAAGCAAATAAGCCGCTTTCCCGCCCGCATTTGTCAGGGGGGGCCTAAAAGGCTATACTGGCGGCACGTGGTTCTTGCGTCCCGTCAGACGAAGCGCTCCTGTTGATACGACCCGCTTTTAAGCGCGCCGGACGAGACGAAGCCATTCTCACTCTGACACAGCCGACTCCCACGTCCGTTCGCGCATGTTGCGCGTGCGGAACCCGATGACCAAAGGAATCTACATGACCATCGGAACCGTGAAGTTCTTCAATACCTCCAAGGGCTTTGGCTTCATTTCGCCGGACGGCGGCGGCAAGGACGTGTTCGTCCATGCCTCGGCTGTGGAAGCAGCTGGAATGCGCAGCTTGGCCGAAGGGCAGAAGGTGTCGTTCGACATCGAGCCCGACGCGCGCGGCGCCAAGGCGGCCAATCTCAAGGCCGTTTAAGCGTCCTTCATAAAGCAGGCGGCGGGGGAAACCCCGCCGCTTGTCTTTTCTGCCGCGAGAGCGGAGCCCGCCGCGCTTGCGGCCGACACGAAAGGTCCCCATGTCCGAGGGAAGATTTCAGCGCCCCGGCATCAGTCCGCCGCCGCGCGACCGCGACGGTGCGCGGCGCAAAGCGCTCAGCCATTTTGCTGTCGCCGAACAGCGTGACACCGAGATTCATCAGGTCATCACGCGCGAGCGTGCCGCGACCGATGCCAAGACGGCCAAGCTGCGCGCGCTGCGCCTGGCCAAGGAAGAAGCCGACCGCGCTGCGGCGGAAGCTGCGCCGGCGCCCAAGCCGCGCGCCAAGAAGATCAAAACCATCAACGTCGCCTGAGCGAAGCCTACTTTTCATCTCTCCCTTGCGGGGGTCTGTAGGTCGAGAGCGCCAGCGATCGGCGCGTACGGACGCCACGCAATGTGTGTGCGGGTGGGGGAAGGGTAAGTCCAGCCTCTCCCATTTTTTTTAACCGCGCCAGAAGACTAAATGTCCCCAAGATTTTTGGAGGTCGCGGCCATTAGGCCGCTAGAATATCCCAGGCGTACACCTATAGCTTGTCTGTAGTTCGAATCGTAATAGAGTCATGAGATTCCATTGGGGAAATCTGATTTGAGTGAAAGCGAGATTAAGCCCACCACTGATCAAGGCGATATTTTATCTCCACTTTTGTCTGACACCAAGGACCGAGCGGCGGAATTTCGTGTCCGTAGCAAAGCCAATGTTTTTCGCAGTGTTCACCCATTTGCTGTACCACAACTCGTAGAGAAGGGTTGGGAAGTTCAAAAGGTCGGAAAGCGGACGACGCAACTCAAAAAACCAAAAACGCATGATCAAAAGCTTGAAGATCGAGTGTGGTGCTTGCTCTACAAAATGGGCTACGAAAAGTTAAACGGAAAACGATTCATCATTCAGTTCGAGCGAGACGATGGCTCCCATGGTCGAAAGCAGATTGATGCGTTCGCATGCGATGCGGAAACCGCATTCGTAATTGAATGCAAATCCCGTGAAGATCGTGGTCGGCGAACCCTACAAAAGGACTTGTTAGAAACTATTGCGTTACAAAACTATATCAGAAAATCAGTCTATTCGATGTATGGCAGCTCGACAAAGCCGAAGATCATCTGGGCATATGCCACGCAGAACATCATTTGGTCAGAACCGGATGTCGAACGCGCAGGTGATGGCTCGATCATTATACTGACGGAGAATGAGCTACAGTATTTTGAAGCGTTTATTAAACATCTTGGCCCCGCCGGTCGTTATCAGGTCTTGGGCGAGTTCTTGAAAGGACAAAAGGTCCCTGGATTGGGTGAAATTCGTTTGCCAGCAGTCCGGGGCAAGCTTGGCGGCGAGGTTTTCTATAGCTTCGTTGGCACGCCAAGAGTGTTGCTCAAAATTGCATTCATCAATCATCAAGCGTTGAATCACCCTGACGGTCGCCCCGCATATCAACGCATGATTTCATCGTCGCGCATTAAAGAGATTGAAAAGTTCATCACGAGCGGAGGCTACTTCCCGACGAACATTCTTGTGAACTTCACCGACCGGCCAAAATTCGAACCGATTTCTAACAAAGAGAATACAGATGACAATATCAAATTTGGCTGGATCACGCTGCCCACGAAGTATCGTTCGGCGTGGATCGTTGATGGACAGCATCGTTTGTACGGTTATTCTCGTCTAGACGACGAAGAACTTGATCAGAATTTGTTCGTTGTTGCGTTTGAAAAAATGGACCCGCGCAAAGAGGCAGATCTCTTTATTACGATAAATCACAAGCAAAAGAGCGTCCCGAAAAGTCTGCTGGTAAGTCTGCTGGCCGACATTCGGCTGGGGGACACAGACCCAAAAACTGCACTCTCCGCACTTGCCTCTGGTGTTATCCGTGCCCTTAACGCGGATCCAACGAGTCCTCTCACGCGGCGGTTTGCAGTACCAGGACTACCTCCAGAGCCACAACAAAACCTTACTATTTCCGAAGCTGTTAATGGATTGACACGGTCCGAACTTCTTGGGCACGTGACCAACTCTAGGCTTGTGCCAGGGCCTCTCGCCGCGGCCACTGACATAGATACTATTGAGCGGGCACGAGAGGTTCTGAATATATACTTTGAGGCATTGAGGGTGAGCAACCCTACACGATGGGAGGCCGGAAAGGCGGCCTACATCGCAATAAATCCCGGGATTCGAGCGCATTTCATGTTGATAGGGGAGATTGTTCGATACCTTCAGCACAAGCGTGGATTGGATTTTCAGGAACTGACGGAAAAGCACTTTGCTGAATACGTTAGCGAGGTCGCTGCCCCTGTGTTTGCGTACATTTCTAAGGCGTCGGACGATGACGTTAAGGTAAAATTTTCGCGAAAGTTCGGCGAGGGTGGTGTTCGAGAATACCTATTTTGCCTTTTTCAACTGATACACTCAGTGCGTGATGATTTTGGACCGGAAGATTTTGTAAAATGGGTGTCCCAACAAGAATCAGAAAAAATTGATGAGGCAAATCGGCTTGTCATGCAGCTTTCGGAAAAAATTACCGATTGCGTCGTTACAACGCTGAAATTGATTCACGGTACAAAACGGATGCCTTCAGGTGATGAGGCGTTTTGGGAGATCGGTATCGAAAGTCGTCGGGTTAAAGAAAATGCGTTTAGAAAACAGCAAGAAGATACGCGGGATCGCAGGCAGGCAAAGGAAGCATATCTCGATTTAGTTGATCTGAAGGAAATCATCAAACAGCCAAACAATTGGGAACGATTCGAGGCAACATTCAATCTGCCGATTCCAGGTGAAAAGAAGGGAAACAAGTTTTACCTGTCATGGATTGATAAATTCAATGAATTGAGGCGGGTTGCAGCGCATAAGAACGCGCTCAGGACGTACACCGACGAAGACCTTGAGTTGCTGGATCTGTTGCGATCTGAGCTACTTCCGCGGCTTGATGCCGATCTTCGCGCCGGTCAATAGCAAAAAGTGTTTTGGCGTAGCACAGCTATTGTGCCGCCTGAGCAGCTTGTGAATGATTTGCGTAGGTATTCCAGCCTGGATAATAGTCTTGTCCTGCTTCTTCACCCCATAAATGCCATCCGGGCCGTGCGCCCCTAGCGAACAATTCGAGATATGGTGCGGGGCTGCATGATTCAATTATCTCGTATTGCTCGTCGGGCTTCCTGGAATGTTCGCGCTTGCGGGTTGCAAACAAATTGACTTGGCTCCGCCCAGACTGAAGCGTCCTGTTACTCTTACCGCGCACGCCGAATAGCACAATCTCGGTTACATTGCGGAAGTAAAATCCCACGCCACGGCCATCCGAGCCGCCGTCTTTACGCACTTTGTGCCAGATAAGATTGGTTTTGTATGTGAACCCCCATGCTTCGAGAACTCGAAGGCCTTCCGGCATCAACGCATTCGGAACCCATAGATACAAATGTGCACGCTTTCGCGCGACGGCGGCAATCGGAAGTGCACAAATTTCCTCGACCGACAAGGTCTCATAACGTGTGAGCCGCTTATGCTCGGGCGCGATCTTTCCTGTGCGATTGGCAAAGCGCCACGGCGGATCGGCGAGTATTGTGGCAAATCTCTTGCCATTCACGGAGCCAAGAAGATCATCGCCTATTTGGTCCATAATATCCGCCTGTGTAACGAATCAACGAATGGACAATGAATCACGGGGTTGATTCGCTGTCACTCGCGAGTCGGGCCAGCCCCCGCACTCTCCGCGATCTTCTTTGCTGCCATCATCGCGAGTTCGAGATCTTCTTCGCCGCTGAGGCCGCTGACTGCGACGGAACCCACGACGTCGCCGCCGATCTCAACCGGCACGCCGCCGTCCCATCCGATATACCGGCGATCCCCCAGATAGGCGATGTCCCAGCCGCCGTCGCGGCTGCTGCTCCCCACCTCGCCGCTCGGCTTCTTCTCGCGCGCGGCCGTGAAGGCCTTGTTGGTGGCGATCGTCACGCTGGAAAGGCTGGCGCGGCTCATGCGCCACAAGGCGATCAGCTCGCCGTGCCGGTCGGCCACCGCAATCACCGCCACTTTCCCCCGGCGGTTCAGTTCGGCCACGATGGTATCGACGGCGATTTTCGCTTCCTCGGCGCCGATTTCCGCATATGTCTGCATGTCGTTCCCCTCTTGATTTCAAACCGGACGCGGCGCGGTGATCGCGCCCTGCCCGCAGATTGCACCATCTTGATTGTGAACGCGACCTGCCGGCCGCGGGAAAGTTCGAGAATGTTGTCGTCGGGATCGGCAATGCAGGTCCAATCGCCGGCCGCCGGGCCGGGCGTGAATGCCGCAATGTCATCGCTCAACCCCCGGGCCTATACTGTCGGCGCCATCTGCCCGTCAGGGCGTTCCCGGGAGGCGTTCATGAAATCGAATTTCGTCAAACTCGCCGCGGTTTTCGCGGCGCTGGTTTCGCTCACGCTTCCCGCGGGCGCCCAGTTCGTCGAGGATTTCCACGGCGCCAAGCTGGCGGTCGATCCCGACGCCGCCCATACCGGCTGGCAGGCCCTCACCGGCTCGGGCGAAGCCACGGTGAGTTTCACGCAGAAGAACCATCATGGCTTCATGACGGTGGATGCGCGCAAGGACCGCCGCAACGTCTATTGGGCGATCATCAAGCGCTCGATTTCCGCCGGCATCGATGCCGACGAGCTGGCGCGCCCGGATCGCGAGCTGCGCCTGGAGGCCAAGATCAGGATCAGCGACGCGCCGCGCCGGGTGCATTTCCAGATCAACCATACGCGCACCGCGAACGTTCACATCAATCTGCGTGAGTTCGACATCGCGGACACCAATTGGCACACCATCAGCTTCACCACGAAGGATTTCGACGCCACACCCAAGGACGAGATCTTCTTCGTGTTCGGCATGACGGATATGGGCCGCGCGGTTTATACGACCGAGATCGCGTACATCAAGGTCAGCGTGGTCGATCCGGCGAAGGTCGGGCCCGATCTGGGCATGCCGCTGAAGTACCGGCCGAAGATGCCGCCGCTCGACTTCTATGCGAATGCCATTCCCGTCTTCCAGGATGCGATCGTCGATGCGGCGTATCCCGCGGTGAATTTCCGGGCCTGGACGGCGCTGGAGCCCGATGAGGGCGCCATCGGAACCCAGGTCCTCGCCACCAGCGGCACGCAGATGATCGTGCTGCGCTGGGACCTGTCGAAGTTCAAGGGCAAGACGCCGGACGGCTGGGGCGTGCTCGAACTGACGACGAATTCCGTGCAGTGGGCGCCTACCAATCTGGAAGAGTTCGGTTATCTGAGGACCGTGGAAATCAAGGCCGGCGATCCGAACTGGATGCACGACAGCGTCACCCGCGACAGCCTATTCCACGGCAAGTCCGAGCTTGATATCTTGAACGGGCAATTGATATTCGACGTCCAGCCCGCCTTGCAGCGCGGCGAAAAAACGCTGATCTCGATCAATCCGGCGGTCATGGCGCGGCTGATTTCAGGCGAGACCAAGGGGCTGGCGATCTACCCGCAAGGAGCGGTCAACGCCTCGTTCGCGTCCAGCCAGTCGCCGACTCCGTCCGCCCGCCCAAGCCTCCACTTCAATGTGAAATAGCGCGGGCACAATTGCTTATCCGCGGTCGCGCACGGCGAGACGGTCGTCAATCGCAGCGGAGAACCCAGGCGTTGCCCGGCGCTGCGTTGATCGAAAGACGGAGCGGCCGCCGTTACTGCGGCGTGCCCGGCGCCGGCGTTGTGGTGCCCGGTGCCGCATCCGTGCTGCCCGGCGCCGGAGTCGTGCTGACGGGGGCCTCGGGTTTGCACGGCCACAGCGTGCTCACCGCACTCCACGCCTGATCCTCGAAAAAATTCTGGTTGAGGACGGGATCGGAACGATCCTCGCGCAGCTTGTCCATCACCATGGAAGTCGCATCGCGCGGAGACAGATCTTCCGGCATGCAGATGTATTTCTGGAGCGAGGCGCTCGCGATGTAGTCTCCGATCTTGGCTCGGCAGACTCTGTCATCTCTGTTGCAGAGGGACATGAATTGGGAGAGCGTCTGCGCGGCGCCATGGGCATTTCCGCCGGCAAGCAGCACCAGACCGGCGGCAAAAGCGAAAGCGGCTTTCTTCATCTTAATCTCCTTAAGATCGGCCCCCGAGAGGAAACGGCCTTACGGCTACCCCTGCCCTCCCGCCGCATTCTCGTGTTGGGCGCGGATGGCTTGCTCCTGGAACCTGTTGGTGCCGCCGGCCCGCACATCCCATCCGATGAAGGCCTGCAGCGGCAAAACGAATTGGCGCCCCCAGATCCTACCATATCCAACCCCAGCGCGCGGCGCTGTCAGCCACGCCGCGATGTCGCGCACGCGCGCGTTCAGAGGCGAACTCTGCGGTGCAGATTAACCGTTTTAGATTGTGGACACCACGGCGTTCGGCCTAAGACAGCCCAGCTTGCGCCGCGTTTTCGGCTGCGGTCGGACTAGTCCGACCGCGCGACCGGGCGCGCTTCCTTCAGTCGGTGTCGGGTCCGAAGAAGCGCAGCGTGAGCTTCTTTTGCCCCTTCGCGGGCGACGAAAAAGCGGCCGTTGCGGTGCCGCCATCGTGCGGGCCGATGACGGCCGTTACCTTGTATGGACCGGGCGCCAGCTTGAAGAGCACCACCGCGCCCTGGCAGTCGAACTCCGATAGTTTGGCGCCCGCCGCGTTGGCTAGCGTCACGCGGGCGCCGATGACCAGGTGCGCCGCTTTGTCGGCAAACTCGATTCGAACCGGATAGGCGTTCCAGCGCGGATCGTCGCGCGTTTCGGCGATCCCCGTGCACACCGTTTCGATGCCGGAGACCATGATGGGATTGTCCATGGCGACGGGACTATCGGCCTGAGCCGCGGCGGCAAACAACACAGCGGCAACTGCGCCCGATATCGCAAATCTCATGATGGTTCTCCTGTGAACACGCGCGCGTACACGCGTGCGGCCCTATGTCCAGATGACATTCTCTGCGAGCAACGTCCAAACGGGGCTGGCGCTCCTGGAACGCCAGAGACAGGCACACATATTGTCAACGCAAATCGTCAATGCAAACGTATTTGGCGAAACCAAGAAACGACCGCAACGTCCGTCAGTTTGCCGCGGTATGTACGGAATCGCTTGCGCACGGGTACAACGTCGAAATGGCGGCCCATTCGCCATCCTCGGCGCTACCCGAATTGAGCTCGTCCTTTTGCGCGGCGGTGGTGCGCAGCCAATCGAGTTCCTGATTGACCGCTTGGTTTATCGAGACGTCCTTTGGCATGCAGATCATTCCCTGCGTGCTGGCCGCCATCGTATAGTCGTGAAGATTGTCGCGGCAGTTGCCCTTGTCGATGGCGCAGTTCGCC
>Ga0265325_10001763_pt1 | contig 14989 bp, 8 predicted proteins | sample 41420metaG_FD_202090 | JGI IMG/M metagenome (GOLD analysis project Ga0265325, IMG submission 202090) | Rhizosphere microbial communities from Carex aquatilis grown in University of Washington, Seatle, WA, United States - 4-14-20 metaG | ecosystem: Host-associated > Plants > Roots > Rhizosphere >...
TAACCGGTATCCCGATATTGGGAAAGATGTCGGTCGGCGTATTGAACGCCGCAAGAGGCCCGATGATGGCGATGAGCAGCGCCATGACGACAAAAGTGTACGGGCGCTCGAGCGCAATTTTGACGATGCCGATCATGGCGAACTCCGGCGGCCGGTGGCCAAGGGCACTTCCGCGACGACGGCAGACCGCATGGAGCCAACCAACGGCTTTTCCCGGTGGTTTCTAGCGTGCAGCGGGTCCAGATCGATCATCATTGCATCACATGGATGAGGTTTGGCAGCCGCCGGCAGCCAACGCAAATTGCCGGTGTTAATTTTGCGTCCTGCGCGACGTTCTGGGTGTTGCCGCTGGCATCACCGGCATTGCAGGATTGAGCGGCCCGCCGAACACACGCATGTCGCACCTATTTCATTGCCGGCGGCAGATTGTTCGCCGCCTTGCGAACTGAGATAGGGATGCAGCCCGGCCGCCTCCATTAAATTCGGCTTTAGTATTCGGGGGCGGCGATGCGCGTGCGTGCGTCATCCTGCCGCTGCCAATTGCCTCAAAGACAATCAATCAGGACAGATGATTTCGATGACACATCCCGGACCGCTGCTGATGACGAGGCGAAAGCCGTGCAGCTTGACGATCGCTGCAACAAGGCTCAACCCAAGACCGGCACCCGGTGTCCGCCGGCTCTTGTCCGCACGATAAAACCGTCTCGTCACGACCTCGCGGTCGGTATCGCTGATTCCCGGGCCCGTATCGGACACACGCAGAACCGTGTGGTCGCCGACATGGGAGACGGCGACATCCACCTGGCCATTGTCGGGGGTGAACTTTATGGCGTTGTCGATCAGATTGGCGGCGGCCTCGAAGAGCAGGTCGCGGTCTCCGGTAACCGCAGCTGCGCCCCCGGAGGCGACGCGCAAGCGAATATGACGGTCCTCGGCCATGGGGCTGTAAAGCTCGGCGGCCTCGGCGACTATCCGGCCAAGATCCACGTTGCCGAACCCAACGGTCCGTTGACCGTGCTCGATCGCGGCGATGCGCAACAATGCCGTCACGATGGCGAGAGACTTGTCCAGCCCGTCGATGGCGCGATCGGCCGCGTCCCGCAATTCCTCGGCCGTCTGCGCGTTTTCGCGGGCGCGCTCCAGCGTGGTGCGAACCCGCGTGAGGGGGGTGCGCAGATCGTGCGCGATGTCATTGCCGACATTTGCAAGCTGTCCCACCAGCAGCTCCATATGGTCCAGCATCCGGTTGATGATGGCGCTCAGCTTGTCATAGGGATGGTCCCGCTCAATTATCGGAAGCCGCCGGTGCAAGTCCCCCGCCGCGATCTGGCCGGCAAGCTGGGTCAGTTCCTCAATGCGCTGCTTCGCGCCGGCACTCAGAAACGCGCCGGTGAGAGCCGCCAGGCCGAGTGCGGGCAACAGGCCAAGCGCAAGCGCGCGGCCGATGATCTCCGCAATTTCCTCGCTTTCCTGGTTGTTGCGGCCGAGAATGAGCCATTCGCCCCCCCTGAGCCGCCTGACGACCGCGCGCACCGACTGGGTGTGGCGCCCGTCCGGATCTATTCGGGTGACCGTCGCATCCTGGGCGCCGTCGCGCGCCGCAATATGGGGCGGCAGCGATTCAATATTGCCGGCAATCCTGTGGCCCCCCGGGGTGAACAAACCCGCGCTGAACTGATGGCCCGGGTCCTCGCTGACCCGCTGCTCGACCGCATCGACCCACTCGCCGCGCCGCATGCTCGCGATGACTTCGGCCCGTTTGACACCGACGCTGTCGAAGTGCTCGGTCATGTAGATCGAGGACTGCCAATAGACGAAGCCGAACAGCAGGGCGGTGCACACGAAGAATGTGCAGGCAATCGCCACCGCCCAGCGAAACGAGGTCAGCCGCAACCGCCTAAACATTGGCGCGCAGTATGAAGCCGGCGCCACGCACATTCTGGATTATGGGTTCCTCGCCGGGCGCATCGATTTTATGTCTCAACTTCCCCATATGAACATCGACAAGATTGGAGTCGGGCATGAACCGATAGTTCCAGACATCCTCGAACAGCATCGCGCGTGTCACCATCTGGTCCGGCCGCCGCATCATATATTCGAGCAGCCGGAACTCTCGCGGCAGCAGGTCGATTTTACGCCCGCTGCGCGTTACGGTGCGTTCGATAAGGTCCAGTTCAAGCGGCCCCACTCGCAACCGCGTTTCACGACCCACCGCCGGGCGTCGCAGCAAGGCCTCAATGCGCGCAATCAGTTCGACCAGGGCAAACGGCTTGGCAAGATAGTCGTCTCCCCCGGCGCGCAGACCCCTGACCCGGTCATCGAGCGCGCCGAGCGCGCTGAGCACCAGGACCGGCGTGCGCTTGCGTTCATGGCGAAGGGTTTCGATGATCGTCAGGCCGTCGATCTCGGGAAGCAGCCGGTCGACGATCAATACGTCGTAAGTTTCCGCGCGTGCCAGCGCCATTCCGGCGGGCCCGGTCGCTGCGCGCTCGACGGCGTAGCCGCGATGGGTGAGTTCGCCCACCACTTCGACGGCCGTCTCGTCGTCATCTTCTATGAGGAGCAGTCTTGCCATGACCCGGCGTGGCTCTGATACCGATTGGTTCATACTTAACACAGGCCGCCGTCCGTTGGCACTCACCGCAGCCCGGACCGCCAGGTCCATGGCCGGATCATGGCCCCATCACAGCCCATAACGGCCGGTACCGCGACTAAAATTGATTTTAAAGGCCCAACAAGGAATTTGGTGGCGACCGCGCGGCATCTGACCATTTTCGATCCCGACGGTCGTTAAGGGGATGACGACGCAGATGAGAACGCTGCGGGCCAGGCGCCGTCACAAGCACCGGACCCGACGCCTGTGCGTCGGCGACGCCGAGTTACAAGCTGAGCAATGCTGGATCGCCGCCCTGGGCGGCGATGTTCACGCTGATGGCGCGCTCCACCGCATAGCGTGTCAGCGAATAGGGCCCCCCCGTCTTGGGGCCGGTGCCAGACAGGCCTTCGCCGCCGAATGGCTGCACGCCGACCACGGCGCCGATAATGGTGCGGTTGACATAGATGTTTCCGGCTGGGACCAGCCCGCAAACTCGCCGGACAAAGCTTTCCAGCCGCGAATGGATGCCGAGCGTCAGGCCATAGCCCTTGGCGGCCAGCGCGCGGGCCGCGATTTCCAGATCGCCTGCCCGATAGCGGATGACATGCAGGATGGGGCCGAACACTTCCCTGTCGGGCAACCCGCTGAGCGGAATTTCCGCCATCAGCGGCCCGAACAGCAGCGGGTTGCTGCCGGCCGGCTCGATCTCTTTCAGAATTGTCGCGCTCTTCCGCAAGTGCGCGCGATGCTTTTCCAACGCGGCTTTCGCGTCAGCATCAATGACCGGGCCGATATCGGTTGTGAAGAGCTGCGGGTCGCCGACCACCAGCACATCCATCGCGCCTTTTAGGCCTTCTATCAGCCCGTCGGCGGTTTCCTCGGGCATGAACAGAAGGCGCAAAGCCGAACAGCGCTGGCCGGCGGAGCCGAAAGCGGACAGGATCACATCGTCGATCACCTGTTCGCGCTGGGCGGTGGTATCCACGAACATGGCATTGAGACCACCGGTTTCAGCGATGAAAGGAACCAGCGCGCCATCGCGTGCCGCCAGACTGCGGTTGATGATCCGCGCCGTGTCCGTGCTACCCGTAAACGCGACGCCGGCAAGGTCGGGGTGCCCGATCAGCGCCGCGCCGACGGTTTCGCCAGGGCCGGGCAACAGGTGCAGCACCTCATCGGGCAGGCCCGCCTCCTTGAAAAGCTTCACTGCAGCGGCGGCGATGCGCGGCGTCTGTTCGGCAGGCTTTGCGACAACGGCATTGCCGGCGGCCAGCGCTGCGGCGACCTGGCCGGTAAAGATTGCGAGCGGGAAATTCCACGGGCTGATACAGGCGAAGGTCCCGCGGCCATGCAATTCCAGCGCATTGGTTTCGCCCACCGGACCCTTTAGCAGCTCCGGCTGGCTGAAATGGCGCTCTGCAAGCAGGGCGTAGTAGCGGCAGAAATCAGCGGCTTCGCGCACTTCGCCGATCGCATCGGGCCAGGTCTTGCCGGCTTCGTTGACGATAATGGCCATCAGCGGATCGCGATTGGATTCCAGCGCATCGGCCATGGCCCGCAGGATGACGGCGCGCGCCTTGCCGCCGCGCATGTCCCAGGACTGTTGTGCCGCCTTGGCGGCGGCGAAAGCGTTGTCGATCTGCGCATCGGTAGCGTCGGGCACCGGCTTGGCGATGTCGCGGATCTTTGACAGCCGCGCGCGTTCGGCGCCAATGGACAAGTCAATGCCTTCGCTGTTCCGGCGGTCGCCATAGAGTTCGCGCGGCAGGGGAATGCGAGGATGCGGGCCAGGCTGCGCCTCCACCAGCGTGATGGGATCGCGCGCCACCTGTTCGGGCGGCGTGTCGTCGTCAAGCAGCAGATGGACGAAGCTGGTATTGGCGCCATTTTCCAGCAGACGGCGCACCAGATAGGGCAACAGATCTTCATGCGCGCCGACCGGGGCATAGACGCGCAAGCGGAGTGGACCGAAACGCTTTTCCGCCGCCTCGTACAGCGCCTCGCCCATGCCATGCAGGCGTTGGTGCTCGATGGGAATGTCACCTGCCATTTGCCGCACGGCCGCGAGCGTATGCGCATTGTGGGTTGCGAACTGGGGATAGAGATACGGCGCGGCGGCGATCAGCGCCCTGGCGCAAACCAGATACGAAAGGTCGGTGGCGGGCTTGGTGGTGTAGACCGGATAGCCGGGGCGGCCTGCGACCTGAGCGCGTTTGATCTCGCTGTCCCAATAGGCGCCCTTGACCAGCCGCACCATCAGGCGACGGCCGCTGTCGCGCGCCAACTTATCCAGCGCCGCGATCACCGAGGGTCCGCGCTTCTGGTATGCCTGCACCGCCAGCCCCAGGCCCCGCCACGCGCCCAGGGAAGGCTCGCGCGCCAGCCGATCCAGCAGCTTTAGCGACAGCACCAAGCGGTCGGCTTCCTCGGCATCCAGAGTGAAATTGATGTCGGCCTGTGCCGCCAGCTGCGCCAGGCGGAGCAGCCGGGGATAGAGGTCCTCCCATACACGCGGTTCCTGGGTGGCTTCATAGCGCGGCGACAGCGCCGACAGCTTGACGGAAATGCCGTGTGCGTCTTCCGGACCTGTCGAATGCTTGCCGATGGCGGTAATGGCCATCGAGTAGGCAGCTTCATAACGTACCGCATCATCCTGCGTGCGGGCGCCCTCGCCCAGCATGTCAAAGCTGCACAGAAGTTTCTCTTTCGCACTGCGGGCGATGGCCTCCTCGATGGTGCGGCCCAGCACGAACTGTTCGCCCATGATGCGGATCGCCCGCCCAATTGCCGTGCGCACGACAGGCTCGCCAATCCGCGTCGCCAGCTGCCGGATGGTGCCGGCGCCGTCTTCCATGCCGCTGACGTCGATCAGCTTGCCCGTCAGCATCAACCCCCAGGTGGAGGCATTGACGAACAGGCTGTCTGACTGGCCCAGATGCGAAGCCCAGTCGGCGGCGGAAATCTTTTCGGCGATCAGCCGATCGCGGGTGGAAGCGTCGGGTGTGCGCAACAGCGCCTCGGCCAGACCCATCAGCGCCAGGCCCTCGGGCGTGGAGAGCGAGAATTCCTGAAGAAAACTTTCCACCAGGCCCTGGCGGCGCGCCGTTACGCGCGCATCCGCCACCAGGGCGGCAGCTTCTCGCAGCACGGCGGTCCGCTGCGGGCCGGTCAGCGGCGCGGCAGCCAGCAGCGCCGCGACCGCTTCGGATTCATCCCGGTATTTGCCGCCGTCCAGCCGATCCCAGTCAATCGCCATAGGCGCATGTGTAGCGGAAACACTTGCGGGCGTCGCGTTCACTGAAGGACGTCTGCGAATTGCTCCACGATCCAGTCAGCCTGGTCGGCCGTCAGGATCAGAGGCGGGGCGATGCGGATAATGTGATCGTGGGTTTCCTTGGCAAGCAGCCCGCGCGCCGCCAGTCTTTCGCAGACCGGTCTGGCGCCCCCTGCGGCGGGGTCCAGCTCCACCGCCAGCATCAGACCCAGCCCGCGCACGTCACGCACCATGTTGGAGCGGATGCCGGCCAGGTTCTGCCTGAGGCGTTCGCCGACATGGGCGGCATTCTCGATCATGCCTTCGTCGACCAGCACTTTCAGCGCCATGCGCGCGATGGCGCAAGCCAGCGGATTGCCGCCGAAGGTCGAGCCATGTTCGCCCGGGTGCAGCACGCTCATGGCTTCGGAATTGGAAAGAACGGCCGACACCGGATAAAATCCGCCCGACAATGCCTTGCCGACCAGGGTGAGATCGGCTTCCACGCCCTCATGCTCTTCCGCCAGCAATTTGCCGGTGCGGCCCAGCCCGGTCTGGATCTCGTCCAGAATGAACAGGACATTGTGGCGCGTGCAGAGTTCGCGCGCCTTTTTCAGATAGCCTTTGGGCGGAACGATTACTCCCGCCTCGCCCTGGATCGGTTCGACCAGGAAAGCCACGGTGTTGGGTGTGATCGCCGTTTCCAGTGCCGCCACGTCGCCGAACGGCACGGTGCGAAATCCGGCCGCGAATGGCCCGAAGCCTTCGCGCGAAGCAGGATCGCTGGAGAAGCCCACGATCGTGATGGTGCGGCCGTGGAAATTGTCGGCGCACACAATGATCTCGGCCTGGCCTTGCGGCACGCCCTTGACCGTATAGCCCCATTTGCGCGCCAGTTTCAGCGCACTCTCCACCGCTTCCGCCCCGGAGTTCATCGGCAATGCCTTGTGCGCCCGGGTCAGGGCGCAGATTTCCTCATAGAAGGGCGCGAGCTGGTCGTTGCGGAAGGCGCGGGATGTCAGGGTGAGCTTGCCGGCCTGTTCCGTCATCGCCGCCAGGATGCGGGGGTGGCAATGGCCCTGATTGACGGCGGAATAGGCCGAGAGGCAATCCATGTAACGCCGCCCCTGCACGTCCCAGACATAGACGCCTTCGCCGCGTTGCAACACCACGTCCAGCGGCTTGTAGTTCCTGGCGCCGAACTCGGCTTCGCGGGCGATATAGTCGCCGGCGCTGCGCAACCCTTTGGGCATGAAATGGTTCACGATCGCCTCACTCGGCCGCCCGGATCACGGCGCGCGCGGCGCTTTCCCGGTCCAGCCGCAACGTCATGCAATAAGCGCCACCGCCGGACATCATAAAGGGCGAGAGGTTCACTTCGGTCAAGCAATAGCCCAGGGCGTCGAGCCGCTTCTTGAGCGCAGGCGGCGCCTTCGCCATCACGACGTGACGGCCGACATTGACAGCATTGACGCAAAAGGCGGCGGCGTCTTCATCCGTCGCCTCGATGCGATCTTCGGGCCTGACATGCCGGTGAATGGTTGCGAGCGCCTCTGCGCTGAAGGCTGGCGGATAATACAGCAGTTCGCCACCATCGAGCGGGCAGAAACAGGTATCGAGGTGATAGAACCGGTCGGTGGCAAGCTCGAGCCCGACCACGGGACGCCCGAAGATATCCGCGATCGCCGGCAGGGAGTTGGCGGTGGAGCGCGGGCCATGGCCGACCCAGAAGAAGCCCCGATCCTTGTCCCAGATGCAGTCGCCCGCGCCTTCCTGCAGCACGCCTTCGGGCAGGTCGATCACCTCGCTGACCAGGCCTTGGGCCTGCAGATTGAGGAAGGCGTTGCGGAACACGACCTCTTCGCCCCGGCGTTCGGGATGACGGAAGCGCGCGACCAGCACGCGGCCGTTCAGCACAATGGCGGCGTTGGCGGGAAACACCAGGTCGGGCAGGTTTTCGGCGGCGGGCACGGTTTCGACCCTGGCGCCGATCCGTTCCAGCGCCGCACGGAGCGCCGCCGCGCTTTTGGCGGCTGCCGCCTTGAGCGCCAGCGGATCGGCCTGCCAGGCGTCGGGCTGCATCCAGGGATTGATCTGATAGGTCACACCGAAATGGCGGACATCGGTCATCAGGAAGATAGACTGCGTTTTCATTGCCAACCCGCTGGAATCGCGAATGAATCAAACCGCGATGTGACGCTAGCGAAAAGTCAGCAATCTGATAATATTCGTCAATATTATGCCGTTTCGACATGTGCGGGTGACGATATGATGGATGAAACTGACCGCAAACTGCTGGCGCTGCTCCGCGCCAATGCGCGTGAACCCGCCGCCGGCCTGGCAAAGAAGCTGAAAATCTCGCGCGGCACGGTGCAGAATCGAATTGCGCGGTTGCTCGACAGCCGCGTAATCCTGGGGTTCACGATTCACACTCGTTCGGAAGAAGAAGACAGTCGCGTGCGAGCCATCATGTGTGTGGCAATCGAGGGCGAGCGATCCGCCAAGGTCGTGCGTGCGCTCCAGGGCTTTCCGGAAGTTCGCAGAATTCACTCCACCAACGGCCGCTGGGACCTGGTTGTGGATCTGGAGACCGCCACCCTTGCAGGATTCAGCAAGGCTCTCGATCACATTCGGCTGATCGAAGGCGTCGCCTCGACGGAAACTTCGCTGCTATTGACAACCATCTAGTGTCACGAGCGCGATGCTCCGAGGATGCAGGTTTTGCAGCCGACGATTGGTACAGCTTGCCTTCCCGAAAAGCTTTGCTCCGATTCGAACTCGACGACCAGAGGATGTTTCCAAGGGGCACATGGCCGAGCATCGTTGCGCTTTAGGCTTCACTCCGCGTCGCGCTGCATTGCAGAGCCTGAAAGACTCAAATGGTGAATAGACTTCCGACTTGTTTGGTTGGGCCCAGGCGCTCAGGTCAAGCGGCTTCCAATGTATTTGGCACGGCGGGTCAGGTCCTCAGTTGAAAGGGCCCTTTCGCAGTCCCGAAACAGGAAATCGGGTCGTCAGTTTCCATTATCCGGCAGGGCAAAGACATAAAGCGCCCGGCCGTGCTCGGGACGGCGCGCCTGAAGATCGGGCAACATCACTTCGGGCTTATGCTCGGGGCTGCCTCCGCCAAAACCTGTGGTCACCGCGATATATTGTTTGCCATTCGCACTGAACGAGACTGGGAATCCCTGCACCGTCGTGGCCAGGCGTGTCTGCCACAGGGTTTTCCCGGTCTTCACGTCGATCGCGCGGAATCGCCGGTCGAAATCCCCCACAAAGGCGACATTGCCGGCGGTGGAGAGCAGCGCGGTGAGGAACGGTGCGCGCTGCTGAAATGACCAGACGGGCTGGAGCGTTTTTTCATCATACGCGGAAACGCGGCCCATATTGCCGTTGGTGCCCGGCATGAAATAGAACTTCTCAGAACCATTGCCCAGCATGAGCGCGCAGCTCTGGCTCAGCGGAATAATGAGCAAGCCGCTTGGCGGATTGTAGCTGGCTGATTGCCAGTCATGGCCACCCTCCGGGCTCGGACAGGAGGCAAGCCACTGATCACTTTTCTGATCGATCAGATCCTGGCGGTAGGTGACCTTTCCAGTCTTGGGATCGATCTTGGAAAAGATGTTCTGTAACACGGTCGGCTGCTCGGCCAGGAACTTGCCGCTGACCCGGTCGAGCTTCCAGATGATGCCCGGCTTGCCGATGGTCACCGCGACCTTCTGATTGTTGTCTTCGTCAATCAGCATGCGCTCGAAGACCTCGTCGAGATCGAGCGATTCCCCCGGCGCATGTTCGAAATACCATTTGAGCTTGCCCGTATCGGGGTCGAGCGCCAGGGTCGTGCTGGTGTAAAGCGCGGCGCCATTTCCCGTGCCGCGTTCCGAACGGCGCCAGGGCTTGGCTTGCGCCACGCCCCAATAGGTCGTGTTGAGCTCCGGGTCATAGGTGCCCGGAACCCAGGTATCGCCACCGATACGCATGTCATCCGGCAACCCGCCCCAGGTGTCGCCGCCGGGCTCTCCCGTAAGGGCAACAGTGTTGAACTTCCAATCGCGCGCACCGGTATTGGCATCATAGGCGCTGATGAAGCAGTGGTCCGTGGTCGGGCGGCGCGTGCATCCGGCCATGCCGATAACGACCTTGCCATGGATGACGATCTCTCCGCCTGTCTCCTGGAATCCCTTTTTGGGATCGGCGATCTGCGTTTTCCACACGATCTTGCCGGTGCGGGCATCCAGCGCATAGAGCATCGCCTGAGGTGACGCGAAGAATACCTTGTCTCCGTAAACCGCAAGGCTGCGGGTTTCTTCGGTGGACCCGCCTACATTGTGAGTCGGCATCGGACCGATCCGGTTTTCCCACAACAGGTCTCCGGTCTTGGCGTCAAGCGCCTGTATGGTGTTTCCGGTATTGGTGAGAAAGATGACGCCGTCGTGAACGATCGGCGTGACCTCGGTGGTTCCACCCTCGTTCATCGCCCATTCCCATGCGAGACGAAGCCCCCCGACATTCTTGTCATTTATCTGCTTCAAGGGGCTGTAGTTCCAGGCACGATAGTCCCCGCGATACATCAGCCAATCGCTCTCCGGCGGGTGGGTCAGCATGGCATCGGTTACGGGCGTGTAGTTCTTGATGTTGCCCGGCAGGGTGAGACCCAGCGGGCCCTCATCCTCCGGTATGGCAGCGCGGGCGACTGGACGCTGACTGGGCGCCGCGGCGGGAGCGCTCGCGATGTCCGCGGGAATGTTGCCCGTTGTAATCGTGCTTATTTTCACGCTCGTGGTCGGCGTAAGGGGCTGAGTGCCCGATTGCGCGCCGTTGGCGTGCAGAATGAACGCCACGATGTCCGTATAGGTTATGGCGTTCAGGCTGCCGCCACTTCCGTAGGGCATCGAGGCGTGTATCGTGTTGTAAAGATCCTGCGTCGTTCGGTTGTTCCACGCACCCAGAAAACTTTTGCCCGCCAGTGGCAAGGCTTCGCTCAGGCCGCGCAGATCGCCTTGGTGGCAGCTCGCGCAATTGGCGCCGTACTCGGCGCGGCCGGCATCGACCTGCGCCTGGGTGATCGGCGCCGGTGCCTGCTGCGCCATGGTCGCGGTGACGCCCAAACCCGCTGTAGCAACGATTGCGCCGATTGCTGCGGCAATTTTCCTGCTGCGCATTATGCCCTACGACCTTCTTTTGGAGTGGCACATCAAATTCGCTGCCGCCTTGTTCTATTGCACAAACCAGTTTCCCTGCTGGGGCACATCTTGGGCCGGCACCTCATGCTCCGGCATCAGCCAGCCCCATACCGTGCCATTCGGTGCCGAGAGGGTTCCTGAAACGGTGCCGGGGGCGCCCACCGAATCGATCTGTATGTAGAGCTTTTCCTCCCGCAGCGCCGCCATCTGGGCCGAGGTGAGCTTCTGGGTGCCGGAAATCGTGCCGGACGTCGCCGTCGAAACAGTGAGATCCAGGATGGGGTCGCCCGGGGCCCCGACGACAATGCCGCGGAATATCCGCGCCCGGGTTGCGGCCGTAGGAAGACCCGCGAACGTCCCCGAAATCGTGAGCGTACGTCCGTCTAGGACCGCGCGCACATCGCCCTCGCCGTTGACATTGGGCCGATCGGCCGCACTGAGATCGGCGCTTTCAAGATGGGTCGTGTATACCGCCGGCGCCGCGTGGGCCGCGGAAGCGATCAGAAACAGCGAACTCGCGGCTGCCGCCAGACTGGCGCTGCGGAACCATCGGCCGGCATGCGGGATCACTTTTCTCCCGCTGATCTTGGTAAGGTTCGGCATTGCTGGGAGTTCCTTCGTTTTAAAGTATTCCCCGTCGGGCGAACAGTGATGCAACCTTGCGGTTCGGCGCCCGCCCCATCGGGTCCGGCGCCTTGTAACCGCGGCCAAAATCCTAGTCCTGGAAGCGAATGCCGAAACGGAAGGCGCGGCCCAGTTCGTCGTAAATCTCGGCGCCGCCGCCGCCGGTACTTCCGCCGTTGATCCCGCCAATCCCTGGCGGAATGTTCATCACGTTATCGATCGCAGCGTACATCTGAATTTTTGGACTCCACTGATACGATGCGCGCAGATCGAGATAGACATCCGGAGCAATCCAGTTGTGGTCGATATCGACACCCGAGACATAGGTCCCGCTGTACCGCCATCCGCCGATGTAACGTGTCTGAACGGTGAACTCATACGGTTCCTGGTTGTAGGTGGCCGAGAGAACGAAATGCAGCTTGGGCATGTTCAGGCCGGCCAGCGGATCGACATACCCGCCACCGCCGGCGATGCCCGCCGTATCGGTCTTCACGCCAAGCACGGTGATCGTGCGCTCGTCGGTGTAATTGCCGACCAGGTGCCAGGTGAGCGGGTTGTCCCACAGCTCCATGCGATAGTCGGCCTGGAAATCCAGGCCCGAATCGGTCTCGGAGGTCGCGTTGAGCGGGGATATGAAGGCCAGGTTTACGCAGCCTTCGCATGCAGCAGGGAAGGTGCCGCGGCTGGCAAAGAACCCGGTCGCCGGCAGGCCGGTGCCGGCATTGAGCTCCTGCGCGACCGGCACGGTCGTGTTTCCGTTCGGAAGGCCGGAGCCGTAAAACACACCCGTGCAATAGAGAGCGATGTGATTATTGCCGCACTGGTTGAAGATGTCGGTCGAAGAAAGCGCATAGATCGCGTGATGGATGCTGATCGAATACCAGTCCAGCGAAACCGAAAGATTGGGAATCCAGTGCGGGGTGAGCACCACGCCACCCGACACGGTGGTCGCCGCTTCCGGCACCAGATCCGGATTGCCCGAATTGGCGATGTAGATCGGGTAGCTCGGTCCGTTCGGCGGCGGATATTGTTTCTGGCTCACGGAGAATAGCGGCGCCGAGAACAGCTCGGAGACGTCGGGCGCCCGGATGTCGGCGGACAGCGTGCCGCGCAGACGGAAGTCGTCATTGACCTGGCTGGTGAGGCCGAGCTTCCAAGTCTCCACCATGCCGCTGGTATTGTAGTTGGTTATGCGGCCGGCGGCATTGAAGTCGAGAGACTGGACCACATCGTCCTTCAGGATCGGGGCGTTGATTTCGAGGAATCCCTCATCCGTATAATAGTGCCCCGACCAGGAGGAGAAATTGCCTGACGAGTAGGCGGCGGAGGTACCGACATTGAGCGGATCGGAGATGTTGGTCTGCTGCTCGAGACGATGCTCATAACCGGCCGCGACGGCGAGATGGCCGGCCGGCAGTCCCCAGGGCAGCTCGCCCGAAGTGGAGGCGGCGTACACATACTGGTTCAGGCGCCAGCGGCCGATATCTTCCTGCGCGGCGCTGACGCGCCCCGGGGCGATATAGTTGAGCGCCGCCTGGCTGGCGGGGCCCGTGCCGAACTGATTGAGCGGCGCACAGAAGGGCGTGAGGCCGCCCGACAGGACGCTGGTAATGCCGGCCGCGGTCGTCGTCGTGCCCCAGGCGGTTGCCGTGAGCGAGGACCGACAGGCGATCTGGCCGACTTGCGGAACCGGTGCGCCAGCCGCGGTCAACGCAGCCTTTACCTGGGCGGCAAGCGTTGCATTGCCGCCACCCAGCGAATCCGCTCCTGTCGCGGTCACCAGGATCGGATCGGTCGCATTGGCATAGTCCTGCCCCAGGGTGTTGAAAGGTATGCGCACGACCTCGCGCACCTGACTGCCCTGGACATAGGCGTTCCACGTCCAGTCCTCGCCGAGAAGCTTGTATGAGCCATCCAGGGTTGCGACACCGCGCATTAACTGGCGCTGGGTGTAAACAATGTCCCCGCCGATCGTCCGGGCCATGTCGCCTATCGTGACATTCTCGGGCGTGAGGTCGCCGGCGTTGGTGGTGCCGAGCGTGAAGCTGGGGATGCCATCGGCAGTCATGATCGATTTGACCGCGGCTGGAATGTACGGATTGTCGCTGTGGATGGTGACATTGCCGCTCCGCCCGGCCGAGGTGCCGATCGAATAAGACTGGCCGTAATTGAGCTGGACGGATGCGGTGATGTCGTCGGTGAGGCGGTAGCTGTCATAATTGAACAGCGCCAGATTGTGATAGGGCACCGCGATGGGACTGGGCTCTCCGCCGAAGCTGGTGTCCGGGGTGGACGAGCAATAGACACAGGAGCCGCCATTGACGGCGCCGAAGTTGAACGGCACCGCATTGGCGTTCGGGCCCAGGAACTGGGTGCCCTTGAGGATATTGGCGGTGCCCCCGACAGTGCCCGCCGGATTGGCGGTGATGAGGCCGCCCGCGGTCTGCTGTGAACTGCCCGATTGGTTGTTCGCGCCATAGACATGGACGTAGGTGGGCGCCCCCGGATAGCTTTTTCCGATGCTGGCCAGGCTCGCGCTCGGAAAGATGTTGGACATGCCCCAATACCAGCTGCGGTTCCAGATTTCGACCAGATCGGGGCTTTGGACGTAATTACCGGCGAACTCGACGTGGGCGCGGCCGTCGAGCAGATCGGTGCCGACGAAAAGCGTGCCTTTGAACTGCTGGTGATCGTTATTGTAGGAATCGCCAAAGGTGAAATCACCCTTGACGCCGGTGAAGGTCTTGTCGATGACGAGATTGACGACGCCCGCCACCGCATCCGAGCCCCAGGCGGCCGAGGCACCGCCGGTCACCACATCGACACGCTTGATCACGGCCTGGGGAATCGTGTTGAGGTCGACGCCGCCGATCGACAAGGGCGGCGTGCCACTGTTCGGGTTGGACATGACGACGCGCTGGTTGTCGAACAACACGAGGGTGCGGATATTGCCGAGATTGCGCAGGTTCACCGTGCTGAGGTCCGCGTTGCCCTGAGAGCCCTCGCCGGACTTGCTTGCGGTGTCTGGCGACCAGGACTGTCCGACCGCCGGAAGCTGGCGAATCTCGGTGCCGATATCGACCTGGGCATTGCGCGCGATTGTTGCCGAATCGACCACCGTGACCGGTGTCGGGGCGGTATAACCTGCAATGGAAATGCGCGAGGCCGAAACTATGACCTGTTCCTCCGGCGCGGCCCCCTGATCCTGCGCCTGGGCGGCAGTCCCGATGGATATCGCTGCTGCGACTATCGCCGTCGCCGAACTGCCCAGCTTGAGAGTCTGAACGAGATTGCGCATTTACTTTCCCCGCGGATTTGTTGTTGGTCTTATGC
>Ga0265325_10001765_pt1 | contig 14982 bp, 13 predicted proteins | sample 41420metaG_FD_202090 | JGI IMG/M metagenome (GOLD analysis project Ga0265325, IMG submission 202090) | Rhizosphere microbial communities from Carex aquatilis grown in University of Washington, Seatle, WA, United States - 4-14-20 metaG | ecosystem: Host-associated > Plants > Roots > Rhizosphere...
CGCCTTGGGCGAGACTTTGCCGGCTCATCACGACCGGTCCGGCGCGCGGATGGCGCGCCACACGATGATCCAGATACTGGCACGCGTAGGCTTCGTTGCTCATCAGGAATGCCGGATCGGCGAGGCCGAGATCCTGAATGAACACAGCGTCGCAGGGCAGCGGCGTTTCGCGTCGGTTTTCGACCGCAACCCGCCATAGCCAGACGTTCGCATCCGCAGCCAGCCACAGCGTGACCCGGCAGAAGACGCCGCGCTCTTCGCCCTCCCAGACGAAGCAATCGTTCGCGCCGCCGATCTGGCGCGACCCCTCGGCGCCGGCGCAGGCCAGGATCGCCGGTTCCGCGCCGCCGATGCGAAGAAGAAGGCGCCCTATGCCGCCGGCGATCGGCGAAGCGAACGCCTGGTTGACGACGATCCGGCGGGGGCCAGCGACGTGTTCGAGAGAAAAGACCGCGCCGTTTGGCAATCGCGCGATCGACAATCCGCTCGCGTTCACGATCCGCTCGAGACCCAAGTCATCGACGCGCGGCGTCGTAACGACTTCCGTTGAGAACCCTGACATAGCGTCTTTCTTCCGCCCCTCGGCTTTCGCTTTCGCTCTCCCCGAAAGACGGGGAGGCGATGCGTGACCTGTCATTTCGAATCGGCTCGCCACGCCGCTCAGAGACCTATTGCATTCGCTGGGGACGACGCGGTCAAGACGCAACGCCCGTTCAATCGCCGCAGGGCGTCGTCGCGCGCCCGCCTTGCGTCGGCGCAAGCGTGCTCGTGGGCAGGGCGTGATGCCTTGTCTCTGTGCTTGGCCTCGCCCGACGCCTGTGTATAGACTTGGGAGTTGGCGTGCGGCGTCGGAGCGGCCTGCGAACCGGGATCGCTCCGCAGGTCGAGAGCCGGGCGGCGTGGCCGCGTCGATGGGGACTGGAGGATCGCGATGAAGACAATCAAAACGATCGGCATGACGCGCCGCGAGGCGCTGAAGCGGGGCCTGGCGGCGACCGCCGCGGCCGGCGGGCTGCTCGGCGCCGGGCGCGTCGCCTGGGCCGACACGCTCGGCGACATCAAGTCGCGCGGCGAGCTTGTCGTCGCCACCGAAATGCAGTTTCCGCCCTTCGATATCTCCGACAACGGAACCTACAAGGGCGTCGACCGCGAATTGATCGACGCGGTCGCCAAGGAGCTCGGCGTCAAGGTCTCCTACCTCGACCTGCCGTGGACTTCGGTGCTGCCCGGCCTGGAGGCCAAGAAGTTCGACCTCTGCATCGCGCCGGTCACCATCACCAAGGAGCGGATGAAGCGCTACGCGTTCTCGGTGCCGATCGCCGACGCCACCGCGGCGCTGATGAAGCGCGCCGACGACAAGAGCATCGCCAAGCCCGAAGACATCGCCGGCAAGGCGGTCGGCGGCCAGAAAGGCACATCGCAGCTCGAACAGCTCAAGGCCTTCGCCGCCAAGCTGCCGAAGCCGGTCGACATCAAGGAATACGTCGACAACAACCAGTCCTACGCTGACCTCGCGGCGGGGCGCATCGACGCTTCGATCAACTCGCTGCCCAACCTCGCCTACGCGGCGGCGCAACGCGCCGACGCCTTCGCCCTGGTGCTGCCGGCGTTCGGCCAGGCGACCTATTTCTCGTGGGTCGGCCGGCTCGACGACAAGACGCTGCTCGACGCGGTCAACGCCGCCCTGGTCAAGCTCGAAGGCGACGGCACGGTGGCGACGATCCAGAAGAAATGGTTCGGCCAGACGATGGATCTGCCCAAGACCGTCCCCGAACCGGCGATCTGACGCGATCCCCATTCAAGAGGGCGGCCGGCGGGGCCGCCCTCGCGTTTCGCCGGCGATGCGCCCGCAGGTCATCCTCCACGCTTTCGGCTACCTGACGCAGGCGGCGGGGACGACGCTGGCCATTTCGCTGGCCGGCATTGCGATTGGCTTTCTGATCGGCGCCGCGGTCGGCGCCGCGCGGCTGTCGCGGCAGGTCTGGCTCAGACGCCTTGGCGGCGCCTATGTCAGCGTATTCCGCGGCGTGCCGTTGCTGGTGCTGCTGCTGTTCATCTACTATTTCCTCGCCGAGTTCGGCCTCGACATTCCCGCGCTGGTCGCGGCGATCGGCGGACTAGCGCTGTCGACCGGCGCCTACCAATCGGAGATCCTGCGCGGCGCGTTCGCCGTGCTGCCGCGTGGCCAGGCCGAGGCGGCGGCGGCGCTGGGCTTCCCTGGGCTCGAAATCTGGCGGCGCATCCTGCTGCCGCAGGCGCTGCGAATCTCCGTCCCGCCGCTGATCAACGAGTTCATTCTGATTTTAAAGGCGTCGTCGCTCGTCTCGGTCGTCGGCATCGCCGAGCTGACGCGGGTGAGCATGAACATCGCCTCCATGACCTATCGACCGCTCGAAGCCTATGTCGGCGGCGGCCTGTTCTATCTCGCCATCAATCTCTGCCTGGCCGGATTGGGCGCGATCGCCGAGCGAAGGCTGGCGGCGGGAGGGGCGCGATGAACCCCGACGTCCTGTTGCGCTACGCGCCCTCGCTCATCAGCGGTTTCGGCGTCACCGTGCTGTGCTGGGGCGTCGGCGGCGCGCTCGGGCTGCTGCTCGGCTTCTTTGTCGCCCTGCTTTACCGCCTGCCGTTCGCGCCGCTACGCTGGCTGCTGCGCGCCGCAATCGAGGTCATCCGCGGCACGCCGTTTCTCGTGCAATTGTTTCTGCTCTATGCTGGCGGCCCGTATATAGGGCTCAAGCTCAGCGCCACCGCGGCCGGAATCGTCGGCCTCGGGCTCTACTCGTCGGCCTATTTCGCCGAGATCTTCCGCGGCGGCTTCGCCGCCGTGCCGATCGGCCAGATCGAGGCCGCGATGAGCGTCGGCATGAGCCCGCGCGACACCTTGTTGCGCGTCACCCTGCCCGGCGCGCTGATCGCCGCCGTGCCGCCGATCGTCAACATGTTGATCGTGCTTTCCAAGGAGACGGTCGTGCTGTCGATCATCACCGTGCCGGAGCTGATGTACCAGATGCAGACCATGGCGGCCGAGACCTTCACCGCCTTCGACGCGATCTTCGCCATGGCGGTTTTCTACTGGCTGCTGGTCGAGGCGACTTCGCGGCTGGGGCGGCGCGTCGAAGCGCGCGTCACCACTTTCATGGCGCAGGAGGCGAGCCCGGCATGACCTTGCCGACGATTGAGATCCGCGGCTTGACCAAGCGCTTCGGCGACCACGAGGTGCTGCGCGGCGTCGACCTGACCGTCGCCGCCTCGGAGGTCGTCTGCCTGATCGGCCCCAGCGGCTCGGGCAAGAGCACGCTGCTGCGCTGCGTCAATTTCCTCGAGCCCTACGATTCCGGCGAGGTGCGCATCGAGGGTCGACTGATCGGCTACCAAGACGCGCCGAACGGCGCGCGCCGGCCGATGGCGGCGCGGCCGCTACGCGAGATGCGGCGCGAGATCGGCATGGTGTTCCAGCACTTCAATCTCTGGCCGCACATGACCGCCCTGCACAACGTCGCCGAACCGCTGCGCCGCGTGCGCGGCCTCGCGCACGCCGAGGCCGACGAGCGCGCGATGGCGATGCTCGTCCGCGTTGGCCTCGCCGCCAAGGCGCAGGCCTATCCGTCGCGCCTGTCGGGCGGGCAGCAGCAGCGCGTCGCCATCGCCCGCGCGCTGGCCATGCAGCCGCGGCTGATGCTGTTCGACGAGCCGACCTCGGCGCTCGACCCGGAGCTGGTCGGCGAAGTGCTCGAAGTGATGAAGAGCCTGGCGAGCGAGGGTATGACGATGCTGATCGTCACTCACGAGATGGGCTTCGCCGCCCATGTCGCCAACCGCATCGCCTTCATCGACGCCGGCCGCATCCTCGACGACGGCCCGCCGCGCCGCGTGCTGCATGAAAGCCGCGAACCACGGGTGCAGCAATTCTTGCAGACGTACCACGATCGCAACGCGTTCTGAGGCGCGAGCGCCGTTTGTAGCCGCGCGCGGCGAGCGCGGCCGACGGTCGCGTCTACAGGCTCGGCAGATCGAGCCCCTTCTCGCGCGCACAGGCCACCGCGTCCTCGTATCCCGCATCGGCGTGGCGCATGACGCCGGTCGCCGGGTCGTTCCACAGCACGCGGGCGATGCGGCGCGCGGCGTCTGGCGTGCCGTCGCACACCACCACCATGCCGGCGTGCTGCGAATAGCCCATGCCGACGCCGCCGCCGTGGTGGATCGACACCCAGGTCGCGCCCGACGCGCAATTGAGCAGCGCGTTCAGCAGCGGCCAGTCCGACACCGCGTCGGAGCCGTCCTTCATCGCTTCGGTCTCGCGGTTGGGCGAGGCGACCGAGCCGGAGTCGAGGTGGTCGCGGCCGATGACGATCGGCGCTTTCAGCTCGCCGCTCGCCACCATTTCGTTGAAGGCGAGACCAAGACGGTGTCGGTCGCCCAAGCCCACCCAGCAGATGCGCGCCGGCAGGCCCTGGAATTGGATGCGCGCCCGCGCCATGTCGAGCCAGTTATGCAAGTGCGGGTTGTCGGGGAGCAGTTCCTTGACCTTGGCGTCGGTCCTAAAAATGTCCTCTGGATCGCCCGACAGCGCCGCCCAGCGGAACGGCCCGACGCCGCGGCAGAACAGCGGCCTTATGTAGGCGGGGACGAAGCCGGGGAAATCGAACGCGTCCGTCACGCCCTCGTCGAGCGCCATCTGGCGGATGTTGTTGCCGTAGTCGACGGTCGGCACGCCGGCGTGGAACAGCGCGAGCATCGCCCTGACGTGCTCGGCCATCGATTGCTTGGCCGCGCGCTCAACCCCCTTCGGGTCGCTGACTCGCCGCTCTTCCCATTGCTGCAGCGTCCAGCCCTTCGGCAGGTAGCCATTGACCGGATCGTGGGCCGAGGTCTGGTCGGTGAGGATGTCCGGCCTGACGCCACGGCGAACCAGTTCCGGCAGAATCTCGCTGGCGTTCCCGAGCAGGCCGACCGAGACGGCTTTGCGTTCCTTGGTCGCGCGCGCGACGATTTCGAGCGCTTCGTCGAGGCTCTTGGCGGCAAGATCGAGGTAGCCGGTGCGCAGGCGAAACTCGATCGCCGAGGGACGACATTCGACGGCGAGCATCGACGCGCCGGCCATCGTTGCTGCGAGCGGCTGCGCGGCGCCCATGCCGCCCAAGCCGCCGGTCAGAATCCATTTGCCGGAAAGATCGCCGCCATAATGCCGGCGGCCCATCTCGACGAAGGTTTCGTAAGTGCCCTGCACGATGCCTTGGCCGCCGATGTAGATCCACGACCCGGCCGTCATCTGGCCGTACATCATCAGACCCTTGCGATCGAGCTCGTGGAAATGGTCCCAGGTCGCCCAACGCGGCACCAGGTTGGAATTGGCGATCAGCACCCGTGGCGCGTCGGCGTGGGTCTTGAAGACGCCGACCGGTTTGCCCGATTGGACGAGCAGCGTCTCGTCGGCCTCCAGCCGGCGCAGCGTCTCGACGATGCGGTCGAAGGCCTGCCAGTCGCGCGCGGCGCGGCCGATGCCGCCGTAGACGACCAGCTCGCCTGGCCGTTCGGCGACGTCGGGGTCAAGGTTGTTCATCAGCATGCGGAGCGGCGCTTCGGTCGGCCAGCTCTTGGCCGTTCGCTCGCTTCCCCGCGGCGCGCGCACGACCCGCATGTTGTCGAGGCGGGAGGAGACAGTCATGGCGGAGCCTTTCTTGCGAAGACAGGAATAACGCATCGACGTTTGGAACCAGGCGCTGTCATGGCCGGGCTTGTCCCGGCCATCCACGTCGTTGAGCTTCCGCTCGGCAGACGATGACGCCCGGTCGTCAACGTCATATTCGGCAAATGTAGCGGCGCATCACTGCGTGGATGGCCGGGACAAGCCCGGCCATGACGGCGTTGCGCGTTGGTCGTCCCGCGCATCACGCGGAAACCCATTGCAGCGCCGCCTCGAGCACGCGCTTCAGCGTCGCGCGGGTCGGAGCGGCGAGCGCTTCATCGAGCGCCGTAGGCCAATTCGTCGCGTCGACGCGCTCCGGCTCGGTCATGTAGGCGCGGCAGGCGAGCTCCATCTGCAGCGCGTGGACGCCTTCCTCCGGTCGCCCATAGCGCCGCGTGATCCAGCCGCCCTTGAAGCGCCCGTCGGCAACGAAAGGCTCGCCGCTGCCCGCCAGCAGCGCGACGACGCGCTCGCGCAAAGCGGGATCGCAGCTCGCCCCGGAATTGGTCCCCAGGTTGAAGACCGGCAGCTCGCCGTCGAACAAGCGCGGAATGCGCGACCGGATCGAATGCGCGTCATAGAGCGCAACGCGACGATGCACGGCGCGCAGCCGCGCGATCTCGGCAGCGAGCGCAGCGTGATAAGGCTCGAAATAGAGCCGCCGCCGCTCGGCAATCTCTTGCGCGTCCGGCGCTTCGCCCACGCGATAAAGGGAATCCCCATCAAAGGTCGTCGTCGGACAGAGCTCGGTCGTCGCATGGCCGGGATAGAGCGACGCGCCGCTCGGATCGCGGTTGACGTCGATGAGCGAGCGCGACAGCGCGGTTCTGACGAACGTCGCGCCGAGCGAACGGGCGAAATCGTAGAGCTGGGAGATGTGCCAATCCGCGTCGCGGCGCGCCAGCCATGGGCTGACAAAGCACGCCTCACGGCCGTCGAATTCGGCGCCCGCGTGAGGAATGCTGACGATCAGCGGCGCGGCGCCAGGCTCGACGTCGAGCCAATCGGGCGCGCCGCTCACCGCCTTGCTCCATCAAGCGTCGGTAGCGGCGTCGCGCCGACCGCGGCGACGATTTCACCGCCGCGCACCAGCCCGGCCGCTGCAGCGATGTCGGGATGGAGATAGCGATCGGCTTCGAGCCGCGCGACGTCGTTTCTCAGCCGCGCCATCGCCGCCTCGAGCGGCGCGCTGGAGACAAGCGGACGATGGAACTCGCAGGCCTGCGCCGCGCAAAGGAGCTCAATGCCGACCACCGAGCAGGCGTTCTCGGCCATCGGCTGCAGCCGCCGCGCGCCGTGCGCCGCCATCGACACGTGATCTTCCTGATTGGCCGAAGTCGGAATCGAGTCGACGCTGGCGGGGTAGGCGCGCTGCTTGTTTTCCGACACCAGCGCCGCCGCCGTCACCTGGGCGATCATCAAACCGGAATGGAGCCCGGGCTTCGGCGTCAGGAATGCCGGCAGGCCGGAAAGCGCCGGATCGACCAGCATCGCCACGCGCCGTTCGGCCAGTGAGCCAATCTCGCAGATGGCGAGGGCGATCATGTCGGCGGCGAAGGCGACCGGCTCGGCATGGAAATTGCCGCCCGACAGCGCCTCGTCCGTCTCGGCGAAGATCAACGGATTGTCGGAAACCCCGTTCGCCTCGATCTCAAGCGTCGCAGCGGCCTGTCGCAACAGGTCGAGGCACGCGCCCATCACCTGCGGCTGGCAGCGCAGACAATAGGGGTCCTGGACGCGCGGATCGTTGTGGATGTGCGAGGTGCGGATCGCGCTGCCGGCCATCAGCGCCCGCAGCGATTGCGCGACGTCGATCTGGCCGCGGTGGCGACGCAAAGCGTGGATGCGCGGATCGAACGGCGCGTCGGAGCCGCGCGCCGCGTCGGTCGACAGTGCGCCGACGACGAGGCCGGCGCGCAGCAGAGCTTCCGCCTCGAACAGGCCGACCAGCGCGTTGGCGGTGGAGAATTGCGTGCCATTGAGCAGCGCCAGCCCCTCTTTCGGCGCCAGCGCGATCGGCTCGAGGCCGACGGCGGCAAGCGCGTCCGCCGCTGGCAACACGCGATCGCCAAGCCGCGCCTCGCCGACGCCGATCATCGTCGCCGCCATATGCGCCAGCGGCGCAAGGTCGCCCGAGGCGCCGACCGAGCCCTGCCCGGGCACGATCGGCGTCAGCCCGCGCGCCAGCATCGCCTCAATCAACCGCAGCGTTTCGAGCCGCACGCCCGAGGCGCCCTGGGCGAGACTGGCGAGCTTGAGCGCCATCATCAGCCGCGTCGTTTCGACAGACGTCGTCGCGCCAACGCCGGCGGCGTGCGACAGCACGATGTTGCGTTGCAGCTCGGCGAGGTCCGCGTCGGCGATGCGCACGCCGGCGAGTTTGCCGAACCCGGTGTTGACGCCATAGACCGGCTCGCCGCGTTGGAGGATGCGCGCCACCGAAGCCGCGCTCGCCGCCACCGCCGCTTCATGGCCGTCAGCGAGGGCGACCGGCGCACCACGCCAGACGGCGCGCCAATCGTTGAGCGGGACGGCGCCGGGAACGAGCCTGACCGTCATCGTCCCCTCCGGACGCGCGCGTGCAGCGGATTGAAGCCGAGCCGATAGACGAGTTCGGCCGGACGTTCGATGTTCCAGATCGCCAGGTCGGCCCATTTTCCGACCTCGAGCGAGCCGATGTCACGTTCGAGCCCAAGCGCCCGCGCAGCGTTGCGGGTCACCCCGGTCAGGCACTCCTCAACGGTGAGACGGAACAGCGTCGCCGCCATATTCAGCGCCAGCAGCGGCGAGGTTAGCGGCGAGGTGCCGGGATTGCAGTCGGTCGCCACCGCCATCGCCACGCCGTGCTGGCGAAACAGTTCGATCGGCGGCGCCTGCGTGTCGCGCAAGGTGTAGAAGGCGCCGGGCAGCAGCGTCGCGACGACGCCGGCTCTCGCCATGGCCGCCACGCCCTCTTCGTCGGTATATTCGAGATGGTCCGCCGACAGCGCACTGAAGGCCGCGGCGAGCTTCGCGCCGCCGCCGTTCGACAATTGATCGGCGTGTAGCTTGACGCGGAACGCGCGCCCGCGCGCCGCCGTGAACAAGCGGGCGATTTCGTCGCGGCTGAAGGCGATCGTCTCGCAAAATCCGTCGACGGCGTCGATCAACCCATCGGCGGCAAGCGCCGGCAGCATCTTTTCGATCACGTCGTTGAGATAGGCGCCGCGGTCGCGCGAGAATTCCGACGGAATGGCGTGCGCGCCGAGGAAAGTGGTTCTGACCGAGATCGGGCGCTCGATGGCGAACCGTCGCGCCGCGCGCAACATCCGCCGCTCCGTGGCGAGCTCCAGCCCGTAGCCCGACTTGACCTCAACCGTCGTCACGCCTTCCGCGATCAGCGCGTCGAGGCGCGGCAGGGATTGGCGCACAAGGTCATCCTCGCTCGCCGCACGGGTCGCGGCGACGGTGGCGGCTATGCCGCCGCCTTCCCGCGCGATCGTCTCGTAGCTTGCACCGGCGAGTCTGAGCTCGAACTCGTGGGCGCGATCGCCGGCGTAGACGAGGTGGGTGTGGCAGTCGACGAAGCCCGGCGTGATCCAGCGCCCATCGCAGTCGATGGTTCGCGCGGCGCGCCAGTCAGCCGGCAAGTCGGCCGCTTTGCCAACGAAGACGAGGCGGCCGTCGCGCGCGGCAAGCGCGCCGCGGTCGACCGCGGCGATCCCTGGCTGATCGGCGGCGAAGGTCGCCAGGCGGGCGTTGAGCCAGATTGTGTCGGGCCGCGTCTCAGCGTCGGCATGGGCCATGCGTGCGCCTCGTCCCTTCCCCATCGGCCGGTTTTAATGTATAGACATATTAGCCAATCCTGCAAGTGGTGCAGGCGCGCGCCAACCAGAGGAACGCGATGCCGGTCATCCACGCCACCGCCGCGCTGACGCCCGAGGGATGGCGGAGCGACGCGCGGCTGACCGTCGACGGCGCGACCATCGCCACGGTCGAGATCGGCGCGGCGCCGCGACCCAGCGACGAGCGCTGCGCCATTCTTGTCCCAGCGCTCTGCGACTTGCACTCGCACGCCTTCCAGCGCGGCATGGCGGGACTTGCCGAGCGCCGCGGCGCGCAGGCCGATTCCTTTTGGACCTGGCGCGACACAATGTACCGCTTCGCGCTCGCCATGACGCCCGATGACGTCGAGGCGGTCGCCGCTCAGCTCTATGTCGAAATGCTCGAAGCGGGCTTCGCCGCGGTCGGCGAGTTCCACTATCTGCACAACGCGCCCGACGGCGCGCCCTACGCGGCGCCGGCCGAAATGGCCGGTCGCATCGTCGCCGCCGCGCAATCGACAGGGATCGGCCTGACGCTGCTTCCCGTCTTCTACGCCCATTCGACCTTCGGCGGTGCGCCGCCGCGGCCCGAGCAGCGCCGCTTCATCACCGACCTCGATGGCTTCGGCCGCCTGTTTGACGATTGTCGGGCTCTGATGGCTGGAGTTGGCCCGGTCGGCGTGGCGCCGCATTCGTTGCGCGCCGTGACGCCCGCCGAACTCGCCGCCGTCGTCGGGCTCCCCGCGAACGCGCCGATCCACATCCACGCCGCCGAACAGGTCAAGGAAGTCGAGGACTGCCTCGCCTGGTCCGGCGCGCGACCGGTCGAATGGCTGCTCGACCACGCCAATGTCGATAAACGCTGGTGCCTCATCCACGCCACCCACATGACCGATGATGAGACGCGCCGCATGGCGCGCTCTGGAGCGGTCGCCGGCCTCTGCCCAATCACCGAAGCAAGCCTCGGCGACGGAATCTTCAACGCGCCGCTCTATTTCGCTGAACGCGGCGCCTGCGGCGTCGGCTCGGACTCCAACGTCGAAATCGGCGTCGCCGCCGAGCTCAAGCAGTTCGAGTACGCGCAGCGGCTGCGCGACCGCGCCCGCAATGTCTCCGCCCTGTCTGCCGGCTCGACCGGCCGCGCCCTTTACCAACGCGCGCTCGCCGGCGGCGCGCAAGCGCTTGACCGGCAAAGCGGCGCGCTGCGGCCCGGCGCGATGGCCGATTTCGTCAGCCTGCGCGCCGACCATCCGACCCTTGCCGGCCGCAGCGGCGACGAAATCCTCGATGCGTGGATCTTCGCCATTGGGAATCCGCTGGTCGATGGCGTGTGGAGCGGCGGCCGCAAGCTCGTCGCCGACGGCCGGCACGCCGCCCGCGAGCCGATCGCCGCGCGCTACGCCGCGACGATGCGGCGGTTCGCGCAGTGACGGAAGCTCGCGAGCCGCGTCCCGAGGGGGGCTCGCTGCATCGGCGCATCATCGCCGACATCGAAGCGCGCATCCTGTCGGGCGAGTGGCCGCCCGGCCGGAGGATTCCCTTCGAGCACGAGCTGACCGCGCAATACGGCTGCGCCCGCATGACCGTCAGCAAGGCGCTGACGCAACTCGTCGCCGCCGGGTTGATCGAGCGGCGGCGCAAGGCTGGAACCTTCGTCACCCAGCCGCATTCGCAATCGGCGGTGCTGGAAATCCCCGACGTCAAGGCCGAAGTCGCGGCGCTCGGCCTGCCCTATCGCTTCGCGATTGTCGCGCGTTCGAAGCGGCGCGCGACGCGCGCCGATCGCGCGCGCTTCGCTGTTGCGGCCGACGCCTGGGTCCTCGCCCTGACCTGCCGCCACGACGCGGCGCAGCGGCCGTTTTGCCTCGAGGACCGGCTGATCAACCTATCGGCCGCGCCGGACGCCGCCGAAGAGCCGTTCGTCGAACTGTCGCCCGGCGCCTGGCTGGTGCGGCGCGTCCCTTGGACGCGGGCTGAGCACCGCATCAGCGCGGTCGCCGCGCGGGGGGACGTTGCACTCGCCCTCAACGTCGCCTCAGGAACGCCATGCCTGGTCGTCGAGCGGCGCACCTGGAGCGGCGAAGCGCCGGTGACTCAGGTTCGCGTGATCTATCCCGGCGAAGCGCACGAGCTGGTGGCCCGCTTCACCCCTGGACAAAGCTAGGCGGCCGACTAGGCAAGTGCGCCATATTGCGCGCCTGCCGCCGGGGCAACCCATTGCTTTCCCTGAAAAATAATGGTGGGCGATACAGGGTTCGAACCTGTGACCCCTCCCGTGTGAAGGGAGTGCTCTACCGCTGAGCTAATCGCCCCCGGACGCGGGCGCTCCGTTTACGGCCGCTGCAACGGGCGAGTCAAGGCGCGGCGCGCTTCCGCGGCGTGTCGAGAAGCTCGGCGGCGGCGGCGAACACCGCGTCGAAATGCGACACAACGCGATCGGGGCCGAGTTCGGCCACCGGAACGTCGGTGTAGCCGAAGTCGACGCAGATCACCGGCGCGCCGGCGGCGCGCGCGGTCGCAATGTCGGTCTGCGAATCGCCGACCATCACGGCGGACGCCAGCGCGCCGCCGGCGGCGCGGACCGTCTCGACGAACGGCTTGGCGTCGGGCTTACCGACGCCGAACGTGTCCTGGCCGCAGACGAAGGCGAAGCGGTCGAGCACGCCGAGCTTGCCGAGCAGCAGCTTGGTCGAATGCTCCATCTTGTTGGTGCAGACCGCAAGCCGCCAGCCGGCGGCGGCACAGCGGTCGAGGCAGGCCAGCACGCCGGGAAACAGCGTCGTGCCGTCGGCGATGTGGTCGTTGTAGTGGGCGAGAAAGTCGACGAACAGGCGCTCGCGCGTTGCGGTGTCGATCTCACGGCCCGATTCGGCGAAGCCGCGTTGCAGCAGCGCGCGGCCGCCGGCGCCGAGCAGGCGGCGCGCCGCGGCGACCGGCAAGGGCGAGACGCCCTCGCGCTGCAGCACGAAGTTCAGCGCCCCCATCAGGTCGGGCGCGGTGTCGGCGAGCGTGCCGTCGAGATCGAAAACCAAGGTTGCGGCGACGGACACGTTCGGCGTTTCTCCTCAATCGTTCCAGAATTCCGGCTCGGTCGGCGCGAGCCCGCCGCCGAGGCGCAGGGGGGCGATGCGGCGCGCCAGGCCGTCGGCGCCGGTCTCGACCGCGACGCCGCACAGCGTCGCCTCGCCGCCGGCCGGCTCGAAGCGGCCGGAAGGAATGCGGCGGGTGAAGCGGCGCAGCGGCTCCTCCTTGTCCATACCGATCACCGAATCGTAGTCGCCGGTCATGCCGACCTCGGTGATGTAGCCGGCGCCGTGCGACAGGACGCGGGCGTCGGCGGTGGGAATATGGGTGTGGGTGCCGACGACCAGGCTGACGCGGCCGTCGACGAAATGACCGAACGCCTGCTTCTCGCTGGTCGCCTCGGCGTGAAAATCGACGATCGCCGCATCGCAGCCGACGCCAAGCGGACAGGCGCCGAGCTCCTGCTCGATGCGCTGGAACGGATCGTCGAGCGCGTCCATGAACACGCGGCCGAGCAGGTTGATCACCAGCACCCGCGCGCCGTTGGCGGCCTCGAAGACGTTGGCGCCGCGCCCCGGCGTGCCGGAGGGATAGTTGGCGGGGCGGATCAGCCGCGGCTGGCGCTCGATGAACACGAGGGCCTCGCGCTGATCGAAGGCGTGATTGCCGAGCGTGATCGCGTCGGCGCCGGCGGCGAGCAGCTCCTCGCAGATCGTCTCGGTGATGCCGAAACCGCCGGCGGCGTTCTCACCGTTGACGACGACGAAATCGAGCCGCCAGCGCGCGCGCAACGCCGGCAGGCGGTGGATCAGCGCCGTGCGGCCGGAGCGCCCGACAATGTCGCCGACGAACAGCAGCCGCATCAGCCGCGGCCTCTGGCGTCGATCCACTCGCGCTCGGTGAGGATGAAATCGAGCCGTTCGTCGTGCGGCTCGTTCGGCGCCGCGTCGATCTCGCAGACCGCGTAGGCGACGCCGACGGCGCGAATCGGCGCTTTGGCGCGCAGCAGCTTCAGCGCCCGGTCGTAGTGGCCGGCGCCGTAGCCGATGCGATGGCCGCGGCGATCGAAGGCGGCGAGGGGCACGAACAACAGGTCGGGCTCGACCGCTGCGGCCGCCGCGGTCGGTTCAAGTGCGCCGAGCGGGCCGCGGATCAGCGGCTCGCCGGCGCCCCATAGGCGGAAGACCAGCGGCGTCGAACGCGCCGCAGCGGCAGGCAGCGCGGTGGCGAAGCCGTGCGCCTGCAGGGCGGCGAGCAGCGGGGCGGTGTCGGGCTCGTCGCGGATCGAGGAGAAGGCGGCGACGATCCGCGGCCGCCAGCGCCGCGCCCATTCGAGGCCGACGAGGGCGAGCCGCGCGCTCAGCGCGGCGCGCGTCGTGGCGTCGACGGCGCGGCGACGCTCGAGCGCCTGACGGCGCAGCTCCAACTTGCGATCGCCGGCGTTGGGATCGCTGGACTGGGGATCGGCTGCGGCAAGAGACATGGACGCGATCGAAGGCCGATCCGGAAGAGAGAAGCGCGGGGCCGAGAAGGCCGTTGGACGGAGATCCCGGGCGCCTACGTAAGTAGGTGGGCGCCGTGTGTCCAAGCCCACGGGCGAGGATAGGGACAGCTCCCATTGGGATCGTACGGCCCCGAGGAATATGGTCCTGACAAACCCCCCAGCTCCGCAGACCCCTATTTAGGCGCTGGCGAGCCGGATGGCTAGGGCGGCGGCGGCAAGGCCGGCGCCGATCGGCGGAATGGGACGACAAACCGATTCGCCGCAAGAGCGATGGCAACGGGTTAGGCGCCATTTTGCGCGCGGCGTCGGGGCGGCGGCGCGAGGCCGAATCGCCGGCGCCTTTGAACGCCCGCCTCAGTCGGGGAACGATAAAAGGGAATTGACGGGCGTGTCACCGAATTCCCCCGCTCTAAGGCGACAGCTTACTAATTGCCCGCTTTCGCGCTCCACAGCCGGCGTCAGCCTTTTCGCCGTTACGACCGGGTCGCCACGTCGTCACACGCCTAGCCGCCTTGCGGCGCTGACCGGCCGCGACCCCTGCCCGCGCAAACGCGGCTCCGAGCCGCGGGCGGGCGGGACGGACGATTCGAATCGTTAGAGATTTAAGCAGGCGTCGCCATAATTCGTAATTCCGCAATTTGTAATTCTCTCGCTCGAAGAAACTTCCGTTTGGGACCTCCAAACCGGATCTGGCGCCATTGGTGGGCGTGGCGTGCGGGCAATGACGAGCAATGGGCTGAACAATGAACCTGGGCGATATCCTGGTGGCCAAGGGATTGGTGTCGGCGGGCGACATCAACCGCGCGCTCGACCATCAGCGCGAGAACGGCGGCCGACTGGGCGGCAGTCTCGTCGCCCTGGGCCTGCTGACCAAAGAACAGATTGATCGGGTCCTCGAGGAGGCGCCGCAGGCGCCGTTGACGGCGGCCGCCACCGGCGTCGATCCGGCTTTGCTGCTCGAA
>Ga0265325_10001769_pt1 | contig 14972 bp, 25 predicted proteins | sample 41420metaG_FD_202090 | JGI IMG/M metagenome (GOLD analysis project Ga0265325, IMG submission 202090) | Rhizosphere microbial communities from Carex aquatilis grown in University of Washington, Seatle, WA, United States - 4-14-20 metaG | ecosystem: Host-associated > Plants > Roots > Rhizosphere...
GCAAGTTGTTCCGCTGCAGATACCATGGAGAGCTCCCTTCCCGCGCAACCCCCGGCATATAGGGACTAGTGTCCCGGACCCGAAGTTCGCACGATTGTTCAGCAAGCACTGATGCGAACTTCGGGTCCAAAGGGACACTAGAAATCATAAAGTTGCTAGTGTCGCCTTGGTTCGGAAGTTCGCTTCGGAGCAAGCTGAGGAATCGGGCGAACTTTCCGAACCGCGACACTAGGCGGCCTTTTCGCCCTCTTCCTGCTTCGGTGCCAGGATTTTGACCGTGCCGCCCGCCTTCTCGACCGCGGCAACGGCCGACTTGGAGGCGCCATAGACCTCGAAATTGACCTTGGCCTTGATTTCGCCCGAACCCAGTAGCCGCACGCCATCCTTGGCGCGGCGCATCAGACCGGCCTTGATCAGAGCAGCCGAATCGACCGTCGCCGAGACGTCGAGCAGCTTGGCGTCGATCGCCCCCTGAACTTTGCCGAGGTTCACCTCATTGAACTTCAGCGCAAACTTGACATTCCGGAAGCCGCGCTTGGGCAGCCGGCGATGCATCGGCATCTGGCCGCCCTCGAAGCCCTTGATGCGCACGCCGGAGCGCGCGGTCTGGCCCTTGCCGCCGCGGCCGCCGGTCTTGCCAGCGCCCGAACCAATGCCACGGCCAATGCGGAACCGCTTCTTGCGCGAGCCCGGGCGCGGAGCGATCTCGTTGAGCTTCATCGCCGCCTCTCCTTATTTGCTTTCGACCACGCGAACGAGGTGGCGGACCTTGTGGACCATGCCGCGCGTCATCGGCGTGTCCGGCAAATCCTTGCTGCGTCCGATCTTGTTCAGCCCGAGCCCGATCAGAGTCTCGCGCTGATCATGGTGCCGCCGCAGCGGGCTGCCGGTCTGCTCGATCTTGATGGTTTTGCCGGATGCCATGGCCTGATCTCCGTCTAGTCGGCTGCGGCTTCGCTGTCGGCGCCCTGGCGGCGCGACTGCAAGGTCGAGACCTTGATGCTGCGGCGCGCGGCAACCGAACGAGGCGAATCCTGGTGCTTGAGCGCGTCGAAGGTGGCGCGCACGACGTTGTAGGGATTGGACGACCCGATCGACTTCGCCACCACGTCCTGCATGCCGACGGATTCGAACACCGCACGCATCGGCCCGCCGGCGATGATGCCAGTGCCAGCCGGCGCCGCCCGCAGGAACACCTTGCCGGCGCCATGGCGACCGAATACGTCGTGATGCAACGTCCGTCCCTCGCGCAGCGGCACGCGGGTGACATTGCGCTTGGCGGCATCGGTGGCCTTGCGGATGGCTTCCGGCACTTCGCGCGCCTTGCCATGGCCGAAACCCACCCGGCCCTTCTGATCGCCGACGATCACCAGGGCAGCAAAGCCGAAGCGACGGCCGCCTTTGACCACCTTGGCGACGCGATTGATGTGCACGAGCTTGTCGATGAACTCGCTCGGCTCGCGATCCCGACCGCCTTCGCGTCCGCGGCCGCCTTCGCGCCTTGGTTCATGTGCCATATCGCTCTTCTTTCCGCTTGGGCCCTGGGCCCGCTCTCATCCGTTCAGAATTTCAGGCCGCTTTCGCGCGCAGCGTCGGCAAGCGCCTTGATGCGCCCGTGGTAACGGTAGCCGCCGCGGTCGAACACCACGTCCTTCACGCCCTTCTCGACGGCGCGCTGGGCAACGAGCTTGCCCACCGCCTTCGCGGCATCGACGTTGGCGCCGGTCTTCAGGCTGCCGCGCAAATCCTTCTCCAGGGAGGACGCGGCCGCAACGGTGGCCCTCTTCCCGTCGTCAATGACCTGCGCATAAATGTGCTTGCTCGAGCGATGCACGGACAGCCGCGCCCGCCCGGTCGCCGCCTCCTTGATGGCACGGCGCACGGTTGCCTGGCGACGCGCGGTTCTCGCTTTGACAGTGGCCATCGTCTGCTCCCGTTACTTCTTCTTGCCTTCCTTGCGGAAGATGCGTTCGTCGGCGTACTTCACGCCCTTGCCCTTGTACGGCTCGGGCGGGCGATAATCGCGGAGCTCGGCCGCGACTTGGCCGACCTTCTGCTTGTCCATGCCGCTGATGTTGATCTCGGTCGGCTTCGGCGTCGCGATCGTGATCCCCTCGGGGATCGGATAGGAAACGTCGTGGCTCAAGCCGACCTGGAGCTGCAGGTTCTTGCCCTGCACCGCCGCGCGGTAACCGACGCCGTTGATCTCGAGCTTCTCCTCGAAGCCCTTGGTGACACCCGCGATCAAATTGTTGATCAAGGTGCGCGACGTGCCCCACTGCGACCGGGCGCGCTTGGTCTCGAACCGCGGATCGACCTTGATGCCGTCCTTTTCGGACTTCACCGAAACGTCGTCGTGCAGCACGAGCTGCAACGTCCCCTTCGGGCCCTTGATGCTGACGGTCTGGCCCTGAACACTGGCGGTGACACCGCTGGGCACTGCGACAGGTTTTTTGCCAATACGTGACATGTTTTTTTCCTCCGCCCTTCCCGGTCAGAACACCGTGCAGAGCAGTTCGCCGCCGACGTGGGCGTCGCGCGCGTCGTGGTCGGCCATGACGCCCTTGGGCGTCGACAGGATGGCCACGCCGAGACCATTGTTGATGCGTGGCAGGTTGCGGACCGCGACATAAACGCGCCGGCCGGGCTTCGACACCCGCGAGATTTCGCGGATCACCGGCTCGCCATCGAAATACTTCAGCTCGATCTCGAGCTCGCTGCGTCCGTCGGCGTGATCAACCTTGGCATAACCGCGGATGAATCCTTCGTTCTTCAGCACGTCGAGCACGCTGACACGTAGCCGCGAGCCCGGCGTCGAGACTTTGGGCTTCTTGCGCATCTGCGCGTTGTTGATCCGCGCAATCAGATCGCTGATGGGATCGTTCACGTTCATGCGATCCTCCTCACCAGCTCGACTTCACAAGGCCCGGGATCAGGCCTTTCGAACCGAGCTCGCGCAACGCGATACGCGACAGTTTATGCTTGCGATAAAAGGCGCGCGGACGGCCGGTCAGCTCGCAGCGGTTGCGGATACGGGTCGCTGAAGCGTTGCGCGGCAGCTCGGCAAGCTTGAGGGTCGCCGTAAAGCGCTCCTCCATCGGCCTGGTCTTGTCCATCGCAATCGCCTTCAGCCTATTTCTGCGGCCGGAATACTTTTTCGACAGCTTGCGCCGCCGGTTGTTCTTCTCGACCATGCTCTTCTTCGCCATTCTTATCTCCTGGTGATCCGCGTCTGAGGAATTGTCCGCCGGGAACGCATCCTCACTGCCGGAACGGGAAGTTGAATGCAGTCAGCAACGCCCGCGCTTCGTCATCATTGCGCGCGGTGGTGCAGACCGTAATGTCCATGCCCCACATATCCTGGGCCTTGTCGTAGTCGATCTCCGGGAAGATCGTGTGCTCCTTGATGCCGAGCGAATAGTTGCCGTTGCCGTCGAAGCTCTTCGGATTGAGCCCGCGGAAGTCGCGAACGCGGGGCAGCGCGATATTCACCAACCGGTCGAGAAACTCGTACATGCGCGCCTTGCGGAGCGTGACCTTGCAGCCGATCGCCTGGCCGTCGCGGAGCTTGTAGGTCGCGATCGATTTCCGTGACTTGGTGATCACCGGCTTCTGCCCGGCGATTGCAGCCATCGCCTCGGCAGCCTGATCGACCTTCTTGCGGTCGGCAACGCCTTCGCCGATGCCCATGTTCAGAACGATCTTGTCGATCCGCGGCACCTGCATCGGATTTTTGTAGCTGAACTGGTCAGTCAAAGTTTTGCGGACGACCTGATCGAAATGCGTACGCAGACGCGGCGTAACCCTTTCCTCGGGCTCGCTCGGCGCCTTCTCGTCGCCCACTTCCTTCTTTGCGGCCTTGGCCTTCGCGGCCGCGGCCTTCTCAGCGCGGGCCTGGGCCTCCGGCGATTTGTCGGCCTTCGGGGCCTTCGGGGCCTTCTCGGACTTGCCGGTCTCTTCGGGCTTCTTAGCCATCGATCTCTTCTCCCGAACGCTTGGCAAAGCGCACCAGCTTGCGGTCTTCACCCTTCCCTATGGCCTTGAAGCCGACGCGTGTCGGCTTGCCATCCTTCGGATCGGCAAGCGCAATGTTGGAGAGGTGGATCGACAACTCCTTGGAGATGATGCCGCCCTCCTGCTGCGCCGTCTGCTTCTGATGCCGCTTGACCATGTTGACGCCGCGAACCAGCGCGCGCTCTTCCGTCGGGCGCATCTCGATCACCTCGCCGGTGCGGCCTTTGTCGCGGCCAGACAGCACGACGATCTTGTCGCCCTTCCTGATCTTGGCCGCCATCACAGCACCTCCGGAGCGAGCGAAATGATCTTCATGTGGTTCTTGGCACGAAGCTCGCGCGGCACCGGCCCGAAGATGCGGGTGCCGACCGGCTCCATCTGCGGATTGATCAGCACCGCCGCATTGCGGTCGAACCGGATCACCGAGCCGTCCGAGCGCTTGATGTCCTTGCGGATCCGCACCACGACGGCCTTCATCACCTCGCCCTTCTTGACGCGGCCGCGCGGGATCGCCTCCTTGACCGAGACGACGATGACGTCGCCGATCGTGGCGTACTTGCGCTTGGAGCCGCCGAGCACCTTGATGCACATGACGCGGCGTGCGCCGGAGTTGTCCGCGACATCGAGGTTGGTTTGCATCTGGATCATGAGGCGCCTCGTATTTCTTCGTTACGCGTCCCGCGTTTAGTTCGCTTTGGCCGCTTCAGCCTGATCGGCCTTGGCGCCCCGTTTCTTGGAGGTGCGCTTCTCCGTTTCGACCTCGATCGGCCCCTCGGTCTTGGCGCGCTTCTCGCCGCGGATCACGGCCCAACGCTTGAGCTTGGAGATCGGCTTGTGCTCCTCAATCCACACGATGTCGCCGACCGAGAATTCGTTCTTCTCGTCGTGGGCGTGGAACTTGTTGGAACGGCGCACGACCTTGCCCATCACAGGATGTGCAAAGCGGCGCTCCACGCGGACAATCACGGTCTTGTCCTGCTTGTCGCTGACCACCACGCCCTGAAGCGTTCGCTTTGGCATACGATCCTCTTACTTCCTCTTTGCCTTTGCCCGCGACTTCAGGCTCGGCTTTGACCTCGATTTGACGGGCGCGCGACGCTTGGCCGTGCGCTTGGCCGTGCGCTTGACCTTCGGCCGTTCAGTTTTTGCCGGCGCGGCCGCCTTGACCTTCGGCTCCTCGCCGGTGCGCTTCTGACGCGCAATGGTCAGCATGCGCGCAATATCGCGACGAACCACGCGCACGCGCGACGTATTTTCGAGCTGCCCGGTCGCCCGCTGGAAGCGCAGGTTGAACTGCTCCTTCTTGAGCTTGAGCACCTCGTCGTCGAGCTGGTCGACGGTCATGGCGCGGGCATCGGCGGCTTTCATGGCGTATCCTCGATCCTCTAAGCGGCGATGCGTGAAACGAAGCGCGTCTTGATCGGCAGCTTGGCAGCGGCGAGCGTTAGCGCCTCGCGGGCAACCTCGACCGAAATGCCATCGACTTCGAACAGGATGCGACCGGGCTTGACGCGGCAGACCCAGAGCTCGACGGAGCCTTTGCCGGAGCCCATGCGGACTTCCAATGGCTTCTTCGACACCGGCACGTCGGGATAGACGCGGATCCAGACCTGTCCGGCGCGCTTCATGTGGCGGGTCAGCGCGCGGCGCGCCGCTTCGATCTGGCGAGCGGTGACCCGCTCGGGCTCCATTGCCTTCAACCCATACTGTCCAAACGCCAAGTCCTGGCCGCTCGTGGCAAGCCCGTGAATGCGGCCCTTATGCGCCTTTCGGAACTTGGTTTTGCTCGGTTGCAGCATGACGAATACCCTTCTTGCTCTGGCCTATACGCCTTACGCGGTCTCGCGACGCGGACGGCCGGCCTCGGCCTCGGCGAGGCGCTTATCCTGCGCCATGGAGTCGTGCTCCATGATCTCGCCCTTGAAGATCCAGACCTTGACGCCGCAGGTGCCGTAGGTCGTGAACGCCGTCGCGACGCCGTAGTCGACGTCGGCGCGCAGCGTGTGCAGCGGCACGCGGCCTTCGCGATACCACTCCATGCGGGCGATTTCCGCGCCGCCGAGCCGGCCCGCGCAGTTGATACGAATGCCTTCGGCGCCAAGCCGCATCGCCGACTGCACGGCGCGCTTCATGGCGCGGCGGAACGCAACGCGCCGCTCGAGCTGCTGGGCGATCGACTCCGCCACGAGCTGGGCGTCAAGCTCGGGCTTCCTGATCTCGACGATGTTGATGACGACATCACTGTCGGTCAGCTTGGCGACCTGCTTGCGCAGCTTCTCGATGTCCGCGCCCTTTTTGCCGATCACGACACCCGGCCGTGCTGAATGGATCGTCACCCGGCATTTCTTGTGCGGGCGCTCGATCACGACCTTGGACACAGCGGCCTGCTTGAGCGCGGTCATGAGATCCTTGCGGATCTTCATGTCCTCGTGCAGCAGCGAGCCATACTCGTTCTTGCCGGCGTACCAGCGCGAGTCCCAGGTCCGGTTGATGCCGAGCCGCAATCCGATGGGATTGACCTTCTGACCCATTGCCTTCTCCTTAAGCCGCTTCGCTCTCAACCTGACGCACGACGATCGTCAGGTTGGCGAACGGCTTCAAAATCTTTCCCATGCGGCCACGGCCGCGGGCATGGAAGCGCTTCAGCACCAGCGCCTTGCCGACATGCGCCTGCGACACAACCAGCTCGTCGACGTCGAGGTCGTGGTTGTTCTCGGCATTGGCGATCGCCGACTCCAGGCACTTCTTTACTTCCTTGGCGATCCGCTTCTGCGAGAACGTCAGATCGGCGAGCGCCATTGCGACCTTCTTGCCGCGGATGAGCTGCGCCACGAGATTGAGCTTCTGCGGCGACACCCGCAGCATGCGGGCAACGGCCTTGGCCTCGTTGTCCGGAAGGTCTCTGTCGCGTGCACGCTTGCCCATGATCGTTCCCTCAAACTCCGTGCATCAGGTCGACGGCGCCGCAGCCGGCGCGGAAGCAGCGGCAGGCCCGCCTGTGCTGCGCTTGGCCTTGCGGTCGGATGTGTGGCCGTAGAACGAGCGCGTCGGCGAAAACTCGCCGAACTTGTGGCCGACCATCTCCTCGGTGACCATTACCGGGATGTGCTTCTGGCCGTTGTAGACGCCGAACGTCAGGCCGACGAACTGCGGCAGGATCGTCGAGCGACGGCTCCAAATTCTGATCATCTCGTGACGACCGGATGAGCGCGAGGTTTCTGCCTTCTTCAGCAGAAAGCCGTCGACGAATGGGCCTTTCCAAACCGAACGTGCCATGAGGCATTCCTTACGATGTCTTCTTCCGCGCGTGGCGGCTCAGCATGATGAATTTCTGGGTCGACTTGTTCTTGCGTGTCTTCTTGCCGCGGGTCGGGATGCCCCATGGCGTGACCGGATGACCGCCGCCCTTGGTCCGGCCACCGTGCGGGTGGTCGACCGGGTTCATAGTGATGCCCCGATTGTGCGGCATGCGGCCCTTCCAACGCTGCCGCCCCGCCTTGCCGACGGTCGTGTTCATGTTGTCGGGGTTCGAGACCGCTCCGACGGTGGCGAGGCATTGCCCGTGAACCAGCCGCTGCTCGGCCGAGTTGAGCCGGACGATCACATACTCCTGGTCGCGGCCGACGATCTGGGCGTAGGTCCCGGCCGAGCGGGCGATCTGCCCGCCCTTGCCGATCTTGATCTCGACGTTGTGGACGATGGTGCCCACCGGCATGTTGCCGATCGGCATGGCATTGCCCGGCTTGATGTCGACCTGCTCGCCGGCAACGATACTGTCACCGGGCGCCAGCCGTTGCGGCGCGAGAATATAGCTGAGCTCGCCATCCTTGTACTTCACCAGCGCAATGAAGGCGGTGCGGTTCGGATCGTATTCGATGCGCTCGACGGTCGCGGCTTCCTCGCGGCGCTTGCGCTTGAAGTCGATCACGCGGAATGCCTGTTTATGACCGCCGCCGCGGAAACGGCTGGTGATGCGGCCGCCGTTGTTGCGGCCTCCGGTTGAGTTCTGGCCTTCGACCAGTGCCTTGACGGGCTTGCCGCTGTGCAAACCGGCACGATCGACGATGACCAGGTGACGCTGGCTCGGCGTGGTCGGCTTATAGGTCTTGAGTGCCATGTTCGCCTCTTAGCCTTACAGACCCGTGGTGACGTCGATGCGGTGGCCGTCTTCCAGGGTCACCACCGCCCGCTTGGTATTTTGCAGTTCGCCAGGGCGGCCCTTGAACACCCGAATCTTGCCCTTGCGAACCAGCGTGTTGACGCTCTTGACCTTGACGTCGAACAGCTTCTCGACCGCTTCCTTGATCTGCGGTTTGGTGGCCGTGCGCGCGACCTTGAATACGACCTTGTTGTGCTCGGACGCAGCGGTCGCCTTCTCGGTAATCACCGGGGCGATCAGAATATCGTAATGGCGCGGATCGCTCGTGCTCATTTGAAGCGCGCCTCCAGCGCATCGATCGCCGCCTTGGTCAGCACCAGCTTACCGCGGCGCATGATGTCGTAGACATTGATGCCTTGGATCGGCAGCACGTCGATGTTGGGGATGTTGCGCGCGGCTGAACGAAACCCGGCTTCGACTTCGGCGCCGTCAATGATCAGCGCGCCGGTGTGCCAGCCGAGCTTTTCAAAATGCACTGCCAGCGCCTTGGTCTTGGCATCCTTCATGGTGGCCTTCTCGATCACCACGATGCCACCGTCCTTGGCCTTGGCGGACAGCGCGTGCTTCAGCGCCAGCACCCGCATCTTCTTCGGCAGGCCGATCTCATGGCTGCGAACGACAGGCCCGAACACGCGACCGCCGCCTCGGAACTGCGGGACGCGGGCGGAACCGTGACGGGCGCCGCCGGTGCCCTTTTGCGCATACATCTTCTTGCCGGTGCGCCAGATGTCGGCGCGGTTCTTCACGGCGTGCGTGCCGGCGCGGCGCTTGGCCAACTGCCAGACGACGCAGCGCTGGATGATGTCGGTGCGCGGCTCAAGACCAAAAATATCATCCGACAGCGTGACCGACCCGGCCTCTTTGCCCTCGAGGGTGGTGACCTTCATATCCATGTCACGCCCCCTCGTTCGGAGCTTCGGCCGCAGGTGCGGCTTCAGCGGTGTCTGCCTTCGCCGGGGCCGCTTCTGCGGCCGGCGCCTTGAATTTCCCGGGCTTCGGCAGGTCCTTGGGCGGCGCCTTCTTTACGGCGTCACGCACCGTGATCCAGCCGCCCTTGGCACCCGGCACGGCGCCCTCAAGCATAATCAAGCCACGCTCGACATCGGTCTGCACCACACGAAGGTTCAGCGTGGTGACGCGGTCGCTGCCGAGATGGCCGGGCATCTTCTTGTTCTTGAAGGTCCTGCCGGGGTCCTGACGGCCGCCGGTCGAACCAATCGAACGGTGCGAAACCGACACGCCGTGCGTGGCGCGAAGCCCGTGGAAATTCCAGCGCTTCATGCCGCCGGCAAAGCCCTTTCCGATGGAGGTGCCGGTGACATCGACGAACTGGCCGACCAGGAAGTGATCGGCCGTGATCTCCGCACCCACCGGAATCATGGAGTCATCGCTGACTCGGAACTCGGCGATGGTGCGCTTCGGCTCGACCTTGGCCACGGCGAACCTGCCGCGCTCGGCCTTGCTGACATTCTTGACCTTGCGGGTGCCGGCGCCGAGTTGAAGCGCGACGTAGCCGTCCTTCTCCTTGCTGCGATGCGCGACGACCTGGCATTGCGCAAGACGCAGCACGGTGACGGGCACATGCTCGCCGGCCTCTGTAAAGAGGCGGGTCATTCCCATCTTCTGTGCGATCACTCCGGAGCGCATATTCGTTTCCTCGTCGTTCCCGTGCGGCTCAGAGCTTGATCTCGACATCGACGCCAGCGGCAAGGTCGAGCTTCATCAGCGCGTCCACTGTCTGTGGCGTCGGATCAACGATGTCGAGAAGGCGCTTGTGGGTGCGCATCTCGAACTGCTCGCGGCTCTTCTTGTCGACATGCGGGGAACGATTCACCGTGAACTTCTCGATCTTGGTCGGAAGCGGGATCGGGCCACGAACCTGAGCGCCGGTGCGCTTGGCCGTGTTGACGATCTCGCGGGCCGACGCGTCGAGGATACGGTGATCGAACGCCTTGAGCCGGATCCGGATATTCTGGCCGTTCATGAATTGCTCCTAAGGCATGGGGCGCGGTGAGCCGCGCCCCAGAACCTCGACCTCATTCAGTAATGGTGACGACGACGCCTGCGCCGACGGTCTTGCCACCCTCGCGGATGGCGAAGCGCTGCTTCTCCTCCATCGCGATCGGGGTGACCAACTCGACATCCATCGTCACGTTGTCGCCAGGCATCACCATCTCGGTGCCGGACGGCAGCGTGCACTGGCCGGTCACGTCCGTGGTCCGGAAGTAGAACTGCGGACGGTAGTTGGTGAAGAACGGCGTGTGACGGCCACCCTCCTCCTTGGTCAGAACATAGGCCTCGGCCTTGAACTTCTTGTGCGGCTTCACCGAGCCCGGCTTGCACAGCACCTGGCCGCGCTCAACCGCGTCCTTGTCGACGCCGCGCAGCAGACAGCCGACGTTGTCGCCCGCCAGACCCTCGTCCAGAAGCTTCCTAAACATCTCGACGCCGGTCACCACGCACTTCTGCGTGTCGCGAAGCCCAACGATCTCGACCTCCTCGCCGGTCTTGACCTTGCCGCGCTCGATCCGCCCCGTCACAACCGTGCCGCGGCCCGAGATCGAGAACACGTCCTCGATCGGCATCAGGAACGGCTGGTCGATCGGACGCTCCGGCAGCGGGATGAAGCTGTCCAGCGCCTCGTACAGCTTGAGGATCGCCTCGTCGGCGATCTCGCCCTTCTCGCCGTTCAGCGCCTTGACCGCGGCGCCGCGGATGATCGGGGTCTTGTCGCCCGGGAAGTTGTACTTGGTCAAAAGCTCGCGAACCTCGAGCTCGACCAGGTCCAGAAGCTCCGGATCGTCGACCACGTCCACCTTGTTCAGGAACACCACGATCTGCGGCACGCCGACCTGACGCGCCAAAAGGATGTGCTCTCGCGTCTGCGGCATCGGGCCGTCGGCGGCCGACACCACGAGAATCGCGCCGTCCATCTGCGCCGCACCGGTGATCATGTTCTTGACGTAGTCGGCATGCCCCGGGCAGTCGACATGGGCATAGTGCCGCTTGTCGGTCGAATACTCGACGTGGCTCGTCGCAATCGTCAGGATCTTGGTCGGGTCGCGCCGGCCCTGGCTCTCCGAGGCCTTCGCCACCTGGTCGTACGACACCGCCGTCTTCGACCAGCCCTTGTCCGCAGACACCTTGGTCAGCGCCGCCGTCAGCGTCGTCTTGCCGTGGTCGACGTGACCGATCGTGCCAACGTTGCAATGCGGCTTGGTCCGTTCAAATTTCTCTTTGGCCATTGAAGGTCTCCCGGCTCTCCGGTTTGGTGTTTGCTTTTGGTTAGGCGTACTTCGCTTGAACTTCGTCGGCGATCGCCTTCGGAACTTCAGCGTAGTGGTCGAACTGCATGGTGAAGGTCGCACGTCCCTGGCTCATCGAGCGCAGGTTGTTGACGTACGAAAACATGTTGGCGAGCGGCACCATCGCCGTGATGACGTTGGCATTGCCGCGCATGTCCTGGCCCTGGATCTGGCCGCGACGAGAGTTCAGGTCGCCGATGACGGAGCCGGTGTAGTCCTCCGGGGTCACCACCTCGACCTTCATGATCGGCTCGAGCAGAACCGGCGCGCCCTTCTGCAGCGCCTCGCGCAATGCCATGCGCGCAGCGATTTCGAAGGCCAGCGCCGAGGAGTCGACGTCATGATAGTCACCGTCGATCAGCGACACCTTGAGGTCGACGACCGGGAAGCCGGCGAGCACACCTGAGCCAAGGACCGACTCCAGGCCCTTCTCGACGCCAGGAACGTATTCCTTCGGCACCGAGCCGCCGACGACCTCGTTCTCAAATTGGAAGCCCGAGTTGGGCGGCAGCGGTTCGGCCAAGATCTTGACCTTTGCATACTGGCCCGAGCCGCCGGTCTGCTTCTTGTGGGTGTAGTCGACCGTGGCGGGCCGGCTGATCTTTTCGCGGTAAGCGACCTGCGGGGCGCCGATGTTGGCTTCGACCTTGTAGGTGCGCTTCAGGATGTCGACCTTGATGTCGAGATGCAGCTCGCCCATCCCCTTGATGATGGTCTGGCCGCTCTCCTGATCGGTCGCGACGCGGAACGACGGATCCTCGGCAACCAGCTTCGCCAGCGCCACACCGAGCTTCTCCTGATCGGCCTTCGACTTGGGCTCGATCGCGATCTCGATGACCGGGTCCGGGAATTCCATCTTTTCGAGAATGACCTCGTGCTGAGGATCGCACAGCGTATCGCCGGTGCGAGTGTCCTTCAGTCCGGCCAACGCGACGATATCGCCGGCAAAGGCCTCCTTGATGTCCTCGCGGTTGTTGGCATGCATCAGCAGCATCCGGCCGATACGCTCCTTGCGCTCCTTGGTCGAGTTGATCACGCCGGTGCCGCTGTTCAGCGTGCCCGAATAAATGCGACAGAACGTGATCGTGCCGACAAAGGGGTCGTCCATGATCTTGAACGCGAGCAGCGACATCGGCTCGTTGTCGCCGGGCTTGCGTTCGACTTCGTTGCCCTTGGGGTCGATGCCTTTGATCGCCGGCACTTCGAGTGGCGAGGGCAGGTAGTCGACAACCGCATCAAGCAACGGCTGCACGCCTTTGTTCTTGAATGCCGATCCGCACAGCACCGGATAGAACGCACCGGTGATCACCGCCTTGCGGAGAAGCGCTTTCAGCGTCGCCTCGTCGGGCTCCTTGCCTTCGAGGTACGCTGTCATCGCCGCATCATCGAGCTCGACGGCAGCCTCGACCAGCTTCTCGCGATATTCCTTGGCCTGATCGAGCAGATCGGCTGGAATGTCGATGTCGTGGTACTTGGCGCCGAGCGACTCGTCGTCCCACACCACGCCCTTCATGCGTACGAGATCGACGAGGCCCTTGAATTGCTGCTCGGCCCCGATCGGAAGCTGGATCGCGACAGGCTTGGCGCCAAGGCGATCGACGATGTCCTTCAGGCACTGGAAGAAGTCGGCGCCGATCTTGTCCATCTTGTTGGCGAAGACGATGCGCGGAACCTTGTACTTGTCGCCCTGTCGCCAGACTGTCTCGGTCTGCGGCTCAACGCCTTGATTGGAATCGAGAACCACAACCGCGCCATCGAGAACACGCAGCGAACGCTCAACCTCGATGGTGAAGTCGACATGGCCGGGGGTGTCGATGATGTTCAGCCGCTTGTCGTTCCAGAATGCCGTGGTCGCGGCGGACGTGATGGTAATGCCGCGCTCCTGCTCCTGCTCCATCCAATCCATCGTCGCGGCGCCTTCGTGCACCTCGCCGATCTTATGGTTTTTGCCGGTGTAATAGAGAATCCGCTCCGTGGTCGTGGTCTTGCCGGCATCGATGTGGGCCATGATGCCGAAGTTGCGGTAGTCCTCGATTTTGTGACGGCGGGGCATGGGGAGCTGTCTTCCTTCAGATTCTGTTCGTACGCCGGACCGTTACCAGCGGTAGTGCGAGAACGCCCGATTGGCTTCCGCCATGCGGTGCGTGTCTTCGCGTTTCTTGACGGCATTCCCCCGGTTATTGGATGCGTCGAGCAGCTCGGCTGAGAGCCGGTCGGTCATCGTCTTTTCGTTGCGCTCGCGCGCGGCAGCGATAATCCAGCGAATTCCGAGCGCCTGGCGCCGCGAGGTGCGGACTTCGACCGGCACCTGATATGTGGCGCCACCGACGCGGCGGGAGCGCACCTCGATCGACGGCATGACGTTGTCGAGAGCCTGCTCGAACACCTTGAGCGGATCGCTCTTGGCCTTGGTCTCGATTGCATCGAGGGCGCCGTAGACGATGGACTCGGCCACCGACTTCTTGCCCTCGTACATCACCGAATTCATGAATTTCGAAACGACCAGGTTGCCGTACTTGGCATCCGGATTGATTTCGCGCTTGTCGGCGGAATGGCGGCGGGACATCGGGTTCTATCTCTCTGTCTCTTGCTCTGGTCGATCCCGGCTCGCTTCGCAGCCGGGATAACCTTCGCTTCGCTCCGGTTATTTCGGCCGCTTGGCGCCGTATTTCGAACGGCGCTGCTTGCGATTCTTGACGCCCTGGGTGTCGAGCACGCCGCGTATGATGTGGTAGCGCACGCCCGGCAGATCCTTGACGCGGCCGCCACGGATCATCACCACCGAGTGTTCCTGAAGGTTGTGGCCTTCGCCCGGGATGTAGCCGATCACCTCGAAGCCGTTGGTCAGCCGCACCTTGGCGACCTTGCGCAGCGCCGAGTTCGGCTTCTTCGGCGTCGTCGTGTAGACGCGCGTGCAAACGCCGCGCTTCTGCGGGCTCTGCTGCAGCGCCGGCACCTTCTTCTTTGCCTTCTGCGGCCGTCGCGGATTGGCGATCAACTGGTTGATGGTCGGCATGCTCGCTTGGGCCTCGCGCTTGCGGCAGATTCTCCAAGGCGCCCATACGCCCCGGCGTTCATGATGCGGCCCGGACCCGCACGCAAAACGAAATCGCGCCATCCGCCCCGGCGGCGGAGGACGCTCTGAGGTCCAGAGGACCACGGTGGCAACCGCGGTCATGCACCAAAAGTCTGACAATCGTTCGACGTCAGAGGCAGCGTTTGAGCTTCATTCGTCGAGGCTCGGAGCGCCCGTCCGCAGCCAAAAAGATCAATGATCTTCAGGGTTTAGCGGTTTTTCGGGCAGGCCGTTCCGACTGGCGAAGCTCACCGCCTGCCGAAGGTCTGGCGTATGTATCGGCGGTTGGCCGGGGTGTCAAGGCGGAAAAGGGCCGGAAATATTGAGGTTTTTGCGATTTCTGCCCGCGCACCGGTCTGCACCGCCTCAAACGAAAGGGCCGCCTTGATGGCGGCCCTTTGCATTTCTCGTTCCACAA
>Ga0265325_10001771_pt1 | contig 14958 bp, 10 predicted proteins | sample 41420metaG_FD_202090 | JGI IMG/M metagenome (GOLD analysis project Ga0265325, IMG submission 202090) | Rhizosphere microbial communities from Carex aquatilis grown in University of Washington, Seatle, WA, United States - 4-14-20 metaG | ecosystem: Host-associated > Plants > Roots > Rhizosphere...
GTCATCGTCTTGGCCACCGAACGGCCGTGTAAGAGCCAGCCGAACAACGAAATGATGCGAAGAGGGTTGGCCTTCAGAAGGCGCAGGGCCGATTCCGCGAAGATATCCGTGCGGATCAAGGTCCCGTCGAGGTCGACAAAGATGGGAGGCTTTGCCGATTGTCGTGCGGGTGTTTCGTGGATCTGGCGGCTGACGGCTTCAAGCACGGAGCATCCGCGGTTTCAAGGTCTCGCCAAAAAACTACACGCTAGTCGCAAACGACAGATTAAGTCGGCGACCGATCGCGCCCGACATGACAATTTATCATTATCTCTAAATACATGAATTCACTACCTATTCTACGAATGACAGAGAGGCGGTGTAGCAGCCTCCAAGGGTTTTGTGATCGGCACCAATAGACCGTTGTGCCTTAACACCGCAAAAAGGGGCTCTGCACTAGCTTCGTTGGCCACCTGCCGGGACGTGCAGATCAATGCTCGCCGAACGTTCTCCTTCATCGGGTCACCTGGCCTATGTCGTCGCAGCCGGGTGCATCGCGGGATACGCCGCATGCTTTGTGATGTTCTTTGCCGCGCACATCTGGATACTCGACAGCAACAGCCAGCCGATCGTGAATGACTTTGTGTCTTTCTGGACAGCGGGTCAGCTGGCCCTGCACGGCCACGCGGCTTCCGCTTACGATCCTGTTCTTCGGCACATCGCCGACGCCCATGTCGTGGGCCATGAGTTTAAGGGCTATCTGGACTGGGCATATCCGCCGACCTATTTCTTTGTCGTCGCCGCGCTCGCGAAACTTCCTTATACGATAGCATTTCTTACGTGGGTTGCGCTTTCGCTAGCGCTTTATGGTCTCACTGCGGCGGCGGTTGCGAACACGCGTGGAGCTGTCCTGATCGCTCTCGCCGCGCCTTGGATCCTGGCCGATCTCCAGGTCGGACAAAATGGGTTTCTCACCGCGGCACTCGTCGGGGTCGTCCTGTTGAATCTCGAGACGCGACCCGTTCTCGCCGGCATCGTACTTGGTTTGCTGACGTACAAGCCTCAATTCGGCTTGCTCTTTCCCATCGCATTGGCTGCAGGAGGATATTGGCGCCCGATTGCCTGGGCTAGCGTGACGGCTTGTCTTGCGCTTGCGTTGTCGTGCCTGGTCTTCGGCGGCGGAGCCCTCGTGGCATTCGCGCACAATCTTCCGTTCACATCGGACACGGTTTTGACTCAGGGCGGTGTGAGCCCGAGCAAATTGCAGAGCGTCTGGGGCATTGTCCGTTGGGCAGGTGGATCGCTCGAAGCGGCATGGTCAGCGCAGATTGCCTTCACGCTCGCCACCGCAGGTACAATCGCGTGGCTCTGGCGCAGCGAGCTGCCCTATCCCCTCAAGGCTACCAGTCTTTGCGCCGGCGTTTTGCTGGCCACGCCCTACGCATTTGCCTATGATCTTCCGACGCTCACGATCGCGATTGCGTTTCTGTACCGCGACCATCGGTTCGACAAATACGAATATTGGGCAATCGCCTTTTCCATCGTTTGCTTTATCGCGATTCTGTTTTTTGTTCTCCCCGCCGGACCGCTCGCTGTGGCTGCCGTGGGGATTGCGACTGCCAGGAGAATAAAGCGTGCGATGCGCGCCGATGTGCTTGCGGCAATCGCCGGTTAAGGGCTCGATCAGGCCGGCCCGCCTTTGCCGGAATCTCTACGCCGGGCGAGCGGACGATGTGCGGGGCGGCGGATAAATTCCACTGCGATGCCGCCGACGACGTGCCGCGTGACGCGACCTTCGGTGTTCCCGATCGTGATTGTCTCTCCGATTGTCGGACGGCAGCGCGTTCGCAGCAACGCGCCGGTGAGTGATACATCGACAACCTCAAATTCGACGACCTCACCGTTGGCTCTTCCGAACTGGCGAACGGCGGGCATTTCAGATCGCGTGGCGCTTCGTGAAAAGGTCTGAGCGACCGGTTCGCCGGCGAGATACTGGCGGATTTTTTCCGCCGTCTTGAGCCGCTTGTTGTCCGAACAGTTGAATTTGAGACTTGCCCCGCTTTTCGTTCCCGCGTGCACGAAAGCCGAAAACCGATCAAAACCTTCGACATAGAGCACGATGTCCGCGCCACTGTCGGGAACCTGTGCACCTTCAACGACTGCGCCATACGGCGTGAGCTCCGTCACGATGCAGTCGATCTCGGCTTGTGTCGAGGGAAGGAAAAGTTTTGCCGGGAATGCGACGCCCGCACACTTGCAGGCGAGCAGATCGGCGTTCGACGGTGAACGGCTATCGTTTGCTGAGGCCGCGACGCCTGGATAATTCGGCAACAGTGCCTCCTGCGACAAACACACACGCGACTAAGGTTAGCCGGTCGGCACTTCCGGCTTATTGCGTCAAACGGTCAAATTTGTGCTTGATTCTCCGCCTTCATCTGCAAGCAAGAGTTGAAACGGGCGTAGCGGCCTTGCGCGCAACGAAAAATTCCAACGGGCCACTTTTCGTCACAGTTACCTACAACTTGAACTAAATTCCGTTCGCTCAATGTTGTTCGAACTGTTGTCCGAAAGCGAGACGTTGACGAACGATTGCTTTACCCAAAATGAGAAACACTGGCCGCCGTTGGGAAAGAAGTGCGAACGCTGCCGGACAGAGCGGCGTCGACGGAGTTCTGCCGAATGGCGTTGCGTGGGACAGGTTATGCCAAGCGAGCTGCAGGAACGGCGGCCACCCAGGCCGGCGGCTCTGCGCGCGCTCTGTCCGAAGCGGAGACCGCGACCAGAACGGTTCCGCTTGATCTCTCAGCATTGGTATCGCCCTACCGTGGACATGGAAGAATTTCACTTCGCGTTGAACGCCTGCCCCACCGCACGCGTCTGTCACGCGGACAGAACAACGGCGATCGCTCCTGGTCGTTGTCGCTCGACGATCTGGACGGACTGAACTATCTGGCACCGCAAGACCTGCGCGGAGCACAGACGCTGTCGATCCGCGTCGTCAGCCTGGATGGCGGCGATGGCGCCACGGTCGCCGTTCTCGAACATTCCATTCCGGCGGGCGATGGCACAGCGCCGGCGGCCTCACCGAAGGTGGTGTCTTCGTCCAGCGCGACCGTTGATGACAAGCTGGCGGTCCGGCTTCGTGAAGAACTGGACAAGCTCAAGGCCGCCAATGCCGCACAGGAAGCCGCACTGACGCAGCTACGCCAATCGACTGAAAGCGAGTGGGAGGCGAAAGCCCAGCATTTGCTGGACACCGAGCTGAAGGCCGCCCGCCGCAACTGGGAAGAGGAGCTCAAGAAGAAGCTGACGGAAGCGGCCAAGCGTTCGTCTGCGGAAATCAAACAGTTGCGCGAGGAAGCAGCCGAGGAGCGCGACGCACGATTGGCGCAAGCCGAAAAACTCGCTGCCTCAAAGCTGCAAGAGGAACGACAGCGCTGGCAGAAGGAATCGGAAGCGGCTCTAGCGATAGCGGACAAGAACTGGAAGGCCGCAGAAGAAAGATCTCGCTTGTTATCTGCGCAACTTGATGCGAAGGACCGCTCGCAGAAGGACTTTGAAGCGCTTCTCGCCAAAGCCGAGAAAGGTTGGAAAGACGGCGAAGCGAAGCGACTGCTGGACGCTGAAACCCATTGGCAGGCGCGTGCCGCAAAAGAAGCTGCCGAGCTTCGGACAAAAGCCGAGAGTGCATGGAAGTCTGAGGAGGCCGCACGGCATTCCGCGGCGAAAGCCGAATGGCAAGCGACTATGGAACGCACGCTGGCCGATGCGCTCGCGCGCGCTAATCAGGACACAAATAACCAGCTCGCGCAGGCACAAGCAGCCTGGAAGAGCGACGAAGCAACTCGGCTGGCTGCTGCGGAGTTCCGGTGGCAGGAACAGACCGACCGGCTTGTTGCCGAGACGCGTGACAAGGCCTCGATCGCCGGCCAGGTGGATGAGGCGGGCCGGCTGAGCCAGCTGCGCGCCGAACTCGCTAACGCAAGCAAAGTTCTCAAGGATCGCGGTCACGAGCTGGCAGGCACTCGTCGCAAGCTTGAGGACGCCGAACTTCGTCTTCAACGTGAGTCAGACGCCAGGACCGACGCAGAACGGCTTTTCAAACAGCTGCGTGAAGACTTGGCGGCAGCGAACAATCGAGCCACGGATCGTGACAGCGAGTTGGCGAATGCCCGGCAGGAAGCCGCGGCCGCTCAGCTTCGTTTGCAGCGAGACGCGGAGGCCGCGCTCTCGCAGGCTCGAGAGAAGTGGTCCGCGGACGAGGCGGCGCGCACCGCTGCGGCAGAACGCGTTTGGCACGAACGGGTCACCAGTAATGTGGCCGAAGCGCGTGCGCAGGCGTTGGCGACAGGCAAGGCGGATGAGAGCAGCCAAATCAGTCAGCTTCGGGAAGAGCTGACAAGCATCAGCAGGACACTCACTGAGCGCGACAATGATCTTGTTCAGCTCCGCCGGGCCGCCAGCGAAGCCAGCGATCGATTGCCGCAACAGATTGCGATCGCCTTGTCAGATGCCCAGAAGATCTGGGCAAGGGAAGAAAGCGTCCGTTTCGCAGAGGGCGAGTCGAAATGGCGCGAGCGGACCGAGAAGGAAGTTTCCGAGGCGCGTGCGTCGGCTTCTGCCGTTCCCGATGACGGTGCCGAACTTGTCAGGTTGCGTAGTGAGCTTGAGTCGCTGCGGCAGACTCTCGGCGAGCGCGACGGCGATCTGGCACGGGCGCAACTGGAGCATTCAACGGCGAGCGACACAGCACTGGTGAACTATGAAGACGCTCTCGCGGAAGCCAGAACTGCATGGGCCGCTGCCGAGGCGGCAAGACTTGCTGCTGCCGAGGAGTCCTGGCGCGAACAGGCGCAGGCTGAGCTCGCAACCGCAATCCAGCGCTACAAGCAGGCCGAGGCCGAACTCACGGAAACTCCCGCCCGCGGGGGCGAAGGGCGCAGCCCGCGGGACAAAGTCGAAATACTGCGCCTGCGCGAAGAGGTGGAGAATCTCAAATCGACTGTCGCAATCCGTGACGTCGAGCTGTCTCAGGCGCACGCCACGGCTGAGCAGATGCGCAAGCGACTGGACCTGGAAAATGAAGAAATCCTGCCAGGTCTCAATCGCGGCCGCAGAATGTCCGACAGAGCCCGTGGGACTGAACGTGACGAGACCGGCAAGCGGCCGATTTGGCGAGACATCGCCCTGGTCGCTGCCGTCGCGGCGTTCGGCATTCTGCTCTATCCTCGTATCGTGGCGCTTGTACCCGATGATTGGTGGCCGGCAAGCTCCTATTCGGATGACAGCACGCCCGATGCGGCACCGCATCGGCCTGCACCTGCACCTGCCGCGGTCCCGCCGACGGACATCGTCGCTCACGCCGCGAACGTCCGATCTGGACCGGCAAAGACGGCGTCGGTCGTCGCGACGCTCGACCGCGACGTCGCAGTCTGGACGATCGAGAAAAAGGGAAACTGGGTTCACATCGAGTTCTCGACAGGCGATGCCAAGAAACATGACGGCTGGGTCTTCAACACTTTCTTGAAACCAGCGCCAGCCGTGGCTGCGACACCAGGCCCGGCTGGCTCACACTAGAAAATGCAGCGCGGCGAACCAAATTTGGTCCGCCGCGCCGCTGCAACAGGTTACTCGTATTTGAATGCCGCCTCGTCCAGATCGATCTTCGGCAAGGCATCCTTTTCCGCCCAATAATCCTGGCTGTGCTGCCACTCCGGCTTGTCGCCGCGCTTAGGCAGCAAATGCATGCTGCGCATCAGATAGCCGGGATTGAAGTTCTCCGGATCCATCCACGGCAAAAGCGGCATATCCTTGTCTTGCGGACGCAGTGCAACGGTTACTCTCTTTGCGCCCTTTTTTTTCATGTGGTTCAGAAGTCTGCAAACAAAGTCGCCGATCAGATCCGCGCGCAACGTCCAACTCGCGCGGAAATAACCGAAGATCCAGACCATGTTGGGGACGCCGGTGAACATCATTCCGCGGTAGGTAACGGTCTGCGCAAAATCGAGCGGCTTTCCGTCGACGACGAACTTGATGTCACCCAGAACGCTGAGGTTGAATCCGGTTGCGGTGATTACAATGTCAGCTTCCAGCTCTTTGCCCGATTTCAGCAAAATGCCCTTCTCGGTGAATGTTTCGATCTCGTCGGTGACCATTGATGCCTTGCCGGCAGTCAGTCCCTTGAAGATGTCGCCGTCGGGGACAAAGGCGATGCGTTGACGCCACGGCCGGTATTTCGGAGTGAAGTGCGTGTCGATGTCATAGTCCGGGCCGAGATAGGCGCGCACACCTGCAAGAAGTTCTTGCTTGACAACCTCAGGCTCTTTGATCGCGCGCTGCGTGAAGACCTCCTGATCATGGAGGATTTTGCGGCGCGTGATCTCGTGAATCCACTCTTCCTGGATTCCGATCTCGCGAAGCGTGTTGGCAAGATCGTTCTCATTGCGTCCGGGAATGAAGTAGGTCGGTGAGCGCTGCAGAACCGTGACATGTTCGCAGTCGCCCGCGATCGCCGGCACCACAGTCGCGGTCGTCGCTCCGGAGCCGATGCAGATGACCTTTTTGCCCTTGTAATCCAGATCTTCAGGCCAGGTCTGAGGGTGGACGATCTTGCCTTTGAAGCGGCTCATGCCCTTCCACTGCGGCGTGTAACCTTCGGAGTGGCGATAGTAGCCTTGGCACATCCAGAGAAAATTGGCCGTGAAGCGAAGATTCTCGCCCGTATCTTTCCGCGTCGCTTCAATGGTCCAGATATTGTCTCTGCTTGACCAGGTCGCCGAGTTGATCTGGTGCTTGTAGCGGATGTGCTTGGCGAGATCGTTCTCGCTGATCACCTCACCCATATATTTGAGAATTTCGTCGGCGGTCGCGATCGGCGTACCGGTCCACGGCTTGAAGCGATAGCCGAAAGTGTACAGATCGCTATCCGAGCGGACGCCAGGATATTTGTGCATCAGCCATGTGCCGCCAAAGCTTTCGAGGCCTTCGAGCACGACAAAACTCTTGTCCGGGCACTGCTTCGAAAGATGATAGGCTCCGCCAACCCCGGAAATTCCGGCTCCAACCACCAGAACATCGAAATGTTCGGCCTTTTGAACTGTTGTTCTTTCAAGTGTACCTGAGGCGCTCATCGTTTCCGTCTTCTTTCTGCTCTGTGGCCGACTGAAAGAGCGAAGGCTGCTTGCCTTGGATCACGGCATGCCGCCCCGCTACAATCGTCTGCTTCCTGGCTAATTCCTCGTTCCGAAGTTTTTTAGCTTCGGCCGGAAGGCGGTTTGATCGAGATCAAGTTCGGCGGTCCAAACCGCGAGAATCACCGCTGAACGGACCAATCCTTCCAATTTGCCGCAGTCAAAAGTGCCCGCCGGTTGCCTAGATCGCGTTGGCGCACAGGGTCTGCGGGGGGAGTGGAATTTTCTGCAGCGGTCGCGTAAGGGGATGTCCGATGTATGCAAGCACCCCACTTCCATGCACAGAGTGCCTGACAATCGGGACCCGGGGAGTCGGCGCCTAGTTGTAGCGCGTTGGCGGTTTGTGCAGGCCAGACGTGACAGAGCCTTGATGAGGCTCGCTCGAGATTCAGCGAGAGACTGGAATGATCTTTGTGGCTTCAGCGCATTCGCCATGGTGCAACTTTGAGCGGTGATTTGTATGATCGTGACGACCAAGTTGCGGACAACGCGCGGGCCCTGGCTCAATTCTTGGGCGCGTACAGGGAAATAAGCCTCACGCGCAGCGTCTTCGAATTGGCGATCAGTGCGGGCGCTTTGGTGCTTTTGTGGGTCGCAATGTGGTTTTCCTTGAGCGTCGGATATTGGCTGACACTGCTCATCGCTGTTCCCGCCGCGGGTTTTCTTGTTCGGCTGTTTCTGATTCAGCACGATTGCGGTCATGGCGCGTTCTTCCGTCATCGCTTTGCGAACGACTGGATCGGCCGCGTGCTCGGCGTTCTGACGTTCACACCCTATGACGTGTGGCGCCGTGCACATGCAATTCACCATGCAACGACAGGAAACCTCGGCCGGCGGGGCATTGGCGACATCGAGACACTGACCGTGCGTGAATATTTCGCGCGCTCATGGCTTGGTCGCCTCGGCTATCGCCTTTATCGCCATCCAGCCGTCATGTTCGGCTTGGGCCCCGCCTATCTCTTCCTGCTGCAGCATCGCTTGCCGGTTGGCATGATGCGCGAAGGCTGGCGTCCCTGGGTAAGCTCCATCGCGACGAATGTGGCGATAGCCGCCGCAGTCGGCCTGATGATGTGGTTTGTCGGTCCGACTCGCTTTTTGCTGGTGCACGTCCCGATCGTGATTCTGGCCGCTTCCATGGGCGTATGGTTGTTCTATGTGCAGCACCAGTTTGAGGGCGCACGTTGGGCATCTGACGAGAAGTGGAACCTGCACGAAGCAGCGCTTCACGGAAGCTCGCACTACGATCTGCCCGGCATGCTGCGTTGGTTCACCGCCAATATCGGGCTGCATCACATCCATCATCTCAGTAGCCGAATTCCTTACTATCGCTTTCCCCAGATTTTGCGGGACCGTCCGGAGCTTAGACAAATTGGACGCGTCACGATCGGCGATAGCCTGCGGTGCGTGCCGCTGGCACTGTGGGACGAGACGGCTCAGCTTCTTATCTCATTTCGCGATGCGCGAAAGCTGCGAAGCCAGCCAATGCTGTAGGGCCGGCCGCTGTCGCTCAACCTTCGGTTCCGATTGCGCCGGACTCCTTCATGTTCTCGATATCGCGTGAGGACAGTCCGAATTCCTCGAGTATGGCCAGCGAGTGCTCTCCAACTCTGGGCGCCATGCGCGGTGTAACCTTGCTGTCGTCGCCGATCCGGATCGGGCTATCGATCGTGCGAATTCTGCTGGGGCCTTCGAACAGAGGCAGCAAGTCGTTCGCAGCTACCTGGGGGCAATCACGATGGTCCTGCGGTTCGGCGATCGGCCCGAATGTGATGCCCGCAGCGGTGAGGCGTTCGCGCCAGTCGTGCCAGTCCTGCTCCAGGAAAATCTGTTCAAGCCCTCGCGTCAGCTGATCGGCGTTCGAAGCGCGGGCCTCGGGCGTAGAGAAACGAGGATCTGTCGCCCACTCCGGCCGGCCGATGCAGTCCGCCAGCAGAGGCCATTCACGCGCTTGATTGACCATCGACAACATGAACCAGCGATGGTCCCTGCAGCGGTAGACTTCGAGCAGCGCACTTCTGTGATAGCGCTCCGTCCGCGGCTGAAACGTGGCATCGACCAGCGCCGCCTGCAGATAGCAGCCCATCGACCACAAGCCGTTGGCCAGCAGCGAGGTCGAAACGACGCCGCCCTTTCCTGTTATCTGCCGCCGGTAGAGGCCGGTCATAATCGCACCGAACAGGGCAACGGCAGTCGGGTGGTCCCCCATCGCCGGAATGGAACGCGCAGGTTCGGCATCGAGCGTAGGTCGCACCGAACTCATGAGGCCCGAGCGTGCCCACCAGGCCGTCGAATCGTATCCCGTCCGGTCTTTTTCCGGACCCTTCTCACCATACGGCGTGAGAGAGGCGTAGATGATTTTTTCGTTCAGTGGAATGATGTCGTCCGATCGCAGACGCAGGCGCTCACGAATCGGACCGGGAAAGTTGGTGATGAAAACGTCCGCGCGCTTGATCAGCATCTCAAGAACCGCCCGCGCCGATTCCTGCTTGAGATCCAGCGCCAGACTCTCCTTGTTGCGATTGTCGAGCATCCAGAAATAGTCGTGCTCGGCGATCGGTGCGCCGGGAAGCTTGATCAACTGGCGGTATGAATCGCCGGCGCCGGGCGGTTCGATCTTGATCACACGGGCCCCGAAGTCGGACATGATCGTTGCCGCGGCTGGGCCTGCAACAAAACTCGCGCAGTCCAGAACGAGCAGGTCTTTGAGCAACGATTCCGGCATGGTGGCACCCCTTGGGAAGCTATAATGATAGCGATGGACCACGCGTCTGGAAATGCGAGGCGGACTGTCCGGTGCTCCGGCTATTCCATCAGAAAGACCGGTTCCATGCGGGCCCACCATTCGCCGGTCGCGCGCGTCGGCCAGGGCTCCTGGCAGGGATCGGTCTCGGCCCACCATCGTCTGGTCGCGGGATCGGCCGCGACCTCAGCCATGTCCGCATCCCAATTCTTGCCGTGATATTCGAGATAGCCGAATAGCGTGTTGTCCTTCAGGAAGATCGAGTAATTGCGGACATGCGCCCGGCGTAGCGCCGCCAGAACATCGGGCCATGCGGCAGCGTGAAGCCGCTTATATTCGTCCAGCTTTTCCGGCCTGACGTTGATGACCATGGCGATGCGCTGCATCGAGTTCTCCCCTGACATAAGGCGATGTTCGTGGATAAAGTAAATGTTCGGAAGCCGCGAACCGCAAGAGCGCCATCATGACAATAACGATCACCTGCGTTCGCGCTTTTGACATCCGCTTTCCGACGTCCCGACAGCTCGATGGTTCGGATGCGATGAATCCCGACCCGGACTACTCGGCCGCCTACTGCATCGTCGAGACTTCTGGCGGCGGCCCCGAAGGTCACGGGCTCGCATTCACGCTCGGGCGTGGTACCGAGCTCTGCGTCCATGCCATCGTAGCACTTGCACCAAAGCTGATCGGCCGTTCGCTCGATGGAATCGCCAACGACCTGGGCGGGTTTTGGCGCAGCATGGTCGGCGACACCCAACTGCGCTGGCTGGGGCCAGAAAAGGGCATCATCCACATGGCTGCCGCGGCGCTGGTAAACGGCGTCTGGGACCTACTTGCCAAGAACGCACATCAACCATTGTGGCTCTATCTGGCTGCCATGTCGCCGGAACAAATCGTCAGCGCGATTGACTTTCGACACATCAGCGATGCGCTGACGCCCGACCAGGCACTCGGGATTCTTCGCGCGCGCCTTCCGGGAAAAGCGGAGCGCATTGAACGTCTGCGACGTGACGGGCATGCGGCGTACACGACTTCTGCTGGGTGGCTCGGCTATCCGGACGACAAAATTCGAGACCTGTGCCGCGCCGCAGTCGCCGAAGGATGGACGGGAATCAAGATGAAAGTCGGCGGTTCGCTCCCGGACGACATTCGGCGGGCCGGCATCCTGCGCGAAATCCTAGGTCCAGAGCGGCTCCTGATGACGGACGCCAACCAGGTCTGGGAGGTCGAACAGGCGGTCGAGTGGGTCCGGGCGCTAAAGCCGTTCGATCTCTATTGGATCGAGGAGCCGGTCAGCCCGGATGACATTCTGGGTCACGCCCGCGTGCGACAGGGTGTACGTCCCGTGCGCGTCGCGACCGGAGAGCATTGCCACAACCGCATCATGTTCAAGCAGTTCCTCCAGGCCGACGCGATCGACGTGGCCCAGGTAGATGCCTGCAGGTTAGGCGGAATGAATGAAGTGCTTGCCGTGCTTTTGCTGGCCGCCAAATTCGACAGGCCCGTTTGTCCGCACGCCGGGGGGGTCGGCCTGTGCGAGTATGTCCAGCATGTAAGTTTCTTCGATGCCGCCTGTGTAGCGTCCAGCCCAGAAGGACGCATGATCGAACATGCGGCGCACCTCCACGAGCACTTCGTCGATCCGATCCGGGTTGCGCGCGGTCGCTATCTGGCGCCCGGCAAGCCAGGATTTAGTGTCGAGATGAAACCTGAAAGCCGTGCGGAATATGCTTTCCCAAACGGTCCGGTCTGGCGGAGCTGATGCGTTGCTCAGGCGTTGATGCGGACCGGCAGAGTCTCGAAGCCCTTCACGAAACTCGACAGCACACGCTTGGGCTCACCAAGCACTTCGATGTCCAGATTTCGCTTCAGGATTTCCTCCCACACGATCTTCAGCTGCATTTCGGCGAGACGGTTACCGACGCAGCGGTGAATGCCGAAGCCGAATGACAGGTGTCGGCGGGCGTTCTCGCGGTCGATGATGAACTGGTTCGCATTGGGGATTACTTCGTCGTCACGGTTGCCCGAGACGTACCACATCACGACCTTGTCGCCCTTCTTGATCGTCTGGCCATGCATCTCGACATCTTCCGTCGCAGTGCGGCGCATATGCGCCAGCGGCGTCTGCCAACGGATGATTTCCGACACCATGTTCTCGACGAGACCATGGTTTGCTTTCAGCTTGGCCCACTCGGCCGGATGCTGCGACAGCGCGTACAGACCCCCGGTCATAGAGTTACGGGTCGTGTCGTTGCCGCCGACAATCAACAGGATCAGGTTTCCCAGATACTCCATGCGATCCATGTTGCGGGTCGATTCGCCATGCGCGAGCATCGAGATGAGATCGCCGCCGACCTCCGGCGCATTCACGCGTTCGTTCCAAAGGCGCATGAAATAGTCCGCGCACTCGAACAGCTCGGCGCGGCGCTGGTCTTCGGACTCGACAACGCCGGAATTCTCATCCGCCGTCGCGACGTCGGACCAGCGGGTCAGCTTGCGGCGCTCTTCCCAGGGAAAATCGAACAGCGTGGCCAGCATCTGAGTCGTCAGTTCGATCGATACGCGATCGACCCAGTTGAACTCTTCGTTGCGCGGCAATTCGTCGAATATCTTGCCGACGCGGCCGCGGATCAGGCTCTCCATCCGGTGTAGATTTTCCGGAGCCACGATCGGGCTGACGACCTTGCGCTGGGCGTCATGCTTGGGCGGATCCATGGCGATGAACATGGGCAACTGAAAATCGGCGTCGGGATCGTTGATCGTGATGCCGCCATAGGTCCAATCGGACGAGAACTGCTTGTAGTTCGTGTCGACCGCCATGATGTCCTTGAATCGCGTGACGGACCAATAGGGGCCGAAGCGGCTTTCCGCGCAGTAATGGATCGGCGCCTCTTTGCGCAGCCGCGCGAAGAACGGCCAGTGCGTGTCGTTGCGGAATCTCTCCGGGTCAGAGACGTCGATTTTCTCGATCGGCGTATTCGCGGCCTCTTCGGCGGCTAGGTTCAGTGTGTTGATCTTGGTTTCGAGACCCATGAGGCGAATTCCTATCGTCGCTGCGGCATGCCGGCTTTTTGCGCCGAAAACCTTGCAAAATTGTGAGGCTGCGGCAATCGGCCCTTCGTCGCACGGAGGCACCGCCTGTTCATCAACTGGCGAATTATTGGTTAGTTATCTGACGAGTTCAGGTCTTGCGTCTCATGCGCAAACTGAACTGCGCTGAGATTGGGTCAGCCGCGCGCCAGCGGATTTGGCGTTGGCTGCGCAACGCGGCTCAGCGTGTTCCGGTCGGTATGATGAAAAGGCTCCTTGTAGCCGGGAATCGTCATCACCGTGTCTTCGAAATAGGACCAGGTTCCGTCAGAGTTGATCGTGATTTTGATGCTAAAGGAATCCGTGCGGAACGCCCGTTCGAGAAATGTGGTGGAACAGATTCCATAGTCCGTTGCGCCGCGTCTTGCGGAGACTTCAAAGCTTGTGGCATCGGCGGACGCGATTCCGGCTGCCAGCGCCACCTGCGCTCGCGGAATGGCGAGAGTGTGAATGACAGAGCCGGTCGCCGGTTCCCACAACCAGTACCCAACTTGGTCATGATAGGTCTCTACTTCGCCCGGTTTGACGATGTGGGTCCAATAGCGAAGCCCGTAGAACAGTTGCGGACCATTGGCCTGCGGGTCGATCGGCTGCAATTCGATCCTCTCCACGTACGACTGCTGGAGCGGCCCCTCTGCCTTGGGGTTGGTGTCCATGCCCTTGGTGCCTTCCCAAATTCCGGCCATGCCGCGCAAAGGCCCTAGATTGGCCAGTGTGTCGGTGTCGATATTCGAGGGCTCGGTATAAATGTCGGCTGGAAATTCGGGCATTGCAGCGACTCGCCTGTGTGAATTTGGGTCGCGCATTTTTGGCCCGGCGAGCGGCCATCGGCAAGACACCCGGTTGCTCTAGCGCATTCGTTCGACCCGCACGGCCGTCACCTTATATTCGGGGGCTTGAACGCGGTTGTCGCGAAATGGCCCGGTCAGGCTGTTGAGTCCCACACGTCTGTCGTGAAACGTGGCGAACAACTCACCCGACGTCACCAACGGCGTGACGCGAACTTCAATTGAGACCGAACCGTATCGGCTCGACACGCGAACCCGGCCTCCGTTCGCGGCGCCCAGCCGTTCGGCGTCCGCGGGAGACATGTCCAGAGTGTCCGTCGGGCGCAGCTTGGAGTTCGCCGTGCGCATGGTCATGGTTCCGGAGTTGAACTGATAAAGTGTCCGGCCGGTGGAGAGCAGGAACGGAAAGTCTTCCGAAGTCTGCTCCGGCGTCGGCGAATATTCGATTTTCGCGAGTGCCGCACGTCTGTCGTGGCCAAAACTTTCCTGATGCAGGATTGTGGTTCCCGGATCGTCCTGCGACCGGCAGGGCCATTGCAGGCCGCCCATTTCCAGGCGCGAATAGGACATGCCGGCACCTTCGGGCCAGACTTGCCGAACTTCGTTCCAGATGTCTTCGGCACATTCGTAGCGAAACTGTTCGCCGTGTCCCATTCGATCCGCGAGCGCACAAATGATCTGCCAATCGGTGCGGCATTCGCCTGGCGGCGCCGTCGCCTTGCGAACACGCTGAATTCTCCGCTCCGCGTTCATGAAGGTGCCGTCTTTTTCGAATACGGATGCGGCCGGAAGGAACACGTGCCCGGCCACCTTGGCCGTCTCGGTAATGAACAGGTCCTGAACCACGACGAATTCGAGATTGCGGAACGCGCGCTTCGTGGCCGTCATGTTGGCCAATGTGGGCAGGACATCGTAGCCGATGACGTAAAGGGCTTTCAGCCGTCCGGCTTCGGCCTCATCCATCATCGACAGAAGATCTCGGCCGCGCGAGTGGGGGATCGGCGTCTTCCAGACAGTCTCGAATGCTGCGCGCCGTTCGTCGATGGGCACCGAACCCGTCAGTGTCGCAGGGTCGCAACCCATATGTGCAGCACCCTGAACATTGTTCTGGCCGCGCAGCGGATTGATGCCGGCGCCGGGCTTGCCAAGGCTGCCCGTCATCAACGCAAGG
>Ga0265325_10001774_pt1 | contig 14946 bp, 10 predicted proteins | sample 41420metaG_FD_202090 | JGI IMG/M metagenome (GOLD analysis project Ga0265325, IMG submission 202090) | Rhizosphere microbial communities from Carex aquatilis grown in University of Washington, Seatle, WA, United States - 4-14-20 metaG | ecosystem: Host-associated > Plants > Roots > Rhizosphere...
GATGTGTTCGAAGTGGAGGACGTCGATGACTTCGAAGACGTAGTGCTCTTGATCGCGGAGCGGCAGGAGCGCCGCGACCGGGCCGAGCGTGCCGTAGTATTCGAGCCCGACGGCGAAGGGGCCCAGCGAGCGCCAGAACTTCGCCGCCGGCTCGAACGTCGGTCCGTCGGACCACCCGGGGCTGGCGAGGGACTGCCCGAGGATGGGGTTTACGACGAAAAGCCACTCGTCGTCCTGCCAAGCGATGATCGGTCGCATCTCGCTTCCCCAGCGACTGCGGTCGTAGGTGGCAGGCAGGTACGAGAGCTCCAGGTTCAGGCCCAAGCGCCAATGCGCGTCCCAGCGTGGTGGCGTGACGAACTTCGATCGGAGCTTGGCGCCGGCCCAATCGAAGACTCCGGCATCCGTCCGCGCTGCAAACTGCACGTACGCCCCGATTTCCCAGTACGGAGCGACCCCCAGCGACGGTTCGAGCGTCCAGTGCGCTTGCCCGTGGAGCGGCGCCTCGGGGGCCGTGGCGTCCCTTTGACCCGTAGCCCAGTCGTTGAGATGAAGCTCCACGCCCGGGACGCCAACCGGGTTCGCGGTTCCGTCGTACACCTGGATTTCGAACGGATCGGACGCGCGCGACCTCTCGGCCGCAGTCGAGACCAAGAGAATCGCGAGCGCGGCAAGCCTTCCTCGCACGAGAGGGACGCTACCGCGGACGCGCCGAGCGCAGTAGCCTTCAGACGAGAATGGAACGGACGGCGTGTACGTTTTGCGCAATCGTCGCCGGCGAGATGCCCGCTCACCGCGTGCTCGACGGCGAAGCGTGCGTGGCCTTCCTCGACGCGCGGCCGCTCTTCCCAGGACACGTCCTCGTCGTTCCGCGAGAGCACCGCGAAACGATGATCGATTTGACGCCGGACGAGCTCGTCGCCATTTTCGAAACTTGCCAGAAGCTCTGCGGGGCCGCCGAACGCGGGCTGGGCGCCGACGGGAGCTTCGTCGCGATGAACAACCGCGTGAGCCAGAGCGTCGCGCACGCTCACGTGCACGTGGTCCCGCGCCGCAAAGGCGACGGCCTGCGCGGCTTCTTCTGGCCCCGACACAAGTACGAGAGCGACGAACAAGCGGCCGAGTTCGCCGCGAAACTCCGCGCCGAGATGCGCTAGTCTCCGCGCCTGCCATGGATCTACACGCAGACGCGCGCATCCCGTTTCCACGCTCGCGAGTCTTCGCGGCCTACCGCGACGAAATCGCCCAGCTCTTGCCTTACCTCCCGAACGTCCGGAGCATCGACGTGAAATCGCGCAAGGACGACGGTCCTGTCGCCTATCTCGTCAACGAGTGGCGCGGCGGCGGCGACATCCCGGCCGCGCTCCGCGCCGTCCTCGGCGACTCGATGCTGTCGTGGACGGACTACGCGACGTGGAACGCCGACTCGCTCCGCTGCGACTGGCGCACCGAGACCCACGCGTTCGGCGACGCGCTGCGCTGCGCCGGGTACGACCTCTTCCTCGAAGACAGGCCGGACACGACGCGGCTCGAAATCCGGGGCACGCTCGAAGTCGACGCGAAGAGGATGCGTGGGGTTCCAGGGTTTCTTGCCGCCAAGGTGGGCCGCGGCCTCGAAGAGTTCCTCGGCGCGAAGATTCAAGCGAACCTGGTCGAAACCGCCAAGGGTCTCACGCAATACCTCGGACAGAAAAGCTAGAGGGGCCGGGGGTGAGGTTCTGCCCTCAATCCTTCATCTGATCGAGCGCGAACGCGTACTCGTCAGCGAGCTTCTCGACGGCCGCGCGTACCAGGTCCGCTCCACCGTGGCCCGAGTGCTTCTCCACCCGAAGGAGAACGGGGCCGCCCGCGGTCGCCCATTGAAGCTCCGCCGCGAACTTGCGCGCGTGCATCGGGTCCACGCGGTCATCGCTGTCTGCGGAGAGGATCAGCGTCGCGGGGTACTTGGTGCCCTTGGTCACGTGGTGATACGGGGAATACGGGTAGATGGCGCGGAAGTCGTCTGCATCGTCCGCCGATCCGTACTCTTCGATCCACGTCTTGCCGCTGCCGAACAGTTGATACCGGACCATGTCGAGGAGGGGCACGCCGCATAGCGCGACACGAAACAACTCGGGTCGCTGGGTGATTGCGGCACCGACCAGCAAGCCGCCGTTGGATGCGCCCATCGCGGCGAGCTTTCCAGGGCTGGTGAGGCCCTCGCGCATCAGCTCTTCGGCGACGGCGACATAGTCGTCGAACACGTGTTGTTTCTCGCGGCGCATGCCGTGGCGGTGCCAGTCCTCGCCGTACTCGCTACCTCCCCGGAGATTGGCAACGACCCAGATTCCTCCGTGCTCGAGCCATGGATAAATCGACGACGCGAAGGAGGGGGTCTGCGCAGCCTGGAAGCCGCCGTAGCCGTAGAGAATCGCCGGGGTGGCGGGGCTCTTTGGCGCGTCTTTCGCACGGACGACGAAGAAGGGAACGCGCGTACCGTCTTTGCTGGTCGCAAAGAGCTGCGACACCGCGTACCGCGACGGGTCCACGGGCACTTTGAGTCGGTAGAACGTGTCGGTCTTTCCCGTCTTGACGCTCGTCTCGTTGATTTCCGTCGGATACGTGAACGACTGAAAAGAGTAGTACGCGAGGTCGTCGTCCACGGCGCCGCTCAACCCTCCCGACGTGCCGAGCGTCGGCAGATCGATGTCTCGGATCCGCTTGCCGCTTTCGTCGTGCAACTCGAGATGGGTGACGACGTCTTTGAGATACACGAGGGACAAAGAGTGCGCGACGATGTTCGACCCCTCGAGGGTCGCGTCGCTGCGCTCCGGGACGATCTCCACCCACGAGGCGCGCTCCGGCTGGGATGGGTCGACCTTGAATATGCGGTACTTCGGCGCTCCCTCGTTGGTGCGCACGAAGAAGCGATCGCCATCGACATCGACGAGATAGCGGGCGTCCTGCCCGACGGCGAGCGACCGCCACGCCGGCTTGGGAGCGCGCAGATCCATGAATTCCACGTCCGTACGCGTCCAACCATGCTCGGTCGTCAGGATGAGCCATCGCCCATCCTTGGAAAGCTCGGCGCCAATGAATGTCTTTGGATCGCCGGTCCTTTCGCGCACGTGCGCGTCCTTGCCGGGATCGGTTCCGATCTTGTGGAAGCGCACTTCCGCAAAGCCCGGACGGTCCGGGGTGGGGACGCTCGCGAGCGGCGGAAGCCACGTGTAGTAAAATCCGTCGCCCGACGGCGTCCAAGAGGGCCACGCGTATTTCGCCCCTTCGATGACGTCGACTTCGCTCTTCTTCCCCGTCGCGACGTCCATCACGTAGAGCGTCGCCTCGTCGGAGTTGTTGCTCTTGACCGCGTAGGCCAGGGTCTTCCCGTCCCAGGACACGCTCCATACGCCGAGAGAGACGCTTCCGTCGGCGGACCACGCGTTCGGATCGAGGAGCACCGAGTCTTTGCCGTCTTTGCCCTCGCGCCAGTACACGGTGAACTTCTCTTTCCCCGCATCCCTCTTGGGATAAAACCAGCGCTTGCCGCGGTGCTGCGGCGTACCGGCGTTCTCGACGTAAAAGAGCTCTTTGAAGCGCGCGGCGATCGCTTCACGACCGGGGAGATTCGAGAGCGAGGAGCGCGCGAAGGCGTCTTCTTCGCTCGTCCATCGCTTCACCTCGTCGCTCGAGCCGTCTTCGAGCCACCGGTACGGATCGAATACGCGAACGCCGTGGAGGTCGTCGGCCTGATCCCCGCGCCGGGCGGGTGGGTACGAGGGCGCGGAGCCGAGCGGCTGCAACGAGGAACCCGCCGGACGAGCGGCGGGCGGCGCGGTCGGTGGCGCAAGAGTGGCCGACGCCGCGGGAGGAGGCGCCGGACAAGCACAAGCGGAGACGAGTATGACCGCGGAAACGAGCGCGCGATTCGGATTCACGGCCGGGACGATAGCGGCGCCTCCGATCCGCGTCGAATCGCCGCGCGCTCTCAATAGCCCAGATCGGGACGTCCAGGCGACTGCGGCGGCGTGAGAAGCGGAAGCATACTCGCGCTGGTCGTCGGCGACTGCGCGGACGCCGACGACGAAGCGGCGACTCTCGTGGCCGCGGGCGCTCGCGGCGGCGCGCCCGTTTGGGGCCGAGTTGAATACGGCTGCGCCGGCGACCGCGGCGGCGAAGCGGCCGGCGATTCCTGACGCCCCGATTGGGAAACGCGGTTCGGCGCCGGAGACGGCGTTGGAAGCGGCGGCGGCGACGGCGACGCCAGGTGCTCCTTCGGGGGCGAAGCGGACTCGGGCTGCACGGTTGCCGCGGGCAAGACGACGGCGGCTCGCGAGGCGTGCGCGCGACCGCCGGCCACCACGAAATAGGCCACGAGCGAAAGGAGCGACGCGAGGGCCGCCGCGCCGAGGGCAACCAAGAGAACACCGCGCTTTCGTGAAGACGTCTTCCCGTCGACGGAAACGGGCGCGCTCTGCGGCGGCTGCAGATCCTCGGAACGCATTTTCCCGCGGTCCGACGGGACCAGCGAATTCGAAGGCGCCCCGATCGAACCGGGGAGACTCATCCGCAGCGACGCCGCATTGCCTTCGCCCCAGCCGCCGAGCGCGCTGATGGCCGCGCGGCGAATCAACGCGGAGCCCTCCGCCACGGCGAGGGCACGAGGCGACCCGAACGGAAGGAGGGCGACGGCGAGCTCGGCGACACCCGCGAAGCGGTTCGCGGGGTCCTTCTGCAAGCAGCGCCCGACGACTTCGGCAAGCTCCGCGGGGACTTCGGGGCTGGCCTCGCGCACCGACCTCAGGTCTTGCTCGAGAATCGCCGCGCAAACGTCCGCTAGACTATCTCCTTGGAAAGGCGTGTGCCCGCTAATCAGCTCGTAGAGGACGACGCCGAGGGACCACACGTCGGAACGTGCGTCGACCGTCGCCGACGATCGGACGTGCTCGGGAGACATGTAAAATGGACTGCCGAACATGAGAGACCCGGTGAGCGCCTCGCCCTCCGGCGCCCATTCGCCGACGGGCCGCTCGCTCGTCAAGGCAATCTTCGAAATGCCGAAGTCGAGGAGCTTGATTGTGCCTGCACCCTCGTGGTCGACGCGGAAAAGATTGTCCGGCTTGATGTCGCGGTGGACGACGCCGTGGGAGTGAACGACGGCCAAGGCCGCGCATGCCTGCATGATGTAGTCGACGGCCTCTTCGATGCCGAGGTGACCTCTCTCGGTGAGCACGGACCCCAGGTCGCGACCCACCAGGTGCTCCATCACGAGAAACGGCGCCCCGTCGTTCGAGCCGACGTCGTAGACGCGAGCGACGTATTCGCTCTTGATTCTGCAGGCGGCCTTCGCCTCCCGCGTGAATCGTTCCACGATCGATTTGTCGCGTAGAAAGCGTTTCTTCAGAAACTTGAGCGCGAAGTATCCACCGAGATCGACGTGCTTCGCCGCCACCACGAAGCCCACGCCCCCTGCGCCCAGCAGGCGTTCCACCCTGTATTTGCCCGCGACGACGTCGCCTTCGTTCACGTAGACCCGATCGTCGTCGGCGATCTCCACGCCGCCCGAGCGGGCGCCGTCGCGATCGACCGCATTCGGCATCGGGCTACTTCGGATGGCCTTCATGGACACCTCGACCGAACGTCAAGAAGCGCGGAGGCGCGTTCCATCAGAATTGACCGGCCATTCCGATGTACGCGGGGCCCACCAAGGGCCGGAGCTTGGCTTGAGACGACGGAGTGTGCGACGGAGACGCCTGCGTGAGAAGCAGGAGGAGACCGGCTCCGAGGCCTGCGCCCCCGACGACGAATCCAACCGTGGATACGTCGGCCCAACTCCTCGCCGAGCTGAGTTCGGACTGTTTTTCTTGCGGACACACCTTGCTGCTGCTGCAGCTCTTCGCCAGGTCGGCCGACTCCACCGCCACCACGACCCCCGAGCCGGCTCCGGCCAGGAGACCGGCGCCCCCCAACACGAACGCGACCGCGGGCGCTGCGCCCATCCCCCCGCGCGGAGCGGAACGGGCGCTCGCAGGAAGGCCGTGCGAAGCGTCTTCTTGGGCAGCGGAAAACCGGGGGTCGGGCTCTAGTTCGACGACGAGGCTCCTCGTTTCGCTCTCGCTCAGGGTCACGTCCTTCGAGCTCGAAACACAACCCACCGCGCTGACCACCACCTTGTGCGGTCCGGGGTCGGTGGGACGATCGTTGTCGAGGAGAACGTCGGGAAGCGCCTCGCCGTCGATTGTGACGCGAACTCTCGCTCCCACCGGCGCCCGTACCGAGACGCGAAGTGCGGGCACCTTGGACAGCCAGCGCTCGAGGACGGTGCGCGCTCGCGTCAAGGAATCCAGAAACACGGGGGGCGCGTTGGGCGGAAGCGGCGTGCGCAGGACGCGCTGGAGCGTCTCGGTTCCCGCCACGAGTCTACCCGTTGCAATCTGGCACTCGCCGAGACGCGCGGCCGTCGTGGGGGCGTGATGCAGCTTCTCGGCGCGCTCCAGCTTTTCGATCGCCTGCTCGCAGTTGCCCCCGTCGGCGAGAATGACGCCGTCCCCCCCCAGAATGCGTGCCGCGGCGATATCTCCGGCTTCATCGCCGAAGGCCACACCCGATGGAAACGTGACAAGGCTCGCGACGATCGATGCCAGAAATAAGCTGGATGCTTGTGCCATGGGCTGAACCCCTCCCCTCCCTTTGGCGTCGAGCGAGGAGTCCTCCGCAGCGGGCTCGGAGCCTCGACGGCATGACTCCTTCGGGATGTGCTCGGGCCATTTGGTGCGCGAATTGCTCAGTATTCGGACGGCCAGCGCCCGCAGTCGATTAAGTGGCGGGCGAACGAGGCGGATCCAAAGTGCGGACGAGCCCGATGCTGTCCGACATCGCCTCGGCGCGGCGCTCACCACGTTCCGGGCTCAAACAAGCGCACCGAGCCCGCGCGACCGGCGGCCAACGGCGCCGAACGAGGCGACCGAGCCAGCTGAGCTGACAAGAGCCGACCGAGTAGTGGGCGCTTGTTGCATCGACATTTGACGAGAGCAGAGAAAGACCGACCTGGGTACATCGCGTTCCTGAACGAAATGCTGAACGACCGAATGGGGGCAAAGAGAAACTACGTCTTCGACGCCGTAGACCGGCTAATCGAAGCGGTGCGCAGGGAGGTTGACGGAGCGTCATCGGGCGATGGATGAACGGCTCCATGTCCGCGCGGAGTGGGAGGCCCGGATCACGGAACGGCGGAGACTTTGCGGCCGTGCCCCTGAGCGATCTACAAGGGCGACCAAGGGTCGAAGATGCCGACGCCGAGGTCGGCGAAGTCGCGGACGTTGCGTGTCGCGACCACGAGGCCGTGCTCCTGCGCCGTGGCGACGATCAGGCCGTCCGCCACCGACAGCCCCCTGCCCTTGAGATGGCACTCTCCCGCCAGAACACCCCAGCGCTCGGCGATGGGCTCGGTCACGGGCAATATCCGGCCGTCAAACCAGGGGCGGAGCGTCTCGTCTATCCACTGCTGCAATTCCCGGCGGCGCTTGCTTGCGGGAAGCACGGTGAGGCCCTTGAGCATCTCCCCCAGCGACACAACGCTCAGGAAAAGCTGCCCGTCATCAACGGCGTCGAGCCAGCCCTCAACATTGGCGTCGGACTGGGGGCGCGTCAGCTCGGACGGTACGTTCGTATCCAGCAGGAAGCCGGTCACAACTTGATCGGATGGCCCGCGTCCGGGTCGCGCTCAAACGTCAGGTCGAGCCCCTTGAGCGGCGACTCGGCGAAGAGCTGCGCGAGGCTCTTCCTGCCTGTCGGGTGTACCTTGGCGACGGCAGGTACCTCGTCGTCCTCGTCGAGTGCGGTGCCGATGAGGTCCGCCAGCACGGCCTCGGGCTCGCGGTGCGTCTGCGCAGCGAGTGCGGCGATGCGGCGTTCTAGGTTAGGCGGCAGGTACAGCGGCATGGCGGCTTTCTTTCAATGATTACGCCAAAGTATCCCACACTGTACCCTCACCGTCAACCCTCGGGAAAGTGCAGCGGGTTCGGACGGTTCGGCTTTGCCCCGGTGGGTGCAGCGCGCTTTGAAATCCTGTAGGCAACTTCGGCGAGCGATCGCTCGCCGTGGGCTGAGCGCGGGCGCAGCCGTAGGCGGAGCCGCGCGAAGCAATGGGGGGCTATGCGGCCGTCTTGTCCTCCGAAGCCCATAGGGCGAAGGAGGAAGGCCGCTCCGTTTTGGCTGGTGTTGCCGCGCGCGCTGTATGAGGGGATCTTCGGCGGCCTTGATGATCCTGACGGAGTGGACCTGACCGGAACCTCGGGCGCCAGAAAGGCGACCGCCCCGCCGCGACCTGCCCACGCTCACGCCGGCGGCATGGAAGGCATCGCGCGCGCAGAAGCAAGTCGGGCTGGCCTCGCCGCTCTAACGGTCCGCGCCCACCACGGCGGCACCCCCGCCGTCAACCGCCAAACATGAGACCCGGGGGCGCGCTCGGGCGGATAGATACCCAGAGGCGCCTCGATGACTGGAACCCCTGGGTGGTGACCCGAAGGTGCATGAGGAGGTTTCGGCGTAGGTACCGGCGCTTGCTTAGGCCCGGCGAGGAGCATCGCTGCTCGCTGTACTTCCTGGGCAGCGCCGGCCGCGGCGCGTACGCCGTTCTCTTTCGCGCCGATGCTGGACCTTCCTCTTGCAGAGGCGTCCGGCATCCCACGGTTAACCGACGCGGCGAAGCTAGTGGACCCGTCGCGCCGGTTCGCGGACTTTGAGGGCGCAACCGCGCGAGGACTGGCTCCTCGCTTCACCGCGCATTGCCTCGCCCGCCTTCGCGCGTCCCCGTACTCGAGCGCCTGCTGCATCCCGTCGCCCACTGCGTGGTTGTTGTCCTTGGCCTCGATGAGCGCGATGGGGATGTTCGGCTTGTAGTAGAGGATGTAGTCGACCCGCTTGCCGCGGCCTTGATCCGGGGGACTTCATCGGTCCTTAGAAACGTGGCGAAACCCGCATAGTCCTCGGTCGGCTTACCCTTGAAGAAGGCCCTTGGACGAAAAGATCGGCGACCACGCCCGGTTAGATGGTGCCTGCTCTTCAGGGTAGAATCCCGCCACGCAGCACGTTCCGCCCACTTCGAAACTCGGCCGCAGTCCCGCTTTGTCCACAACCGAGGCGCGCGACGGTATCCGCGACGAGGCGCCACCCGGCTTGGCGACCCGCCTTCGCGGCTTCTTGCATCGACACGGCCGCAAGCTTTGGTGGCTTCACTCCGCGTATGCGCTTGCGCTCGGAGCAAGCGTCGTCATTTTCGCGCAGAAGGGATTCGGGCACGCGCGCTGGCTCGCGGTCACGCTGGGACTCGCGTGGTTGCTCGTCGTGCTCATCTTTCGCCTGTTCGCGTCGGGCGGGGAGATGCGTGCATTCGACGCGGCCGACACGAAGACGCGCGTTCACTTCTACGTGATGACCTACGCGCTGAAGAACCTCTACCAAGGAATGCTCTTTTTTCTGCTCCCCTTCTACTGGAAGTCGACGACGCTCGACGCCGCGAACGGGTGGTTCGTCGTGCTGCTCGCAGTGTGCGCGCTCCTGTCGACACTCGATATCGTCTTCGATCGCGTCCTCATGCGGTGGCGCGCCCTCGCCTCGCTGTTTCACGGAATCACCCTCTTCGGCTGCCTGAACCTCGTCATCCCCGCCCTCTTTCCCGATACGCGGACTCTCTGGTCCCTCCTCGCCGCCGCGGCGATCACCGTGGTCGGCTTCTGGACGCTCCACGTCACGCTACGCGTGCTCCGGAAAAAGATGTACATCGCGGTCTTTGCGCTCAGCCTGGCGAGCGGCGTCGCGGCCGTCTACGCGGCGCGCGCCGCTATCCCGCCCGTCCCGATGTACGTCTCCTCCGCCGCGGTCGGCCCGAAGCAGCTCTCCGACGGGCGCCTGGCCATGGAGGTCAAGACGCTCCACCCTTCCGTCATCCAGGAGATCATCGCGGTCACCGACGTCGTCGTCCCCGGCGGCAAAGGCGACCGGCTCCGGCACGTCTGGCTGCGCGAGCGGCGCGAGGTTCATCGGTCCAGCGAAGAAACGTCACGCATCGAGGGACCGAAGGGCGTCGTACGCCTCCGTTCATCCCTGACGGAGAAAGACCTGCCGCCGGACCTCGTCGGGGCCTGGTCGGTGGACGTCGAGACGGAAGACGGGCAACTCGTGGGACGGACCGAGTTTCGGGTGGTCCCGTAAACCCGCGCAGACCCGTCTCCGAGGCGCATCGCTTTGTACCGGTGCGCGGCGCGTGATAGCCATGGCCCCCCGTGCGATTCGTGTTCGCCCTCCCGCTCGCTACCGCGACGCTGCTGAGCGCGCCGGCCGACGCACGGGCCGACGTGAGCTCTTGGTTTGCGGTCGGCGGCGGCGGCGCGTCGGAGCGCAGTCTGCCGTCGGCGACGCGCAACGTCGCCATTGCGATGACCGGCACGCTCGGGGTCGGCACCTCGCCGATGGCGCCGCTCGTCGTGGGAGGCCTCGTTCGAGGGACCGGGTTGTTCGGGCTCGGTGCCGACCTCGGCGTGGCGGTGCGACTGGCCACAGGCGGGTTCGCCAGGGGCGACTGGGGGGTCGCGCTCGACGCGGGCGCGCTCTGGCGCTCGTGGGGAAACGGGGACTACGGCGACTGGCCGCTTCAAGCTGTCTTGACCGCGGGCTCTCCTTGGGGCTTCGAAGTCGCCATCGGGACCGAGCTGTGGAGCGTGGACGGTGGTAACGCGGCCCAGGGGTTCTTCGCCGCGCTGGAGCTCGATCTCCTCCGGTTGACGGTGATGCGCCAGGGCGCCAGCGAGCGCTGGTGGCCCAACCCGAACCCCGCCGGAGGCAGGAAGACCACGGCCTCCGCCGGGTGGTGAGGGAACGCGCCGGACCTCCCGTCAGGAATGCCCCCGGTGCGTCGGCTCGTTTGGTTTCTATCGACGTGGGCCCTCGCGTGCCAGCCCCACGAGCCCGCGCCGGGCGCCGCGGCCTACGTCGCCCACGCGCCCGCCGGCGCGGCGGAGGTGACCTGCGCGAGCGGACGTCCCTGCCCTGCGCGCTGCGGCGACAGCGCAAACGCTGATACAAAGAGCGCCATGACCTCGGAGGCATCACCCAGGGTTTCCTCGAGCCTCAACCGGGAGTGGAAGTTCGCGCTGGGCGACTTCAAAGGCGCCGAGGCGCCCGGTTTTGTGGATTCGGATTGGAGCACCGTCGGGCTTCCGCACTCGTTCAGCATTCCGTACTTCTTGTCATCCGAATTTTACACGGGATACGGCTGGTATCGCAAACACCTGACGGCTCCGCAGGAATGGACGCAGAAGCGTGTCTTTCTCGAGTTCGACGGCGTGTTTCAAGTCGCCGAGGTCTTTCTGAACGGCCGAATCGTCGGCTCGCATCGAGGAGGCTACACGGGCTTCTCCTTCGACATTACGGAGTTCCTTCGCCCTGGCGCCAACGTCCTGGCCGTACGGGTCGACAACTCCTGGAATCCGGAGATCGCGCCCCGAGCCGGCGAACACGTTTTTTCAGGCGGGATCTATCGCAACGTGCGCCTCGTGGTCACCGATCCGCTCCACGTGGCCTGGTACGGCACGTTCGTGAGCACCCCCAGAGTCTCCGCGGACTCGGGCGCCGTGAACGTGAAGACCGAGATTCGAAATGACGCTCGAGAGGAAAAGGCCTGCACGGTCCAGTCCGACGTGACGGACGCCGAGGGTCGAGTCGTCGCGACCGTGAAGACGTCGCGCCTCGTCGCGCCCGGCACTTCGGTGACCTTCGACCAGGACACCCCGGACGTTCCCCATCCCAGCCTCTGGTCGCCAGCCCATCCGAATTTGTATTCGGTCGTGGCGCGTGTCTTGGACGGAGGCGCGCTCGTCGATACGTATCGAAGTACCTTCGGTTTTCGGTGGTTCGAATGGACATCGGATCGAGGATTCTTTCTGAACGGCGAGCACCTGTACTTCAAAGGGGTGAATGCGCACCAAGATCACGCTGGCTGGGGCGACGCGGTGACGGACGCTGGGTTCGAGCGCGACCTCGGGCTCATCAAGGATGCCGGGTTCGACTTCGTTCGTGGGTCGCATTACCCCCACGCTCCGGCGTTCTCGGCGGCGTGCGACCGTCTCGGGCTGCTGCTCTGGGCCGAGAACTGCTTTTGGGGCACCGCCCCCTTCAAGAACCCCTGGGGCGCCAGCGCCTATCCCCCCGAGCGCGAGCATCGAGCGGCCTTCGAAGAGAGCGTGAAAGCCAGCCTCCGGGACGAGATCCGCATCCATCGCAACCATCCGAGCATCGTCGCCTGGAGCATGGGAAACGAGGTCTTCTTCACGGAACCATCGACGATGCCCGAGGTGCGCCGGTTCCTGAAAGAGTTGGTCGCGCTCACGCACCGGTTGGATCCGACTCGGCCTGCCGCCGTCGGCGGCGTCCAGCGGGGAGAGATCGACAAGCTCGGCGACGTGGCCGGCTACAACGGCGACGGCGCCCGGCTGTTCTTGAATCCTGGAGTCCCCAACGTCGTGAGCGAGTACGGCTCCACGGTCGCCGACCGGCCCGGGAGCTACGAGCCCGGATGGGGCGACCTGCAAACGGAACGATTCCCGTGGCGGAGCGGCGAGGCGCTCTGGTGCGCCTTCGACCACGGCAGTATCGCCGGGCATTTCGGCAGCATGGGCATGGTGGACTATTTTCGACTGCCCAAGCGCCAGTGGTTTTGGTACCGGAGCGAATACCGTCACGTCCCGCCCCCCCCGTGGCCTGCTCCGGGCACGCCGGCCAAGCTTCGGCTGACGGCGGACAAGACGGTCATCGCCGGGACCGACGCGCTCGACGACGCCCACGTCGTGGTCACCGTGCTCGACGCGGCCGGCCGACCGATCACAAACTCGCCGGAAGTCACATTGACCGTCGAATGCGGTCCAGGACAATTCCCAACCGGTCCATCCATCACGTTCGGCCCCGACAGCGACGTGGCCATCCGGGATGGTCAGGCAGCCATCGAGCTCCGGTCGTACTACGCGGGGACGACGGTCATTCGTGCGCGCTCATCCGGGTTGGAGGACGCGACGCTCGCCGTGGTGACCGAGGGTTCGCCGAGGTTCGTTGCAGGGGAGACGCCGGCGGTCGCGCCGCGGCGGTACGTGCGCTTCTCCGGTGCCGGGAAAGCGGCGCCCGCGATTGACCTCGGACGAGATGCGCCCGCCCGCGCTTCCGGCGAAGCTCCCGACCACCCGGCGCGCCTCGCCAATGACGGCCGCGACGACACGTTCTGGTCGGCGCCGAACGACGCGCCGGGCGCCTTTTGGGAAATGGATTTGGAGCGCTTGTGCATCGTCGAGCAGACGACCATCACGTTTCCGACCGCCGGGAACTACCGTTACAAGGTGGAGACGTCCGACGACGGCCGAACATGGCATCTGGCCGTCGACGAAACGGAGACACGCGACCAGGGTCCGAGGCGCAGCGACTCCTGCGCGCCGGGCAGCGCGGGGCGCTTCCTCCGAATCACGTTCACGGGTCTGCCGCCGAACACGCCGGCCCGCATCAGCGAAGTGCGGATAGGCGGGCGCGTTCGTTCGGAGTGACCCGTGCGCCCCAGAGAACCTCACCCCCGGGGTGAGGTTTAATAGCTGGACCTGCTTAGCTACGGGTACGAGCCGTCGACGAGTCCGTTGATGTACTTCTCGATGTTGGTATAGCCGGTGTGGTCGAAGTCGCCGGTCGCGTCGGCGGCGCTGTTCGGATTCAGGCCGTACTTGGTTTCCCAGGCATCGGGCATTCCGTCCTGGTCGGTGTCCGTCGGCGCCGTGCCGCCTGCCAGCGTACCGTAACCGCTGTTGCCGAGGCCCGTGGCGGTTTGGGTCGTCCAAAGCGAACCGGTTTTTCCGAGCGAGTTGACGTCCGCAATCACCAGCGCATCGACCTGATCGCGGTGCAACGAAGCGCCGGCGCCGGCCACCGCGGCGGCAAAGCTGGCCGCAGCGCTCGTCGTCGGCATGCTCGCCGTGTCTGCGGACGACGCCGCGGCGGCGTGGGTCGTCCCGCCCGGATATCCCGCGTCGGTGCCGTTGAGCGTTCCGTCCGAGTTCGTGTCCGCGAGGTTCCCGTTGACGTAAACGGTTTGACCGGCATTCATTTGATAGAAGTAGTCGCCGGGGCTGCTCGTCGACGGACCCGCGATGAAGTAGTTGTGGACGATGTCGTGCCAGAACTGGCCGCTCGTGTCCCCAGCCGCGTAGGCGTACTGGTAATTGTAGACCACGTTGTTGACGAACTGCGTGTTGGACTTGGCCAGCGGACAGCGACCGTGCGCGTTGGCGAAGACGTTCCCGTACCAGGTGAAAAACCCGCCCGTCATCTCCGTGTGCGCGCCGAACTGCTGCCCCGTCGGGTCGGCGTCGATGGAGTTTTGAACGGTGATGTTCGTCGCCCCCACCGCGTCGATGTTGTTGTATTGCGCAAACTCGATCGAGATGTGATCGAAGATGAGATTGGTCGCGTCGAGCAGGTTGATCCCGCTCTTCTTCGCGTCCGAGTCGAGGAGTCCTTGGCGGAAGCGCACGTAGCGGACGATGACGTTCGACGAGGCGTCGAACGAGACTTCGCGTCCCATGAAGCCGATGCCGTCCCCGGGTGCCGTCTGACCCGCGATGGTCAGGTTGCTCTTGACGGACACCGGCGTTTGAAGGTTCACGTACCCGCCGACGTCGAAGACCACGATTCGGTTCCCCGTACTGACGGCGTCGCGGAACGACCCAGCGCCGGTATCGTTCAAGCTGGTCACGTGGTACACGGCGCTGCCGCGACCGCCGGTCGCCTTCTTTCCAAAGCCGACCGCACCCGGAAATGCGACGGCTGCGCCCCCCGCCCCCGGCGAAACGCCATTCCCGGCGTCGGATTGAGCCGGCGGCCCGCCTGAGCCCGAAGAGCCTCCACGGCCGGAGCCTCCCGCGTCGGTCATGGCGCCTG
>Ga0265325_10001775_pt1 | contig 14943 bp, 12 predicted proteins | sample 41420metaG_FD_202090 | JGI IMG/M metagenome (GOLD analysis project Ga0265325, IMG submission 202090) | Rhizosphere microbial communities from Carex aquatilis grown in University of Washington, Seatle, WA, United States - 4-14-20 metaG | ecosystem: Host-associated > Plants > Roots > Rhizosphere...
TGTCATGAAGCACAAGAATTCGCATCTGCTGGTGGGCTATTGGAGCCGTCTGCGCCGCGGGCGTACGATTCCGGACCAGTTGGACATCGATCCGCGCGCCATCAAGCGCATGCTGTCCTATACCTTCATCCTGGATTGCGCCGATCCGGGCCGCCCGATCTACCGCCTTGCCGGCACCTCGCTGTGCGAGCGCTTCGGTTTCGAACTCAAGGGCACCAGCTTCCTCGCCCATTGGGAATCCCAGTCCGGCCTGTCGCTGGCGCCGCTGCTGCGCCAGGCGCTCAGGCTGGGCCAGCCGCTCTGCCTGTCCTCGGTCGCCGCGACCATCGACAATGGCATGGCGGAGCTGGAAACCATCCTGACGCCCGTCAGCTTCAATGGCGGCGCGCCGGCGCGCTTCTTCGGCCTGGTGCAGGTGCTGAGCGATCCGACGCCGCTGCTCGGCCGCGCCATCGCCTATGAACGCCTGGTCGGCTCCCAGCTGATCCAGGAAGACGAGCCGCTTCCCGGCTACAGCCAGAACCCGCCCCCGCCGCCGCCGGCGCGCAGCCACCCCAAAGCGCCCTGGCTGCGTCTGGTGGTGTCGGAAGACAAGAAGCCGGAGACGCCAACCCCGACGGGCGACCTGTTCGCGGCGATGCGCGACCTGATCGGCAATTTCAACATTTCCAAAGACGGCGATATCGCCGGCAAGGCCTAGGGCGGCGGCTTGTTTGGCGGCTGGTTGGGATCCTGGCGCTGCGCCGCCGGGTTGTTCTGCAGCGGATTGTCGACCGGGTCATTGTGCAGGATGTTGCGGTCGATATTGGCGTCGTTGCTCTTCTGCTGCAGATACGGAATCTCGTAGCGCTCGATCTTGTCGCGATAGGCCTCGAAGGTCTGTTCGTCGGCCGGCAACCGCTTGTCGCAGCGCTCGGCGGGCAACTGCGCCTCCTCCTGGCACCAGAGATCGAAATTCATCGTCTTGACGTCGTAATTCTTGCCGGTCTGCGCCAGCGCGCCCGGCGCGCCAGCCAACGCCAGCGCGGCGGCGAGAAGGAAACGGCATCCCATCTGTTCCATGGCGTTCACTTTAGGCGCTTCGCTGCCGTGACGATAGCCACGCTTCGGCTTAATTGCGCGTTATCAGCGCGTGTTTACCCTGTCTTCTGCGCGCCTTGTATCTCCGGGGCCGCGCCCAGGAGCAGGTCCGCCGCCTTCTCCGCGATCATGATGGTCGGAGCGTTGGTGTTGCCCGAAACCAGCACGGGCATCACCGAGGCGTCCACCACAAGCAGGTTCCTGACGCCATGCACCCGCAATTGCGGATCAACCACACAGTCCTCGCCATGGCCCATGCGGGCGGTGCCGGCCGGATGATAGATGGTCTCGGCATTCCCTGACACGAACCCGTCGATTTCCGCATCGCTGCGGATGCCGGCGCCGGGCATCAGCTCCGCACCGCGATAAGGCGCGAAAGCCTTCTGTGCCAGAATTCGTCGCGCGATCTTCACGCCTTCGCGCAGCACCCGGCGGTCGTCCTCCGCCGACAGGTAGTCGGGCTGGATCAGCGGCGCCGCCAGCGGATCGGCTGAGTGCAGGGAGACAAATCCCCGGCTCTGCGGCCGCAGATTGCAGACATGGACGGTGAAGCCGTGCCGGTCGGCCTTCTTGCGGGTGTGATCGGTCATCAGCGCGGCGACGAAGTGGAATTGCAGGTCCGGCGTTTCGACTTCGGGCCGGCTTTTGAGGAAGGCGCCCGACTCCAATCCCTGGCTGGCGGCCACGCCGCGCTTGAACAGCAGATATTCAATGCCCGTCTTGAGGGCCGTGAAGCCCTGCTGGCTGTAGAGCGTCACCGGCAGGCGGGATTCATGCTGGAGGGTGGCATCCAGATGATCCTGCAGATTGCGCCCGACGCCCTTCAGATCGCAGATCACCGGGATCGCGAACCGCCGCAGCAGCGCGGCGTCGCCGATGCCCGACAGCAGCAACAGTTGCGGGGTGTTGACGGCGCCGCCCGACAGGATGACTTCGCGCCCCGCCAGGACCCGCCTTGTCTGGCCGCGCTGGCGGAACTCCACCCCGCTGGCGCGATCGCCCTCAAACGATATGCGCCCGGCATGGGCATGGCTTTCTATGGTGAGGTTCTTGCGCCCCAGCACCGGACGCAGATAGGCGCTGGCCGCGCTCCAGCGCCGGCCGCGATGGATGGTGAGCTGGTAAGGCCCGAAACCCTCCTGCGTGGCGCCATTGAAGTCGGCATTGGCGGGATATCCGGCCTCGACGCCCGCATCGATGAAGGCCTGGAACAGGGGATTGCCCGCCTTGGGATCGAGCTGCCGGGGATTGGAGACATGCAAGGGACCGCCGCCGCCATGATATTCGCCGCCGCCGTTTTCATTGGCCTCGGCCCGCTTGAAATAGGGCAGCACATCGGCAAAGGACCAGCCTTCGCAGCCCATCTGCCGCCAGCGGTCATAGTCGCGCCCCTGGCCGCGGATATAGATCATGCCGTTGATCGAGGAGGAGCCGCCCCAGCCGCGGCCCCGCGGCCAATAGAGTTTGCGGCCGCCAAGCCGGCTCTGCGGCTCGGTCTGGTAATACCAGTTGAAGGGATTGGGCTTGCCGATCAGGGCGGGGATGCCCGCCGGCATGTGGATCATGGGCGAGGAATCGCGTCCGCCCGCCTCGATCAGCAGAACCTTGTTGGCGGGATCGGCGGACAGCCGGTTCGCCAGCACGCAGCCTGCGCTGCCCGCGCCGACAATAATGTAGTCGTAGATTGTCATGGTCCCGCCTGTTGAGGGCGGGACCATTATCATATTGGTCGCGCGGCCGGACGGAAAACCGTTTCGCGCCCTGCGGGCGCTTCACACTTTTCCTGGCCGACGCTCCTCACGGCTGCAACGTGATCACAGCGCGGCGGTTCTTGGCTTCCTTGACTCCATCGGGAGTCTGCACCGCCAGATCGGACTCGCCGACGCCCGAGGCCTGGATCGCGTTGCGGCGCGCGCCCATGTCGACCAGGGCTTCGACCACCACATTGGCGCGGTGCACCGAAAGCTTCTGGTTGTAGTCGGCGGGACCGGACGTATCGGTGTGCCCGACGATGGTGATATGGGCCTGGCCGCCGGTGCGCGCGGTGTTGATCACACTGGTGAGCACCGTGAGGTCCTCGGCGGTCAGGGTCCAGGAGTCGAAATCGAAATAGACCGTGAAGTCGCCGGTGGGCGCCGGTGCCGGGGTGGCGGCGGCCGGCGGCGGGGCCACAGGCACGGGCGGCGGAGCGGGCGGCGCCACCGTCTGGATCGGGGCCGGAGCCGGGCGTCCGCCGGCTTCCAGCTTGGGCAGGGAGGAATCCAGCGAGGTCTTGCAGGCCTGGGAGGCGGCGGCGGCGCTGGGCGCGCTGCCGTAAAGCACCCAGCAGTCGTAATCGGCCTGGGCCCGGGCGGCGTCTTCGGGGAACTGCTCCTTGCCGGCGGCGATGGCCCGCACCAGGCGGGCGCGGATGCCGCCCGACACCTGGTCGGGGGCGGCTTCGGGTTCTGGCTCCTCGCCGCGGGAGGCGATCAGCGCCTTGTCGGCGAAGGCCTTGGAAAGTAGGTCATTGGCGCTGGTGTCGGAACTGCCGCTGTCGCTGAAGGGATTAATCGAATCCCAGAAGCCGCCGCCGCCGCTGGCCGGGGTGGTGACTGCCGGCAGGGATGACGCCTGATGGGATAAGTCACTGTAATCCTTGAATAAAGCCTGGCTGAAAGGAGACCCGGTGGCGGTCGCGTCCTCAAGATCGTCGGAGCTGCTGGAGCAGGCGGCCAGGCCAAGGGCGAAGGCTCCGGCAAGCAGGAGCACGCTGGCACGCACAGCAGGGGGCTTAAGGCAGGCGAAAAGGCGCATGGTTCATCTCCGGACAGCGGCTCATTGTCCGGGCCCCAGCCCTTCCCTGCCGCATGGACGGGGAAACTAGAGCATTTACCAGAAGGGAGTGAAGCGATTTTTACTAAAAAAACCGCCCGGCTGAATGATTTAGCGGGGCCCCCATGGGCGGAACCAATCCACGGAATAACATCACGGTAACCTCCTGTTGACCCAATCGGCCTAAAACTAGCCTCGAGATCCAAAGCCTGGGACAGGCCGTCATCATGGCCGACATGACCGAGCAAAAACCGGCCGACGAGCCGTCCGCCGCCGACAAGCGGCGATTCCGCCGCGTGGCGCTGGACCTGCCGGGGCGGCTGTTCTTCCCCGCGGACGAGAGCGAGGAACGCTGCACCGTCATCGACCTGTCGCCCGGCGGCGCCGCCATCAAGAGCGCCGCCTCGCCGCCTGTCGGCACGTCGGTGGTGCTGTATGTCGACAATTTCGGCCGCTTCGAGGGCAATGTCGCGCGCCGCGACGATGACGGCTTCGGCATCGCCTTCATCTGCACCCCCGCGAAACGCGAGCGCACTGCCGAACAGCTCACCCTGTTCCTCAACAAGGCGCTTGCCGACGAGTCGGTGCTGCGCCGCCATGAACGCACCGGCAAGAAGGGCTTCGCCAAATTCACCCGCGCCGACGGCCAGATCGTCAGCGGCGAGGTGATGGACATCTCGGTGGGCGGCGTGTCGCTGCGCACCGCGGTCAAGCCGCCGATCGGGGAGTTCGTGCTCATCGCCCAGATCGCCGGACGCGTCGCGCGCCACCACGATTACGGCATCGGCATCGAGTTCATCGGCCAGGACAAGGGCCAGACCGAGCCGATGACGCATGTAAGCCTGGTGCGCTGAGCCTTCCACGCCTTCGGGAAACGCGCGAACCCGCTTGTCTCGGCGGCCCTCCGTTAACCATGAAAAATCCCGATTCCGGCAGATTGATTGTCGCAAATCTGTTAAGATATCCGCGAATCGCAAGAATCTTGCGTAGAAGTCAAGACTGCGAGCGACACATCGGTCTGGGAGGAGCGATGGTTTTTCTGGAGGCATGCCGGGAGCTGAGCGCGCGCATGCGCGCCGACGAAATCTGGTCCGGCAGGAAATGGCCGCTGCGCACGACGTTCTGGTCGGTGCTGGGCTTCTGCTCGCTGGCCTGGACCGCGATCATCGTCGGCATCGCGCATCTCTGACACCGCGCTTCAGGCCAGGGCTTGAACCTGGCTGCTGGCCAGCATCAGCTTGGAAATCGAAAGCTCGCCCGAACTCTCCAGCGCGGCGAGGAAGCTGCGGGTGCGTTCCAGCGCCGCTGCATGGGCATCGGCCCATTGCTCCACCGCCGCCGGGCCATCCGCTGTGCCGCCATCCAGCAGGTTGCGGGCAATTCCCCGCTGCGCCGCCGACAGATCGTCCAGCAGGCGGCGCAGCGCCAGCCGGTCCCAATGTTCGGGCAGGATCAGCTTGACGGCCAGCATGCGCAGCCGGTCCAGTCCCAGCTTCGATCCCAGGGCGAAATAGAGCGCCGCCACCGCGCCCGGCGCGGCCTTGGCGTCATGGGCGAGCAGCGTGACATCGGGCGCCGCGGCCAGACGCGGCAACAGGCCAAGATCGGTGGCGAGGTCTTCGGGCATTTTCGCCATGCCGAATTCGGTGATGCGCGCCTTGTCCTCGTCATTTGCCTTGAGGCCCGCGCGCAAGGCGGCCACCCCGGCGCGATGCAGCGCGATGACCGACGCCAGCTTGTCGCCGCTGTCGCCATGGGCGAGGAACCAGGGCGTCACCCGCTTCAGCTGGTCGGCCAGCTCGCCATAGGCGCGGGTCTGCATTCCCGCCTCGACCTTGCCGTCCAGCACATCGATGCGAATCTTCAACGCGGAGAGACCGAAGGCGCCGTCGGCGATGGCAAAGGCCCGCGCCACGCCCGCGCCGCTGGCACCGGAAAGTTCGCGCATCCGCTGCACGAACACCGGACCGGCCAGATTGACGATGCGGTTGGCGAGGCCCGTTGAGACGATTTCCCGCTTCAGGCGGTGGCGCTGCGGCTCGGCGGGGAAGGCTTTCAACGCCTGGCGGGGAAAATAATCCGTCAGCACCGCGGCGAAGGCGGGATCGTCGGGCAGGTCGCTGGCGAGGATTTCGGCGTCGAGATCGAGCTTGGCATAGGCCAGCAGCACCGCCAGTTCCGGCCGCGTCAGGCCCTTGCCGTCATGGCCCAGACTGGTCATCGCCGCGTCGCCGGGCAGGAATTCCACTTCGCGGTCCAGCTTGCCGCGCGCTTCCAGGCCGGCGATGAAGCGCGCATCGGCATCGATGTCGCGGGGGGCGGCAGCCTCCGCCACCGACAGCGCCAGGGTCTGGTCGTAATTGTCCGCCAGCACCAGCCTGGCGACATCGTCGGTCATGTCGGCGAGCAGGCGGCTCCGCGCTTCCTGGGTGAGTTCGCCCCGCGCCACGGGGCCGGAGAGCAGAATTTTCAGATTCACTTCATGGTCGGAGGTGTCGACGCCCGCCGAATTGTCCACCGCATCGGTGTCGATGCGCCCGCCCGTCCGCGCATATTCGATGCGGCCAAGCTGGGTGACCGCCAGGTTGGCGCCTTCGCCCACCACCCGGGCGCGCACGTCGCTGCCATTGACGCGCAAGCCGTCATTGGCGCGGTCGCCGGCTTCGGCCTGGGATTGGCTGCTGGCCTTGATGTAAGTGCCGATGCCGCCGAACCACAAAAGATCGACCTTGGCCTTCAGCAGCGCGTTGATCAGCGCGGCGGGCGCCAGCGTCTTGGCGTCGCTGCCGATCAGGACCTGGACCTCGGGGCTGAGGGGGATTTCCTTCAGGCTGCGCGGATAGACCCCGCCACCCTTGCCGATCAATTCCTTGTTGTAGTCGTTCCAGCTTGAGCGCGGCAGGTTGAACAGCCGCTCGCGCTCCTTGAAGCCGGTTTCGGCGTCTGTGCCGGGATCGAGGAAGACATGGCGATGGTCGAACGCCGCCACCAGCCTGGTGTGGCGCGACAGCAGCATGCCATTGCCGAACACATCGCCGGACATGTCGCCGACCCCGACGACGGTGAAGTCGCTGGCCTGGATGTCGGTGCCCAGTTCGCGGAAATGGCGCTTGATCGCTTCCCAGGCGCCGCGGGCGGTGATGCCCATCTTCTTGTGGTCGTAGCCGACACTGCCGCCGCTGGCGAAGGCGTCGCCCAGCCAGAAGCCGCGCTCGACCGCGATGCCATTGGCGATGTCGGAAAAGGTGGCGGTGCCCTTGTCGGCCGCCACCACCAGATAGGGATCGTCGCCATCCAGGCGCATCACCTGGGGCGGCGGCACGATGGCGCCGTCGGGGGCGAGATTGTCGGTGACGTCGAGCAGGGCGTTGATCAGCATCCTGTAGGCAGCGATCCCGACCGCCATCGCCTGTTCACGGGTCGGATTGACCGGCAGGGTCTTGGGATAGAAGCCGCCTTTGGCCCCCACCGGCACGATCACCGCGTTCTTGACCTGCTGCGCCTTGACCAGGCCCAGGATCTCGGTGCGGAAATCCTCGCGCCGGTCCGACCAGCGGATGCCGCCGCGCGCGATCCGGCCGAAGCGCAGATGCACGCCCTCCATCACGGGGGAATAGACGAAGATCTCCCGCCAGGGCCGCGGCGCGGGCAATTCGTCAAGACTTCCGCTGTCGAACTTGATGGCGATCGCAGGCCGGTCCTTCTGCCAATAGTTTGTCCTGAGGCTGGCTTCGATGGCGTTCTTGAAGCGGCGGATGATGCGGTCGTCATCCAGGCTCTGCACGTCGCCCAGCGCCGTCTCGATGCGGGAAGCGGCGGCCTTGCCGTCGCGGGCTTCGCCGGCTGCGGGATCGTGGCGGGCCTTGAACAGCGCCACCAGCAGCGCCGCGACATCGGGATTTCGCGCCAGGGCCTGCTCCATATAGTCCTGGCTGAACATGATCGCCGCCTGGCGCAGGAACTTCGCCAGCGCCCGCAGGATCACCACGTCGCGCCAGGACAGAAGGGCGCCGATCACCAGCCGGTTGAAGCCGTCGCTTTCCGCCTCGCCGCCCAGCACGGCATGAATGGCGTCCTGCAGGGGTTCGCGGACCTGGTCGAGGTCGATGGCGGTGCCGTCGGCGCGTTCCATGATGAAGTCCAGGATCATCGCCTCCTGCAGCTTGCCGTCGGCGCGGCGGAACGACACCGGGAAGGAATCCTCGGCGATCACTTTCAGCCCCAGATTCTCGAACACCGGCAGCGAGGCCGACAGCGGCAGCACCTCGCCCAGCACATAGAGCTTGAGGCGCAGCACCGCCCTGCCATCGCCGACCCTGTGCCAGGCACGGGCGCGCAGCCTGAGGCTCCCTGCCGGGTCGATCGACTCCAGCTGGGCCAGATCGCGCACCGCGTCATGGGCCGGGAAATTGTCACGATAGCCGGGCGAGAAGCGCGCCGCCCCAGCCGCCAGCAGCCGCATGCCCTCGACCTCGCCATGCGCGGCGCAGAGCGCGGCGGCGAAAGCATCGTCCCAGGTCTGCAGCGCGGCGGCGATCTCGCGCTCCAGCTCGCGCACATCGACCGGTGGCAGCGGACCGTCATTGCGGCCGATGATGTAATGCAGCCGCACCAGCGGGCTGTCGTCCAGCCCCACCTCCGAGGCCGACATCCGCCCGTTCAGAACATGGGCGAGCAGGGCATGGATGCGTTCGCGCGCCTTGCTGCCCATGTGATCGCGCGGCGCCAGCAGGATGGCGGAGACGAAGCGGTCGAAACGGTCGAAGCGCAGGAACAGCTTGAGGCGCGGCAGCCCGCTCTGCTTGAGGATGCCCAGCGCGATGTCGTACAGCTCGTCCACCGACAGCTGGAACATCTCGTCGCGCGGGAAGGTGTCCAGGATGTGGCTGAGCGCCTTGCCGTCATGGCTGGCGGCGGCAAAGCCGGCCCGCGCCACCACCGCCCCGATCTTGTGGCGCAAGAGGGGGATGGCGCGCGGCTGGGTGCTGTAGGCGGTGGAGGTGAACAGCCCGACAAAGCGCCGCTCGCCGCTCAGCTTGCCGTCCGCGCCATAGGTCTTGACCCCGATATAGTCCATGTGGGCGCGGCGGTGCACCGTGCTGCGGGTGATCGATTTGGTGACGATGAGGGGTTCGGGTTCCTCGAGGAAGGCGCGCACTTCGGCGGTCATGCCGATGCGCGCCGCCCCCCGCCAGATGATGCGGACCTCGTCGTCGCCCAGCACGCCCAGGCCGGAATCCGGCACCGGCTCCAGGCGGCCATGGGCGCCGTCCTCGACCAGCTTGTAGTCGCGCGCCCCCAACAGGGTGAAATGATCCGCCGCCAGCCAATCGAGAAAGGCGGTGTATTCCCCGACCTTGTCGTCCTGGCCCGCCGGCGGGCGGGCGCTCAATTCGCTGCGCGCCGCCGCCAGCCGCCTGAGCATCGCCCCCCAGTCGCGCACCGCGGCGCGGCCCTGTTCGCAGGCCTCGCGCACCAGCTGGGTCAGCTGGGCGCGAGAGGCCTCGTCCGCAACCGGATCGCATACCAGGGCGATGACGCTGGTGCGGCGGCCTTCGATGGCGACAATGGGATGGAAGGCGGCGCGGATGCGCGCCCCCGCCGCCATCGCGGCCAGCATGACGGAATCGAACAGGAAGGGCCGGTCGTCATTGACCGCGACCGCTACGCATTCACGGGTCTCCTCATTGTCCAGCAGGGTGACGCCGATGTCGCCCGCCCGGTGCGAAGCGGCCTCGGCATGCAGGGCGCGGGCCAGCGCCGCCAGCCGCTCGGCGCGCACCCGCAACAGATCGTCCGGCACCGCGCCCGCGAACAGGGCATCGAAGAAGGTCAGGGCCTGGGGATTTTCCACGAAGCCGCGCGCCTCGGCAAGGCGCTGGGCGGCGTCGCGCGCCTTTTCGCTGTCGGAGGAACGGATCGCGGGGGCGGCAGTCATGCCGCGCCCTTATGCGCGCAAACCGTGCCGGAAAAAAGAAGGATGCAGGGCGGCCGGGATTTCGGCGCCGCGGTTCAGGCGGCCCGGCGTTCCAGCCGCAACGCATTGCGGTGCGACAGCAGGATCACCGCGATCCACCCCGCCAACAGGACGGGCGCGATAATCCGCCCCTCCGGCCAATGCTTGACCAGGGCCGCCGTCACGGCGAGGCCGAAGCAGGGCCCGGCGAAAGCGGCAACGCCGCCTTCGTCCTTCAGCAGGACGGCCATCAGCAGGGCAGGGCCTGCTGCAAATGCGAGCGCCAGCGCGGCTCCCGGGGCGGCAGGCAAAGCCAGGAACGCGCCGGCGCCCCAGGCAAAGCCGGTGTAAAGCAGGATGGCGCGCAGGTCCGCCGCCGCCACGTCCAGATTGACGCGGTTGGCGGTGCCGGGCTGGCCGCGGAGGTAATTGACGATCATCGCCGCAATGCCCGCCAGCACCAGCACGCTCCAGACGAAATCGCTTTGCAGGGTGCCGCCCCCGGCAAACAGGCTCGCCGCGCCCGCCAGCATCAGCAGGCCCGCGGCCTGGACCGAGCGGGAAAGAAAGCCGCCCAGGCGGGCATCGCGAGCCGCCTCGGCATGCAGCACCGGGAGCCTGGCGAGATAATCATGGGGGATCGCCCCCGGCTGCGGCGCCGAATCGGAGCGTGGCGCGTTGGAATGATTGTTGCTGTCGAGAAGGGCCATGATCTGCACCCATTTTTCCGCCGGACCAGCCCAGAGGCTCGGCTGCCAATCTTAAGAATGTCTTAATGGGTACCGATAATATGATTCGGCACGCCGTGACAGATTTGCGACCGGAACCGCCATGACCCTGATTCGTCCGATTCCGGTTCCCACCTTCACGGTATTCGACCTGGAATTCACCGCCTGGGAATGCTCGATGCCCAGCCACTGGCTGCGTCCGGGCGAATTCAAAGAGGTGGTCCAGATCGGCGCCGTCCGGCTGACCGCCGACACATTTTCCGTGGTGGAAGAATTCGACATCCTGGTGCGGCCCCGCATCAACGCCGTGCTTTCCCCCTATTTCGAGGGGCTGACCGGCATCAGCAACGAGGAAGTGGCGCTGCGCGGGGTCGATTTCGCCGTCGCCTATGAGCGCTTCCTGGATTTCGCGGGCGAAGGGCCGATCTGTGCCTTCGGCCATGACGAATGGGTGCTGGAAGACAATCTGCGGCTTTACGGCATCAAGGCGGCACGGCCGCTGCCGGTGTTCCGCGACCTGCGCCGCTGGTTCGCCGCCCATGACATCGATCCGCGCGGCATGCATTCCTGCGATATCGGCCCGGCCCTGGGCGTGCCGTTCCGCGGCCGCGCCCATAACGCGCTGGACGATGCCCGCTCCATCGCCGCGGGCATGGAAGTGATGGCGGCGCGGGGCGCGACGCTGGCGGCATGAGCGATTCCGAGGCGGACCGCCTCATCGCCCTCCTGGAGCCGCATCCCGAAGGCGGCCATTTCCGCCAGACTTTTCGTGACACGTCCGGTGGCGGCGAGCGCGGCCATTCCACCCTCATCTACTTTCTGCTGAAGGCAGGGGAAGTTTCGCGCTGGCACAAGGTCGATGCCGCTGAGGTCTGGCACTTCTATCGCGGCGCGCCGCTGGAGCTGAAGATCGGCAAGCGCTTGCAGATACTGGGACCCGCCATCGAAAAAGGCGAGACGCCGCAGGCGGTGGTGCCCCCGGGCGAATGGCAGACCGCCCGGAGCCTGGGCGACTATACCCTGGTGGGCTGCACCGTGGCGCCGGGCTTCGTCTTCGAGACTTTCCTGATGGCGCCGGAAGGGTTCCAACCCTAGCGCTTTGCCGCCAGCGCGTCGTCCAGCCCCTTGGCCATGTCGTCATAGGTCCATTCGCGCAAGTATGGCGGCTCCATCAGCGCGCCGTCGAGCACGAAACTGGGCGTGCTGTTGATGCCGTAGCGCGACAGCGCCTCCATCCCGACCTTGTTGATGCGGTCGTCGTCTGCGGTGCTGTTGATGCACTTGTCGGCCTGGTCCGCGCCGAGCCCGGCCATTGCCGCAATCTTGAGCAGCCCGGCATGGACTCCCGCTTCGGTCTGCAGCACCGGGGTTGACTCGCCATATTCGGGGTCCCATTGCGTTTGGTTGCGGAACAGGAGGTCGAGGAATTCGAAATAGCGGCTCTTCGGCAGGCAGCGAGCGAGCTTTTCCGCCGCGCCGTCGGCGGCGGCGAGGGGGAAAACCCGGAACACGTAATAGACCTTGCCCGTGTCGATGTAATTCCTCTTCACCAGCGCAAACACATTGGCGTTGAAGCGTGCGCAGTGCGGGCAGATCGGGGCGGCATATTCGATCAGCACCAGCTTCGCCTTGGGATCGCCGAGAGTGCGGTCGCTGGCGACCACCTCATAGCCGCGGCCGCTGACCGGCACGGTGGGAGCGTTCGCCCCGGAGCGGAAAAACACCAGCCAGGCGCCGGCACCCAGGGCGATCAGCACCGCGATGCCCAGGGCGATGAGGATTTGCGTACGCGACACCATGCTTCTCCGCCGGATTTCTCCCGGCAAGTCTAGGCGAGGGCGGAAGGCGAGGCGAGGGCTAATGAACGACCGAACTGCCCAGTGCCGCCGGGCAGGCGTTGGGGGGCGCGGCAGACAATGGCGCCGGGATCGCCTTCGCCGCTGGGCGATGTGGCGGCCCCCGGCTGGTGGCTTGCGGCGTCGGCGAACTGGTCCGGCGCGGCCCCTGCCGGGGCCGCCAGGGCAATGGCGAAGGTGACGAATATTGCGCTGCGCATGGCGTGGCGCCCCTGCGATTGCGACGGGGCATTTTACCGCCGCATAGGCAGGCCGATCAAGGCGATCGCGCGGGAGATGCAGCGTTACAGGCAGATGAAGGCACTATTCAGGCGTCGAAACCTGCAGCAATTTCCCCAGTGCATGGGCAATGGCGTGGGAGGAGGCGCGACCGTCATAGCTTTCGCCGGGCACGAAACTCACCATCAGGGCGCGGCCGGCGATGATCACGGTGGGCTTGGCGCCCTCGGTCACCTTGACCGCATTGATGCGCCTTGTCAGCACCTTCCTGGCCATGGGCGCGGTGAGGAAACGCTCGATCCCCATCACCGTGTTGGTGAGGGTCTCGAAGGCGACCGCCCTTGTTTCGCCGTCGGCCTTCATCACGCTGGGATCGGCGGCGAAATTGAGCGCGACATTCTGCACATAGACGAGATGGCTGGCCTCGTCATGCATGGCGGTGCCCAGCTCGAAAGCGGACACCGAGCCCATGCCGGCGGTGGGCGCCTCGCCCTGGCGGGTGGCCGGCACGCCGCCCGGCGCATCCTGGGTATAGAGCGTCAGCCCGCCCCACACCGAGACCCTCAGCGCGGTCGCGCCGGTGTCATATTTGAGCAGCTTGCTCCCCAGCACGCCGCGATCCACCGAGAGGACGAATCGCTCGGGCGTGTCGGTGAAGCGCAGCAGATATTTGTCGCCATAGGGCTCGAGGCTGAACTGGCGGCCGCCGCCCGGGGAAGATGTATCGGTGACGTACTCGCCGGCCGCGATGTCGCCCACCCGCTCGGCCGACAGCCGCGCCGTCATGGGGTCCTGGCCCCAGGCCGCGCCGGCCAGGCCGAGTCCGGCGGCCAGCGCCAGCGATGCGATTCTCAGCTTCATCTCGGGCTCTCGCGGGCGGCATCTTTTCCCGCCCCGCCATGCGGACCTCGCCGCACGCGGGCGGAAGGATGGCGCCGCAATGGGGCAAATTTAAGCCGCCTGGCGCCTGCTTCTCCTTTATTTCGTGCACGAACACGACTAAACCCGCCCTATTCCAATGCAGAAGGGTATTGCCGTGAGCGAGAGCAAGGACAGTTTCAAGTGCCGCAAGACCCTCACCGTCGGCAGCAAGAGCTATATCTATTACAGTCTCGCCGCGGCGGAGAAGAACGGGCTCAAGGGCATCTCGCGGCTGCCCTATTCGATGCGCGTTCTCTTGGAGAACCTGCTGCGCCACGAGGACGGCCAGACCGTCACCGCCGATGACATCCGGTCGGTGCTGGCCTGGCTCAAGACCCGCACCTCCGACCGCGAGATCGCCTTCCGCCCGGCGCGGGTCTTGATGCAGGACCTCACCGGCGTGCCGGCGGTGGTGGACCTTGCCGCCATGCGCGATGCGATGAAGAAGCTGGGCGGCAATCCGGAGAAGATCAATCCGCTGGCCGAGGTCGATCTGGTCATCGACCACAGCGTGATGGTGGACAATTTCGCCCACAAGGATTCCTTCAAGAAGAATGTCGTGGTGGAATATGAGCGCAACCAGGAACGCTACCAGTTCCTGCGCTGGGGCCAGCAGGCCTTCGCCAATTTCCGCGTCGTGCCGCCGGGCACCGGCATCTGCCACCAGGTCAATCTGGAATATCTCGCCGAGACCGTGTGGACCCGCAAGCAGAAGGACGCAAAGACCAAAAAGACGGTGGAGGTCGCGTTCCCCGACACCGTGGTCGGCACCGACAGCCACACCACCATGATCAACGGCCTGGCGGTGCTGGGCTGGGGCGTGGGCGGCATCGAGGCGGAAGCGGCGATGCTGGGCCAGCCCATCTCGATGCTGATTCCGGAGATTGTCGGCTTCAAGCTGACCGGCAAGCTGCGCGAAGGCGTCACCGCCACCGATCTGGTGCTCACCGTAACCCAGATGCTGCGCAAGAAGGGCGTGGTCGGCAAGTTCGTGGAGTTCTACGGTCCCGGGCTGGACGAATTGTCCCTGGAGGACCGCGCCACCATCGCCAACATGGCGCCGGAATATGGCGCGACCTGCGGCTTCTTTCCCATCGACGCGGAGACGGTGCGCTTCCTCAAGAACACCGCCCGCAAGCCGGCGCGGGTGGCGCTGGTGGAGAAATACGCCAAGGCCCAGGGGCTGTACCGCACCGCCAAGAGCCCCGAGCCGGAATTCACCGACAAACTGTCGCTGGACATGACAACCGTGGAGCCCAGCATGGCCGGCCCGATGCGGCCGCAGGACCGGGTGTCGCTGTCGGGCATCGCGCAGAATTTCGCCGAGCATCTGATGACCACCTTCAAGAAGGAGGACAGCGCCAACAAG
>Ga0265325_10001776_pt1 | contig 14942 bp, 12 predicted proteins | sample 41420metaG_FD_202090 | JGI IMG/M metagenome (GOLD analysis project Ga0265325, IMG submission 202090) | Rhizosphere microbial communities from Carex aquatilis grown in University of Washington, Seatle, WA, United States - 4-14-20 metaG | ecosystem: Host-associated > Plants > Roots > Rhizosphere...
AGGGAGACGACATCGTCCTGGTAGTCGGCGACAAGACCTACAAGCTTCAGGGCAATCAGGATGTACTCCTGAAGTACATCGCCGACAAAGCGACGATCACCGGTCGCCTGGACGGAAACATTCTTTCGGTGGATACAATCGCGAAGCCAGTGAAGGGCGCGTGAAACTAGCTGAGCCCGGCTGTGAAGGGTTTGGCCGCCGCCTGAACCCGTGACAATGACAACCACTCACCCCAGGGCGGCCGGCTTCGCGATCATACCTGCGAGTCGGCCGCCACTTTTCTGGGCAGAGCGCAACAACGCCTCTGAGACTCTCCGCTGACCTGAACTTCTGTATTGTTGGCGTTAACGACCCGGCGCAAAATAGCCGTTCTTGGCCTCTACCCTAAGCGGCGGTAATCTCTGCGGAGGACGCAGCTTTACTTTAATCTTTCGCCATCTGCCGTCATGCGTGAGGTCCGCCGGGTGGTATCCGATAACATATTGGCTGCGCAGCAGCATACTGATCTTCGTCGCGATATCGGACAGTTCATCCGAGTTGTGCGCGGTGAATGCGCGGCCGCCCGTCATCTCGGTCAAATCGTTCAAAAGAAACGGACCGTTGAGTTCCTCGATTCTGTAGCCTCCGATATGGCCGAATAGTCCGATGGTGTAAAGCTGCACGTCCGCTTCCTGAACAAATCTTCGGACGTCGCCCTCGTTGTAGCGGCTATGATTGTCGCCTCCGTCCGAGATGAGCAGCAAAGCCTTCCTGGCGTGCTGTGCCGCGTTCATGTGACTCAGGCCGAGATAAACGCCATCGTAAAGCGCCGTCTCCCCGTGGGCCTGGGCATCCACCCCCAGGTAGTTTTGAAGCTCCTCCACGCTGCCGGTGAACTCCTTCACCAGCTGCGCGCGGTCGTTGAAGTCCACGAGGAAAAACTCGTCCCGCGGATTTGCGGTTACAAAGAACTTCAGGGCGGCCAGGCGCGACTCATAGACCTTATCGTCCATGCTCTCGCTGGTGTCTAGAATCACGCCGATCGAGACGGGAACGTCCTCGGTGCTAAATTTGACGATTCCCTGTTCCGTTCCATTTTCAAATATCCGGAAATTTTGCCGCTGCAGGCCAGTCACGGGGCTTCCGGAAGGATCGGTGACGCTGACATTGACGAGCGTCAGTTCCGTTTCCGTTCGTAAGGTTCGCCCGGCTTCTGTCCTATTCCCGCCGCGCGCATGCACCGCAACGGGAAGCATTCCCAAAAGTAAAGTAAGGAGAATTTCTCGGAGATAACGGCGTCGATTCATGGCGCTTGAACCCCCACAACACCAGGATCTGCCTTCGCCGCCCCGGACTAAGCAGCGCTCTCTCGGCGTTTATGAAATATATATGTCTGTACTGTAGTGTACAAATGATTTGTTTACATTTTCAGGCCCGGCTTTGTACAATCGGGCGCTTCTGGTGGAGCTTCCAGGCGGCTCCGCTGGACGAGCTATCTTGCAACCCGGAGTGCCCCGGCAACTCATGATCGCCTTGCGACGACGAAAGGGCTTCTTTGGGCCATTGCAGGGTGATATAAGGACTGCATAGGGCACCTTGGGACGCACCGCTCCACAGCCAAGGGGGAGCCTTGAGACTTGCAGTCGTATTTCCGATCGTCCTGTTGCTATTCGGCGGCCTAGCTCTGCTTCTTCCGGTAGTGCAAAAGCGGGTAAGGGAACGCACCACGCGGGGCGCTGCCGTGAGAACAGCGAAGGAAGTGTGGGATCATGGCTCAGACGAACAGCGCAGGGCGATACTCGATTTCGTCGATGTAATGGAAGGCCCGCATCGGGATTCGCTGCTCGCGAAAGTGTGGGACGAGCTTCCTGGACCTCTGCGTACTTGTGTCGCCGCGAACTTCCGTCGCTCCTGTTAGACTTGTGTGGCTTAAGAAGCCAATCTCAGAAAGCCCTACTCGGAAAAGTGAAGTATTAATTCAAAACGCCTCGGCGCGGAGATGCTCGGCGCGTTCCTCTAATTCCTGTACCCACGAATCCGCCAGTCCGGGCACAGCGGCCAACTCAAGAGTAAGGGGCAAGTCCTTCCGGTGGTAGTAGAGGATTTCGTTGGCGCGAGCGATCGTCCAATCCGGGTTGTGGCGCTCGATCAGCGTCACCGGCATCCCCGCCTCGATCCGTCCTTCTTCCAGAACCCGCAGATACCAGCCGCTGCGCCCGTTGCGGACAACCAAGCCGGTCAACTCATGCATGCGCCACCGCCGCGCCAGCTTCCAGCAGGGTTGGCGCGGCTGGCTCACCTCGAACGTAACCTCCCCGATCCGGAAGATGTCACCGATGCAGACCGATTTTTCGCTCAATCCGGCAATCGTAAGGTTCTCGCCGAACGCGCCGTAGGGCATGCCGGGCATGTTTAACTCTTCGCGCCATTTCGGATAGTGATCCGCGCTGTATGCCAGGACCGCCTTGTCTATGCCACCATGATTCACAAGATCGGCCTGGCCATCGCCTGTGAGATTCGTCGTGCCGGCGAAAACGGGGCCTTCGACCGGAGTCTTGAAAAAGCCGGTCGTCCAGGGTTGGTCGTGTACGTCCGCTGCGCCCTCGGAGCCGTAGCCTTGCGGAGCGCCGATTTGAATCGAGAGGAGAGTGCCGGAAGCGGCGGGCGAGCGGAGCATCAGAGAAATGTCAGTGTATCACCGATGCGAGCCGTTCCGGTCTGAACGACGGAGGCGTAGGCGCCGACCCGGACGCCGTTGTGCTGCGCGGCGGTCTTCAGAATCCCGGAATCCTTGGGCAGATCCCCCTGGGCCAGCGTCGTCATCACGCAGCGCAGGCAAGGGCGGTCTACGTGAATGCGGACTTCTGATCCGATGGCGATGGTCTTGCCAACCCACTCGTTCTCGACGAAGCCCTTCTGATCGCCAGTGTCGACGATAAGATTCGGGCGAAAACGGCGCGGCTCGAACCGGCTGTGCGGATTCAATTCACGCAACCGGTCCAGTGTGGAGGTCGTCAGCACATGCAAGACGGCGAGGTCAAAAAACGTCCCGGGAGGCATGTCCTCATCGGTGACGGTGTCGCGATTCGAAAGTTCCTCCATGTCCGGCCAGTACTCTTCCAGCTGGGCGTTTTGCGGCGGCACCGCCAGCAGCGTGACGGGACGGCCGAGCGTTGCGGAGAGCGAGGGCGCGAAGTCGGAGCCGGAACTGACGGAGAAACCTCCGCCAGGAAGTTCCACCCGCACTGCCGGCATGGCCGCTCCTTCCACGGGCGGACTTGTGAATGCCGCGCGGTAGTGAAAAAAGCCTGGCCATTTCCGCGGGTTTTTGGCGCTCACCACCTTATGGGTCTCACTGTCGCACAGCGCGTAGAAGCGGTCGCCGAGAAGACCCCTCGGGGTGATGTGTGCTGCGTTGAGTTCCTCTCCCATCATCGACTTCACGGGATAGCGGTGGAGGCTCGCCAGAGTACCTAACGTGGCCGTCATCCGGCTGAAGCCGCGGACGAACGCAGCGGCTCCTCGGCAGTCAGGGGTAGCGAACCCATCGCCAACTCCGTTGGGATCGCGGTCTCTTCGAGCACTTTGCGAATGCCGGCCATTTCCGCGTGGCTGCGGCTGCGCATGGAAACCAGCACCACGCCGGCAAGAACGTACGCGAGGAAGATATACGGGAAATAGTTCAGCGGCGCCGAGGGCACCGGATAGACCGTACCCACAATCGGCACGATCAAGAGAGCCAGAGCGATCACGGCCACGGCCACGTGGTGGGCTTTCAACTCGCCGATTTTTTTCAGGTAGAACGGCGTGGCCAGCGAGATCAGAACGTAGGCGCCGCAGAAGCCCATCGCGCCGAAGAGGCCCGCGTCGTTGAATGCGTCCAGCGGGGCCATTTGCCAGCCGCCGACCGCGCCATACGACAAGAGCATGAAAGACGTCGGGATCAGGAACTGAATCACGGCGAAGGATGTGATAGCCACGTGCGGGGTGAGGTTCGTCTTGTGCGAGCTGCCGACTGAAATCGGGAAGATGCCGTACCGTCCCATGGTAAACAGCACGCGGGATCCGGCATTCAGGCACGAGAGCGCCAGAGCAAAAAAGCTGATCATCGCGCCGATGGAAATCAGCACTCCCATCCACTTCACGCCCAGGTTCTCGCTCAGAGTGGAAAGCGGCGCGTCCAGCTTATCGAGGGTTGGCACATTGTTCGCCAGCGCGTGAGTTTCCACATAGGTGATGAAGATGAAAAACGCACCGGTGAGCAGCAGGCTCGCGATCACGGCACGGGGGATGGTTTTCAGCGGCGTTCGCGCCTCTTCGCCGAATGCCGTGGCGCACTCGAAGCCAACCAGGCTGAAGATCGCGACCACGACGCCCAGCCCAATGTCTTTCAGTCCATGGCCCGCCGCGGGATGCCACTGCGAAGCGTCGGCCACTCCTGTTTTCGCCAGCGCCAGAAACGCCAGCATCAGAATCAGCGCCACGGAGATGCCTTCGAAGACGAGCATCAGAATCGTTGAGAATGTGATGTCCTTATAGGCTAGGAACCAGGCTGCCAGAACACAAAGGGCGAACAGCGTAATAGAAGGATGCGACAGGTAACCTGCGGCCCCCGTCATGTCCAACAGCTTTGTGGCGAAGTGCGTGAATCCGGTGACGCCCGCGATGCCGATGAACATGTACGCGAAGATCAGGCACCAGCCCGACAAGCCGCCGGCCTTTGGCCCGAGGCCTTTGGCGGTGTATTCGTACATGCTTCCCGCCGACGTATATCGCTGGCTGAACTGATTGAGGCTGAAGGCCACAAACAGCAGCATGATCGTGCCGAAGAGGTAGCAGAGCCATCCCGCCGACCCCGCCGTGCCGAACATCAGCGGCACGATCAGCGCGGCCGTCATGCTCGGAGAGATCAGCGCCACCGCCTGCGCGGAAACCTCCCAGAAATTCAGCGCGTTGGTCTTCAACCGGGTATGAGTCTTCTTAATGGACTGCTCGTAGCTCGTGTCGCTCATGGGGACTCCTGTGGAGATCGCAGTGAGAGCAGTAAGGGGAACAACCTGCGATCGTAAGGGGAACGTAAACGTTTCTTGCAAGCGACGCAAACTCATAATTTGCATCTGGCGGATCACAAATGCGAATTTTCATCGTAACTACGCAGGCAATTACACATGAGGCATGGAGCTGTATACGAGTGGCGTTCGAGCGAACTCCGAAGAAACGATTGGACCGACGGTCCGCGCGGCTAAGGCTTTTTCTGAATCATCGAAACGTGAGCGCCCGCGACTTTCCAGCTTCCGCGAATCTTTACCCACACCTCGGTGAAGCGCGCATCTTTTCCCCGTATCGCAGAAATCCAATTGAGGATGATCGTGTCCCCGGCTACGGTTGCCTTTTCATCTCGCGGCGGTCCCAACTGCTCTGGAGTTGCCGCCTTGGACATCGCGGCCATGCGATCGGATTTGGTCTGCACGCTCCCGTCCGGCATCACGACCGCGAAATTGTCCGCCGTGTAGCGGCCATATACCTTGGCGTCTCCACGGCTCATCGCAGCACTGCGTTCTTCCTGCGCTTTCTTGAAATCCGGAGGCAGAGTCTGAGCCCACGTCGTCGATCCGCAGATCAAGCCAACCAGCATGACTAAGGCTAAAACTCGATTGGAAGGTCTCACTTGTTCCTCCGTGCTTCGATCGGAAATCCCCGGTTTGACCGCAGCCGGCATTCCAGTCGCCGAAGCCTATTTCCCAGATGCGGGCGCATCCATGCCCAGTAAGTGGGCTGGATTCTCGCAGCTCATCATATGTATTTCAGCGTCGGTGATCCCCGCATTTTTCAGCGCCGCGATGTACATTTTCCACCCTGGAACGAAGTCCGGGTAGTTGGGTCCGCCAAAATCCCCCGACATGATGATGTGTTCGGCGCCAATCGCGCGGATATCCGCGGCCCACTCCTCAGGCTTGCGGCTGGGGGGATTAGGAATGATCGTCGGGCTGCCGTGCTGTCCAGCGGGAATGATGGGATTCGCGGTGAACTCCAGATAAGCCCCGTTCCGCGCCTCCTCCTGCATTTGCGCTACGGTGGTGTGCTGAAGCGTGGGGTGCGTCACCACCACGTGCTTGATTCCCATCCGATGGGCTTCGCTCGTCAGCAGCAGCGCATCCGGGGGCTGTACATGGCCGGTGGCCAGCACCAGATTGTATTTGATGATCAGCTTCATCACCTCGATCGTCTCCGGCAGCAGTACGCCGTTTTTCGATACGGGAACGTACGGCCGGTTCTCGGCGTGCGCCTGTGCGTTCTCCGCGTCTTTGGTGGGCATGAACACAAGTTTCAGGTAGCTGCCTTTGATCATGGCCTGGATTTCCACCGCGCGAGGATTGATCCCGCCCACGGACCGGTTCAGAACAAGCGTTCCCCAGTACTGAAACCCGGGCACCAGCTGATTGATCATGTAGGCGAGCTGCGCGGTAGGCACTTCGTGGCTCTTGAGCACGGCGCCGCGCATGCCCTGCGCCTTGGCTCTCTTCGCGAATTCCAGCGCGTCATACCGTCGCGGCTGCATATCCGGATCGGAGTGCGCGTGAATATCGATAATGCCCTCCAACTGTGCCCAGGACGGCCCGGCAAACGCCATCAGGGCCGCCAGCAGAAGAACGAATCGCAACAATTCTTTGCTCATCGTTTTGCTCATCGTTTTACTTGCCGTTTTATTCGTCATCGATTCCTTCTCCTACCAACAGCGTTCCATCGCAACCGGCACACTTATACACCCGCCGCGCTGGGGCGTTAAACAAATCTTCTTCACAGAATCTTTTATTGGGTTGGCTGATGTTCCGCGCAGGAGCGCGCGCCGAGTCGTCAGCACTAATGCGCTGGCTGAGCCTTGCGCACGGAGGCAGTCAGGTATAGATTGTCGGTCGAACGGCAGGCGCAATCGGAAATTCGGCTGGAGCGCTAAAGGCGGACATCATGACGAAATCGAATGCACGAAGACCCAGGCTTACGTCGATAACGTGGCTCATTTTCGCACTTCTTCTCCTTGCCGCAATCGTCCGGATAGAGGCTGCCCCGCGCAAAGCAGCGGCAGCACAGTCCGCCGCGAGTGCCGTAGCGGTCGATGCCGACGATATCGGCGGCGTGGTGACCAGTTCCAACGGCCCGGAAGCCGGCGTCTGGGTGATCGCCGAGACCGACCAGCTGCCTACCAAGTTCCGCAAGATCGTGGTCACCGACGACCATGGCCGCTACCTGATTCCCCAATTGCCGGTAAAGAAGTACGAAGTCTGGGTGCGAGGGTATGGCCTGGTGGATTCGCCCCACGTGGAAGCAATGCCCGGCAAGGAATTGAACCTGACCGCCTTGATCGCTCCGAATCCCGCAGCGGCCGCGCAATACTATCCCGCCGACTACTGGTATTCGCTCGCGCAAGTGCCCCCCAAAAGCGAATTTCCCGGCACCGGTCCGCAGGGCAACGGAATCAACCCCGCGATGAAGACTCAGGCGGACTGGTTGTGGCAGATGAAAGCCGGGTGCGAAACCTGCCACCAGATCGGCGACAAGGCCACCCGCCAGATCGAGCCGCAATTGGGGAGCTTTCCCACCTTGCTCGATGCCTGGGACCACCGCGTCCGCGTCGGCCAGGATGGCACGGGCATGAGCGCCTCGATGGACAACTACGGGCGCAACCGCGGCCTCGGTATGCTCGCGGACTGGACCGATCGCATCGCCAAAGGCGAGTTGCCGCCCGCGCCGTCGCGTCCGCAGGGAATCGAGCGCAACATTGTCCTCACAGCGTGGGAGTGGGGAACCGCGGCCACCTTCGCTCACGATGAACTCACCACCGACAAACGCCATCCCACAGCCAACGCGAATGGCACGATCTACGGCGTGGATTGGGGCAATGACGATCTGCTAATGGTCGATCCAGTTGAACACACCGCGACACGAGTGCGCCTCCCCGTGCGCGAAGAAGGCATTCCGCCAGGAAAAGTGCAGAGCATGCCGGAGCCTTCACCCTACTGGGGCAAGCAGCTGTATTGGTATGACCCCGCCACGCCCACGAACATGGCCATCGATAGCAAGGGCCGCGTGTGGATGCCCGCACGCTTTCGCAAACCGGAAAACCAACCAGCCTTCTGTAAAGAGGGTTCCAGCCTTCCATGGGCCAAGATGCAGCCGATCCCGCGCGGCTGGCGGCAGATGGAATATTACGATCCCAAGACGAGGCAGTTCACCATGGTGGACACCTGTTTCGATAATCACCACGTAACCATCAGCGATGACGAAGTGGTTTACGGCAGCGGCTCGCGAACCGGCAATATCGGCTGGGTGGACATCAAAGTCTGGGACGCAACCCACGACCCCGAGAAGTCCCAAGGCTGGTGCGGCGGATATTTCGACGTCAACGGCAATGGCAAGTACGATCCGGACGTCGACAAGAAATGGGTGCTCATGGGCGAGTACGGAATGTCCGCCAGCCCGAAGGATAACAGCGGCTGGGCGGCCATTCCCGGAGTGCCCGGCCACATCGTGCGCATCGACCGGCACACCTGCGCGACCGAAGTCTACGAGCCGCCGTTCAACAATCCGGATGCGCCGGGCAAGCTCAGCTTCGGCCCGCGCGGGATCGACGTGGACACCAACGGCATTGTCTGGACGGCGCTAGCCGGCAGCAGCCACATGGCCAGCTTCGACCGCACAAAATGCAAGATCAAGACCGGCCCGGCCATCATGGACGGACAGCATTGTCCCGAAGGCTGGACGCTCTATCCGATCCCGGGCCCGAAATTTAAAGGCGTCACCGACGAAATCACCGCCGACTATCATTATTACAACTGGGTGGACCGCTACAACACATCGGGCCTCGGCGATAACACGCCGTTCACCAACGGCACCGGCTCGGACTCGCTGCTAGCGCTCAATCCCAGCACCGGCAAGTTCGTCACGCTGCGCGTCCCGTATCCCATGGGCTTCTACCAGCGCGGCATGGACGGGCGGATCGACGATCCCAAAGCCGGCTGGAAGGGCCGCGGAGTCTACGCCGACTACGGTCCCAACGCCGACTGGCACATCGAGCCCGCGGGGTTGAGCGCACGAAGCGCGGTGGTGAAATTCCAGATTCGCCCCGACCCGCTGGCTAAATAGGCAAGGAGATGAAGCGCAATTTCCTAGCCTGGTGGCTCAGCGATTGGATAGTTCGATAATCGGATAGCTGGACAGATCAATCGCGCATCGCGGCAGAACCACAGACCTCGCTAGACCGCTTGTAATTTCTCGGCGTACTGGCGCTGCCGTTGTTCGCTAGCGCCGTCCGGCGAACGATGGCCATTCCCCGGCCCTGAATCGTTGAGTTTGAATTGCTGCACCAGCCGCCGCAGTTCCGCCGACATCTGGCCCAGTTGTTCGGCGTCCTTCTGGGTATCGTGCGCCGTCTCCGAGGTGCTTTGCGCGGCCTGCAGCATTCCCCGCATATTCTCAAAAATCTGCCCTGATCCCTTGGCCGCATCCACCACGTTCCGCGACATCTCATTCGTCGTGGCGCTTTGTTCTTCCACCGCCGCGGCAATCGTATTGGAAATCTGGTTCACCTGGTTGATCACGTCTCCGATGGCGCCGATCGCTTCGACCGCGCCCTTGGTCCCTTCCTGGATCGTGCCGATGCGGCTGCGAATGTCTTCGGTCGCGTTGGCCGTTTGCTTCGCGAGTTCCTTGACCTCGTTTGCTACCACCGCGAACCCCTTGCCGGCATCGCCGGCGCGCGCCGCTTCAATCGACGCATTCAGGGCCAGAAGATTGGTCTGCTGCGCGATCGCCGTGATGACCTTGATCACCTGCCCGATCTGAGCACTCGAGTCTCCGAGTTTCGAAATTGTTGTGTTCGTCGATTGGGCCGTTCGAACCGCTTCGTTGGCCACCCGCGCGGCGTCCCCGGAGTTCTTGGCGATGTCCCGGATGGTTGTCAGCATCTCATCGGCCCCGGTGGACACCGTTTGCAGATTCCGGTTCACCTCTTCGCTGGCGCTGGATACCACAGTCGCCTGCGCCGAGGTTTCCTGGGAATTCGCGCTGATTTGCTGGCTCGCGGCCATGAACCGTTCGCTTGCCGCGGCCAGGTTCTCGGCCTCCTTCTTGATCTTCTGAAGTGTCGATCCAATCGTATCGACGCTGTGATTGAGCGCCCGGCCCATTTGCCCGATCTCGTCCTCCGAATCCAAATCGACGCGGGCGGTCAGGTCCCCTCCCGCAATGGCGAGCAATACGTCCACCGTGTGGCGCAGCGGCCCCGTGACGCCGCGCAGGATATACCATCCAATCAGAGAAACGCTGATCATGATCGTGGCCGCCAGGCTGAACATCAGAAGGGAACGCGCTCTCACTGTATCCGCGGCCAATTTCTGATCTGCTTTGGTTTGCTGGTCGAGTACCTTCAGGGCGTCGTCCACAGCCTGCTTATGCACCTGGAAGTCCTTATCGAGCACCTGCACGCGAAGCTGTAGCGCCTTCTGTGCATTTCCGGACTGCAGCAGAGGGATGTACTGCTTCCCGACCTGGTCGAGGTACTCGCGGCCCGAGGGATAGACCCTGTTTATCACGATGTCCTTCAGCGCTCCCTCGGGCAGGGACGCCCGGTAGCCCTTGGCGGCATCCTCGAATCCCTGGTCGACGCTCTTGATCTCGTCCACCCGCGCCGTCACTTCGTTCGCTGTTTTCGCGTTTTCCATCACGCTCACAGCGATGTTGGCCTCCTGGACAAACAGTGCCGGGGGAACCATGTCCGCGAACAGCGCGTTATCGAGCGAGATGCGGTTGTACAGCGGGCCATTCACCTCGGTGACGTTCATGGTCGAATGAGCCAGCCACGTGAGGCACGCCAGGCCGCCCACGGCCACAAAGATCAGCGCCAGCAGTTTCGTCTTGACTTTGATTGCCTTGACACTCACCATCTCGTCTCCTTGAATCGCTGCCCGTGAACGACTGCCGTCCAGTCGCACTAACTGTTCGCGCCGTCGCCCATCATGGCAAACCGGTACGAGGCTCCGTGAATTGCCGGTAAGCCTCAAACCATACCCAATCTATCGGCAGTGGCTCGGCCAACTTCAGCCAGGTTTGGTGTGACGATGCCCTGTTGTAGTCCCTATGGTTTCGGAGCCAACTCGGCGGGAGTCAGGGCGTTCGAAGGCACCGTCGATGACATTCCTTTGAAGTTGAAGCGTTGCGCGCGAGCGCCCGGCGCCACTTCCGCGGTGTAAAGGTTCCCCTTCGAATCCATCGCAATGTGATGGAGGCCCTGAAAATTCCCTGGCTGCGGGCCGCGCGTGCCGAACTGATAGAGGATTTGAAGCGTCTTGCGATCCACCACCACGATATGCGAATTGCCCAGGTCGGAGAGGTACAGAAACTGCTGGTCCTTGTCCGGCGAGAATGCCAGGCCGCACACCGAGTCGGATGCCGGCCCGGCGCGGTTGACGAACATCTGTTTCAGGTATACGCCTGCCGGTGTGAAGAGCTGCAAGCGTCGATTGGAGCGGTCCGCAACGTACACGATGTCATCGTTCGACACCATGACGCCATGCACCGGGCTCGCGAATTTCTCCGCGCCTGGACCTTCCGTGTCCAGCACCACCGGAACCGCAGTCCCACCGCCTCCACCCCCGCCCGCCCCGGCGGCAACCGCGGGCCCGCCCGACGGACCTGGCCCGCCTGAGTTCGCGTCATCCTCCGGCGGTTTTCCGAACGCTCCCCACATGCGCTTGAACGCCAGCGTGTCCGCATCGAACACGATCACGCGGCGATTCCCGTAACCATCGGCCACATAGAGCTCGTTGGTCTTGGGCGAAACGAACAAATCGCCGGGCTTGTTGACGCTCATGGGATCTTTGCTCCCATGACTCGTGGTGCGCCCGCCCAGCTGCTTGATGAATTGTCCGTCGTTCGTGAATTTGAGGATCATGTCGTCGGAGCGCCGCGTCTTCGATTGCCCGCTCGGGCTGCTCCCGCTGATCCACACGTTGTCCCTGTAATCGACGAACACGTTGTGCTCGGCATCCGGCCAGTCGTACCCCGCGCCCTCCCCGCCCCACCCCTGGACGAAGTTCCCGCTAGCGTCCAATTCCACCACCGGCGGCGCGGCGGTCTTGCCTGCGCCAACGGTGCGCGGCCGGTGAATGATCCAAACGTTATCGTGCCGGTCGACGACCACCTTCGACACGCTGCCCAGCACCCAGTTGTTGGGAAGCTGCGGCCAGCCGGGATCCACTTCAAAGACGGGGTATTTGCCGGCGTAAGAGCCTTGCGCGGCGGCAACCTGGCCAACCATCCGCGGGCCGATGCACAAGGCAATCACCAGCGCGACGGCGAACGCGCCCAAGGCAAGACCTGCCGGCCATTCTTTCTTCTTTCCCATGCTTCGAGCTACCCCCGCGGACCTTCCGGTTTGCACCTCTGGCTCGCGCATCGTACGCTCGTCCTGCGCTCGATACAAACGAATTTGCCTGTGAAGCCAGCCCAGGTGAGTTGCAAGCGAAAGGGAACTGGGAGTTGCCCTTGACACCTTGCAGGCGGGGAAATAGCATCCGCCTTATGAAAAAACATACGTTTCTCGCTTCAGGTGTTACGGCGATGTTGCTGTTAAGTGGAATCGTCTGCTCGCGCGTTGCGAAGAGCGCCGATGCTCAGGCCCCGTCCAACCACAACGCTACGCGCGCGGACTTTGAGCAGTACATGAAAGACCTCTCGAATTGGGGAAGATGGGGCAAGGACGATCAGATGGGCGCCGTCAATCTGATCACCCCCGCCAAGCGCAAACAGGCTCTCGCGACCGTGAAGGAAGGCGTTTCCATTTCCATGGCGCGCACGGGCGACTTGGTGAAGGCAGTGGACAATCCCGAGCCAATCGTAAGCAAGATGGTCCGAGTCGGCGCGGGCCAGCCCACCACCGGCACCGGCGGCACCGCGGACACGTTCTTCATCTCGTATCACGGCTACATGCACACGCACATGGATTCGCTTTGCCATTTCCTTTACAACGGGAAAATGTATAACGGCTACTCCGAGGACGAAGTCACAGAAAACGGCGCGGCCAAGAACAGCGTCATCAATTTCAAGAACGGCATCATCACGCGCGGAATCCTGATGGACATTCCGCGGCTCAAGGGCGTGGACTATCTCGAACCGGGAACGCGCATTTACCCCGAAGATCTCGACGCCTGGGAAAAGCAGGCGCACCTCAAAGTCGGGCCGGGCGACGCGGTGTTCATTCGCACCGGCCGCTTCGCGCGCCGCGACGCCAAGGGCCCGTGGCCGATCAAAGACGGCCTCGCCGGCCTCTATATCACTGCCGCCAAGTGGCTGCACGCGCGCGACGTAGCGATTCTCGGCAGCGACGCCGCCGAAGACGTGCTGCCCTCCGGTGTCGAAGGAATCTCCCAGCCGATCCACGAACTCGTCCTGGTAGCGATGGGCATGCCCATCTTCGACAATTGCGACCTCGAGCAGATCAGCAAAGAAGCTGCGCGCCGCCGCCGCTGGTCCTTCCTGCTCACGGCGTCCCCTGCAGCCATACCCGGCGCAACAGGCTCGGTGCTGAACCCCATCGCCACGTTTTAGATCAAACTTACCTCTGGGTCCCGGCGTCGCCCGCGTCGCGCTGACAAAAACATGATCGCGGTCACCCCGCGAGGTGACGTACGATACAGCACAGGTGAAGGCAAAGATTCAGCCTTGCCTCATCTTGAGGATGTCGATGCCGGAAAGGGGAGCCTATGAGTGCGGAAGCGAGATTGCAGCCGAACGCCTTTGAGCGCCTTAGATCGGCGCTAAAAGATACATCATGGAGCTACGACTTCGTGGCTGAGTACGTAGCCGAATTAAGTCGGCAGAAAGGCGAAGAGGATATTTTCCATCGCCTGGCGTTTCGCAGCGCCAACTTCGGCGAAACTGCCGCTGCAACCTCCGTTGTCGGCGATTGTTCGGGGCTGTATGAAGCGATGGCTATCGACGACAAGATCGAGTTGCGCCGATGGTGGCACGAGAAGATTCGCCGCCAAGCATATAACTATCACGATCTGGGGATGCGCCTCTCCTGGCGATACTTGGTGTAGCGAAAGCAATCGAAGCTTTTCCAGGAATCCCGGCTCGCCGGCAATGGACCGTTCAGATCCTGCCCCGTCTTACCACGACTTGGTTATGACACCGATGCCAACCACCACCAGTGCCACACCTGCGATGTGGGCAATCAGCTCGCCTCGCGGAAGAACCTTCTCGGCGATCACGAAGAGCGCAATAACCGCTACCCAGAGCAAATTCATAACGCCCACCACAAACAGCAAAACCATCAGCGCCCAGCAGCAGCCGACACAGTAGGCTCCATGGTGCAGCCCCATGAAAAAGGCGCCCGCGGTGCCATCGCGCCATCCGCTCATAAGAAAGGTAAGCGGTGACCGGCAATTGCTCAGGCACGCCCGCTTGAGCGGCGTCCACTGAAAGATGCCTGCTGCGAGGAGCAATCCTCCGCTCAGGATCGGACTGGTTGAGACCATCATGGGCGAGAGCAAAGCCGCCCGATGGAGACCCCACTGAGCCAACGCAGCCGCGGCGGAGAATGAAGTCCAAGCCACGATGTATCCCAACACGAAGACGCCGACCGGAATCACCGGCCGCGAGGCATTCCTCCGGCGTTCGTTCACAGCGACAAACCCCTGAATCATCGGCACCGCTGAGGGAACCATCATCGCGACCATCATCACGGCCCACATCAGGAACAACAGCAGCAGGGCCGAAACGTTCCAGCTATCGAATCCTGACATCTGCATGGCCGGCATATCCATGCCTGCCATCGGAGCCGCCATACGGAAAAGGTAAAACCATGCCAGGGCTACCAGTGCGGAAATGGAACCCCATACAAGCAGTCGTTCGCGGCGCAGGGTTTCCTCCAGGACGATTTAGGAGTTTGCCCAGTCGAAGGCGTA
>Ga0265325_10001777_pt1 | contig 14937 bp, 14 predicted proteins | sample 41420metaG_FD_202090 | JGI IMG/M metagenome (GOLD analysis project Ga0265325, IMG submission 202090) | Rhizosphere microbial communities from Carex aquatilis grown in University of Washington, Seatle, WA, United States - 4-14-20 metaG | ecosystem: Host-associated > Plants > Roots > Rhizosphere...
TGCGCTTCCAGGGCGGTCACAATGCCGGCCACACGCTGGTGATCGACGGCGTCACCTTCAAGCTGAGCCTGCTGCCCTCGGGCGTGGTCCGCCCGGGCAAGCTCGCCGTGATCGGCAACGGCGTCGTCGTCGATCCCTGGGCGCTGTTCGCCGAGATCGAGAAGCTGCGCGGCCAGGGCGTTACGGTCACGCCCGCCAATCTTATCGTGGCGGAGAACGCGGCGCTGATCCTGCCGCTGCACCGCGAGCTCGATGTGGCGCGTGAAACCGGCGACGGCGTGCAGGCGCTGGGCACCACCAAGCGCGGCATCGGCCCGGCTTATGAGGACAAGGTGGGGCGCCGGGCGATCCGCGCCGTCGATCTTCGCAACACCGCCACCCTGCCGGGAAAGATTGCGCGGCTGCTGGCCCATCACAATGCGCTCCGGCGCGGCACTGGCGTCGGCGAACTCACGGTGGAAGGCGTGATGGCCGAATTGCTGGAGATCGCGCCGAAGGTGCTGCCCTTCATCGGCTCGGCCTGGCGCACGCTCGATGAGGCGCGGCGCACCGGCAAGCGGATCCTGTTCGAGGGCGCCCAGGCGGTGCTGCTCGATGTCGATCACGGCACCTATCCCTTCGTCACCTCGTCCAACACGGTGGCGGGACAGGCGGCGGCAGGCTCCGGCATGGGGCCACGGCATATCGGTTATGTGCTCGGCATCGTGAAGGCCTACACCACGCGGGTCGGCGAAGGACCCTTCCCCACCGAACAGAAGAACGACGTCGGCGAACGGCTTGGCATGCGCGGCGCGGAATTCGGAACCGTGACGGGGCGCAAGCGCCGCTGCGGCTGGTTCGATGCCGTCCTGGTGCGCCAGACCGTCATCACCGGCGGCGTGGAAGGCATCGCGCTGACCAAGCTCGATGTGCTCGACGGCTTCGACGAGATCAAGATCTGCGTCGGTTACAGGCTGGGCGGCAAGGCGATCGACTATCTGCCGGTGGATGCCGTCGAACAGGCGGCGATCGAGCCGGTCTACGAGACCATGCAAGGCTGGAGCGAATCCACGCGCGGCGCACGCACCTGGGTGGAGCTGCCCGCGAACGCCATCAAATATGTTCGCCGCGTCGAGGAACTGATCGGCGCGAGCGTGGCGCTGCTCTCCACTAGCCCCGAGCGCGAAGATACGATCCTGGTGCACGATCCCTTCCTGAGTTGACGCAGCGGCATTGCCCGCTTGCACGGCGCAAATTTTTCGGCAGGCTGTCGGCATGTTGAAAACGCGCTTCACGGAATTGTTCGGCGTCGCCCACCCCATCGTTCAGGGCGGCATGCAATGGGTGGGTTACGCGGAATTGGTGTCCGCCGTCGCCAATGCCGGTGCGCTCGGTTTCCTCACGGCGCTGACGCAGCCGACGCCCGAAGCGCTGGAAAAGGAAATCGCGCGCGCCCGCGAAATGACGGATAAGCCGTTCGGCGTGAATCTCACCATCCTGCCGACGATCAATCCGGTGCCCTACGACGAATACCGCCAGGTTGTGATCGAAGCAGGCATCAAGATCGTCGAGACGGCGGGCAACAATCCGGCGCCGCATCTGCCGCACTTCAAGGCCGCCGGCATCAAGGTCATCCACAAATGCACCAGCGTGCGCCACGCGCTGAAGGCGCAAGCGCTCGGCGTCGATGCGGTGTCCATCGACGGCTTCGAATGCGCCGGCCATCCCGGCGAGGACGACGTGCCCGGCTTGATCCTGATCCCTGCGGCGGCCGACAAGGTCTCGATACCCATGATTGCCTCGGGGGGATTTGGCGACGCCCGCGGGCTGGTGGCCGCCCTGGCACTCGGCGCCGACGGCATCAACATGGGCACGCGCTTCATGGCCACCAAAGAGGCGCCGATTCACCGGAACATCAAGGAAGCCATCGTCGCGGGCGACGAACGCGCGACAAACCTGATCTTCCGCACCCTGCACAACACGGCGCGGGTGGCGAAAAATGCCGTAAGTGACGAGGTCGTCGCCATCGAGCGGCGCGGCGGAGCGACCTTCGAGGACGTCAAACCTCTTGTTGCGGGTCAGCGCGGCCGCCGCGCCATCGAGAGCGGCGATGTGGACGGCGGCGTCTGGTCGGCCGGAATGGTGCAAGGCCTGATCCACGACATCCCGAGTTGTGACGAACTGGTGTCACGCATCGTGCGCGAGGCGGAGGACATCATTCGCCTGCGATTGACGCAGGCTGTCGTCACATAAATCGTTGCGTCCGGCGCGCGTGGCCTGCTAACAGAAGTCGATGTACAATTGTTCGAAGTGCCCGGGATACTGCTGTTCCTACCAGGTCATCCCGGTGACCAAGCGCGATCTCGCGCGACTGGCGGCCTATTTCGGGATCGGCATTAAGAAGGCCAAGGCCAAGTTCGTCACCAAGAACGACGAAGAGGACAACAAGGACGGCGAGTACAAGATGCGCCGCAAGGCCGATGTCTATTTCGGCCGCATCTGCCGCTTCTTCGATACCGAGAAGCGCTGCTGCACGATCTACAAGGCGCGGCCCGCGATCTGCCGCAGCTTTCCGACCGGGCGTTGCGGCTATTACGACTTCCTGGCCCACGAACGCGGTACGCAGGAGAATCCTGAGCTGGTTGCACTGACCTGGAACAAGTAAACGGTTAGCCCGCACGGTGATTAAGCGGACCGTGCCCTTTACCGAAGCCCGGCGCAGTCTCGATGGCCCGCTGCACATATTCGCGGGCGCGACCCACTGCCAGCGGCAATGACAGGCCTTGCGCCAGCCCACAGGTGATGGCGGTTGCCAACGTGCAGCCCGTGCCGTGCGTGTTCCGCGTCTTGATCCGAGGATAAGCGAAGACTTCCTCGCCGCCCTCCCAGACGAGCACGTCATCGATGGTGGACCGCGTCGAATGGCCGCCCTTGATAAGGGCAGCCTTGGCGCCCATCTCACGCAGGCTGGCAGCAGCGGACGCGATGTCGGAACGACGCGTCCCGCGCATCCCGGTGAGCCGCTTCGCCTCCGGGATGTTGGGCGTGACGAGCGACGCCAGTGGCAGAAGGCGCGCCTTGATCACCTCCTCGGCGTCGTCATCCAGCAGCCTGGCGCCGCTTGTGGAGACCATCACCGGGTCGACCACCACAGGAATGCCGCGCGCATGCTTGGCAAGCGTGGCCGCGACGATTTTGACGATGGCAGCACTGGCGAGCATACCTGTCTTGATCGCATCCGCCCCGATGTCGCTGAGACAAGCCAAAATCTGATCGCGCACGAGGTTCGGCGGTATGTGATGGACCGCCGCAACGCCCACCGTATTCTGCACGGTCACGGCAGTGACTGCCGTCATCGCGTAGCAGCCGAACGCATCCGCCGTCTTGATATCGGCCTGAAGACCTGCGCCGCCGCTTGAATCCGAGCCCGCAATGATCAGGATGCGCGCAGGACTTCCCGTCACACCGCTGCTTCCTCGATGACAACCGCGATGTCATGAACGATCGTTTGGATTAGATGTTCGTCATCGCCTTCCGCCATGACACGGATCACCGGTTCGGTGCCCGACTTGCGCACAAGGATGCGCCCGTTTCCGTTGAGACGGGTGCGACATTCCTCGATGCATGATTTCACGCGCGCGTCCTCAAGCGGTGTTCCCTTGCGGAAGCGCACGTTCTGCATAATCTGCGGTAGGGGTTCAAACAGATGCGCGGCCTGGCTCACCGGCTTCTGTTCCTGCGCGATGACGGCCAGCACCTGTAGGGCCGCAATAAGACCATCTCCTGTCGTGCAGAAATCCGAAAGAACGATGTGGCCGGACTGCTCGCCACCGACGTTAAAGCCGCCCTTTTTCATCTCTTCGATGACGTAACGGTCGCCGACCTTGGCACGCGCGAGCTTTAACTGCAGCCCTGCAAGATAACGATCGAGGCCGCCATTGGACATCACCGTTCCGACTACGCCGCCTCCGGTGAGAGCGCCGGACTTACTCCAGGATCGCGCGATCAATGCGAGAACCTGATCTCCGTCAACGATGCGGCCATGCTCGTCGGACATCACCACACGATCCGCGTCGCCGTCGAGTGCGATGCCAAAATCTGCGCGGACCTCTCGCACCTTCTTACACATCTCTTCGGGCGCAGTGGACCCGCATTCGAAGTTGATGTTTGCGCCATCAGGCTCGACACCGATCGTAACGATGTCCGCGCCAAGTTCCCACAGCACGGCGGGCGCAACTTTGTAGGCGGCGCCGTTCGCACAATCGATAACGATGCGAAGTCCATCGAGCCGGAGATTTTTCGGGAATATTCCCTTCGCGAATTCGATGTAGCGTGCCTGGGCGTCGTCGATGCGCTTCGCGCGACCAATCTTGGCGGCCGAAGCGAGTCCCTGCTCCAAGCCGTTCGCCATCAGGTTTTCAATTTGTTGCTCGCGCGCATCGGAGAGCTTTTGTCCGTCGGGACCGAACAGCTTGATGCCGTTGTCGGTATAAGCATTGTGCGAGGCCGAAATCATCACGCCCAAATCTGCGCGCAGCGAACGCGTCAGCATGGCCACGGCAGGTGTCGGCAGTGGCCCGAACAGAAACACATCCATGCCGACCGACGTGAACCCCGCCACCAAGGCAGATTCGACCATGTAGCCGGACAACCTCGTGTCTTTGCCGATCACCACGCGGTGGCGGTATTCGCCGCGCGTGAAGATCCGGCCGGCCGCCATGCCGATTTTCATGGCGATCTCGGGCGTCATTGGAAAGCTGTTGGCAAGCCCCCGTACTCCGTCGGTACCAAATAGTTTGCGATTCATGGCTGCTTGCCGCCCCGCTCCGTTATCGTGATCTTATCCCCAATCGTATCAAATGCCTGGGGTAAATCGCATTACGGTGAATGACCTGATGTTGCAGCGCGCCACACGGCCAAGCCGTCGCGGAGCGCCCCTGGATCGTGGGTGCGGATATAGTCCGCCCCCTGAGAAATCGCAAAAAGTTCCGCCGCGAGGGTGGCTGGACCGGCCTCGGCGGCGGCCCGGCCGGTCATGGCCCTCAGGAACGATTTGCGGGAAACCGAGACGAGAACGGGCTGGCCAAACGCCTGTTTGAGCTGCGGCAATCCGCGCAGGGCCATCAACGATGCCCTGGGGTTGCTGCCGAGAAAGAACCCCATGCCGGGATCAAGGATAAGCCGTGCCCGCGCAATGCCGGCACTCTCCAGCGCCAATATGCGTCGTTCGAAATAGTGCAGAATACGATTCAATATCTCCTCTGGCGGAACTTCCACACGGGTAGCGCGACCACGATCTTGCACCGAGTGCATGACGATCAGCTTGGCGCGACCTGCCGCCAATGTGGGGTAAAGGGCAGGATCGGGAAATCCGTGGATGTCGTTCAGATAATCGACGTCTTGCGTTAGCGCCCAGCGCTGGACTTCGGGTTCATAACTGTCGATCGAAACGGCGACGTCTTCGCGCTTCAGCGCCGCAACGACCGGCAGCAGCCTTGTGATTTCCGACTGCGGCAAAATTTGTCTGGCGTCGGGATTGCTGGCGGCCGCGCCGAGGTCGAGCACCGATGCCCCTTCGTGCGCAAGATTCGTCGCATGTTCAATCGCGGCGTCGGTAGAGAGATAACGCCCGCCATCCGAGAAAGAATCTTCAGTAATATTCACGATGCCCAGGATCGTAGGCGATCCATCTGGCGCGCCTTTTTCCTTCGCGGAATGGCCGGACAACGAAGGACGCACGTCACGGGGATTAGTCGACATCACTTTCCCCCTTCTGCGGAGCTCCGACCCTCAGGTCTCAACCGGCACATTTATCGCGCGGGAATGAACAGAATATCAGTGCCCCGGCTGAGGTTCCGGCGCGACGATGCCTGGGCCACGCGGGCGGCCAGCCTGCGGCACGCTGGGGCCCGAGCCGCGCTGCGGTTCTGGCTCCTCGTAAGGCGTGCGAACTGGGGGGATGCCCTTGAGCAAGGCGACGATTTCATCGCCCGAAAGCGTTTCGTATTCGAGAAGCCCACGCGCCAGTACGTTCAAGTCGCTCAACCGTTCGCTTAGAATTTGGTGCGCGCGTTGATAGCACTCGTCAATGATGCGTTGAATTTCCGCGTCTATCCGCTGTGCAGTCGACTCGGAAATATTCTGTGTACGCGAAACGCTATGGCCCAGGAAGACCTCTTCCTGATTTTCAGCATAAGCGATGGGGCCGAGCGCGTCAGACATGCCGTAGCGTGTGACCATGGCCCGTGCCACGCGGGTGGCTTGTTCGATGTCGCTCATCGCGCCAGTTGTGACCTTGTCGTGCCCGAAAGTGAGCTCTTCGGCAATGCGGCCGCCAAAAGCAACGCATAAATCGGCCAGCATCTTCTCTCGCGATATCGAAAGATGGTCACGCTCGGGTAGGCGCATCACCATGCCCAGTGCGCGGCCGCGCGGAATAATCGTCGCTTTATGGATCGGGTCCGAGCCTTTCACTGTCAGTGCGACAATGGCATGGCCGCCTTCGTGATAAGCGGTGAGCTTCTTCTCTTCCTCGGTCATGGCCATGGAACGCCGCTCGGCGCCCATCAACACCTTGTCCTTGGCTTCTTCGAGTTCGCTCATGGTGACGACGCGCTTGCCGCGCCGTGCGGCGAGCAACGCAGCTTCGTTGACGAGATTCGCCAGATCGGCTCCCGAAAAACCGGGCGTGCCGCGCGCAATGGTGCGAGGATCGACGTCAGGCGCCAGTGGTATCTTGCGCATATGCACGCGCAGAATTTTCTCACGTCCGCCGAGATCGGGATTGGGAACCACAATATGACGATCGAAACGACCCGGGCGCAGCAATGCGGGATCAAGCACGTCAGGCCTGTTCGTGGCGGCGATTAGGATCACGCCTTCGGTGGATTCGAATCCATCCATTTCCACCAGCAACTGGTTCAGAGTCTGCTCGCGTTCGTCGTTGCCGCCGCCAAGGCCGGCACCACGATGACGTCCGACCGCATCAATCTCGTCGATGAACACAATGCAGGGCGCGTTTTTCTTCGCCTGTTCGAACATGTCGCGCACGCGGCTGGCACCAACGCCCACGAACATTTCGACGAAGTCGGAACCCGAAATCGTAAAGAAAGGAACGTTCGCCTCGCCGGCGATGGCACGCGCCAACAAGGTTTTGCCGGTTCCTGGTGGTCCTACGAGCAGCACACCCTTGGGGATTCGCCCGCCCAAGCGCTGGAACTTCTGTGGATCCTTGAGGAAATCGACGATCTCCTTTAGGTCGTCCTTGGCTTCGTCCACGCCTGCGACATCCTCGAAGGTCACTCGGCCTTGCCGCTCGGTCAGGAGCTTGGCGCGGCTTTTGCCAAAGCCCATCGCCTTTCCGCCGCCTGACTGCATCTGACGCAAGAAGAATACCCACACCGCAATCAGCAGCAGCATCGGGAACCAGTTGAGCAGCACGCTCAGCAAGGTAGGCATGCCGTCGTCGGACTGAGCGACGCTGATATTGACGTTGTGCGACTTCAGCGTCGACCATAGTGACTGGTCACCCGTCGGCACGGTCGTCGAGAAGGCCTGCCCGCTCGCCATCTCGCCGCGAACTTGGTCGCCCTGAACGGTGACCTTCTTCACATTGCCCTGCTCGACGTTCTGCGTGAACTCCGTGTAGGTCATGACGGAGGCGTTCGTGTGCTGGCCCTGTCCCTGGAACAGGTTGAACAGGAGCACCAGAAGCAGTGCGATCAAAACCCACAGCGCCAAATTGCGAAGATTGTTCAAGAGTGTCTTTCCTTCGGGGCCTTAAAGTGACGATTCAGCCGATAGCTAAGTTCCATAGATAGGGCATTTCCGCCGCATTGCCAGATTTAGAAACGTTAAGGACTTTGGGTTGCGTCGGCAATGATAATGGCCGAACGGCCTTAAGAACCCCTTTGAACCCCCAAATCTGTGTTTTCCTTGGGTTTGCGGCGGATTCCCTCGCGCCTGACGAGTAAAGTTCCCGTGCCGTACAATGCGCGCATTGCCGATGCGGGGGCTATCCGGCAGCCATGAAGCGTGCACCCGCTCCCCACTGCACCCAGGCGGATCAGGTCGTAAAGCCGCTCCAGACGTTCGAAGCGGGGCCTGTACGCGATTCCCGACACGGCAGTCAGGACCGTCGCGAGCGCCCTTAGTCCCAGCTCGCGTGGCGCGCCGGTTAGCGCCGTTGGGTCGAGCAGCGCTTCTTCCCCGTCGAATCGACAGGCTCTCACAAGCACGGCCCGGCTTACCGCGTCTAGCGCCGTTCGCGCACGCGCGAGATGCGCCGCCGCATCCGCAATTCGACCTTTGCTGAGGCCCATGGCTTCCAGCGCCGGCCAAGCTTTCCTGATCTGAACTCGGGCGTACCGCGGGTCGTCATTCATCGGATCGTCGAGCCACGCTTGGCGCCGCCCACGCAGGAAATCACGTAATGTCTCCCGCTCGACCGCGAGTAGGGGCCGCACCAAGGTCAGCGCGGGAAAATCCCCGATGGGGTAAGGCGAGATGGCACGCATCGCTGCCAGCCCATCTACTCCGCTGCCTCGCGCCAGCCTGAGCAAAAAGGTCTCCGCCTGATCGTCGCGCGTATGACCGACATAGATCGCCTTGAGGCTGTTTTCTGTCGCCCATTCACCGATCAGCCGATAACGGGCATTCCGTGCCGCAGATTCGATATCGGAGCGCGGTGTCTTTCCCTTGCGTACGAGGACATGCCCGCGAAGCCCAGCCGTCTCCGCCCAGCGCACTACCTTGCGTGCTTCGCGGCCGGATTCCGGGCGTAAGGCATGATCGACGCAAAGCACGACCGGTGGCTGAAGTTCCGCCATTTTTGCCCAATCGCGCAACAGGAGCATTAGCGCCAGCGAATCGCTTCCGCCCGAAACTGCGACGGCACCGGGCCACAACGGCTTCGCCGCGCCCATCGCCTCGGCGAAGTTCGCAAAAAGCAGGGCCTCTACGCTATTTGCAGGACGTCGAGCGTGCGCTCGCGGCTTGCGAGAGGACGGTCGCGGAGGCTTTTGAATATTTGCTCTTGATCGCACCAAGCGTCAGGCAACCTTCCTTTTTTTGGCCCATCGCGAGAAGCGATTGGCCAAGCTTGAGCATGCTATCGGGCCCGCGTGAGCTTGTGGGATATTTCTTGATACCCTCTGCGAACGCTTGTGCGGCGCCCGCATAGTCCTTCTCGACATAGGCTATATCGCCTACCCAGTAGATGGCCTGCGGCGCAAGATCATCTTTGGGATAGCTATCCACGAATGTGCGGAAGGCGGCGCGCGCTTCGTCGTATTGCGCCTTGGCAAGCAAGTTCATCGCCGCATTGAATTGGGGCCGTGTGTCGGAAACTACCGCCACACTTTGGGGCAAAGTGCCGAGCGTGCTGCCGGAACCCTGCATCTGCCCTCCGGGCGCAGCCAGCGTTCCCATCGCCGCGTCCGGATTGCAGGGCAACACGTTGCCTGACTGATCGGGCGACGTAATCGCGCCAAGTTGCTGGGCAGCCAGCGAGCAGAGCTTGTAATCGAAATCCTTTTGTTGACGGTCGATACGATTGCTCAGTTCCTGGATGCGGTGGCTGAGTTCCTCGTTTTGGCCAGTGATCTGCGGAAGCGATTGTTCGAGGTCGTGGATGCGCTGCTTCAGGTCTGCGATCTGGGCGTCCTGATTGTCTTCGCGCAGGCGAGCCGCCTTTTCCTCGTCGCTTTCACCGAACAGGCCAGCGAGTTGCACGCCGCTCGTTGGCGCACGCCGAACGGTGCCGGACGCATTCTGTGTCGCGCTGGCCGTCACCGCGAATGCCGAAATCAGAACAAAAGCCGTAGCTGCGCTTGTCAGTCGCCGTCTCATGGTCGCCACCAATCAGAGGAAACATCCACACTAAAGGAACACTTAGCCGAAAATGCGGCCCACCGGGAGCTTTCGTGCGACCTAACTACGAAAAAGGGCGCCGTGGCCGGCGCCCCTTCCGTAACCCCTCCGACAGGTTCGCCTAGGAATTCGTGCCAGCCGCAACCGTCGTCACACTGCGGCGGTTTTGCGCCCAGCAAGATTCCGTCGATTCGGAACAAATCGGACGCTCCTTGCCGTAGGAAATCGTTTCGACTCGCGCGGAGGACACGCCGAGGCTGACCAGATACTCCTTCACGGCATTGGCGCGACGAGCGCCGAGTGCGAGGTTATATTCGCGTGTGCCACGTTCGTCGCAATTGCCTTCGATGGTCACCCTTACCGACGGATACCTCGCAAGCCATGTCGCCTGGCGCTGCAAGGTCGCCTTATCGCCCTCGAGAATGGCATATTTGTTGTAGTCGAAGTGAACCGTGTCGCCGACATTGACGCGGAGATCCTCGGCGCTGCCCGGGATGATCGTTGACGTTGGCGCCGTCGCGGGGGCGGCCGTCTGGGCCTGCGGCGTCACCACCGGCTTGGTTTCACAGCCAGCGAGTACCAATGCAAAAGCAATGGCGGCCAGGCCTAAGGAGATTTTCTTCATGGCGATTATAACTCCAGTGGCACACGCGACATTTCCGGGTGCGACGGAACAGCGTGCAAAAACATTCGCTCGCACCCCCCCAACATCGCCCGTTCACTCCCCGCAAACGCGCGGAAGGCAGCAATACGAACGAGGATGCATTGTAAGGACAACAGGCCTATTGGATCAAGGGCGACCACGCCGGATCGGAGGCATCACCTGGAGTTGCGACACGCCGCTCATTGCGTCCGGTGACGTCGACCGACCAGATTTGGGAGCCGCGTCCGCCCTGGATTGTTCTGGTAAACATCAGAACCCGGCCGTTCGGTGCCCAAGTTGGACCTTCATCCTCCCAACCGTTGGACAGCATCCGCTCCCCCGTTCCATCCGGCCGCATGATGCCAATGCGGAATATGCCACCAGCTTGCTTCGTGAACGCGATGAGATCTCCGCGCGGGCTCCAGACCGGAGTGCCGTTGCGCCCCTCGCCAAAGCTGATGCGGTGCTGGTTGGAGCCGTCCGAGTTCATGACATAGATCTGCTGCGAGCCACCGCGGTCTGATTCAAATGTGATCTGTTTTCCGTCAGGCGAGAAAGACGGCGAGGTGTCGATCATGGGGTCGGAGGTCAGACGCGCCGACGTGCGCGTGCGCAGATCCATCACGTAAATGTCGGAATTGCCGCCTTGCTCTAGGCTCATCGCCACCTTGTTGCCGTCGGGCGAGAAGCGTGGCGAGAAAGTCATATTCGGGAAGTCGCCGAGCTTTTCCTGACGGCCGCTCTCCAGATCGAACAAATATACGCGCGGCTTGCCAACGATATACGACATGTAGGCAATCATCTGGGCGGTGGGATTGAACCGGGGAGTCAGCACCAGATAGCTGCCGTTGGTCAGGAAAATGGGATTGGCGCCATCTTCGTCCATCACGGCTAAGCGCTTCTTGCGATTGAGTGCTGGTCCCGCTTCCGAAATGAATACAATACGCGTGTCGAAATAGCCCTTCTCGCCGGTGATGCGCTGATAGATTGCATCCGAGATCATATGGGCGATGCGACGCCAGTTAGCTGGTTGGGTGAAATACTGCAGGCCCAACATCTGGCTTTCGCCATAGACGTCCCACAGGCGAAAATCGACACGCAGCCGTCCGTCGGGCTGCATCGCCGCCTGACCCGTCACCAGCCCCTGCGCCGTAATGATGCGCCAATTCGCGAAGTACGGCGCAACGTTGATATTCGTAACTTTGTCGATGAAGGATTTCGGATCAAGCGGCCTAAACAGACCCGAGCGCTCGAGATCGGCGCGCACGACCTTGGCAATATTCTGTCCGGCAGCCGTGTCCCCCGGAGCAACTGCCACAAAATCCGGAACGGCAATAGGAAGTGGCTGGACGTTACCCTGATTGACGTCCACCTGCAGCGCAGCAATAGCTGGCGACGACGCGCCGAGCCCCATCACAAGCACCGCCGCAAATGCAAATCCGAGCTTCGTCATACCCAATCTCCCAAAGCTATTGCCCCATCATGTCAGACGGATTGAATGTGAACGTGACATCGTTCCACTGATTATACCTGTCGGCCGGCAATCTGTAAGGAGCGCATGTATAGATAGCGCGCCGCGCCGCTTCCGCCGCCGCGCGCATGTACGGATCGCTCGCGACGGCAGCCATCGAGACTGCAGTCAATTGTGGCGGCTGTGCGACGGATCCGTCGCGATTCAGGAATAATTCGTAAGATACGATCAACTTTTCGGGTCGCGGCGCACCGACCGGCGGGCTCCAGCACCTGTAGATTTCACTTTGCAGCATCGAGCGGAGGTCGGCAGTCATCGCGCTCTGCGCACCAATGCCAGCAACGGTCTGGGCCCCTGGTCTTGCGGTCTTCGGCTTCGTCTGCGGCTTGGCCAGATTATTCAGCATCTGGTTGAAGGCGTCTTCGGTACTCTGCTTGGGTGGCGCAGGCTTCTGCACCGGAAGGATCTTGTCGGGTGACGGCGCAATCTCGATCTTCGGTTCCTGGATTTGCTGAAGCGCAGGCTGGACCATTTCCGGCACCGGCGGCGTAGGTTCCTCCTCCTTCACCGTCGGCGCAATGTTGGTCTGGTCCGCCACGGTCACGAGATCAACGGGAACGACTGGCGCCGACAGGTCTGGAATGTCCAGCGTGTGCGTCCAAGTAAAGAGACACGCCGCAACGATGCCCGCGTGCAGCGCCACCGAGCCAAAAAGCCCCAAGCGCGGCCCTTGCCGCTCCGCTGTTGGGCTATTTCTCATCTGGTTTGGGGTGCGCGACGCTGGTGACGAGGCCGATATGCGTGAAGCCCGCCGCGTTCAACATCCCCATCACTTCTATGACGCGGCCGTAATTCGCGGATTTGTCGCCGCGAACAAAAATGCGCTGGTCGTAACCGTTTTGGGCTATCGCTGCGAGCTTAGGGACCAGCTCCTCATCGGCGATCGGCGTGTTCTGCAAAAATATGCGTCCATCGCTCTTGATCGTAATCGAAAGCGGCTCGCGATCCTGGCTGAGCGGCTGGGCGTGCGTCTTGGGCAAATCCACCGGAACGCCAACAGTCAAGAGCGGCGCAGTCACCATGAAAACGATGAGCAGCACCAGCATCACGTCCACAAAAGGCGTGACGTTGATCTCCGAAATCGGGCGGCGGCGGCGGGAGCGCCTGCCGCGTTCGATCATCTGGATGCCGGCAGCCATGTCAGCGCACTTTCTCGTCAAGTTGGCGAGAAAGGATTCCCGACAGTTCGTCGGCGAAAGCGTCAAGACGGTTGGTGTAGCGGCCGATCTCGTTGACGTAACGATTGTAGAAAATCGCGGCCGGAATTGCGGCCAATAGGCCCATCGCGGTCGCGAACAGCGCTTCGGCAATCCCCGGCGCGACAACGGCCAGCGTGGTGTCGTGGCGCGCCGCAATCGCCGCGAAGGAATTCATGATGCCCCACACCGTTCCGAACAGGCCGACGAACGGCGCGGTATTGGCGACCGTTGCCAGGAACCCGATATTGCCCTCGATGGCATCGCTCTCGCGCGAGATGGTAACGCTCATCGCTTTCTCGACGCGGTCCTTGATGCCTGCAACCGCGCTTTCGCGCGGCGCGCCATGCTCAAAGGCGCGTCGCCATTCGCGCACGCCCGACACAAAAACCGCCACGAACGGATGGTCGTTGTGTGCCGCGTACTGCGCATAGAGTTCATCGAGCGATTGTCCGGACCAGAACACTTTTTCGAACTTGGCCGCGCGTCGGCGGAGGTTCCCAAGCGCTATACCTTTGTTGAAGATGATCGCCCATGACGCAAGGCTAGCCAACAAAAGCAGGATCAAAACCGCCTTCACCAACGGATCCGCGCGCACAAAAAGCGAAACCGCCGAAACGCCCCCCATCGCGGGTCCAGCCGTGTCTCCGTTTGGTGTGATGTCCACATTGGTGGTGGGCGCTGCCAGTGGAGCGCTCTGCGCGGGCTCGCCCGTGGGTGCGGCGCTCGGCCCGCTCTGGGCCATGGCAGGTGGTGCGAACATCAGCATGACCGACAAAACAACAGCCGGCGCCGACACGAGAGCGGCAAATCCCCATTTCATGTGCATGTACACAACCTCAATGTTGGCCAGCGAGCCCCAAGGACCGATTATGCCGCGTGGGACGAAGAATACTCACCAAAAGTTGGCCATAGTTAGGCGTTTAATCGTTAAGCCTATGCTTCATAAAGGAAAGGTCGAAGTTTGTCGCGGATTTCCGCAGGGATTCGCCGTGGCTTTCCAGCCAATGTCATGATGCAGGCCTCCACAAAGCCACGGGTCAGCACGTTGCCCCGGCAGGTGATGGTCTGTTCCGCAGTCATACGCACCCCGGTGAGGGTGATGGCTTTGGTATGAACTTCGACGAGATCACCGACCCGCGCCGGGCGAATATACTCGAGCTCCACCTTGCATAGCGCCCAGGCCGTGGGCTCCGGATCGTCGAGACCCGCGACCTTGACGCCGAGCGCATAGAAATACTCCGAGCGGCCGCGTTCCATGAAACGCAAGTAGTTGGCGTGATAAACCACGCCCGAAAGATCGGTGTCCTCGTAATAGATGCGGATGGGCAGGATGTGGACCTTGCCCTCGAAACGGCCGAACGCTTCAATCATCGTCGTCCTCTTCGGCAAACAAGCCGATTTGCGCTGGATCGCTGGGCGGCACCGGCAGGCCCAGATGGGCGAAGGCATTACCCGTCAGGATGCGCCCGCGAGGCGAGCGCTGCACGAAGCCTTGCTGTAGCAAAAACGGCTCGACAATCTCCTCGATGGCGTCGCGCGCCTCGCCGAGGGCCGCCGCAATGGTCTCAATCCCCACCGGCCCGCCGCCGAAGCTTTCAGCAATCAGCTTCAGATAGCGCTTGTCGAAGGCATCCAGGCCGCGCGCGTCCACTTCAAGACGTGTCAATGCGGCGTCGGCAATTTTGGCATCCACCCGTGTATTGCCGGCAACCGAG
>Ga0265325_10001778_pt1 | contig 14927 bp, 16 predicted proteins | sample 41420metaG_FD_202090 | JGI IMG/M metagenome (GOLD analysis project Ga0265325, IMG submission 202090) | Rhizosphere microbial communities from Carex aquatilis grown in University of Washington, Seatle, WA, United States - 4-14-20 metaG | ecosystem: Host-associated > Plants > Roots > Rhizosphere...
TGGCAAGGTGCCCAATGCACCGGCCGGCGAGGATGATTCCGAGCCCGAAGAGGAGCGCGAATGAACCGCTGGCATCCGCGTGTGTTGTGGCAGAAGCTGGTGCAGCCGATTGATCCGCCCCTGCTGGCGATCGCTGGCGCGCTGTTGCTGGCGGCGATGATCATCATCGCCAGCGCGTCGCCGGAGCGCCTGGCCAATCAGGCCATCAGCGTGGTCGTGGCCCTGGTGGTCATGCGCCTGATTGCCGACCTGCCGCCCCAGCGGCTAATGCACTATGCGCCGCTGGTGTTCGCCGTCGGTCTTCTGCTTTTGATCGCCGTCGCTCTGTTCGGCGACATTTCGAAAGGCGCCCGGCGCTGGCTCAATCTTGGCGTCATGCGCGTGCAGCCGTCCGAACTGATGAAGATCGCCATGCCGATGATGCTGGCCTGGTTCTTCCAGCAGCGCGAGGCAATGTTGCGCCTCAGTGACTACGCGGTCGCGGCCGTGATCCTGCTCCTGCCGACGGCGCTGATCGTGCGCCAACCGGACCTCGGTACGGCGGTGCTGGTGCTCGCCGCCGGCTGCTACGTGATCTTCTTTGCCGGCCTGCCCTGGAAGATCATCGTCGCTCTGGCGGCGTCGGCCGTGGCGGCGGCACCGCTGGCCTGGAACTTCATGCATGACTACCAGCGGGCGCGCATCCTGACTTTGCTCGACCCGGAAAAGGACCCGCTCGGCAAGGGTTTTCACATCATCCAGTCGACCATCGCCATCGGTTCGGGCGGCATCCTGGGCAAGGGCTGGGGGCAGGGGACGCAGGCGCAGCTGGAGTTCATCCCCGAGCGCCACACCGATTTCATTTTTGCCGTCGTTGCCGAGGAGTTCGGCATGATCGGCAACCTCGTGCTGATGACGCTTTACGCCTTGCTGATCGGCCGCGGCCTGATGATTGCCGCCAATGCGCCGACCATGTTCTCGCGCCTCTTGGCCGGTGCCGTGACCATGATCTTCTTTACCTATGCTTTCGTAAACATGGGCATGGTCAGCGGCATCCTGCCTGTAGTCGGCGTGCCCTTGCCGTTCATCAGCTACGGTGGTACCTCCCTGGTAACGCTGTTCATCGGTGTCGGCATCCTGATGAGCATTCATCGGCATCGCATGCTGGTGCAGAAGTGATGGCCCGCCCCCTCCAGCTCCCCCTCGCGGGGGAGAGCCTGCTTGCTCGCTGCGCTCGAGTATTTGGGGACGCGGATAGCGAGCGTGGCAGCGACTGCGCGCTCCGCGCGCGTGCCGTCTCGCCTCGGGGCGGCCCTGCGGCGAGACTATGCAGCATCCTGATGGCTTGCGTTTTGGCCGCCGTGCTAGCGGGATGCGGGACTCAGACCTATCGGCCTGTGGAGGAGCGGACGCCAGCGAAGCCCCAGCCGCAGGCGTCAGTGCCTGCGCCGGCCGTCGCCAAGTCGGTGCCGACGAAGCCGAACTACGTTCTCAAACAAGGTGGTGCGTACTATCAGGACGACGGTCCGGGCGACAATCCGCCGGCTGATTTGGCGGCGATCGTCGATGCGGTGCCGCGCGATGAGCCCCTGCACCGCTTCGCCAACAATGCCTATTCGGTGCTCGGCCGCGACTATCAACCCTTGCGTTCCAGGGTGCCCTATCGGGCCCAGGGCATCGCCAGCTGGTATGGCCGCAAGTTCCATGGCCAACCGACCTCGAGTGGCGAGCCCTACGACATGTATGCCATGACCGCCGCCCACCCGACGCTGCCGATTCCGTCCTACGCTCGCGTCACCAATCCAGCCACGGGCCGCTCGGTGGTCGTGCGCGTCAATGATCGTGGGCCGTTCCACGCCGGCCGGATCATGGACTTGTCCTACGTCGCGGCCTGGAAGCTCGGCTACGCCGATCGCGGCAGCACGCTGGTCGAGGTCGAGAGTATCCTGCCCGGCCAGACCTTGCCGACGCCGGCACCGTTCGACGACGATCCGATCGCCCGGTTTGCCGCCGTGGCCGACCCGGCGCCCGCAAGCTTGCCGGTGGTTCGTGATGCCCAAGGGGTGTTTCTGCAGTTGGGCGCGTTCGGCAGCGCCGACAACGCCGAGGCTTTGAGGATTCACCTGGCGCAAGTGCTTGGCAACCTGGCTGACCGACTGGTCGTGCGCGGTGATAGGGGTTGGTACCGCGTCCAGCTCGGCCCCTGGACCGACCGCGACGAGGCGAGGCGCGTCGCCGACCAGCTTGTCGAGCGGCTCGACATGCGTCCGCTGGTGGTCAATAAGTAGCGCGATATAATTTCCCCTCACCTCTCGCCCGTATCCCCCAATGCGTCTGTTATTGCTGATCCTGTCGCTCGCGGCAGCGGCCGTCGTCCATGCTCAATCCGGCGTACCGGCGCCGGTCATTGCCGGTCGCGCCTGGCTGCTCCTCGATCACGGCTCCGGCCAGGTCCTGGCCCACGAGAATCCCGACCAGCGTGTCGAGCCGGCGTCGCTGACCAAATTGATGACCGCTTATCTGAGTTTCACCGCCCTGCGCCAGGGCGTGTTGAAGCTGGAGCAACCGATCAACGTCTCGGAGCGGGCGTGGAAGGCGAGCGGTTCGCGCATGTTCATCGAGCCGAACAAACCGGTCACGGTCAATGAGTTGTTGCGCGGCATGATCATCCAGTCGGGCAACGATGCCTGCGTCGCGCTTGCGGAGGCCATTGCCGGCAGTGAGGAAGCCTTCGCCGAGCGGATGAATCGCGAAGCCCAGCGCCTGGGGCTTGCCAACACGCATTTCGTCAATTCGACCGGCCTGCCCGATCCGCAGCATTATTCGACGGCCCGCGATCTGGCGCGTCTGGCGCAGGCCGTGATTCGCGATTTTCCGGACTTCTACCCGATTTATGCCGAACGTCAATTTACCTACAACGGCATCAGCCAACCCAATCGTAACCGCCTGCTCTGGCTCGATCCGACGGTCGACGGAGTCAAGACCGGGCACACGGAAAATGCCGGCTACTGCCTGATCGCTTCCGGCCATCGGGGGCCGCGGCGCCTGATCTCGGTGGTCCTTGGCGCGGCTTCCGATGCGGCCCGTGCCCAGGAGTCGCAGCGCCTGCTCAACTTCGGCTTCCAGTTCTTCGACGCCTGGCGTCTGTACCAGAAGAATCAAGTGGTGTCGCAACTCAAGGTGTTCCAGGGCGGCGAGAATGCCGTCAAGGCGGGCTTTCTCGATGACTTCGTGCTGTCGCTGCCCAAGGGTGTCGCCGGCCACATTGCGGTACAGGTGACCAGCCAGCAGCCGCTGATGGCGCCGATTCAACTTGGCCAGCGCGTCGCCACGCTGACGTTGAAGATCGACGACCGGATGTGGGGCGAGTATCCGCTGGTGGCGCTGGAGGCCGTGCCCGTTGCTGGCTTCTTTGGCCGCGCCTGGGACAAACTGCTGCTCTGGTTGCAGTGACCATGGTTTATCTCGATGGCCGTTATCTGCCGCTCGCCGAAGCCAAGGTTTCGGTGCTCGATCGCGGTTTTCTGTTCGGTGACGGCATCTACGAAGTGATCCCGGTCTACTCGCGGCGGCCGTTTCGACTTGCCGAGCACTTGGCGCGGCTGGACGTGAGCCTCGCCGGCATACGCATGGCCAATCCACACAGCGCGGCCGAATGGGCTGAACTGATCGCCGGCCTGGTGGCGCAACATGCCACGGACGATCAATCGATCTATCTTCAGGTGACGCGCGGGCCGATGGCGGCTCGCCGCCATGTCTTTCCGGCCACGGTGCAACCGACCGTGTTCATGATGGCGGAATCGTTATTGACGCCGCCCGCCGAGCAGCGCCAGCAGGGCGTGACGGCCATCAGCGCCGTCGATTTTCGCTGGCTGCGCTGCGATCTCAAGGCGACGTCGCTGCTGGCCAATTGTCTGCTGCGGCAGCTGGCAGTTGACGCCGGTTGCCTGGAGACGATTCTGTTTCGCGATGGTTTCCTTACCGAGGGCGCCGCCTCGAGCATCTTCGCCGTCAGTAACGGCCGCCTGCTGGCACCGGCAAAATCACACTTGTTGCTGCCGGGCATCACTTACGACGTCGTGCTGGAACTGGCCGCCAGTCATGGCTTGACGACCGATTTGCGGCCGGTCAGCCAGCCGGAAATTTGTGCCGCCGATGAACTTTGGCTGGCCTCGTCAACCAAAGAAGTATTGCCGATCGTCAGCCTCGACGGTGCGCCGGTCGGCAGTGGCCGGCCTGGGCCGGTGTTTGCCCGCATGTACGACTGGTATCAGGAGTTCAAGCGCGAGGTGATGCATGGTTGAAGAATCGCTGTTCGAGTTCCCTTGCGATTTCCCGATCAAGATCATGGCGGCGACCCGCGAAGGTTTGGCGCAGGCCGTCCTTGAAGTCGTCCTCCGCCATGCACCGGATTTCGACGGCTCGACGATGGAGATGCGCGCCTCGAAGGCGGGCAACTATCTTTCCTTCACGTGCACGGTGCGGGCAACATCCCGGGCGCAGCTCGATGCACTCTACCGGGAACTTTCCGGCCACCCGTGGGTGAAGATCGTACTTTGATCGTCCGCTGGCTGGGACTCGCCGACTACCCGTCGACATGGCGCGCCATGCGCGATTTCACGGCTGCCCGCGGCGACGAAACCGCGGATGAGATCTGGCTCTGCCAGCACCCGGCGGTGTTTACGCTCGGCTTGGCCGGCAAGCCGGAACACTTGCTGCGTGACATCGGCGTCGCCATGGTCAAGACCGATCGCGGCGGCCAGATTACCTACCACGGCCCCGGACAACTGGTGTTGTATCTGCTCGTCGATCTCAAGCGGCGCAACCTGACCGTGAAGCGCCTGGTCAATCACATCGAGCAGGCGGTGATAGACCTGTTGGCCACTTACGGTCTCAACGGCGAGCGACGTTCCGGTGCGCCGGGCGTCTACGTCGCCGAGGCCAAGATCGCAGCCCTCGGGCTGAAGATCAAGAATGGTTGCAGCTATCACGGCCTGGCGGTCAACGTGGCCATGGACCTGGCGCCTTTCGCCGCCATCAACCCTTGTGGTTACGAGGGATTGCAGGTGACCCAGCTGTCAGATCTCTGCGCTGAACGCGATCCGGATCGCGTTGGCGATAGACTGAGCATCCGTTTGCAGGAACTGCTATGAGCGAGAAACAGAAGGGCGAAGCCAAGACCGCGCGCATCCCAATCAAGGTGATGCCTGTGACACCGCTCAAGAAGCCGGCCTGGATCCGCGTCAAGGCCGGTAATTCAGCGGCCCGTTTCGGCGAGATCAAGCAGATCCTGCGTGAGCACCACCTGCACACGGTCTGCGAGGAAGCCACCTGCCCGAATATCGGTGAGTGCTTCGGCAAGGGCACGGCGACCTTCATGATCCTCGGTGACCTGTGCACACGGCGCTGCCCATTTTGCGATGTCGGCCACGGCAAGCCGCTGCCGCCAGACGCGAACGAGCCCGAGCAGCTCGCCCGTACCATCGCGGCGATGAAGCTCAAGTATGTCGTCATTACCAGTGTCGACCGCGACGACCTCAAGGATGGCGGTGCTGGCCACTTCGCTGCCTGCATCGCAAAGATTCGCGAGTTGTCGCCCGCAACCAAGATCGAGGTCTTGGTGCCGGATTTCCGCGGCCGCCTGGCAGTGGCGCTGGAGGCCTTCGAGGGCCATCTGCCCGACGTCATGAACCACAATCTCGAAACCGTACCGCGTCTCTACAAACAAGCCCGGCCGGGCGCCGATTATGCGCATTCCCTGAAACTGCTCAAGGACTTCAAGGCGCGCCACCCGGACATTGCCACCAAGTCGGGGCTGATGGTCGGTCTCGGCGAGAGCGATGAAGAAATTTTGCAGACGCTGCGCGATCTGCGCGCCCACGATGTCGAAATGCTGACCATCGGCCAGTACCTGGCGCCCTCGGTGCATCACTTGCCGGTGTTGCGCTATGTGCCGCCCGAGACATTTGTCGCTTACGCCGCCGAAGCGGCTGCCCTGGGCTTCAGTAACGCGGCTTGCGCGCCACTGGTTCGTTCCAGTTACCACGCCGATCTGCAAGCGCATTCGGCGGGCATCGACTGAACGCGCCATGAGCCAAGCGATGAACCCTGCCCAGCAGGAGGCCGTGCGCTATCTGGACGGACCGCTGCTGGTCCTGGCGGGCGCCGGCAGCGGCAAGACGCGCGTCATCACGCAAAAAATCGCCTGGCTGATGGCTGCCGGCGGTGTGGCGCCGGAGAAGATCGTCGCCATCACTTTCACCAACAAGGCGGCCAAAGAGATGCGCGAGCGCGCTGCCAAGCTGACTGCCGGGCGGGCGACGGATGGTCTGACCATTTCGACCTTCCATGCGCTCGGCGTGCGCATCCTGCGCCAGGAGGCGCGCCACGTCGGCTTCAAGTCGAGCTTTTCCATCCTCGACGCCTCCGACACCGGCCAGCTGTTTCACGACCTGCTCAGGGACGCCGACAAGCTGCGCGTGCGGCTGATCCAGAACCGGATATCGCTGTGGAAGAACGCCGTTGTCGGGCCTGACGAGGCGCTGAAGTTGGCTCTGGATGACCTCGAGATGGGCGCGGCAAAAGTCTACGCCGAATACGAACGGACACTGCGCGCCTACCAGGCCGTCGACTTCGATGATCTGATCCGGCTGCCGGTCGAACTGTTCGAGAACAACGACGAAGTCGCGAGCCGCTGGCGCGCCCGCATCTGGCACTTGCTGGTCGATGAATACCAGGACACCAACCGCTGCCAGTACCGGCTGATGAAGGCGCTGACCGGAGCGCGGGCGAGCTTCACGGCCGTCGGCGACGACGACCAGTCGATCTACGGCTGGCGCGGCGCCGATGTCGAGAACCTGCGCTTGCTGCGCGACGAATATCCGCGGCTGAAAGTGATCAAGCTGGAGCAGAACTATCGCTCGACGACGCGCATCCTTGCTGCCGCCAACAGCGTCATCGCCCAGAACCCGAAGCTGTTCGAGAAGCGCTTGTGGTCGGACAAGGGCCATGGCGATGCCGTGCACGTGAGCGCTTGCCGCGACGGCGAGCACGAGGCGGAATGGGTGGTGGCGCGCATGCAGGCACATCGTTTCGATCACCGCGGCAAGTGGTCGGACTACGCCATTCTCTATCGCGGCAACTATCAGGCGCGCGCCTTCGAACAGCAGTTGCGGGCGCAGAAGATCCCCTATCTTCTCTCCGGTGGCCAGTCGTTCTTCGAGCGCTCCGAGATCAAGGACATCACCAGCTATCTTCGCCTGCTGGCCAACCAGGACGATGATCCGGCATTCATTCGCGCCGTGACGACGCCGAAGCGCGGCATCGGCGGCACGACGCTGGAGTCGCTTGGCAAGGCTGCCGGCCGCCGCCACCAGGGCTTGTTCGCTGCCGTATTCGCGCCGGGCATCGAGACTGAACTGGCGGCCAAGCCGCTGGCTGCCGTGCGTGAGTTCTGCCAGTTCATCAATCGCATCGAATATCGCGCCGGCCGCGAACCGGCCGGTCAGGTGCTGTGGGATCTCTTGCGCGCCATCGGTTACGAGACTTGGCTGCTCGAGACCCTGGATGCGCGTGAGGCTGAAGACAAGTGGGGCAACGTGCGCGATTTCGTCGACTGGCTGACCAAGAAAGGCGAGGCAGAGAACAAGAAGCTGATCGAACTGGCGCAGACGGTGGCGCTACTTTCGATGCTCGACAAGCAGGACAGCGACCAGGATGCCGTACAGCTGGCGACGCTGCATGCCGCCAAGGGACTGGAGTTCCGCCATGTCTTCCTGATCGGTGTCGAGGAGGGCGTGCTGCCGCATCGCGAATCGCTTGAGGCCAGCAAACTCGAAGAAGAGCGCCGGCTCATGTACGTCGGCATCACGCGGGCACAACAGAGTCTGACCGTCAGTTGGTGCCAGAAGCGTCGTCAGGGCAGGGAAGTCGTGGAACGTGAGCCGTCACGCTTCATTGCCGAAATGGGTGCGGAGATCAAGCATTCTGGCAAAGAGGGCAACGCGACTCAGGACAAGGACGCTGGCCGCGCCAAACTGGCGCAGTTCCGGGCCCTGCTGGCGGGAGAACGCTAAGCCGGACCCGGGGTGGCCCCTGGTCCGACAGAGTCTAGTTGGCGCCGACGCGCTTGAGCAGATAGGCGATGGTCGCCTTGAGTTCGGCGTCGGTCAGGTCGGCCAGGCCGCCTCGGGCCGGCATGTTGCCATGGCCGCGAATGACGGTCTTGGTGAGGGCATCGAGGCCTTTGGAAGCCCGCTGCGTCCATGCCGCCTTGTCGGACAATTTGGGCGCGCCCTTTTCGCCGGTCTCGTGGCACTTAAGGCAGGCGCTTTGGGCGATCTGCTCCGGCGATCGATCGTTCGAGGCGATCTTGGTGCCAGCAGTCGGTTCCTTGAAATTGGCGCCGGACTGATTGGTCATGAAGACAATAGCACGGGCAATTTCCAGCTCGGTGGCGTCGGCGGCGCCGCCCTTGGGCGGCATGGCGTTCTTGCCGACGATGGCCGACTTGGTCAATACATCGAGGCCGACGCCGATGCGGGGCGCCCAGGCGGCCTTGTCGCCGATCTTCGGCGAGCCGGCTGCGCCGATGGCGTGGCAGGCACCGCAGATCGTCTTGACCATTTCCTCACCACTGCGATTGCCGCCAGGAGCCTTGGCTGCCGAACCGGCAACTTCGACGTGCGCCACCGGCTGAATGCGTGCAGCGACAGCGCCGTCGTCCGTGGCTGGACTGCCGCCCATCGCCAGTGCGACAGGCATGGTGATCGTCAGGGCGCTCGCCAGCGCCAGCGAATTCTTGCTCAACATCGAGTCACCTCTGTAATTTGGGGGTGCAAACGCACATCAATAAGCGGCTGATTATAGCGATTTTATGGGCGCGCCACAGCCCCCTCATGGACGCGGAAGACCAAACACGCTATGCTTGCGACCCTTTCGCCCCGTTTGGCCGTTCCTGGGGCGGCAGAGCCACGCGCCTGTAGCTCAGTTGGATAGAGTACAGCCCTCCGAAGGCTGGGGTCGCACGTTCGAATCGTGTCAGGCGCGCCAAATTCCGCTGGGTATGGTCAGAGTCGCTGCCCGCAGTTGGGCTACGATGGCGTCGTGCAACCACCTGTCGATACCGTTTTGCCGATTCGCTACGTCGAGCCTGTCTTTCGCCCCCCGAGCGAAGCGGAGTCGCTGATTCTGCCGTTGACCGACGGCTGTTCCTGGAACCACTGCACGTTCTGCGAGATGTATACCTCGCCGCAAAAGCGCTTTCGGGCTCGCGCGGAGGCCGAGGTCCTGGAGACGATCCGCAACTGCGGCGAACGGTTCGGTGCGCAGGTTCGACGCGTCTTTCTGGCTGACGGCGATGCCATGATGCTGCCGACGCGGCGTCTGCTGTCGGTGCTGCAATCGATCCGGCAGCACCTGCCAGCGGTGAGACGCGTTTCCAGCTATTGCCTGCCGCGCAACTTGCGCAAGAAGACCGTTGCGGAATTGCGCGAGTTGGCGGCCGCAGGGTTGGCGCTGGCCTACGTCGGTGCCGAGTCGGGCGATGACGAGGTGCTGGCGCGGGTGGACAAGGGGGAGACCTTCGCCAGCACGTGCGCGGCGCTGGACAAGCTTGCTGGTGCCGGAATCCGCCGCTCGGTGATGATCCTCAACGGCCTGGGCGGCAGGGATCTCTGGCGACAGCATGCCGCGAACTCGGCGGCCCTGATCAACGCCACCCAGCCCGAATTCCTCGCCACCCTGGTGGTTTCCTTTCCGCACGGGGACACTCGCTTGCGGGCGGGCTTCCCAGGTTGGCAGGCGCTCGACATTGCCGGCCTGCTGGCAGAGCTGGAGGGGTTCATCGCTGCCCTGGAGCTCGAGCGCACCGTCTTTCGCAGCGACCACGCCTCCAACTGGCTAGTACTCAAGGGCACGCTCGGCGCCGACAAGGGTCGCTTGCTCGAGCGCTTGCGCGCGGCGATCGCCGATCCTGCTGCGGCGCCGCTGCGGCCGGCTGAGGCGCGCGGCCTGTAGAATGCGCGGCTATGGAATATCGCATTCTGCCGGTGACGGCTTTCGCCCAGAACTGCACCCTGCTTTGTTGTCGTGATAGCGGCCGCGCCGCTGTCGTCGATCCGGGGGGCGACCTCGATCTCATCGTTGCCACGGCAACTCAGATGGCCGTCAGTATCGAAAAAATTTTCCTCACTCATGGCCACATCGACCATGCCGGCGGTGCTGCGGAACTTGCTGCCAGTCTGTCGGTGCCGATCGAGGGGCCGCATCGCGACGACGCATTCTGGATTGAGCAGATGGCCGAACAGGGCCGGATGTTCGGTTTTCCCGGTCGTTGCGCCACGTTCGTGCCCGATCGCTGGCTGGCCGGTGGCGATACTGTGCGCTTTGGTCGAGTTGAGCTGGAAGTGCGGCAGACGCCGGGACATACCCCCGGTCACGTTTGTTTCTTCCATCGGCCGACGAGATTGGCTTTGGTCGGCGACGTGTTGTTTGCCGGGTCCATTGGCCGTACCGATCTTCCCGGCGGCGATCATGCGACCTTGATCCGCTCCATCCGGGAGCAGCTTTGGCCGCTGGGTGATGACGTCGTTTTCGTCCCCGGCCACGGGCCGACATCGACCTTCGGCGACGAACGGCGCAGCAACCCGTTCGTCGCTGACGGGCTCTAGGCTACTTCTTCAACGAATCGCGGATTTCCCGCAGCAACAGGACATCTTCGGGCGTCGGCGGCGGTGCCGCAGGCGCCTCGCGCTTCAGACGGTTCATCTGCTTGACCATCATGAAGATGATCAGGGCCAGAATGGCAAAGTTGAACACCACGGTGATGAAATTGCCGTAGGCGAAGACCGGTACGCCAGCCTTCTTTATTTCCGCCAGTGTCGTACCGACTCCGGCGGGGATCTGCGCCAGCGGTATGAACAGGCCAGAAAAGTCGAGACCGCCGAAGATACGCCCCACGACGGGCATGATCAGGTCACCGACCACGGAATCGACGATCTTGCCGAAGGCGCCACCGATGATGACGCCGACGGCCAGATCCATGACATTTCCCTTGAGGGCGAACTGCTTGAACTCCTGGGCAAAGCTCATGGCATACCTCCGCTGGTTGGCATAGTGTCCGGCACTCTAGCAAATTCGCATCGCCGATTGTCGACGTCCGGCATCGCCTCAGGCAAGGCGGAGCGCTTCGCGGTAAGGCTGCGCCGCGTGGTGGAACGCCACCGGGCCGTCCGACTTGATATGGACGAACTGGTCGACGAAGGCATCGCGCGAGGCCAGTACTTCCTCGGCACTGCCCTCGGCAACGACAACGCCGTCGTGGATGAAGTAGGCGTAGTCGACGATCTTCAGCGATTCCGAGACGTCGTAGGTGACGACAATGGAGGTGACGTCCAAGGCATCGTTGAGACGGCGAATCAGATTGCCGATGACGTTGAGCGAAATCGGGTCGAGGCCGGCAAACGGTTCGTCGTACATGATCAGGGCCGGATCGAGGGCGATGGCACGGGCCAGCGCCACCCGTCGCGCCATACCGCCGGAGAGTTCGCTCGGCGTCAGGCATTGCGCTCCGCGCAAGCCGACAGCGTCGAGTTTCATGAGTACCAGCGTGCGGATTAGGTCGTCGGGCAAATCGGTCAGTTCGCGCAGGGGGAACGCCACGTTGTCGAACACCGTCAGATCCGAGAACAGGCCGCCGGCCTGGAACATCATGCCCATCTCGCGGCGGGCTGCGTAGAGGGCGTCATTAGCGAGCTCGTGGATCACGCGGCCGCCGACGGTCACTCGTCCTTGATTCGGCCGCAACTGGCCGCCGATCAGTTTCAGCAGTGTGCTCTTGCCGGACCCGGAGACGCCGAGGATGGCGACGACCTTGCCTCGCGGAACCTGCAGGTTGATACCGCGCAGCACGCGGTTGTCGCCGAAGGCGAAATGCAGGTTGTCGATTTCTATCAGCTGGGAATTATCGGTGCTCATGGGGGCAATTGTCCCAGTTTAAGGGTCGCCGTGCCAGAATCTGGCCATGACCATGCGACTGGGCATCGACCTTGGCGGCAGCAAGATTGAAATCGTCGCGCTCGGCGCTGGCGGTCACGAACTTCTGCGCCGGCGCCTGCCGACGCCGCGCGACGACTATGCCGAGACGCTGGCGGTCATTGTTGGACTCGTGGCGGCGGCCGAACGGGACCTTGGCGAGCGCGGCAGTGTCGGCATCGGCATTCCCGGTGCGCAATCGCGTCACGGCGAGCAGATCAAGAACGCCAATTCCACCTGGCTGAACGGCCAACCGCTGCGTCATGATCTGGAACTGCAGCTCAAGCGTCCGGTGCGTCTGGCCAACGACGCCAACTGCTTCGTTCTCTCCGAGGCGACCGACGGCGCCGGTGCCGGTGCCGAAGTGGTCTTCGGCGTCATTCTTGGCACGGGCGTTGGCGGCGGCATCGCGGTTCGCGGGCAAGTGCTTACCGGCGCCAACGCCATTGCCGGCGAGTGGGGCCACAATCCGCTCGCCGATGAACGGCAGCCGCCCTGCTACTGCGGGCGCCACGGCTGCGTCGAGACCCTGCTCTCGGGCCCGGGCCTGCGCGCCGATCATGGTGAGATCAGCGGTCGGCAGCTGGAGCCGTCGGCCATCGTTACCGCCGCCCTGGCCGGCGATCCGGACTGCCAGGCGACCCTGGCCCGCTATGAGCAGCGGTTGGCGAAGGCGCTGGCACAGGTGATGAACATACTCGATCCGGACGTCATCGTCCTCGGCGGCGGACTGTCGAACATTGCCCGTCTCTACGACAACGTTCCCCGGCTGTGGGGGCAGCACGTCTTTTCCGACCAGGTGACGACGCGGCTGGCCAAGGCCCGATTTGGCGATTCGTCCGGCGTGCGTGGAGCGGCCTGGCTTTGGCCGTCGGAGTAGCCGTGAATCTCTGGTTGCGTATCTTCACGCCCTTTGCGGCTGGCTACTACTTCTCGTACTTGCTGCGCAACGTCAATGCCGTAATTGCGCCGGACTTGAGCCGTGATCTCGGGTTGTCGGCGACCGATCTAGGCCTGCTGACATCGGTTTATCTGCTTGCCTTCGGCGCATTTCAGTTACCGCTGGGCCTGTTACTCGACCGCTATGGGCCGCGCCGTGTGGAGGCCGCCTTGTTGGTAGTGGCTGCGATCGGTTGTTGTGCGTTCGCGCTGGCGCCGGGTGCTGCTGGCCTGGTGTGCGGACGCGGCTTGATCGGCCTGGGCGTTTCTTCTTGCCTGATGGCAAGCTTCAAGGCCTTTTCCCAGTGGTTCCCGCGACAGCGCCAGGCATCGCTTAACGCGGCGGTGATGGCCGCCGGCGGCCTCGGTGCCTTGACCGCGACGGTACCGGTGAGTTGGACGCTGTCATCGGTCGGCTGGCGCGGCGTGTTTCTTGGCCTGGCAGCCTGTGTTCTGCTCATTGCCGGCGGTATTCTCACAACACCGGAACAGCGACTCAACCGTCAAGGCGAGCGACTGTCGACGCAGCTACGGGCTCTGGCGGAGATCTTCGGTAGCCGTGTGTTCTGGCGCTTTGCGCCGCAAGCGGCGATGCTGGTCGGCGGCTTCATGGCGATCCAGGGGCTGTGGGCAGTGCCGTGGCTGATCAACGTCAACGGCGAGACCCGCGCCGGTGCCGCCTTCCATTTGTTGCTGACCAGCAGCGCCATGCTCACCGGGTTCGTCGCCATCGCGACTCTGGTAACGCCCCTGCAGCGCCGCGGCATTTCCCTGCAGACTATTCTTGCCGTTGGTACCGGGCTTGGCCTGGCGGACGTTGCCGCCATCGTTGCCGGCATCGGTAACAGCCATGTCCTCTGGTTTGGTTTGGGTCTGTTCTTCGCTGTCGGCAACTTGGCCTACGCGTTGCTCAGCAACCATTTTCCTTTGGCATTGGTCGGGCGCGTCAATACGGCGCTCAACCTACTGACGTTCTCCGGCGCCTTTGTCTTGCAATGGGGTTTCGGCGTCCTGGTGGACCACCTTGCTGCGACCGGGATGCCCCTGCGCAATGCCTATCAGTGGACCCTCGGCCTGCTGCTTTGCCTGCAACTGGCCAGCTTTGCCTGGTTCATCGCCGGTGGGCGCAGGGGGCCCGGCGTGACGATTCGCTAGATCTTGAGTTCGGGGATTGAGTCTTCACCGAACAGCCGTAGCGGACCCTTGGTGCGGCGCATCGAGCGTCTGGTCAGCAACTTGTGCTGCGCTGCTTCCGGCAGGTCGGTGAAGCGGATCACATTCTTCTCGATCAGCGTATTGACGATGTCTTCGACGACGCGGATCAGGGCCTGATCGGAACGGGAAAAATCCTCCGTGGCCGGTGCAACATCGGCGACGAAGGCCTGCAACTCGGGTGACGATGCATCCAGCCATTCCGTGGCATCGGCGTGCTCGGCAACGGCAACCGTGACGATGGCACCCGTTTCATTACGGCCGACGTAGGGCATGGCGGGCTCCTGATTCAACAGATCCAGAGGAGAGTGTACTAGAACTCCAGCGGATCGACGTCCAGGTGCCAGCGCAGGTCGCGCGGTGAGCGCAAGCCTTCGAGACCGGCCATCCAGCCGGCGAGGAAGGCCTGCAGTGCCGGTCGATCCGCCGACTCGACCAGCAACTGCCCGCGTTCGAGATTCTTCAGGCGCGCCAGGCGCATCGGTACCGGATCATAGAGGGTGATGCGCTCATCCGCCCCGCTTGCCGCCAAGGCACGAGCCGCAGACAGGAACTCGAGTGCCTGTTCCAGCGCCGGCGCTTCGGCGCGCAGCAGCGCCTGATGGGAAAATGGCGGGAAGGCGGCTGCCTTCCTTTCTTCGAGCTGACGGCTGGCGAAGGATGCGTAATCGTGTTCGGCCAGTGCGCGGTAGAGCGGATGATCCGGGTATTCGGTCTGGATCAATACCTCCCCTGGCAGTTGTGCCCGGCCGCTACGGCCGCCA
>Ga0265325_10001780_pt1 | contig 14910 bp, 15 predicted proteins | sample 41420metaG_FD_202090 | JGI IMG/M metagenome (GOLD analysis project Ga0265325, IMG submission 202090) | Rhizosphere microbial communities from Carex aquatilis grown in University of Washington, Seatle, WA, United States - 4-14-20 metaG | ecosystem: Host-associated > Plants > Roots > Rhizosphere...
AACGTAGAAGCCCTTGTGGGCCATCGTGTAATGCAGCGAGGAGGGAGTGATGATTCCCACCGAATCCTGAAGCGGCGTGAAAAGATGACTGGTAAGGCCGAAGGGATCGGGGCCGAAAGGCGGCGGGAAAATGCGCACCGAGGTTACATAGTGCGAGCGCTCGCCGTAAGCTTCCAGGTCCTTCGCGGGTTCCGTCGCCGAGTCGGCCGTTTGACCTTTTGCCAGCCCTGCTCCGCCCGCCGCGGCCCAACCCGCGAGAGCGACGCTCTTCTTGATGAATCCTCTTCGGCCGGGGTCTCTGTTGTCCACGGGGAGCCTCCTATTCAAAGCAGAGTAATAGTAACAATTTTCCCATCAGTTGGCTCTTCACCCCACCAGGGACATGTTGCTCTTTTCGACAGAGAGGCTGGACTTCCCGGCCGCGCTGGCGCGTGCCAGGCGTGCGTCCACGGAAAACGGTCCCGGGCCATACGCGAACATGAACAAGAGCCCCCCGGCTATCGCGAAATCGAGGAGGAACTGCTCCACCTCGGCGTGATTGCCAAATTCGGCGTGGAACAGGCACGTCGCAATGATGCAGAATCCGGACAGCGCCAGAGCGCCGTAGCGCGTCTTGTAACCAAGCAACACCAGCGCGGGCGGAACGATCTGCGTGAGAATCGCCAGGTAGATGAGGTTCGTGGGCACGTGCGAGTTGTGCTTCACCATGTAGGCCTGCATCTGCGGGGTGTGCATGATTTTGAACGTGCCGTAGTAGAGGAAGAGCACGGCGGAAAATATTCGCCCCACGAAAAGCAGAAACCCCATGAAAATACCGTTGCCGGAGATTCCGTTGGGCTTGCCACGGCCCGAAAGCCTGTCGAGCGACAGGGGGCCCGGGCCGTACGCAAACATGAACAAGAAACCGCTGGCCACAGCGAGATCCTTCAGCATGTGGGTCATGAACAGGCCGACCCATTCCTTGCTGCCGTTAAAAAGAACCGCGGTCAGAATACAGTAGGCAGCCAGCATGAGAGCCGCCGCTCGCGTTTTGTAACCGAGCGCCACCAGTGCGATGCCAATGAACTGGATGGCCATAGCCGCGTAGATGAGGACGTTGGTGCGCCCGGAGTGAAGCTCGTCCAGGATATAGAAAACGAAGACGCCCGTAGTGAACAGGCGCGCCGTCAGGAGGAACGGCCCCATCAGAAAATCGCTCCTTAGTATAGGTGAAAATAAATCGCGCGGAGCATTCTCTTGCATGCCTGGGTCTCCTGTTGTTCGGTGCAAAAGCCCGTTAACCTCTTACAGCGCGTTCCGAACGTACATCATCTATCACTCGCGAGAAGTGGATGTCAACCTTGCTGGCCTTACGGGCCTGAGGTGGCAAGCGCAGTTCGCGGCGTGGCGACTCGGCAAACAGCTGGACAGGCTCAGCTATTCCACCGTGACGATGTGGAGTTCTTCATGGCGCACTTTGTCGCCGTCCTGGTATTCAAATTCAAATCCGTGCGTGGTGCGGCGTGCGGGATATAACCCAGGCTGCAGCCACGCATGGTGCTGAAAAGGACGCTTTTGGCGCAGCGGCAGCTTGATCGAAAGCCGATACGTCTTGCCTCCTATTTCCGCCTTCACCAGGTGCGTGGTGGAGGTCTCACCGGTCCCGTTCGTCAGGTCCTGCTGCTGCTGCGTCTCAACAGACACGATATTTGCTTGTAGCGGAAAGCTCTTTGAAACGGGCAGCTGAGGCTGCTGCGCGAATGCCGACAACGCGGAAGAGAACACCAAAATCGAAGCCAGCCACCACTTCACAGTTAATCTCCCTATTACCAAGGCGGTTTTCGCCCTTCCTTACCATTATTTATTTCGCAACTCCCGCCGTCCGGGCGAGGGTTTCAAACACAATCGCGAAGTCCCGCTTCCCAAAGCCAAGCGCGCGGGAAGCCGTCATGTACTCGTTCGCCACGGAACTGGTCGGCAGTGGCACCAGAAGCTGCCGGCCCATTTCGAGAGCCAGCAGCAGATCCTTCTGCATCATCTCGACATCGAACCACGCTTCTTCGGGCATCTTCAGAACGAAGGGGCCACGGTATTGAACCATGGGCGACGCGATCGCGCTGTGAGTAAGCACGTCAACCGCAGTTTCGCGCGCGATTCCGCTCTTCTCGGCCAGCAGGACGCCTTCAGAGAACGCGATCATCTGCACGGCGAGGCTAAGGTTCATGGCGATTTTCATCGACACGGCCAGGCCAACCTCGCCCACCCACGTGACCTTGGAGCCGATATCTTCGAGCAGCGGCTTTGCGCGATCGAAAGTCTCGCGGTGCCCTCCCACCATGATGGAAACCTTGCCCTCCTTGAGCATCCCCGGACTTCCCGAGACCGGTGCATCGGCCATGTCCGCGCCTTTTTCGCGGACTTTCGCGGCGAGTTCCCGGCACTTGGCGGGGCTGCCGGTAGTCATATCGATCAGGATTTTGCCGTGGCCGAGGCCGGCAAGGAATCCGTCGGGACCGCTGGCGAGCGATTCGAGGGCGCTGGCATTGGTAACCATGCTGAAGATCACATCGGTGGCTTGCGCCAGCGCTCGCGGCGAATCCGCCCAGCGCATGCCGCGGGCAATCAGGGGCTCCGCTTTGGCTCGGGTGCGGTTGTAACCCGTTACGGTGTGCCCCTTCTCGATCAGCCGGTTCACCATGCTGCCGCCCATCATTCCCAATCCGATATAGCCCAGATTTGCCATGCTGAGATTGCTCCACTCTGCACCATCGAGGTGCGTTGCTGTTTGCCGGACAACAACTATATCCAAATCGGAGTGAGGGCGTCAGCGAATTTCTGGAAGGAGCGAATACTTGCGGCGGAGAACGAACGGCGAGGAATTAAACAGCTAGCCCGCGAAAGGAGTGTCGCTTATTTAGGCAGCGCCGCGGATTGAAGGCGTAAACGCGTGAGCTTCGCCCGCAACCGGTCAACATCCATGCCGGCGGATTGGCAGACGGCCGGAAAATCGGAGTCGTCCCTGAACAGGTAATCCTCCGCCTGGCGCTTGAGCCGCAACGGTCCGGATATCCACTCCTCGATGGTGCTTACGATTACGGCCTGCCAGAGACGCGATTCGGCCAACGCCTCGGGCTGGTTTGTTACCGAATAACTTCTCCACGCCATCGTTTTCTCCTGAATCCCCGGGGCTAGGGCAGCGGAGCGATGCTATCTCCGACGCAACAATCGGGCCACCGCGAATGCTAAGCGAACAGCTGCGTTGAGGATGTGCCGCTTTAGTGAATGGCAAGGAGAAGCAAAACGCGGGAGTTATCTTAGGCCCAACAATTGCCTGACGATTTCCTATCCCATTTCTTGCAGGTTGACAAGAAGTGCCTACGGAAAATCTTCTCGAACTATACAGTTTCTTCCCTGCACCTTGGGAATCGGCGATTTTCAAAGCTGCATAGCGATCGGGCGACACGAATTGTCACTCCATCACTCGCGAGCCACAGGCCTTGCAAACGGTTCGGGCGATTCGGGCACCGCAGGCGCCGGTCCTTTCAATTCGGCGAGCAGAATTCCCGCGAGGATCAGGACGGCGCCGAGCAAAATCCTCGGTCCGAGGCGCTCGTGGACAAACAGCCACGAAGTGAGCGCCGCGAAAACCGGTTCCAGGCTGATCAAGAGCGCCGTGTGGCTTGGCGACGTATGCTGCTGCGCCCACACCTGAAGCGAGAATCCGATCACAGTAGAACCGATTGCGGTGATCAAAACAGCGAAGAGCAAGTGCCCGGTCCAGTGAATACGGGGATGCTCCCAGCCCATGGTGGCGAAGACAGACAAGAGGACGGCAGAAGCCACCGCCGTTGTCGCGACCTGGAGGAAGGCGAGAGACCCTACAGAAGAGCGCCCGACATAGCGGCCTATGAAAATGATATGCAGCGCAAACATGACCGAACAGACGAACACGAGCGGATCGCCGCGATTGAATCCACCTAAGCCTTCGGCCGGCACCGTGAGGCAATAAAGGCCAACAAGTGCAGCGAGCGCCCCAATCCAAATCCACGCGTTCACCCGGCGACGGCCGAACGCAGCCAGAAGAACCGGCACCAGGACGACGCTCGATCCGGTAATGAATGCGGCTTTCGACGGCGTGGTGAATTTAAGGCCCGCAGTCTGAAAAACGTAGCCGCCGAGCATGAAGAAGCCGATCTGGACACCCGCCCAAACGGTGCGGCCGTCGAGTTGGCGAAGAGATCGCCAGTAGAGGATTGCCATCAATGCCGCCGCAAGGGTGAATCGCACAGCGATATAGGCAAAAACGGAAACGTCCGCGAGGGCATCTTTCACAACAACAAACGTCGATCCCCAGATGAGGGAGCAGAAAGCGAGGGCAAGGTCGGCGCGGAGGCGTTTGCTGATCATGCTGCTGCGAGTGTAAGCGGCAGGCAAGCGGACGGGCAAGCTGAGCTGGCTACGAAATCAAGGTTGCACGCCGGAAAGTGAGACAGCTGTGAGGAAGAGTCGCTTCAGGCCGAGTTCGCGGCCGGACGGATCGTACCATTCGCCGAGCGTATGCGAACCGCCTCCTATTCCGCCCGATCCGATTGCCACCGCCGGAATCCCGAGCGACAGCGGAATATTGGCGTCGGTGGAACTTCGTTCAAGGCGCGAGCGATTGCCAAGAAAGCGGTCGACATCGCGAATGGTCTGCAGCAAAGGCGAGTTATCGGGGAGCGTTCCGGCAGGGCGCGTGCCCAGCGAACGAAAACTCACCTGGATCGAATCCTTCGAGGAACGCGCGCCATACGCTTCGTCTTTCGCACCGGCTTGCATGGCGTCTCGCAGGGCATTTTCCATGCGCGTGAGCTGTTTCTCGTCCTCGGAGCGCAGGTCCACTTTCGCCACGGCCCGGGCGGGAATGGAGTTGACGGACTGGCCGCCCTCGATTACCCCAAAATTGTATGAAGTGCGCGGCATTTCCGGGAGCCGGATGGCCGAGAAGCGCACAATGCCACGGGAAAGGGCGGTGATCGGGTTGGGAACGCCGAAATCCGACCAGCTGTGCCCACCAGGCCCGGTAATCGTCACTTCAATGCGCCGCGAAGCGATGCCCTGAGTCGTGATGTGTTCAGCCGAGGGACCGTCAACCGCTATGACCGCGGCCAGGCGCGGCCCATAGTGTTCGACGAGCGCGCGCATTCCGCGCAGGTTCCCTTCCCCTTCTTCGCCCACGTCGCCCGCCAGCACAATCGTCTTGTCCGTGCGAACGCCGGATTCCGAAAAGGCGCGGGCGATGCCTACCAGTGCCGCAAGCCCGGCTCCGTTATCCGAAATTCCAGGCCCCAGCAGACGATCACCGGAACGCTTGACGCGCACGTCGGTATCGCCGGGGAAAACAGTATCCAAATGAGCGGCGAGCAGGACGACATTCTTCAGATCGGCTCCCGGCCGCTCCGCGATCACATTTCCCGTCTCGTCGACGCGAACGTGAAGTCCTTCCGCTTCAAAGAGTTGCTTGAGAAACTGGCCGCGCTCCGCCTCGTGGAACTCCGGAGCGGGTATTTCCGTGAGACGAACCTGCTGATCGGTCACCCAACTCGCGTTCTTGCCGAGCCAATCCAGGGCGCGGCCGGTGGCAGGGTCGTGCGCCGCCCGGGCGGACGAGTCTTCGGCTGCGCGGACTGAAAGCGTTGCCATCCAGACTAAGATACAGCAGATACGGGCTAGTTTCACGCGATTCGTTGGCGTCGGCGCCAGTCATGAAGAGCGTCAACGGCATCCCGATTGTAGCCCGACGAAGCGTCGCCCGTCTCGCCCAGCCCTCCGTTGCGCTCTCAGGAAGGGTGGATCTCGGCTCTAGCCTTTGCGGGTGCCCGACCCTTCGGTTCTAAGGGTCGGTCTTCTCGGCAATTGCAATGTTCGCGCTGCGGCATTCATGCGTGAAACGGGCTCTCTGTCGCAGCTTTTTAGGGCGCGGCCCGCGAAAACCGCCCGTCAGATCCGGTCCCGTCGGAAGATAAGCCTTCGCGCTCCTCGCCGCGACGTGAGCGCCGAAACTCGGCGGCGCCAATCGCGCGCAAAAAGAAAATCGACGAAGCGATCGGCGGCAAAGGCAAGCTCTGACGTGTAGCCAAACCACCAGGCCTTCGCGATGTGCGGCAACCGGTCGACGTCCACGTATTTTGTGTGAACCGTTTCTAGGAGTCCGAACCGCGAGTGCGCCCGCCCCCAACCGCTGGCCCCGCGGCCCCCGTGAGGAGCCTCGGAGATGCCGTAGTAGCTCGCCACGTCGTTGACCATCACGGAACCGGCACGCAGGCGCGATGCGAGTTCCCTGCCGCGGGGGGCGTCGGCTGTCCAAATGCTGCCGCTGAGCGCGAAGGGTGAATCGTTGGCGAGAGCGATCGCTTCGTCCGCCGAATCGACGGCTTGAATTGCCAGCACTGGCCCGAATGTCTCTTCTCGCATGATCTTCATCGAGTGGTCGACATTGGCGATGACGGCGGGTTCGAGGAAATTCGGGCCAAGGTCCGGGCGTCGATGGCCTCCAAGAAGGATTTTGGCGCCCCCCGATACCGCGTCACGCAGATGCTCCTCCACTTTTTCCAGCTGGCGGGGCCGGATCATTGGGCCAACTTCGGCATCGGCATCCGAGGGCGGTCCCAGACGAAGCTTGGCCGTCTTTTGCGCGCAAAGCGCGGTGAAGCGCTCGGCAACCGCGCGCTCGACGTAGATGCGCTCAACCGAGAGACACGCCTGGCCGCAGTTGGTGAAGCTGCCCCAGACGGCCGCGCTCGATGCGATGTCGAGGCCGGCATCGCCGAGGACGATCATCGCATCCTTGCCGCCAAGTTCCAGGACACTGGGGATCAACTTTCTGCCGCAGGCTTCCGCGATGCGCTGCCCCGTCGCCACGCTGCCGGTGAAGAACACTTTATCCGGCGAAGCGTCGATGAGCGCCGCGCCTGTGTCGCCCGCACCCTGAAGGATCTGCACAAGATTCGGTGGAAATTTCGAAGCCCCAGTTAATTTATCGACCATATCGCTGATCAGCGCTCCGGTCGCCGGCGTCAACTCCGACGGCTTCAGCAGCACGGCATTGCCGGCCACGAGCGCCGGGATGATCTGCGCCATCGGAATCGCGAACGGGTAATTCCAGGGCGAGATGATGGCCACCACGCCCAGGGGCTCAAATTCGAGCCAGCCGGACTTCGCCTTGAGCGCCAAGTTGTGGTGCGGAACGCGTTCGGGCCGAAGCCAGCCTTGCGCACGGCGTGCGAGGAAGTCGGCAGTATCAAGCGCGAGAACGATCTCAGCGAAAATTGCCTCGACGCGGGGTTTGCCTGTTTCCCGCGTGATCACACTGGCGATTTCCTCGCGCAAGTCGAAGATCGCGTCGCGAAGAAGCCTCAGCATCGCGCAGCGTTCCTGAAGGGGCCGCCGCCCCGCCCATTCTTTTTGGGCGACGCGAGCGCGCTCAAAAATCGCGGGAATATCCACTGGATTCGTTGCGGCGTAACGCGCATGCACCACGCCGGAAGCGGGATCGATGGATTCCACCGTACCTGCAACGTGAGCGGCCGCTGCAGCGAAAGGCTCCGGCGGAACGGCCATCTGCTAGACGCTCGAAACGCTGGAGACTTTCGATCCGAGGCGGGATGAAACAGAGGCTAGCGAATCGGCCGGATCGGGATATTCCAGCGCGACGAGGTAAAGGCCTTCGGGTGGCACCGTCGGGCCGGAACGCGAACGATCGCGCGCCTCAAACACCTGCGGGATGTCGCCCGGAAGAAGTCTCCCCTTCCCCACTTCCAGCAAGGTTCCGACGATTTTGCGCACCATATAGCGCAGGAACGATTTTCCCCGAATCACAAAAGCAATTTCGTCGCGCTCGTGCTCGCAGATAATTTCGGAGCTATAGATCACACGCAGCATGTCGCGATCGCGGTCGTCTTCTTCCGAACCGGAGGACGCCGCAAACGACGTGAAATCATGCTCGCCCTCGAATTCGCGCGCGGCAGCAGACATGGCATTTTCGTCAAGCGGCCATGGATAGTGGAGCACCCGGCCATAATCGAAGGGCGCCAGCACCTTCCCGCGGTAAATCCGGTAACGATAAGTCTTGCCCTGGGATTGCCAGCGCGAGTGAAAATCGTGGCCCACTTCTTCGGCGGACACAATCCGAATCGCTGGCGGCAAGAGAGCGTTGAGCGCGCGCTGGAGTTCCGTCGCGGACAGCGGCGAGCGCGTCTTGAAATGAGCGACCTGCCCCAGCGCGTGGACGCCAGTGTCGGTGCGGCTAGCCCCGTGCACGACGATCTTTTCCTGCGTGATCTTGCGCGCCGCGTCATGGATCGCGCCCTGGATCGTCGCAATGCCGGGCTGCGATTGCCAGCCGTGAAAGAGGGTGCCCTCGTACGCGATAGTGATCTTGATATTTCTCATCGGGCTGCAAGCCGCATTATCGCATGACGAACCACGGCTGGCCCAACAAAGCCGGCGCGCAAAGATCCTGGCAAAGACCCTAGGGGTGCTGTGCGCGGGTCATGCGGGAGCCAGGGCGCGTGCTGGCGCCGCCGGCGCGGCAGAGCGGACAATCGTCAGGCTCGTAGCTGGGGACTTCCATTTCGAGCAAGGCGCGCGCCGGCACATTCCATTCGACGCGGCCACCGGTGCGATCGATCAGCGCCCCGGCAGCAACCACCAATCCTTCCTCTTGTTCCACGACGCCGATGGTTTCGCGGGTAGAGCCACCGGTGGTCCAGACATCCTCAATGACGAGCACGCGTTCACCGGCTTTGAGTTCCCAACCGCGACGGAGAGCCATTTGGCCGGAGCGGTCGCGCTCCACCCAAAGCGATCGCACGCCCAGCGCACGCGCCACTTCGTAGCCGATCGTGATGCCGCCCATCGCGGGAGCGACCACACAGGACACCTGAAGATTCACAAAAAGCTCGGAAAGGGCCCGGCCCAAAATCTCGGCTTGATTGGGATACTGAAGAACGAGGGCGCACTGGATGTACGTGCTGCTGTGAAGGCCGCTCGACAGCTCGAAATGGCCTTTGCGGACAGCACCAGCCTGCTCGAAGATTTTTTGCACGTCTTCGCGTTTCATCGCGGGCCTCCTCGGCGACGCTCCCGGGCCTGAAAAGTGCTGACCTGGCAGCTCGCCGCGCTAGCCTAAAGGCGACGGGTCGAAGTGTCAATGTAAACTCGATGTTATGTAAACTCGATGTTATGTAAACGCGATGATTCCCAACCACACGTCCGCGGAACTCGAAGCAATTATTGGAAATCGATCTGGCGGTAGGCGATCCTGCCGTTGAGGATCGTCATCTGGGGAATGAGCCAGTCTTCCACGGTAATGGAATCGCCCAAATCGTCCTTCACCACCAGCGGGTGCTTTTTCTCCCGGCGGAAGATCGCAATATCCGCGAATGCCCCCGGCGCAAGCGTGCCCAATTTACCCTGCATTCCGATCTGCCGGGCCGGAACGGAGGTGGATGCCGCAACGACTCTTTCGATGGGCATGCCCAGCTTGAGAAACTTCATCATCGTGAACGGCAGGCTGAAGACAAAATCGGAAAAGAGCGTCTTTTTTGTGAGATCGCTGCTGATGATGTCGGGCGGAAATCCTTCGGCAAGCGCCGTTTTGGCAACGCGAAAAGCAAAATTCTTTCTGCCATTGGCCGAGTCGAAGATGACGCCCCGCCGCCTCGCCTCGTAAAGCCCCGCGCGTACCTTCCCATCGGAGCCGAGGATCGTGTCGCCTACCCCCTGATACATGTGGCAGTACACATCGCCCGGGCGCAGCATCCCGGCGACCTCGTCGGGAGGGATCGGAGGATTCGTGGTGTGCACAGTAACCGAACAGCCCAGCCGATCCGCAATTTGCAGGGTACTCTCGAGAGGTTTGCTGCCCAAGCTGCCGACGATCTCCTTCGAGAGCCGGATTTTCAATCCGAGGCACTGCCCGGGGTAGCGGCGGAAGAGTTCCGCGATTCTCGGCTCGTCATAGTATTGGGGATCCAGCTGCTCCGCGTAACGCGTGCAGATGAGTCCCCCGGGCGAAATGTTGATAAAGCTGAAGATGCGCACCTGGCTGGTAGCCACGGCCGTCCTCACGAAGCTTTCGTAGTTAGCCGAGCCGCAACTGCCCGCGTCAACAGCCGTGGTGACGCCCATTGGCAGCAATGCGCTATCTGGGTGCACGCCGGATTCGGTGCCCCCGGCATAGAGATGGGCGTGAAAATCAATCAAGCCGGGAAGAACCAGACAACCCCGCGCGTCGATGGTGGCCGCAGCATCGGTTACTTCTCCCGCGGCGGCTTCTACGACCGTATTTCCACGGATCAGTACATCTCCCTGCGTATTTATACCGCGCTCGGGATCGATGATCGTTCCACCGGCAATCTTCAAATCCGCGTTCATGCGGCAATAGCCCTCGCTATGTGGCTGAGTTAAAGCTATCCAGGAGTTCGGGTTGCAGGTCCTCGGGAAGCCCGATCTCGAAAGCGACCAGAGTCATCGATACGAACGAGTAGTACCCAAGCACGCCCACAAGCTCCACAACCTGCTGGTCGCCGAGTTCGGACACGGCTTCCTGATAAAGGTCATCGGGAATACTTCGAGTTTCAAGCATTTGGGTCGCTACCTCGTAGACCACGCGATCGGCGTTGTTTTTGAACGAGGGCTGGCGGCGAGCTGCTATGTCCGCCGCAATATCCGTGCTTACGCCGGCTTCCAGGGCGATCTTTTTGTGTACGCGCCATTCGTGGTGCGCCGACCAATAGCGCGCTACTACTAGGATGGCCAGCTCTCGCAAGCGGGAGGGCAAACTCATTTCGAAGCGGATGAACTCGCCCAGCCTCTGCGCCCTGCGCGCCAACTCGGGATTCTTCAACCACGCTGTCATGGGGGCGGGGGCATGGCCGCGCAATCCCGCGGCGGCTTCTTCGTAGGCGCGCTTCTCCTCAAGCGACATGGCGCTCGGTGCTGGCAATTTAATGCGAGCCAAGGGAACCTCGATTCGAAAACGCGGCGTTCGATTCGCCGCGACGGAATCTACGGCCGGGCCGCCGAGATTCCGCCATCCACAATCAACTCCGTGGCCGTGATGTAACGCGCTTCATCGGATACGAGGAAGAGCGCGGCGTTCGCTACATCCCAGGCATCGCCCATGCGACCCATCGGTATGCCCGTGTTGCGTAGAGCGATGAGCTTTTCCACGTCCCCGCCGGCAGTCTGATGAACGACGCGGGCCTCCACCAGGGGGGTATGCATCGTGCCGACCACAAGAGTATTGCAGCGGATGCCCTTTTTCACATAGGCCATCGCGGTGGCCTTGCCGAACGCGATCAGTCCCGCCTTGGCGGAGCTGTAGGCTACGTAGGTGCGTCCCGCGACGTGATGACGAAGAGCAGCAATGGAAGTGATGTTCAGAATCGCGCCGGAACCCTGCTTTTCCATGACGGGAAGCACGTACTTGCAACCGAGGAATGCCGTCTTGAGGTTCAAGTCGATCTGGCCATCCCAGACTTCTTCGCTCATGGACACAGAATCGCCCGGCGCCGACCCCCCAACGTTATTGACCAGAATATCGATACGCCCGAAGCGCTGGATGCACGCATCGACAGACTCGCGCACTTCCTCCGCGACCAGCATATCGCAGGGATGCGCGACGAATGTGCCGCCTTCCTTCTGAATGATTTCGTCTGTGACCGCTGCCGCGTCGATATTTACGTCAATTCCAAAAACCTTTGCGCCCTGGCGCGCAAACAACACCGATATCGCCTTGCCATTCCCCCAGCCGGGCCCGACGGAGCCCGCTCCCGTGACGATCGCAATTTTCCCAGTTAGATTGAGCACCCCGTCCCGCTTTCCATGCAAGCCACATGTACGAGCAATAGCAAGATGAACTGCAATGCTTTCTATCGGCGGCAGGATACTACAAGGCGCGGTTCGTTCAACGCGCTAGAAAGGCGTCCGCTACAGGCTGATCGTAATGTCCATTGTGACCGTCGCAAGTCACGCGTGCGACAACAGAATTACTGGGACGCCGATGAGCTTGGCAGTTTCTGGCCGCTGGCCCAGGCGGCCATGGCCTGCCAGTCAGGATCATCTTTCGATTCAAACTGCCGGCCGCCGCCGTGGACATCCCCACCTGCCATCGGCGACAGGGGATGGACCAGGAAGCGGCTGTTCATCGGGTCGGAATGATCGATGAGCCGGGATACGTTCTGGAAGATTTTGCGGGATTGCTCTTCGTTCCAGGAAGTGGCTCCCGGCGAGAGCTTTACCAGGTATTGCGGGCCGGTATTGGACGCATGGCAGGCGTAGCAGCGCGCGTGCGTCGGCCGCCTTTCCAGGAAAATAGGCTCCACGCGAGCTTTGAAGAATTCATAGTCAAGAGTCACGGACTTGGAAGCGTCCTGCCTCGCGGGAGCGCCGCCGGATGGAACCGCGGCGAAGGCCGACGCCCCGACCACCAGGAGCGCCAAAGTTCGTCTATAGAAGTTTCCCGACATCGTATCGCCTCCAAGAAGCTATGCCGTGCAATCTCGCAAATTCCTTAGGGCAGCACTAAGGTGTTCATCCGCCCGGGCGCTTCGCCTACCTGGACGCGAGCGACCGCCTTCAGCGACTTCATATCGATCGCCGACACCGATCGATCGCCGGCGTTGGCGATGTAAGCCGTCTTGCTGTCAGGCGTGAAAGCTATCCACTCCGGGCCGCCGCTGATCGGCTCGCGTCCCGGAGCCATAATCTGGGGCAAATGAACGCGCCCCACCAATTTGAGCTCGGGGAGCGAGTAGACAAAAACAGAGTCGTAGGTCGCGCTGTTGACCCAAAGCGTCTTGCCATCAGGCGCGACACTGATGCCGTGACTCGGAGGACTGCCGGCACGCGTGAGGCTCGGTTGGTCGTCGGGAAACTTGATCCTGGTCACTTCTTTGTGCGTGGCGAAATCCACGACGGTGAAGCCATCCGATTCGGCAAGCTGCACGAAGATGCGGCGAGGCGAGCCGTCCGGACCGCTCTCGATGGCCGGGACCAGCGTTCCCTGATCGAACTTGACCTCCCATGCCTGCTGCTGGCTCTGAAGGTCGAAGACCCTCACAAATTTCCCGTTGGGCGAAGTGGTGACGGCAAACCTGCTGTCGGGCGATAGTACGACGTCATGCAGCCGGGTTTCCGCGGGGATTGTCTTTACGTTCTCGAGTGAAGTTGTGTCGATCAGATCGAGGCCGCCGGGAACCTGGCCGATGCAGACCACAACCCATTTTCCGTCCCGGGTTACCGCGAGATCGTTGGCATGGCCGCTCAGAGGTATCTTTTTGATCTCGTTGCCTGTCTTGCGGTCGATAACGGTGACCACGTTATCGGGGCCCTGCGTAATGTAGAGCCGGCTTCCGTCGGGAGCGAAGTCGACGGCTTCGGGAACCTCGATGTCCTTGATCTCGCCGACGACTTTATTATCTTTGGTGTCGATGATCGAAATAGTGGTCCCGGCATGGTTGGTGATATAGATGCGCGCCGTGGCAGCCGCCAGCGGCATGGCCAGCAATATCCAGACCCCACCCAGTTGCCCGAGCCTGCGGAAACTTGCTTTCATCGAGGTGACCTCATCGGAGCGAAGCGCTACTTTACCATCCGGTCGCAGAGCGTACTGAAGGCGCGAAACCAAGTCAAGTTCTACCGGTTTGCAATCTTTATAAGGTGTTCAATCTTGAAGCGACTGCCTCGACCAATTTCCAGGCGGCTACTTCGGGAGCCGTATTGCTATCACTAGGCTCGCTCATCTTGCTCGCTACTTGGCCGGCGCGGACTTGCCCGGAGGCGTTCCTAACTCCCTCTCGAAGTAACTGGCCTCATCCTCGGGGATGCAGTAATCCTCCTGGATTTCCCAGTTCTTCAAATCGAAGTCGATTTGCCATCCCCAGGAGGCGGCGTAAATCTTCGGGTCGTCGATGGTAAAAGAAACCTTCATATGATCGTGGTCCACGCGGTGGAAACGCTCGGTCAGCTTAAAAGCGTCGCTATGAGGATGGCCTGCGGCGTCGATCCAGGTCTTGTCGTTAAAGTTCGCGGTCTCAACTACGAGATCGTCACCGTCCCAGTGCCCGATTGAATAGCCCATCCACAGAGAATCGGAATCCTTGGGCATCTCCCGGCCGTCCATCCAGACCGTGCGCCACACATGATAGCCTTCGTGGAAAATAAAAATTCTCTGGGGCGTCTGTAAAATCTCGAACGGATGACTGCTGTTGAAATAAGCATGTGGCAGCCCGGGAGGATGGCAGGTATAGGTGGGATCGATCGTGATGGGGCGGCCTTCCTTCGTTTCATGCGTGTTGAAATCGAATTGAGCCTGCCCGGCCGGCGTGAATGGGGCGGTTTGCTTCGGAGGGGCAATGTTTCGGGGATTCCAGACACCCGACACGTCATGGGCCATGCCGACTCCCGATTTGTCCGGAGCCGGCGATTGCGCCAGTGAGCACGGAACAAACGCAAGCACTGCCATCAACAAACTTCCACGTACTTTCGCCTGACGAATCCTCATCTTTTGACCTGACATTTATTCAAATATTAGTTGGAAGCGAGTTGCCTGGAACCCGCTCCGGTATCGAGATAGCCGATCCTGCCCACCCAATATTCCGTAAACCATATCTTCCCATCGGCATCGACATCGATAAACCGCGGCGTGGAGGGACGCGTCGGCAGCGGATATTCAATGAATTTTTCTGTCTTTGGGTCGAATTGCGTGATGTTGTCGCCGCTCTGGTCCGCATACCAGATCAGACCGGTTTTCTTGTCCTCGATGATCCCGTAGGGAGTCGCGCCCGCGGTCGGAGGTTGGTACAGACGGAATGTTCCGGTCTTCGCGTCCAGCTTTCCTATCTTGTGATCGTAGTAGGCGCTGAACCAGACGTTATCGTGCTGGTC
>Ga0265325_10001781_pt1 | contig 14908 bp, 13 predicted proteins | sample 41420metaG_FD_202090 | JGI IMG/M metagenome (GOLD analysis project Ga0265325, IMG submission 202090) | Rhizosphere microbial communities from Carex aquatilis grown in University of Washington, Seatle, WA, United States - 4-14-20 metaG | ecosystem: Host-associated > Plants > Roots > Rhizosphere...
CAGCGCGAAGGCGGTTGCCTTCCTGCAACAGTCGGGATTCACCAAAGTCCACAACCTCGCCGGAGGCATCACCGCGTGGGCCGACCGGGTTGACCCGAAGGTGCCGAAGTACTAAGAGGCCGCTTCTGCAACTTGCTGAGGGCGTGCCCTTCGGTTTCTGTCTGGACGGGCTTTCGCCGCCCTTTGCGGCTTGAGTGGGAACCACGGACCTCGGCCTCTCAATGCCCTGCCCCATAAACCGTCGGATTTCTGTTCTGATTTTGTAACAGCCGCATCAATTAATTTTCAGTGAAGAGTCTTCCGTGATATTTCCTTTCGCCGGGAGATTCCGATGCTCGATCGCCGATGCTTGTTCCTTCTGATTCTTTTCTCTGCGAACCTTGCCCAAGCCGGTCAACCCGCTCCCAAGCCGCAAGAGCTGTTTGCTTCCTACTGGACCTCCGAACCCGGCTGGGACACTGAATTACAGCTGAAGAACAACCTGGCATCTGGTTCACTAACGGTGACACCGGTCCTCCGCCTTTCGTCGGCGCAAGAGATTCCACTTGACCCAGTGACGATTGCCGCCAATGACTCGATTTCTGTCTGGGTGAACATGGGCTTGCTGAAGCATTCGCCCGATCTGCTCAGCCAGCCCGGTTCTTATGGGTCTGTTGTTTTCCGTTTCACGGCCCTTGACGCGCGGAACGCGTTCGCGAGTTCAATCGCGAGACTGCGTGGCGGCCCGATTGAGTTCGACAACGAAGCCCATCCCCTAGCGGATTTCGCGGCATGGCCCCGGGCCGCCGGACCCGGCAGCCAAGAAGGAATCTGGTCGCAACTGCGTTCAAGCGGAAACGATTTCGTGATCGTTAGCAACAGTTCAGGCAAGGCACTGACTGCGAAATTGTGGCTCTCGGACGCCTCTGGGAAGCGATGGAGCCGCACAATCAACTTGGCTGCCTATCAAACTCAGCGTCTCGATTTCCACGATCTGCTGCGCGCCTCGGGCCTCGGGGGAGCCTATGGCGGGATTAGAGTCGAGGTTCCTGCCTATGCCGGCGCCCTGCACAGCTTGCATCTGCTTTATGACGAAGCGGGGCAGACCTCTCAGTTGCTCAAGATGGTCGCACGCGATCCCGCAACAACTTTGGCAGAAAGAATTCCCCAGAGTGATCACCGGCTGTGGACGACTTGGGCTCCAATGTTGCCACTGCAAGTCCCCGACCCCATACTGACCATGCCCGCCGGAACCGTGCTGAACCCGACGGTCTTGGTGCGCAACACAACGCCCAAGGTTGTTCCAGCTACTCTCTCGATTGCATGGCACGGCGAGAGAGGAGTAGCCGACGGCGCGGCCAAGGTGCAGGATATGCGTCTCGCTCCCTATGAGACGCGCCAGATTCAAATTGGTCCTCTCCAGAAGCAATTAGGCATACCGGAGACCTCACAATGGGCAACGCTTAAACTCACCAGCCCGGGTTTGCCGGATGATCTGATGGCCATCGCTTCGAGCTACGATCCCAGCGGCCGCTACGGGACGGAGGTGACATTCGGGGATAAAATTGGCAGTCACTTTGCCGGTGGAGAGTGGCGCGCCGACGCCACGCACGGTGCCATCATCGCCGTAACCAACGCAGGCTCACTTTCAGCCCAAGCCCGCGTCACTCTGCATTACGATAAAGGCGGGAAGAAGTACGAAGTGCAGCGCACTCTCAAAACCGGCGAGCAGATGTGGCTACGTCTCGCGGAACTGATCCAAAATCAGATTCCCGACCGCAACGGCAACGCCCTGCCCCCGAGCCTGTCGTCTGGAACGTATGAAGTACAAGACATCGGGGGCAAGCCGGGGAGTCTGCTGGTGAGCGGCCTTTCCACCGATAATACTTTTGGAGGTCACATTGGGCACCCGGTTCCTGAATGCTGCAACACGAGCAATCCGCAATTTCAGCCTGGCTTCTTCGAGGTCGACTTGGACGGCATGTGGGACCCGTTTCTTACGTTGGCCACTGATGCCTGCGCTGGCGGCCAGGTTCCATTAGACATGCTTAGCTTCTGGCCGTCCAACCCCGCCATTGCCCAGATAACCTCGCAAGGCGTGAAGGGTCTCTTGGTCGGTACAACCACGGGCAACGGCGAAAGCGACCTAGTTTGGGTCGGTCAAGGAAGCAACTGCATTCTAAGAAATCTGACTCCTACTGCTCCCATCACGGTGAAGAACGTTACCGTTAACAATGTGGCTCCCTCTCCTCTCGTCATAGGAACGAGCGGGCCAATGGGAATTGGAGGCTCTGGCTTCAGCAATCTTCAGAGTCCCATAACCGTAAGCCTAAGCGGGACAGGAGTAACAGTTACTGGGGCCTCCGTTGACGGCGACACATTGATTAACGCGTCATACACCGTAGCGGCGGGCACCGCCGCGGGTTCGCAGAATTTGACGGTATCAGGGGCAGGAACCGATGGGGGACAAGGACTTGTCAGTAATAGTTTCCCCGTAACCATATCCGCTACGGCACCGATTCCAACCTCTGCCACAATTACCTCGAACAATCACCAGACGTACGCAAGTCAAACGTGGACGTCCTGCGACGGTACCCAATCGCTCAACAACGTATCCGGCTACCAGAACTGCGTGACCTATCAGGTAAACGACCAACATGCAAAGCCTCTCTATCAAAACCTCACGATCTCGGAAACCGTTGCAGTCGTGGATCAGAATTACGTTTCCAAGCAGCACAATGGGAACACCGTGACAAATCCGACAGGTCAATTCGAGGATAGCTTGGCTCTTGTTGGTAATCCGGGCCCTCCAACCAACGCGTGCTCAATCATAAAGCAAAGCTTAGTTGCGAATGGAAATCCTTCCGCAATACGCGTCAACTGCATTCGCTATGGCCCGACCAGCGTCAGTATTACGGACGTTACCTCAAATCCCAGTTCTTGCAGCAAGCCAACATACCAGTGCAACTAAGAGGTGGGTTCACGATGATCAAGCAATTTGTTGTTCTGTTGATGGTTGCCGCGTTTGCCCATTCCTCGGGCGCGAGACCTTCGAATGGCCCGGCTGGATCGAGTACGTCGGCACGGAGATTGGAACACCTACGGATTGAAGAGTTTGGCGCCTTCAATGCATTGGGCGAAATTTCGCAGAAGGCACACGTGATGATTGGGGTGGACGCGGTCGAACCCAAGAAGGAGTCGACGGTCGTTTTGGACTTTCCCGGCGGTACGGTCGCAGATCTGCTGAATCTTTTCGTATCCCAGGAGCCAGAGTACCAGTGGGCAGAAAGCAGCGCCGGTATCATTCGTGTATCTCGCAACAATGCCCATGTCTCTCTGCTGGATGTGGTGATCTCCTATCCGGAACCATTCAAAAAGACAAGGCGTGACATTTGGGAGGATCTCGGTAAGAATCCGCAGGTCTCCGAATGGATGCAGTCCAGTCACTGTTCTCCCGCAACGCTGTTCAATGGTAAGGAATTTCGCGATCACAATGATCCGATTTCAATAGAGCCTGGATCTCGAACGGTTGCAGCCTTGCTAGACGAGGTCGCAGTCAAATCCGGTGTTAACTACTGGGCCGTTCTGCAGTCTGCGCCGGGCACTCAGTGCTATGTGAATATCATCTTGTGGTGACAGGCGCGTGCACATCCTTCGCGTTTCTTCCGATGGAAACCAAAGACCTCAACCTTTCCGCGGTCCTCGATAAAGTCGTGAGTCCATCCTCACAAATACTCCGTCAATGGAGTCACCACACCAACGATGGTCCAAACTCATTGAGAGTTTCCAGAAATCTTGCTGCGCTCGTGCTCCTGCTTGCGGCCATGAGTTCTGGCCAGGTACCTGTGGCTGCGGATGCCGACCATGCTCCGGCAAGCTCCGTACTTGACTACCGGATCGAGCACTTCGAGGTCAAGAATGGCATCCTGAGGGATGGAATCGCTGAGCTCATCTCCAATGTCGGCGAAGGTCTGCATATCGGGGTTGAAGAAATCCCAAGAGGCAGCATCCGGCAGGACCCGAGAACGAATGCCGTTCACTTTTCCGTACGACTCGAAAACAAGACGGTGCGAGATGTCCTCAATGCTCTTTGTGACTCCGACCCCCACTACACATGGTCCGCGGACGGAGCATCGATAAATGTTTACCCTAAGGCAGAAGCTGCCGATCGATCTTATTTTCCGAACCTGATTATTGATCGAATCGTCTTGGACGCCGTCCCTGATCCCGACCAGGCCCTGACACCACTCTCAAAGCTGTTCCCGGAGGTGCAAGTCGGCTACATTCAGATGGGGGGAGAGAACACTTACGCTAAACCGTGGACTGTCACGTTCGAGCGCGTAACGGTTCGCCAGTTCGTGAATCGCATCGCCGAACACATCGGCGCGCAAACATCTTGGATATGGCAGGGAGATCAACGGGAGAAAATGTTTACCTTCTTACGGGGTGGGATGGGTACCCCAACTGGCTCAAACTAAATCAGCGGTCGCGCCTTCCCGGTTCGGGTTCGGTTTGGGTTCTGTGCTCGCGATTCGCGACAGTGTCTGCAAAACTTCCCCGCTTCTCGCAAAGGAGGCGAGAAACGGGGCACCCTTCTACGAGGGGATCCCCCTACTGCTTCTCCTCGACAGCTGCGGTCAGCTCGCGGTCTCGGAACTTTTGGACTTCCGCGGCCATGGCGTACTTCAGCTCTTCGATCCCTTTGCCGGTGACTGCGGAGACCTCGTAGAGCTTCAGCTTATGTTTCTTGCAGTAGCGTTTCAGCGCGGCCAGCTTGTCTTTGTTAACGGCGTCGATCTTCGACGCCACCATGATTATCGGCTTCTCGTCGAGATGCGCGCCGAAGCTGGCCAGCTCGCCCAGGATGACTTCGACATCTTTGGCGACATCGGGGCGGCCGCTGGAGTCGGAAACGTCCACGAGATGAACCAGCAGGCGCGTGCGCTCGATGTGCCGCAGGAACTGCGTGCCAAGTCCTGCGCCGGTGTGCGCGCCCTCAATCAATCCGGGAATATCAGCGACCACAAAACTGACTTCACTCTTGGCATCGCCGACGGCGACCACGCCAAGATTGGGTTCGAGCGTGGTGAAGGGATAATCCGCAATCTTCGGACGCGCCGCGGAGATGCGTGAGATCAGCGTGGACTTGCCCACGTTCGGATATCCGACCAGCCCTACATCGGCGAGCAGTTTGAGTTCGAGGCGGTAGGTGTGTTCTTCGCCGGGGCGGCCCTCCTCATGCTCGCGCGGAGCTTGATGGACTGAGGTCGCAAAGCGGGCATTGCCGCGTCCGCCGCGCCCGCCACGCGCAATCACAAAACTCTGGTCAGGCTGGGTAAACTCGAACAGCTTGTCGCCGGTTTCGTCGTCGAAGACGATCGTGCCGACCGGAACTTTCAGAGTGATGCCCTCTCCATCGCGCCCGGTTTTGTTCGAACCTTCGCCGTGACGTCCGCGCTGCGCGGTGTGCTCGGGATTGAAACGGAAGTGCACGAGCGTGTTGTGGCGCTCGCTGGATTCCATGACGATGTCGCCGCCCTTGCCGCCATCGCCGCCGGAGGGTCCGCCGCGCGGAACGAATTTCTCCCGCCGGAAGGCCATGCAGCCATTGCCGCCGTCTCCGGCCTTGACCTTAATTTTCGCCTCATCGATGAACATAGGATTGCTCGTACCTTCGTTTTACCTTTGGGCCTGGTGATCCGCTCGCGGACTTCCAACGAAGGACATCTTCGACTTCGCCCTGTCGAAAATCCCACTTCTCGCGCAAAGAACGCGCGAGAAAGGTGGCACCCGCGATTTTCATTTCAAAAAACCAAAAAGCCTCGTCCCGAAGGCGAGGCTATGTGGCACGGAACATTCCTGCGAGCGAGGCCGGAATCCAGTTTGCGATCTTTCCGACAGCGAGGCGCTAATCGATGCCGCTCTACTCGACTTCCTCTTACTCGACTTCGAGGGGTTCGACCATGACGAACTTGCCCATCTGTCCCTTGTTCAGGAACTTGATGCGGCCCGAGATCTTGGCGAACAGGGTGTCGTCTTTGCCGCGTCCGACGTTGAGCCCGGGCTTTACGCGCGTGCCACGCTGGCGAACGATGATGGTGCCGCCGGGCACAACTTGCCCGCCGAATGCTTTGAATCCGAGCCGCTGCGCGTTTGAGTCGCGGCCGTTTCGTGAAGTGCCTTGCCCTTTTTTATGTGCCATAAGACTGTTCTCAGTTCTCGGTTGTCAGTTCTCAGTTAAAACCTGGACGGACGAATGCGTCCGTCTCTACGCGATCTTACTTCTTCTTGGCGGGCGACTTCTTGGCCGCCTTCTTGGGAGCAGATTTCTTCTTGGCCGAAGTCTTCTTTGGGGTTGCGTGCGCCTCGTGTACTTCCGGCGCTTCGTCTTCGTGCGCCTTCACCTTCTTGATTTTCGGTTCCTTCTTCACCAGCTCGGGCGCCTTGAAGCTCTGTCCGCCGAACGCGATCTCAGAGATGCGCACCGCGGTGTATGCCTGTCGGTGTCCTCGAAGTTTCTTGTACTGCTTCTTGCGCTTGTAATGGAAGACCAGAATCTTCGCGCCGCGGCCTTCTTCGACGACGGTGCCGACCACGCGCGCATCCGCCTGCTGGCCGATCTGTCCCTCTTCGCCGGAAACGGCGACCACGGGGAACTCAACTACACCGTCGGTGCCGGTGCTTACTTTCTCCACTCGAATCACATCGCCGGGCGCCACCCGGTACTGCTTTCCACCGGCGCGGATAACCGCGTACATACGTCTGCCTCCGTCAAATGTCGTTGAGATTCAGCCCGTTCAATGGAACTTGTCACGGATCTCGTAAAACGGAAACCCAACGGAACCCCGGAGCGCACACGGGCGCAACCAAAGGGCCTGCTGACTTTCCTGTGCTTGCTGTGTTTTCCGCCACGGCGCTTCAGCAGCCAAGGCAGGCGTCCCCAGAACGGGTCGGCGAGTACAGGCAAACTCCATTATTCTAACGTGCGCTGTGGAAATCGGTCAAACGGAAAGGGTTCCGAGCCGAAATCCAGAACCTTGCCGTCCTTTGTGGTTTCTGCTCTTCTGTGCGAAAATTCCGCCGGATTCTCTGGAGGAAACACCGAATGCTCAAGCGCTATCTAACCGTTTCGCTGTGCCTGCTCGCCCTGACGCTGTCCAGCTTCGCTCAAACGAGAAAGCCCGCCATTAAAAAAGCTACCGCCGGGCCCATTCCCGACAAGGCTTCGCTGCAGAAGATATGGGATGGCTGGTCGACACTCGATCCTGCCAACGTCTCCAAGTTCTACGCGACAACGGGGGCGCACGTTTTCTTCGACATCGCTCCGCTGAAATACGGCAGCTGGGACGAATACGCGAAGGGAGTGCAGAGGCTCGCCACCACCTATAAGAGCGCAAAGTTCACGCTGAATGACGATGTTGCCGTGCATCCGCACGGAGACCTGGTCTGGGTGACGGCCACGGTGGCTGATCAGATGACTACTAAGGCTGGCAAGGTCGAGATGGGGAATTTCCGCTGGACAGCGATCTTTGAAAGTGAAGACGGGAAGTGGTTGATCGTCCACGAACACGTCTCCGCGCCAATCCAGTAAGAACTTCGGCCACGGATTGCACGGATTCTCACGGATCAACCTCGAAACCTTAAGATCTTGGGTCTTATTCTTTTTGGGGTCTTAATCCGTGGCAATCCGCGAGATCCGTGGCCGCTTTGCTTTTCAATACGATTTCCAGAAGAAGTACACCGTCATACCCGCGCCCACGAGCACGACGAAGACGCGGATCCACTTCTGAGGCATCTTCAGGGCGTAGTGAGCGCCGAGATATCCGCCGACAATTCCGCCGATGATCATCACGATGCCGTGCTTCCAGTAGACCGCGCGCGCCACAATAAATGTGACCACCGCGGCTCCGTTGATGACGAAGCCCATCACGGTCTTCAGTGCATTCATGGCGTGAATGTCGGTCATGCCCAGCACGGCTAGCATGGCTAGCATGACGATCCCCATGCCTCCGCCGAAGTAGCCGCCGTAGACGGCGACGCATAATTGAAACAAGGTTGTTCCCGCCAGCGCGGCGTTCGACACTTCGTGCTCAATCACGGACTTCCGCCCGCCGGCCAGCTTCTTGCCGAAAGCGAAGAGCAGCGTCGCTCCCAGCGTGAGCCACGGCAGCACCCGCATGAAAGTGTGGGCTGGAGTCTTCAACAGGAGAAATGCTCCCGCGAGTCCGCCGACGAGACTTGCGGCAAGCAGCGGAATCATCACGCGACGGGGAACATCGAGCCGGCTGCGATAAGCGCCGCCGCTCGCCGCGGCAGCCGTCCACAGCGCAATCGTATTGGTGGCGTTGGCGGGAATGGGAGGTACGCCAGTGAACAACAGCGCGGGAAACGCGATGAAGCTGCCTCCTCCCGCGACCGAGTTCAGAGCTCCGCCAAGCACTCCGGCGAAGAACAGGAAGATGACGAATTCGAGAGTCAAGGCATCAGGTGTACCAGAAACCGTCCCACGCCGCCAATGTGGATGACCTTTTGCGAAGCGGAGCGTCTGACCTGTGAGTCCACACTATGAAACCATTCCTGCGTCTGCTTACTCTGTGCCTTCTCTCGACGCATTCACTTTTCTCGCAGCAGTCCACACCGCAGGCACCGCCGAATCCATGTGCCGCCGCGCAGCAGAAGCAATTGGATTTCTGGGTAGGCGAGTGGGACTTGACCTGGCCGGGGGAGAAAGCCGGCGAAGTGGGGCACGGCACGAACAGCATCACGCGCATCCTCGATGGCTGTGTCGTGCAGGAAAACTTTTCCGGCCAGCAGTCGGCCCCATTGCACGGGACCAGCGTCTCAATCTTCGACACTCACGCTGGAAAGTGGAAGCAGACGTGGGTCGACAATCAGGGCGCCTATCTGGATTTTGTCGGCGAGTTCAAAGATGGGCAGATGATCCTGCAACGCGAAACCACGGGAAAGAATGGCGCGAAAGCGATGCAGCGCATGGTTTGGAAAAACATTGCCGCGAACGAATTTGACTGGAGCTGGGAAGCCTCTCAGGACGGCGGCAAGACTTGGCAGGTGCAGTGGCCCATCCATTACAAACGCAAGAACTAAATGCGCCTCTTGGACCGCGATTACCTCTGTAATCGCAAGTAATCTACGATTTCTTGCAGAAACATCCACCCTGCGGCAGGGTTAATATTTAATGAAACCGTAGGGGGGGCCGTTATGCGTGATCGCATCGTGTCTCTGATTTCTTTCCTCCTGCTCTACAGCGTCGCCTGGGGCCAGGGACAAAGCCCCACGCCGCCCACCGCTCCGAGCGCGAACAAGCAGAGCATGCCAGGAATGGACATGTCGGAAGGATCGGGTCACGACATGTCGAAGATGCAAGGCAAAGACACGTCCGCGGGGACCGACCAAAACGAGAGCGACGCCAGCGCGCACGTGATGCACTCCATGGAAGGGCACATGGACATGGGCCCGCACATGAAGATGACGGCACTGCGCGCGCCTAAGCCGGGCGATGCGGCCCGCGCGCAACAGATCGCCGAGGAAGCGCGCAAGGCCTCGGAGAAATATACGGACTACCACACGGCTTTGGCCGAAGGTTACAAAATCTTCCTTCCGGAAGTTCCGCAGAAGATGTACCACTTCACGAATTACGGATATGCCGCGGAAGCGCGACTCCGTTTCAATCCCGAGCATCCCACGTCGCTTCTCTATGAAAAACACGGCGACGGCTACAAGCTGATCGGCGTGATGTATACGGCGCCCAAACGCTTTACGGAAGAGCAACTTGATGAACGAATTCCACTGAGCGTGGCGCAGTGGCACGAGCATGTGAACTTCTGTGCTCCTCCAGCGGACCAGAGACAAAACATGCTGGCGGGGCACTCTCAGTTTGGCTTGCGTGGATCGATCACCACACAGGAAGCATGCGACGCGGCCGGCGGAACATTCCATCCCGTGATCTTCAACTGGATGGTGCACGTCTACCCGTTCGAAAAAGATCCGGCGAACATCTTTTCAGCCGAGCGGCAACATGGCGACGCAGACTAGCTGCTGCGTCGCACTCCTGGCTGGGCTTTAAAACTAATCTTCGTTCTTGTTCGTGATCAGATGCTCGCGGCCGTGGGCGCCCGCGCGACATAGCCCACACGAGAGTCACCACGCCTCACAAAACATCTCTCTGATGTTCCTCTCCGAGAACGTTTTAGCACGCGTTTCTTTGCTACCGGAAAGGTGCACGCATCGTCCAATAAAGTACGAGACATCGCAACCAGAAGGAACTTCCACAGGGGCGAATGCGTAGTCTCTAGAGTGGGTAGAAGGCAGGCGCGGAGGTGGCGCCGGCTAGATTTGACTCGATATTTTCTGCGGGGTCTGGGGATTCTCTCATACTCGGTTTGGCGGCCCAGGTGAGAAAACCCCCATTGCGGCAGCACAAGCTTGTGACTTGTCTGTTCCACCCCGGCGGCAGCATTCTATGCGATTCGTGGGGAAACACAAGTGTTTTCTCGCGCTGGTCGCGAACCGGGCCGCCCCAACCGCTTCCCGACGTTACTTCGGGAAAGAAAACAGGAGCAGCTATGAAGTTCGCGACAGTTTCAAAGAGTCTGGTCATGGGGTTGGCGGTGCTGCTGGCCTCCAGTGCGTTCGCAGCGACAAAAGCCAGTTTGACCTTGCTGAGTCCCACGACCATCAACGGGGCGCAACTCAAGGCCGGCGAATACAAACTTCAATGGGAGGGCAGCGGTCCCGCCGTGGAAGTGAGCATCCTGCAAGGGAAGAACGTGGTCGCCAAGGTTCCGGCGAAGGTCGTGGACTTGAACGCTCCTTCGCAGAACAACGCTGCCGTCGTGAAGCGTCACGATGACGGAACCAGTTCGCTCGCGGGCGTTCGCTTCGAAGGCAAGAAATTTGCTCTCGACCTAAGCGACTCCGGCGACGCCATGCAAGCAGGGTCGAGCAAGTAACAACACACTCCGATCGAGCACGTCCAATCAACAAGAAGAAAGGGGAGCACGCGAGTGCTCCCCTTTCCTCTGCAACCCCTCTTCACTGTTTGTTGCCCACAGAACCCTGGTCTCGTTGATAACTCTGGAAGATGGCTTCGCTCACGCCCTGGGGAGCGGGCCGTGCTGGAAGTGGTATTGCAGAATCCGCGCAGCCAGCGCGGGGGACAGAGTCGTGCCATGTCCTTCCACCGTGCGAACGACTTCTCCGCGGCATACGACTTCGGTGGCCGAGAGTCCTGCAATTTCCTGAGGAAGCACGAGATTGATTTCCACCTGGGCGCTGGGCTGCAGAAGTTCGTCGGCCTGGAAGAGCATTCCCGAGCGGCTGATGTTTTCGGTTGTGCCCACGTGCCAGTCTTTCTCGCCGAGACGGCGATAGCGCAAGGGCAGATGAAGTTGGAATCGTTTCGCGCGGGCGGGTGGGATCTCTCTCGCCCGCGCGGCATATTGGGGCTCGGCGGATTGCATGGACATATTGACCTCCGGGGACGTTGGAACTGCATCGAGCACTTCGCGCACTTTGCTTTTTAGGTCGCGAAGGTTAAAGGGCTTCTGAAGCAGGCGTATGCCCGCATCCAGCGTGCCGTCGTGTCCGATCACGTTCTCGGTATAACCGGACATGTAGAGGATTTTCACGTTCGGACGGATTTCAGAAATTCGCTGGGCCAACTCCCGCCCGTTCATGCCAGGCATGATGACGTCAGTGAGCAGCAGGTGGATCATGGCTTCATGCGCCACCGCAATCTGCATGGCGACGGCGCCATCGGCGGCTTCGATTACTTTGTATCCCTGTTTTTCCAGGTATTGCCGGGCGAGGTAGCGGAGGTTGGCCTCATCCTCGACCAGCAGAATGGTTTCGGTGCCGGGCTCCACCTTGCGATAGTCGATCGGCGCGGCGACGTGGGCCGCCGTTTCGCCCGTTGAAGCGACGCGCGGCAGGTAGATCTTGAAGGTGGTGCCCTTGTCGACCTCGCTGTAGACCCAGATGTATCCACCACTCTGTTTGATGATGCCGTAGACCGTCGACAGGCCCAGGCCGGTGCCTTTCGTGCCTTTGGTGGTAAAGAAGGGCTCGAAGATGTGCGACTGAGTCTCGGTGTCCATGCCGACTCCGGTGTCACTGACCGACATCATGACGTATTCGCCGGGGCGCAACGGCGCGTGGAAGCGGGCGTATTCCTCGTCGAGGGTGACATTGGAAGTTTCAATTGTGAGCTTGCCTCCGGATGGCATCGCGTCGCGGGCATTGACGGCGAGGTTCATGATGACCTGGTCGATCTGTCCGGCATCGGCGCGCACTGCCCAGAGACTCGGGGCGGGGACCATGACGAGGTCAATGTCTTCGCCGATCATGCGCGTCAGCATCTTGATGTTCTCGGTGGCAACATCGTTCAGGTTGACAACCCGCGGAGCCAGCATCTGCTTGCGGCTGAACGCCAGGAGTTGGCGGGTCAACGAGGAGGCGCGCTCGGCGGCGCTGGAAATTTCCTGGGCGGGACCGCGCAAGTGAGGCTCGGCGCCGAGACGTTCCAGCAGGAATTCCGAGTAGCCCAGGATCACCATCAGGAGGTTGTTGAAGTCGTGGGCGATGCCGCCCGCGAGGCGGCCGACGGCTTCCATTTTCTGAGACTGGCGCAGTTGTTGCTCGAGGGCGCGGCGTTCGGTGACGTCTTCGGCGAACAACTCGAACACGATCCCCTCACCGCCATTGACCACCGAACGTCCGGAGACGCGAACCACCGTGGTGGTGTTGTTCTTGCGTTTCCATTCCGCAGGAAGTCCCTTGAAGGGCTCGGGCGAGCGAAGATAGTCGGCGAGGTCGAACCACTTGTCGTTGTCGGCGTAGAGGCTGAAGATGTGCTGTCCAATAAGTTCGGCGGCGGAAGCGTGCCCGAGCAATTCAACGAACGCGGGATTGACATCGAGAATCTTGCCGGTCGAATCACAGCGGCAAATGCCGTAGGGGGCATTGGTCACCAGAGAGCGGAAGTTCAGCTCAGAGCGTTGTAAGTTCTCCTGGGCGGAGCGCAGAGCCGCGTTGAGCCAGCAGATCAACATGGCGAGGAAGAAAAACAGCGACAGGCGGATGATTGCCGTCCGCAACTGCTCGGGACTGTGTTCCCCGGCAAGCGAGAAGTAGGCGCTCACGGTGAGGGCGAAGGCGGTGGCCACGACGCCCGGCTTCCAACCTCCGTACCACGCGCTGACCATGACCGCGACGCCGAACAACGCCAGCCGGCTTTCGGATACGTCCGCCAACAGAATTGTGGGAATCAAAGCGAGTGCCGTACTGAGCACCGCCACTCCATAGCGCAGGATGGGGGCGCGCGCTGGAGGAATGCTGAGTAGGGGGAGGGTTACTCGCATGCAAACCATCCTAGTGCCGAATTGGGAAACACGATAGTTACAGGAGTACATTTTTACGTTGCGGAGACAAATCTGCGGGATGTCCGGGTGGCGAGCGAGGCAACGTCCGATCGGACAAGGTGTTTTGTTTCGGCTTGCATATGGGGCCGGGAATCTGGACACTAGGCGGGCTGACCATATTCCAATGAGCGTGGGAACCTTTTGAACATAGGACTTTTTGGCGGGACCTTCGATCCGGTACATCGCGGGCACATGGCTCTGGCGCGCGCGGCGCTGGAACAGTACAAACTGAATCGCGTTCACTTTGTGCCGGCGAACAACCCGCCGCACAAACAGCGGCAGCCGCTTACCTCGTTCGTGCACCGCTTTGCCATGCTGGCTCTGGCCACGGCGGAGGAGAAGGCGTTTGTGCCGTCTTTGCTGGAGGCTCCGGAGGAGGGGGCGGCGGCGGTTCGCAGCAATGCCCGGAGTAATAAGGACGGGCAGGAGAAGCCGAACTTCACGATCGACACGATTCGGCGGCTGAAGCACTCGTTCAAGGCCAGCGACAAACTGTTCTTGTTGGTCGGCATGGATGCGTTTGCCGACATCGCGAAGTGGCACCAGGCGGAAGCTCTGTTTCGCGAGTGCGAGTTCGTGGTGGCTAGCCGTCCGGGGTATTCGCTGGCCGATGTAGCGAACGCTTTGCCGGAGAGCCTGCGTCCGCGGCCGGAAGTGACGCGGCCATTCCAGAAGCAGGCGGCGACCGGGGATCTCGTGCTGAAGGGAGCGACCATCCACTTGCTGGCAGATCTGCACCAGCCGGCATCGGCGACGGCGATCCGCCAAGCCGCGGCCGAAGGCAAGCCCATGGGACGGTTCGTGGATCCTGCGGTGGCGGAGTACATAAAGAAGATGGGACTGTATAAATAGGTGCGGGGGCCCGCTTCGACTGCTCAGGTTTCAATTTCAAGGTTTCAAAGTCTCAACGTTTCAAGGTTTCGAACTGCGGTGATTTTCGTTGAGTATCCGCGGGCGGGGTCGTCCGCCACACACTCTGAGTTCCGCACCCGGTATGATGGATACGTAGGTCGCTGCATGCGCAATCATTGAAGAGAAATCAGGGCAGGCGTCCCAAACCGCCGAGGACATAGGAGACACGATGGCTCAAAATCACTACACCACAAAGACCAAGCGGCGTCCGAAGAACCGCAACCGCAAAGACACGGCTTCGGCTACGATGGCAAAGCTTCGCGAACTCGCCGCCGCCGAGGCGAAGAAGTCAGCCAAGTGATCGCGTCGGATGCAGCAGTATGCGCAGGCTGCCGATTCGGTCGGTTGAGGTCGGTTACAATGAGAACGATCTCAATCAACGAAGAGCAAACAACGACTGAATGAAGAAGAACGAACTCAAACAGCAGATTTCCGCCGCTATTCAAGCCTGCCTGGAGAAAAAGGCCGAAGAACTCAGCATCCTGGAAATGGAAAAAGGGTCGGGGGCATTCACCGACTATTTTGTGCTGTGCAGCGGGACCAATCCGCGGCAGGTGCAGGCGATTGCCGACGAGGTG
>Ga0265325_10001782_pt1 | contig 14906 bp, 16 predicted proteins | sample 41420metaG_FD_202090 | JGI IMG/M metagenome (GOLD analysis project Ga0265325, IMG submission 202090) | Rhizosphere microbial communities from Carex aquatilis grown in University of Washington, Seatle, WA, United States - 4-14-20 metaG | ecosystem: Host-associated > Plants > Roots > Rhizosphere...
GGAGACGCCCGACCTGCCGCCGATGCAGATTTCCCACGTCGATCCGTCGACCGGCGAGGACGAGCTGGCGCTGGCCGCCGCCGGCGCCGAGACGCTGGCGCGCGCAGGCATCACGCCCAAGCCTGCCGCCGAGCGCAATCCGAACGACCCGTCAAGCTGGGGCAAGGTCGGCCGCAACGAGGCCTGCCCCTGCGGCTCAGGCAAGAAATACAAGCATTGCCACGGGCGCTACGCTTAGGGCGAACGAACCCCACAAAAGCAAATGCCCGGCGTCGTGCCGGGCATTTTGATTCAGACAGGCTATCGAACTGCGATCAGCGGAATGCTGACCAGCGGCTGTCGAACGAACCGGTCGGGACCACCGGCGCGGAGCCGCTCATGGCGGTATTGGTTGCCGCCTGCGTTCCGGTCGTCGCCGGCTGCGCGTTCGCGGTCGCGGTCGGTACCGGCGCGGGAGCGGCGGTCGCGGCGCGCGCGGGCTTTGGCGCATCGGCCGGCTTCGGCTCCGCCGCGGCCTGCTTCGGACGGATCGCACCGTGCGACGCGAGTTGCGTGGGCTTGGCCTGAGCCTTTGTCTTGGGCGGCGGTGCCGCAGCGGCCTTCGGCTCGTCTTTTTGCAGGCCGATCATGCGCGCCATCCGGTCGATGGTGCTGTCGCTGCTGCTCTCGCTGTCTTTCGATGAGAACAGGCTGCCGAACAGTCCGCCCGATTGTTTCGGGGCGGGCTCGGCGATCGCCATCTGCGGCGTCGACAAGTCGGCCACCGTGGCCTGGGCCGGCATCACGCCGTCGTTCATGACCGGAGCATCGGCAAGCTCAGGAAGTTTGGGCGGCCGTACTGTGGCGGGAATGGTGCCGGGCGGCGTCGAGACGAACAACGCCTGCTGCGGATGCACGCCGATCTGGTTGCGCTTCACCGCGGCGACGAACACCTCGTTCATGCCACCATCGGCATAGGTCTTGACCGGAGCCGTCGGCGTGCCGCGCCGAGTCAGTTCGGCGACCTGGACGTCGTCGGTATGTTCCTTTTCCTTGACCAGGCTTGCGATTTCCTCGGGCACTTCATACGCCGGGCACTTGCCGCTGGCGCTGAAGGACAGCGGTCCGCGCGCGCCGTTGCGGGCCTGCGCGTCGAACACGTAGTGCCGTTCGCAGACATTGACCTTGGGCTCGAGCTTCGACACTTCGAAGTGGTCGTTGCCCTGCTTCAACATTTTCCAGAACGCCATGTTCGGATTGTTGCGATGCCGGGCGAGGTTCTGCGCCGTCATCTTGAACGGATACGCCTGCACCTGAAACGATTTCTGGCCGCCGAAGAAGGCGTCGCGGCCAAGCGCATAGATTTCCGAAATCTGCTCGTCGGTCATCGAGTAGCAGCCGCGCGACGAGCAGTCGCCGTGCACCATGAGCTGAGAGCCGGTGCGGCCGTAGGAACGGTCGTAGGCGTTGGGATAGCCGAGGTCGAACGACAGGTAGTATTGCGAGTTCGGATTCATCTGCCCGGGGCTGATGTTGTAGAACCCTTCGGGCGCCTGGCGGTCGCCTTCCTTGATCTTCGGACCAAGCTCGCCCGACCAGCGACAGATCGGATAGGTCTTCAGCAGGGCATAGTGGCCGGTGCGGTCTTCCTTCCACACCTCCAGCTCAGCCTCTTCCTTGAACAGGCGGACCAGGATCGGCGACTCCTTGTCCATGTTCTTGGCTTCGATGTCCTTCACCAGCTTGTCGGGGAGCGGGCGTGCCGCCTTCTCGCTCATCGGCAGGAGCGGGCTGTCGGTGGTGTCGCAGCCGGATAGTGCGATGGCGGCGCCGAGGGCCGCGGATGCCAGGAGAGCGCGGACGAGCGAGCTTCGGATCAACGCAAACTCCCCCAAGCGGCAGGTTGGGCCCGAGCCGGATGCTGGATCGTTATCCCCAAGGGGGTACGTCCGCAAGTACCGGCCCAAAACCCAGGGCCTCGATTGAGCATGGGTAATGTCAACGAAGGGTAAAATTGTGGCCGTTTTCGCCGACAATTCAGGGCAAGGGCGCGTCCCAAGGCCGATTCGCCGGCATTAGCCCCGGATTTCGGCGATTCACGATGTTCGCTGCCGCGGTTTATCCACCGCTTGTCCACTATTCGAGTCCGCGGCCGAGGGCAAGGAACTTGTCCCGGCGCTGCCGGCGGACGGTCTCGCGATCGAGTCCCTTGAGGCTGGCCAAAGCTTGCCCGATCGCCTCTGCGGTCGAGGCGATGGCCGCGGCGGGGTCGCGGTGGGCGCCGCCGACCGGCTCGGTGATGACCGCATCGATGATGCCGAACTGGCTCAGATCGGCCGCGGTGATCTTCATGTTGGTGGCGGCGTCCTGCGCCTTGGTGGTGTCGCGCCACAGGATCGAGGCCGCGCCTTCCGGCGAGATCACGCTGTAGATGGAATGCTCCAGCATCAGCACGCGGTTGGCGGTGGCGATGGCGACCGCGCCGCCGGAGCCGCCCTCGCCGAGGATCACCGCGACGTTCGGCACGCCGAGGTTGAGGCATGCCTCGGTGGAGCGGGCGATGGCTTCGGCCTGGCCGCGTTCCTCGGCGTCGATGCCGGGGTAGGCGCCGGGCGTGTCGACCAATGCCAGAACCGGGATGTCGAAACGGTCGGCCATTTCCATCAGCCGCACCGCCTTGCGATAGCCCTCCGGCCGCGCCATGCCAAAATTGTGCTTCAGGCGGCTCTCGGTCGACGAGCCCTTCTCGTGGCCGATGACGCAGATGCTCTCGCCCTTGAACCGGCCGAAGCCGCCGACGATGGCCTCGTCCTCGCCGAACTTGCGATCGCCGGCGAATGGGATGAACCCGTCGATCAGCGCATTGACGTAGTCGAGAAAATGCGGCCGCTGCGGGTGGCGCGCGACCTGGGTTTTCTGCCAGGGCGTCAGCTCGGCGTAGAGGTCCTTGAGCGACTCGGCGGCCTTCGCTTCCAGCCTGCCGATGTCCTCGCTGATGTCGGCGGCGTTGCCCGCCGCCTGCATCGCGCGCAGTTCTTCGACCTTGGCCTCCAGTTCGGCCACCGGCTTTTCGAAGTCGAGATAGCTCCGCATTTGAAGAAAATGTGCTTTCGATGCTGCCGCAATTTTGGGCTCAAACTGGCCCGCGGGCAGCGATCAAGTCAACCGTTCACGGCTTCTCGGCGAGCGGATGAAGGTCGCGCACCAGGCTTTTCAGGCGCTCCTCCAGGACATGCGTGTAGATCTGCGTTGTCGAGATGTCGGCATGGCCGAGCAGGGTCTGCACGACGCGAAGGTCGGCGCCGTTCTGCAATAGATGACTGGCAAAGGCATGCCGCAGCACATGCGGGCTGACCTGCGCGGCCTTCAGCCCGGCGGCGGCCGCCGCGGTCTTGAGTTCGCGGGCGAAGTGCTGCCGGGTCAGATGGCCGCTCTCGCCGAACGAGGGAAACAGCCATTTCGACTTGTCGAGCTTGGCTTCGGCCCGCAGCCCCAGATAGTCGGCCATGGCGCGCTTGGCCGAATCGTTGAGCGGCACCAGCCGCTCGCGGCCGCCCTTGCCGCGGATCACCAGCATGCGCAGGTCGCGGCGCGCCGCCGCCTCGGGCAGCGCCACCAGCTCGGAGACGCGCAAGCCGGTGGCATAGAGCACTTCGAGCAGGCAGACCAGCCGCGCCGCGCGCAGCCGTTCGGCGGCGGCTTCGGTCTTCAGGCCCTCGCGCGCCTGCGTCAGCAGGTGGTCGACCTGCTTGATCGTCAGCACCTTGGGCAGGCTGCGCCCGCGCTTCGGCCCTTCGAGCACGGCGGCCGGGTCGTCGGTGCGATGTCCTTCGGCGTAGAGGAAACGGTAAAGCTGGCGGATCGCGGACAGCCGCCGCGCCACCGTGGTTGCGGCAAGGCCGCGCTTGGCCAGCCGGCCGAGATGGCCGCGCAACATCTCGCTGTCGGCCTGGGCGATGCGTTGTCCGGTGCGGCTGAGATCGGCGGCAAAATCGGTGAGGTCGCGGCGATAGGCGTCGAGCGTGTTGGCGCTGGCGCCGCGCTCCGCCGCCAGCATGTCGAGGAACAACTCGATCAGGGTTTCGTCGGTTGCGCGTGGCCGGGAGCCCATCGATCGACCATAACTCAGCGGGGCCGCGCCAGCTTGTCGGGCGGGATCGTCACGGTCATCTCGCGCGGATGCGGATCGACGTAGCGCGACAGCGCGAACAGGCCGGCGTAGCCGAGGCTGCCGAGCAGTCCAATCACCAGCAGGAATCGGAACAAAGTGGGCATCGCGCGGGCCTTGAGCCTGGGCCGGTCCAGGCCGCGTCGGCGTGGACACGTTGAAGCGACGGTTTATGCCATCGGGGGATTTCGATACAAGTATGGCATGTCCGAAGTCGCGACGCAGAATGGTGCCGAGAACGGCGCAGCAGAGCCGCAGGCGAACCTGATCGCCGTGCTCGGCCGCCGTTCGGTGGTGCTGATCGGCATGATGGGCGCCGGCAAGTCGTCAATCGGCCGGCGCCTGTCGGCGCGGCTCGGCATTCCGTTCGTCGATGCCGACAGCGAGATCGAGAAGGCGGCCAATATGTCGATCGCCGAGATATTCTCGGCCCGCGGCGAGCCCTATTTCCGCGCCGGCGAAACTCGGGTGATCGCGCGGCTGCTCGAAAGCGGGCCGCAGGTGCTGGCCACCGGCGGCGGTGCATTCATGAACCCGGATACGCGCGCCGCGGTGCGTGCCAAAGGTATCTCGGTGTGGCTGCGGGCCCCGCTTGAGGTGTTGACGCGCCGCATCAAGCGTCGCGGCGACCGCCCGCTGCTGAAGAACTCCGATCCCGTCGAAACGCTGCGGCGGCTGATCGACGAGCGCTATCCGGTCTATGCCGAGGCCGACGTCACAGTGGAGTCGCGCGACGTGCCGCACGACACCATCGTCGACGAGATCATCGAAGGCCTGCGCTTGCGGCTGTCGGCAGGGGGCGCAGCATCATGACCGCGCCGTTGCGAACGGGCGAGCCGATCATCGTCAACGTCGCGCTTGGCGACCGCGCCTACGACATCGTGATCGGTCGCGGCCTCTTGGCCACGCTCGGTGAACGGATCGCGAAGCTGCGGCCGGGCTGCAAGGTCGCGATCGTCACCGACGACAATGTCGCGCGCCGCCATCTGGCTGCTGCCGAGGCCGCGCTGTCGAATGCCGGCATCGCCGTGTCGTCGATGAAGGTGCCGGCCGGTGAAAGCAGCAAGAGCTTCCGCCACTTCGAGCGGGTCTGCGATACGCTGCTGGCGGCGAAGATCGAGCGCGGCGATCTGGTGGTGGCGCTCGGCGGTGGCGTGGTCGGCGATCTTGCCGGGTTCGCCGCGTCGGTGGTGCGCCGCGGCGTCGATTACGTGCAGGTGCCGACCACGCTGCTGGCGCAGGTCGATTCGTCGGTCGGCGGCAAGACCGCGATCAACTCCAGCCACGGCAAGAATCTGATCGGCGCGTTCTACCAGCCGGTGCTGGTGGTGGCCGACACGGCGCTGCTCGATACATTGCCGGAGCGGGAGTTTCGCGCCGGCTACGCCGAGGTGGTGAAATACGGCCTGCTCGGCGATGCCGCGTTCTTCGAATGGCTCGACGCCAATTGGCGCGACCTGTTCGCGGGAGGTGGATCGCGCGAGCATGCCATCGCGGTGAGCTGCCGCGCCAAGGCCGCGATCGTCGCCCGCGACGAGCGCGAGACCGGCGACCGCATGCTGCTCAACCTCGGTCATACCTTTGGGCACGCCTTTGAGGCCGCTGCCGGCTTCTCCGACCGACTGCTGCACGGTGAAGCCATCGGCCTCGGCATGTCGCTCGCCTTCGAGTTCTCCACGCGGCGCGGCCTGCTGCCGCAATCGGACGCCGAGCGCGTCATCGCGCACCTTGCGGCGGTCGGGCTGCCCACCCATGTCAAAGCGGTGCCCGGCGGCAACTGGCCCGGGATCGATGCCATGATGGATTTGATTTCACAGGACAAGAAGGTCAAACGCGGCCAGCTCACCTTCATCCTGGTGCGCGGCATCGGCCAGGCGTTTGTCAGCCGCGATGTCGAGGCCGAAGAGGTCCGCGCCTTCCTCGCCGAAAAGCTCGGCGCCCGCCGATGATGATGTTCGAAGACTGGCTCGCGGTGCTGGCCATCCTGGTCTGTCTGCTGCTGTCGTTCTTTTTCGCCGGCAGCGAGACCGCGCTGACCGCGTCGTCCCGCGCTGCGATGCTGCGGCTCGCACAGGACGGCAACCGCCAGGCCGGCGTCGTCAACCGGCTGCTCGCCGCGCGCGAACGGCTGATCGGCGCGCTGCTGCTCGGCAACAACGCGGTCAACATCCTGGCCTCGGCGCTGGCGACCAGCGTCTTTCTGGTCTGGTTCGGCGACGTCGGCGTGCTCTACGCCACCGCGATGATGACCGTGCTGGTGGTGGTATTCGCCGAAGTGCTGCCGAAGACGATAGCGTTCAATGCCCCGGACCGGATTGCACTGATGGTGGCGCGCCCGATGGATTGGGTGGTTCGGGCGCTGGCGCCGATCCTGCATGCGATCGAATGGGTGGTGAGTCAGATTCTCCGCGTTCTCGGCATCGATGCCGACGCCGAGCAGGCTTTGCTTCCGGCGCACGAGGAATTGCGCGGCACCGTCGACCTCATGCATCGCGAGGGCAGCGTCGAGAAGGCGGATCGCGACATGATGGGCGGCCTGCTCGATCTGCGCGACCTGACCGTGTCGGATGTCATGGTCCACCGTACCGAGATGGTGACGGTGAACGCCGACGATCCGCCCGACGAGATCGTCAACGCCGTGCTCAAGGCCGGCTTGACCCGCATTCCGCTATGGAGCGGCAAGCCGGAAAACATCGTCGGCATCCTGCATGCCAAGGATTTGCTGCGCGCACTGAACAGCGCCCGCGGCGATCTTGGCGATCTCGATGTCATGTCGATCGCGCTGCCGCCGTGGTTCGTGCCGGACATCCGGCCGCTGTCCGAACAGCTCGTGGCATTCCGCCGGCGCAAGACGCATTTCGCGCTGGTGGTCGATGAATACGGCGAGGTCGAAGGCCTGGTGACCCTCGAGGACATCCTGGAGGAGATCGTCGGCGACATTTCCGACGAGCACGACACGCCGCTGCCTGGTGTCCGTCCGCAGCCCGACGGCTCGGTCAATGTCGACGGCTCGGTGCCGATCCGCGATCTCAACCGGGCGATGGACTGGAACCTTCCGGACGCCGAGGCGACGACGATCGCCGGCCTCGTCATCCACGAAGCGCGCTCGATCCCCGATCCGGGGCAAAGCTTTACGTTCCACGGCTTCCGCTTCAGCGTGATGCGCAAGGAGCGCAACCGCATCACCGCGCTGCGGATCACGCCGCTGACGCGAAAGCCCGCGGTGCTGGCACGCGCCGGCTAGCCTGCCATCGCGCTGCGGCTCACCGTCAAGGCTGCAACGATCAGCAAAGCGGAAAGCGCCGAGAAAGCGGCGACGTTGACGTCCCAGCGCTGCCGCAGGCCGAGCGGCGCCGGAAACGGCAGGTAGCCGTTGTCGTCGTAGGTGCGGCCGCCGTAGATCGGCATGGTGGCAAGCGCCACGAAGAACGCGCCATAAACCACCGCTGCGAACAGGCAGGCGAGATACAGCCGCTCGACCGCATAGCCGCCCGGCCACCAGGTGAGCGCGAGCGCCAGCAGGGCGAATCCGCTGTAGCTCGAAATCTGCCAGACCACATGGAAGCGCGCGTGCGGCGTCCAGTTCGGATTGCTGGCGTGGGTGTTGTTGAAGTCCGCGAAAACGGTCGCGGCGCTGTATCCGAGCGTCGCCAGCGTCACCAGGATGCGGGCGAACAGATTACCGTCGGTGAACGCGTCCATCGATTCCCCCTTGTCGTTGTGCTCATTCTCGCCGGCCGATGCCCAAATCATAGCGCCAATCCAGGCGTCGGATCAGCCCGATCCGAGGATTTAATGTTTCGGCAAAGCCATTAGACTGGCTCCGGCCATACGGCGAGCCGAATGCCGAAGGTCCGGTCAGGGAGGTGTTCATGAGGGCTGCGCGAACGGCGGGCTGCGCGCTGATGGTGCTGATGGCCGGCATTGGCGTCGCGGCGGCCGCAGATCATCTCAAGATCGCGGTCGGGCAATGCGGCAACTGGGATTCCTCGCCGGTGCAGCTTGGCGAGGGCGCCGGCATCTACGCCAAGCATGGCATCAGCATCGAAGCGGTATGCACCCAGGGCACCGGCGAGACTCAGCAGGCGGTGATCTCGGGCAGCGCCGATGTCGGCATCGGCGTCGGCACGCTGGGTGCGCTCGGCGCTTTCGCCAAGGGCGCGCCGATCCGCGTCATCACCGGCAGCGCCACCGGCAACGCCGACTACTGGATCGTCAAAGGCGACTCGCCGCTCAAGTCGATCAAGGACACCACCGATTCCACCACCATCGCCTATTCGACCAACGGCTCATCGAGTCACAGCGTCGTGCTCGGTCTCATCAACGAACTCGGCGTGAAGGGCAAGCCGGTGGCGACCGGAGGGCCCGCGGCCACGCTCACGGTTCTGCTGTCCGGCCAGGTCGATGTCGGCTGGACCTCGCCGCCGCTCGGCTTCGACATGCTGGACGACGGCCGCATCCGCATCTTCGCCCGCGCCAATGATGTGCCAAGCCTCGCGGGCCAGACCATCCGGGTGAACATCGCCAACGCCAACAGCCTCAAGGCGCGCCGCGACGTGTTCGTGCGTTTCGTCAAGGCGTTCGGCGAAACCATAGACTGGATGTATTCGTCCGATCCCAAGGCGCTTGAGGCCTACGTGGCGTTCCGAAAGACCACGCCGCGCTATGCCATGCGGTTGCGTGACGAGTTCTTCAAGAAATCGGCGCTCGATCCCAACACCGTAACCGGCATCGATCCGCTGATGGCCGAGGCGGTAAAGCTCAAATTCATGCCGCGGGTGCTGACCTCCCAGGAGCTTGCCGAATTCATCCAGGTGCCGCTGAAATAGGTGCACAAGCCAACGTCGACGGAACTTGCAAACGCAGCCGCCAAACGGCTCTATGTTCCGGCTTCTCCCGGCGCGCTGGCATGGATCGCCAGGGCGTGAACGCCGCCGGCAAGCTCACTCGAAAGGGTGTGGTTGACCATGCGGTGCCGCTCGATCCGGCTCTTCCCACGGAACGCTTCCGACACGATATGAACTCTGAAATGCGTCTGCCCGCCCGGCCGATGACCGGCATGGCCCTCATGCCGGTGCGACTCGTCAACCACATCGAGGCTTTGCGGCGCGAACGCGGTGGCGAGCTTTTCGGCGATCTGGTCCCTGACCTGCATGAAGTTCAGTTAGGCGGCCTGTGCATTCCGGTCAACCGCTGCGAAGCAGGCCGATCTCCTGGAAAAACGATCTGTCAAGACTTGCAGGTGTCATCGACGCTTTCGCATAATGTTCGGTCATGAAATTCGACTCGCCTCTGTTCGATCGCATTCGCGTCAAGCCGACGGAAGACCGTGCGCGCCATACCGACGCGCCGTGCTGCCAGTGGAAGGGCTGCGGCAACACCGCGACGCACCGCGCACCGAAGGGCCGGCTGCACGAGAACGAATACTGGCGGTTCTGTCTCGATCACGTGCGCGAGTACAACCACTCCTACAATTATTTCTCCGGCATGAGCGAAGATGCCGTGATGAAGTACCAGAAGGACGCGCTGACCGGCCATCGCCCGACCTGGAAGATGGGCATGGGCAATCCGGCCAACGCCAATATCGGCAACGATGCGCGCGATCCTTTCAACGTGTTCCGCGAGTTCGGCGCGAGCGCGCGGCAGCGTGCGGATCGGGTCGAGCCGCAGCGCACGGTGCGCAACGCCGAGCGCAAGGCGCTGCACGAGCTCGGGCTTGAAGAGGGCGCCGGCAAGGTCGAGATCAAGGCGCGGTTCAAGCTCCTGGTGAAGCGTCACCATCCCGATGCCAACGGCGGCGATCGCGCCACCGAAGACAAGCTGCGCGAGATCATCCAGGCGTACAATTATCTCAAATCGATCGGCGCCTGCTGACGAGGATCAGCACGGCTGCGCCGATGTCGAGTGCAGCGCACAGCAGGAGCGGCACGGCGTAGGTGCCGGTCGCGTCGCGGATCACGCCCATGACGCCGGGGCCGAAGGCGTAGGTGAACTGGTTGATCGCCCACGCCAGGCCGACCAGCGTGCCGAACGAGGCCGGCTCGAACTCGCGCTGCAGCACCAGCGCCGGAAAGGTCAGCAGGTTTCCGGCCGACAATCCGAATACCACGCAGCCCGTCATCAGAACGGCGGGATTTGCCGTCATCGCCAGGAGCACGAGGGCTACGGCCTGGCTCGCCACCGACCACGCCGCCAAGCGCCGCATGTCAACCCGCTGGGCGAAGGCGCCCAGTGCGAGTCGTCCGAGAATCGCCATGATGGTCAGCGCGGCCACAGAAAATGCGGCCTGCTGACGGCCCATCGCCGGTTCAAGCGCGGGGAGTTGGTGAACCAGGAAGCCGACCTGCGCGGTCAGCGCCATCGCAAAGGGCGCGGCGACACCCCAGAACTTTGCGCTGCGCAGCGCGCTTCGCCGCGTCCAGGTTCCGGCGCCGGCGGCCGACTGCGTCGACGCCGAGCGGCCCGGACGGTCGATCCAAAGTGCGATGACCGGCAGCAAGATCGCCGCCATGACGATGGCCGAACCGATCATCGCTTCCGAAAACCCGTAGTGCGCGATCGCCAGAACCAGCAGCGGCGTCACCAGGATGCCGCCCGAGCTTGCACCGTTCAGCGCCAGGCTGATGGCGAGCGGGCGCTGGCGGTCAAACCACAGCCCGACCACGTTGCTGATGGCGCCGACATGCATGGTGGCGGCGCCGACCGCCATCACGGCATAGACGGCGTAGAGCTGCCAGAGCGCGTCGATGAAGGCGAGCAGCAGCACAGCCGTCCCGAAGCAGCAGGCGCCGGCGAGCATCACCCGCTTCGGACCCAAGCGCGCGATGGCATCGCTGATGAACACGACCAGCGTCGCGGTCAGCAAATAGAACCCGGTGATCGCGGCGGAGATCGACGCCGTCGGCCAGCCGTGAATCCGGTGCAGTTCGGTGAGATAGACGCCGTGACTGTAGAGCCCGAAGCCCCAGCAGAACACCGCTGAGAGAAAGCACGCCAGCACCACGCGCCAGCCGGCGTAGCGGAGCGAAGTTTCCGGGATGATGGGTGCAAGACTCGACATGGGTGGCATTGTGGCACGCCTGCCGTCTGCGATGGTTCGACGGACGCCGAACCGCAGCCGCTATTTCACGTAGGACGGCGGCGTGTAAAGCCACGCCAGCCGGTCGAGATACTGCTCGATGGTGCGCCCCTCGAACAGCGAGTTGCGCACCCGCCGCTCGACGCCCTTGGCGTGGTTGAGCTTGCTCATCATCATCGAGGAGATCTGCACGCGCGCGGTGCGCACGATCCGGATGTCCTGATAGCGCTGGAACGTTTCGGAGAAATCGCCGTCGCACTGGTCGGCGATATTGCCGAGGCAGATCGCGTCTTCGAGCGCCATGGCCGCGCCCTGCGCGATGTATTGCACCATCGGATGGGCGGCATCGCCCAGCAGCGTCACCGGTCCTGCGCTCCAGTTGTCGACCGGCTCGCGATGGACGATGACGAAGCGCCGGAAGCTTTTCGGAATGCGCAGCACGCGATCGGGAATCTCGCAGCGGTCGGGAAAGTACGGCAGCACCACCTCCGGCGCGAAGTCTTCCGGCTCCTTCATCGTGGTTTCGCCGGTGACGACGGTGCAGCCGAGATTGAACGTGCTCCAGTCGCTGATCGGGTAGTAGATCATGTGCCAGCCGGGGCCGGCCCAGAACGTCGGATAGGGATGCTGCAAGTCCTTCGGCATCTCGGCCACAGGAATCGTGGCGCGGAAGATGAGGGCGCCGGCCGCCCGCGGCTCGCCATCGCCGACGATCTGCTTGCGGACGTTCGAGGCGACGCCGTCGGCGCCGACCAGCGCCGCTGCTTCGATCCGCTCGCCCGATTGCAGACTGACGGTGACGCCATCCCCTGATGTTTCGAATTCCATCACCTGGCTGTCGGTGCGTAGCTCGATCAGGTCATGGGCCCGGCAGGCATCGAGCAGCGGGCCGTGAATGTGGGCGCGATGCGCCACCGCATAGGGATTGCCGAACGCGCGTTCGAACGGCGCGCACGGGATGTTGCAGACCTCCTCGCCGGTGACGGCGTCCAGCATCCACAACCGCTCGATCATCAGCGCGTTTTTCTTCGCGGCGGGGCCGACTCCGAGCGCATCGAGCACCGACAGCGCATTCGGCGCAACGTGGAGGCCGACGCCGACCTCGCCGAACTCGCGCGCCTGCTCCAGCACCAGCGAGCGGAAGCCACGCCGCGCCAGCGCCAGCGCGCAGGCAAGCCCTCCGATGCCGCCGCCGGCGATGGTGACGGGCGACGCGTTGCGCGAAGCCGGCGCCACGAGGCTATTCGCTCAACCCTGCCGTGGCGCGGTCGAGCCAGGCCGTGTCGCCGGTGAGCGTTTTCAGTTCGCGCAGCGCTTCCTCCTTGCTCTGCGTCACCTGCGGCACGATCTCGGGTTCGTCTTCGCCGTTGCTCGGCTGGCATGAGAACTCGAGCCGGATGTCGTTCGGATCGAACACATAGATCGAGAAGATGCCGGGCAGGATTTCCAGCGGCCCGTCAAACGGAACGTCAGCCGCCTTGAGCCGCTCGCAGATGCGCTTCTGGCTGTCCGGCGACACCGCAAACGAGACGTGCTGCATGGCGCCGAGCGCGTTGCGATCGCCGCGCTGCTTCTTGCCCTTCGGCATTTCGAAAAACGCCAGCAGCCCGTCACGGCCCATGTCGAAGAAGTAATGGCGGATTTCCTCGAACGGCGGGTTGCGGCGGTTGCCCGGTCCGGTGCCGAGCCCGGGCGGCACCTTCATGGCATGGACCAGTTGCATGCCGAGCACGCCGGCGTAGAAATCGACGGTCATCTTCATGTCGTCGGTGTTCAAGGCGAGGTGGTGCACCCCGTAAAACCGGACCGGGCCATCGGTGCGGGCAACGCTGCGATCCTTGAGTGCGGTCTCCGTCATGGCGTCCTCCCTTTGGCTCTACCTCGGTGCGGGTCTATGCAGCATATTCGGGCCTGTATTTCCTCGACAATCGGGGCGGAATGCCTACATTTCAGCCATGCGCCGGGCGGCTTTCGCAGTGCACCCGGCTCTGGTAGGTTTTGCTCCATTCCAGCTCGATTCCCGGCAGAAATCGCGGCCCCGCGCCGTTCCGGGGCCACGGAGTAACAATGGCGACTGCAACTCAACCCGCGACCGCGCCCATGCCAGACATGAAGCTGTCGGTCCGGCAGGTCTTTGGCATCGAAAGCGATATGGAAATTCCGGCCTATTCCAAGGCGGACGATCATGTCCCGGATGTCGATCCGGACTATCGCTTCGATCGCGCCACCACGCTCGCCATCCTGGCCGGCTTCGCGCACAACCGCCGCGTGATCGTTTCCGGCTACCACGGCACCGGCAAGTCGACCCACATCGAGCAGGTCGCGGCGCGGCTGAACTGGCCGTGCGTGCGCGTCAACCTCGACAGCCACATCAGCCGTATCGACCTGATCGGCAAGGACGCGATCGTCATCAAGGAAGGCAAGCAGGTCACCGAATTCCGCGACGGCATCCTGCCGTGGGCCTATGTCAACAACGTCGCGCTCTGCTTTGACGAGTACGACGCCGGCCGGCCCGACGTGATGTTCGTCATCCAGCGCGTGCTGGAATCCTCGGGTCGGCTGACGCTGCTCGACCAGAGCCGCGTCATTCGTCCCCATCCGGCGTTCCGGTTGTTCGCCACGGCGAACACCATCGGCCTCGGCGACACCTCCGGCCTCTATCACGGCACGCAGCAGATCAACCAGGCGCAGATGGACCGCTGGTCGATCGTCACCACGCTGAACTATCTGCCGCACGACAACGAGGTCGAGATCGTGCTTGCCAAGGCGAAGCACTATCAGACCGAGGAAGGCCGCGAGATCGTCAATAAGATGGTCCGTGTCGCCGACCTGACGCGCAACGCCTTCATCAACGGCGATCTGTCCACCGTCATGAGCCCGCGCACCGTGATCATCTGGGCGGAGAATGCCGACATCTTCAGGGACGTCGGCTTCGCGTTCCGGTTGACGTTCGTGAACAAGTGCGACGAGCTGGAGCGTCCGATCGTCGCCGAATTCTATCAGCGCTGCTTCGGCCAGGAGTTGCCGGAAAGCTCGGTCAACGTGGCGCTGAGCTAGACCGATGGAGCGGTCGCGCTACCGGGTTTGTTCAAGCGCGGCGAGCCGCCGCTCGATCTCGGTGAGTCGATCGTCGACGGCTGCCGTAGCATATCGGGACTTCACGATCTCGCCCGCCACGGCCTGTATCAGCTTGTCGACGTGTTGGTTCGTCTCGCCAACTCTCACCCGGACTTCGGAGAGGTCTCCTCGCAGGTCGGCGATGTCGCCCCTGACATCAGCCAGAGCCTGCCTGGTCTCGCCCTGGAATTCCCGCACTTCGCCCTGGAATTGCCGCGACTCTTCGCGGAATTCACGCAGCAAGTGGAGCGTGTGGTTTTCCGGCTCGGCCATGACGGACCTTATTGGACGCTCAATGATAAGGGCAATACATCGAATAATAAAGCCGTAGCAACCATGTCCTCCAATCAAAAGCCGAAGCCGCAGCAGAAGGAATCGCCGACCGAGCCGTTCAAGCGCGCGGTGACGAGCTGCCTGCGCGCGATTGCGCGAAAGCCCGAGCTCGAAGTGTCGTTCGCGGCGGAGCGGCCCGGCCTGGTCGGCGGCAAGGTGAAATTGCCGGAACCGGCCCGCAAGCTCACGCGCGGCGAGGCTGCGATCGTGCGCGGTCATGCCGATTCGGTC
>Ga0265325_10001785_pt1 | contig 14898 bp, 16 predicted proteins | sample 41420metaG_FD_202090 | JGI IMG/M metagenome (GOLD analysis project Ga0265325, IMG submission 202090) | Rhizosphere microbial communities from Carex aquatilis grown in University of Washington, Seatle, WA, United States - 4-14-20 metaG | ecosystem: Host-associated > Plants > Roots > Rhizosphere...
CCGCCCACGCCGAAACCCAACCCCAAAGCCCACATCAGCAATATCACGAGCAAGAGAGTCCACAACATAAGTCACCCTTTGAAACGGAAGAGTAAAAGCAAAGCCTCTCAGCCGGCCATCGTTTCGACTGGGTGAGAGAATGTGAGCTTATCAGGGGCAAATACCATGCCACGTTCGTTCCATCACGAGCGAGGCCTCAACAACCGTAGCACCATTGCACGAGAACGCCACCCTTTCTACGGCGGAGGCCAAGGTAATCCAGGCCTTCGGCACGTTGGTTTCGGCGGCGACGCGTGCTGCTTACGAATCGCCATCGGCCCTGGCTAACGGGGCCAACGACAATGTGCCCAGTGCAACGGCGATCAGCATTCTGGTTCTCATGGATTCGATCCTCCGCGGCTTGAGGTCCTTTCCTGCAAAGAAAGAAAGAAGGATGTGAAATGTCCCAATCCATATCAAGGGAGCAATCGCCGTGCCAGGTTGCGCAATACTTGCAGCATTTGCTCGATTTCGACACTCAGCCTTGCTGCGGCAGGCCGCGACTGGTTGTCATCGCTTCAACCCTTGGTGTCAACGGTGTCATGCTGAGTGACAACGAGGCCTAATCGCCGACCGCGGGACTCTCGACAGCACCCGGATTTCCGGCGACGGCTTGCTCTGAGAACTTCGCTCTTCATTTCACGGCTCCTATCCCTTCGGCACACCACAAACGAGCAGGTCTGTCGCCGGGTGCGACATGCCGGCACCGGTGTCGGTGATGTCTGGCGCGCTGGAGGGGCAGCGGTAGTTCGCGGCAGAGGGGTCGCGGTGCTGCACACTTACCCGATCGGTCAAGAGTAGTCCAGCTTGGCATCGGATCGCTAGCGTGAACATGAAACAGGTGAGGGCGCCGTAAGCCCTGCCTAAGTCATGCCTCTGTGACAAGGCATCCTTTGAAATACGCCGATACGATCAGGTCCTCGGCATGAGAGTTGCAATCATAGGTACCTTGTCGGCAGAAAGCGTAGATAAGAATTCCGAACGTCGGGGCGAAAATCGGCCCTCTCGTCGGTCCGGTGCGGAAACGTGTTCATTATGGAAAGCCAATCAGAATAAGGAGACGACTATGCCCGCTCGATGTTTGATCGTTGCCGTGACCATTGGCGCTTTGTTCATCGAGGCCGGTTCCGCGGAGGCACAGTACCGTCGCCGCGGCGGTTATGGCTACGGCGGCTACGGATACGGCGGCTACGGATACGGCGGCTATGGTGCCGGCAGCACACCCATCGGTAGTGCCATGGCGGGCACCGGCATCTACATGATGGGGGCTGGAAGATTCATGCAAGGGGCTGGGCAATACAATGCGCTTTCCGGGCAAGCGGCGATGAGTTACCAGCAGGCATACAGCATGGCGCTCGACAACCGCTTGAAATACGAGCACACTTATTTCCAAGCGCGGCGGGATAACACCAGCGCGCGGGCCGAGATGGCCGCGATGCGCCCGCATTATACTCCGGAACAATACGCCGCCGACAACCGTGCCCGCATTCCCAACCGGCTTGCACCCTCCCAGTGGGATGCGGGCAGTGGAATATTCGTTTGGCCACAGAACCTCGCCAGCGACGAATTCGTCAATGACCGGACGCAGATTGAAGCGCTGTTCGAAGCGCGTGATGCCGATCCGAGCGCTGCTGGTCTAGGAACCACCAACTACCGCCAGATCAGGGCGGCCGTCACGATGCTGTCTGACCACCTACATTCGCTCATTTACGAGATGAGTCCCGACGAATACATCCCGTGCAGTAAGTTCCTCAAGAGCCTCGAATACGAGGCACGCTTCGCGCCAGGTGCCGAGGCCGTAGTGCCGCTTTCTAATTCCGAGTCTGGTTGATCTCACTTGCGAAAATGCTTGTTGCAAGCCCCAACTATCCGCCCTCGGCGCTTCCCTCCAGCGTCATTCCGACGGCGGTGCGGCGAGCAGGGAGTCGCGGCCGGGCGGGCCGCTGTTTTCCACCGAACTCGACCGCGATCGGCTTTCTCCGACGCAAATTCGGTGGCTAGTTGGCAATGTTACGTAGAGCTTGCGCTCTAACTTTGGCCAGACGTTCGATCCAGCTGCCGCCCACACCTTCCCCCGCGGCCAGGCTCGGCTCGGGCAACGCTTGCCGCTTGGGCCTCGGGCCGACAGCCTGGACAGGCTCAGTTGGCTCGCGGCGGCAATTTGGCGACCGGCTACGTGCCGCGACTTGGCCCCACGGCCATCGCCGGGCATAGTACGAAACGGCTCCCTCGGGGCGGGCGAGAGGCTGTCGCTAGCCTCGGAGGGTGCGAGGCAATCGTCATCGGGTTTTTCCGCTTCTTTCATTATTCATGCGATCCCGATTCGCTTACGCATAGTTCAAGAGCGCCATGAACCCGAAATCCATGTGCAACTGCATGTGACAATGGAAAAGCGTCGGCCCTGGATTGTCGGCGACGAAGTCAAATTCGAGTTCCTGGAATCCGCCCAGCATCACGACGTCTTTGATCACGCCCGCAGTCGGCTTGCCGCCGATGCGCGTCAGTTCGAAGCTGTGCCGGTGCAGGTGCAGTGGATGGATGTCGTCGCTGGCGTTGCGGAATTTCAGCCGGTAGCGGCGCCCCTCACGCACCGTGTACATGGGCTTCATCGTGTCCATCGAAAAGGCTTCGCCGTTGAGGGTCCACTGATCGAAGCCGTTGACCGCGGCGTTGTGCTTGACGATCGTCATCTCAATCGTCTCGTCGGGTGGGGCTGGCACGGCATTCGCCTTGCCGAATCGACTGTAATCCCACCGGAACGGTTTGGGCTTGGTCCATTGGGGTTTGCCCTTCTGCCCCGCGTATTCGACGACGATTCCCATCCCATGCTCGCGATCGTCATCGGCGAGATCGCCCATCACCCACACTCCGGGGCGATTCATTGCGACGAGCGCGGAAACGCGTTCGGCGGTCCCGAGCCAGAGCACGGGCACGTCGGCCTGGGTCGGAACCGGATTACCGTCGAGCGCGACGATTGTGAACGCATGGCCGGGCAGAGCGAGACTGCGGATTTCGGTCGCGCTCGCATTGAGCACATGAAACAGCACACGTTCACCCTCCTTCACGCGGATCGGCTCGCCGTGCCCCAACATCCGGCCATTGATTCCGAACAACCCGTAGCCCACCTCGAAGCCCTTGGTTTTCTCTGGTGCCGCGTCGTCAGCCGCTTTCCCCATTTGTTGCAGCGGCTTGAGGGGCATTCCGGCGAGCACATCCATCGCCATGTCGCCTTCGCGGCTGAAGGATGGTTCGAATTCCTTCAGCACCAGAAAGATTTCGCGATCATAGGCGCCGGGGTTGACCTTCGGTTCGATGTAGACCGGTCCGGCCTGACCGGTGTAAGTGCCGCGGTTCAGGTCGCCCTCAGCCACGACATGCGTGTGGTAGAAGCGAAAGCCTGAAGGCTTCGGCACGAAGGCGATCCTGCGCACGTCATGCGCCGGTACGAAGGGTGAGCCTTCCTCGGCTGCACCGTCCACGTCGCTTGGGACCATCTGCCCGTGCCAGTGGACCAGTTCCGGCGTATCGGTGTCGTTCTGAATATCGACCACGACCCGCTGCCCTTCCTTGAAGCGCAGTAACGGTCCCGGAAACTGGTCATTGTAGAGAGTGGTCGAGACGATGTGTCCGGGCGACAGTTCGACGAGCCCTGTCGCGATGCGTAGCGTGTAATCCGCCTTCTCAGTAGTGACCTGGTCAGAGGCCCGTACGAGGCGTGGCACCGCGCCCATGAAGGGAAGCACTCCGGCATACTTGAGAAGGGTGCGGCGATTGATCGTCACGGCTTCAATCCTCCTGTATAAATAAAGGCTCCCGCCGCGGGCGGCAGAGCACCGTCACAACGACGAACATCGAGGCGAGCGAGAACTGTGCCCAGCGCCGCTTCGGCTTGATCAGGGGCACGAGCTTGGTTAGGGCATTGGCCATGCCCGCCAGCATCCCGCGCCGGCAGGTGGAGGGCAAGTGCGAGCAACCTGCTGCTGGTGCCGGCGAGACGGGCGCTGGGTACGCGATCGTTGCCGCGTGGCGAACGCTACATGAGGCCCTACGCGCGGGGAACGTGGCGATAGTCACGGCCGAGGGTCGGATGCTGACGTGTCACTGCTCATTGATCCGACAATTTGGCAATGCCTGCCTGAGTTTCGCCCGGCCGGCATCCGTGACTTGATTTCCGCCGAAAGAAATCCATTTCAGCCCCGTCAGCCCGTGAATTTGCGCTAGCCCAGCGTCCGTGAGTTGGGTGCTGTTGAGCCAAAGCCGTTCCAGCCCCGTCAGGCCATGCAGGTGGGCCAGCCCAGCGTCCGTGACAGTATTGGGGAGAAGAACCGATCTCACCTGATCAAAGTAGTCCCGCGGCAGCCAACATCGGAATAGCCTGTGAAGCCTCTCGTTTGACTGATCGGACTCCTCGTATCCGACCGCTCCGCCAAGGGCTTCAATGGCGGCAACTGCCCGCCGCTGCCTCTCGGCCGGCACGATGACCAGGCTCAGTCCCACGCACAACACGGTTACGACGACCGACATCGTCAGCAACGAGAACTGTGTCCATCGCCGTTTCGGCGTGATCAGGGCAACGAGCTTGGCGAGGGGCTTGGCCATGCCGCCAGCATCCCGCGCCGGCGAGCGTCGGGCAAGTGGGTCCAGGTCGATCGCGTGGCTAAACCTGCGTTTGGCGTGATCCTGGCGAGTTGACGGCAGCCAAGCTCCTGTTCCTAAGCGCCGGCGTGGTGTCGGCCGTCGAAAGGTGTAACGCGAGCCAACCAACTTTGCGGTGGCTGGGCCGCTTGGGCGTCAGCATCGAAAGCAGCTTGACAGGCTTGGCCATGCCCATCAGCATGCCGCCAGGGCCGCCGGCTGGCAAGCGGGCCTCCTGCTGTTCTCGGCGAAGCTGCCGGTTGGTAAAATCCGGCGATGTCCCTCCCTCGCTTTCAGTTCCGCCTTTCGACGTTGCTCTGGATCACGCTGGCCGTGGCCTGTTGGTTCGGGGGCAGGGTTTCTCGCGAGTGGGAAATCGAACGTGGGTTGATTGAAGGCGAGGCACGCCATCCACTACTTCAGGGAGCGCCGAGTGGTTCATGGCGCCAATTAAGGGACGGCCGTTGGGTGTTGGTCGTGGAAGGCGAAACTATGGACCAGTATCGCGCCAGACGTGCTCAAGAAAAAAAGGACTTCCACACGCGGTAAACATACGCTGCCCACCGATTAGGCAGCCGGCCAGTCAGTCGAATAGACTACCAAAATGCCCCGCCCACAATTCCGCTTGCGCTCGTTGTTCATCCTCACGACAATCGTGGCCGTGGGGTGCCTGGTCGGGCCACCGATTGTGCGACCGGTCATCGCAAGATTTCGTGACTGGATGACGCCGAAAAAGCAGTGCTTGGGCGCTCGCTCTGGGCCTGGGATACCAATGGAGAGGCTGCGTCAGGAGGACGAACCAGCAGCGCCGCAAGTCGGCCTGCCCATCTTCGAGCAATGGCGCGCAGAGGAGCTAATGAAGCCCATATCGCCTGTCCCATCTCAGGCATCGCCGCCTACGGATTAGGCAGCCGCGCCGTCGCGGCCATCAACGCACCCTTGGGCCATCCCCGCCCGCGGCTATTCTTTTGGAATTCTCGGTCCCGCTGCCGGCCCTTCGCTTTGGGGTTGCTCGCTTTTCTTCGTCCCCAACTCGCCGGTCTGCCACTGCAAGAACCGCTCCCGAAATGGCCTGCCGAGCATCTGGTCCCAGCGATGCCGTTGAATACGCGTCAGAATGACGAGCGCTTTCTTTAGGTTCGCGCTTGGAATTCTCATTGCCTCCCCCCAATGATGCTGCTCTCGCTCTGCATTGGCATCTCGGTCCGTTGCCTTGGCGATCTCGTCGATCTCGCTGCGCTGCTTGTCCGACAAGGCAAGGTACTTGATGACACTATCTTCCAGCAACAAGGCGGGCCCTCGATCTGCAGCAGCTCTCTGCCAAAGGATCTGCGACCAGCGGAATTGTTGGGCCGGCATGAGCGTCTTGTCGATCAACGAGTCGAGTCGCGATTCAAACGCGGAAGCGATATCGCGAGCCTTTTTCATTAAGGGCTGATCCCACCACTCGGTGGTCACCGCGGCATCCGTATCCTCGATTTGGTCAGCGATGCGTTCGCATTCGCGATAGAACTCCCTCTGCAGCCCGTCGATGGCCACAACTTGTTCGTTCGTCAACTGCAGCTCCTTCCGTACTTCGTCCCCAAGGATTCGCTGTACGGAGAAGATGAGACTGACGCCATGTAGGCTTTTCAATCTCGACCACTCTTTTCGCTGCTCCGCGGAGAGGAGCTCTCTCGCGCCTTCATCGAAACGATTGGTGACCTCTCGCATCTGGGCAAAGCTGCTGCGATTATCCTTTGGCGGCGTTTCTCGCAACTGGGCCAATTCGGTGTTCCGTACAGCATCCAATGCTGCAATTTTCTCGCGTTGGTCCTCGGATAGCTGCAACCGATCTTGAACTTCTTGGTCGGTAATGGACGCGGAGATCCCAGTCGGCATTTTGGCTACGGCCTTCTCCGCGGCATCTTCGGCCGTACAATGCGCAGGAATGACCATCGCCGGTAGCAACACAAATAGTGTGAGCAGGTGAGGATCACATATTCGGAGACCGCATTCAGGGAAACAGGTCGAGAATAGGCGGATAGTCTTCATGCGGCGGTATCCAATTTCACGTGCAATGTGACTGCGGCGCATAATGTCGCCGCATGAATTCTGCTGTTTCGGGACTCGGCGGTCAACCTGACCGAATGGGTTCATGCGGCAGCCGGTCTCCTCGCTTTGGCACGACTCGCCGGTCGCCACATTGTTCAACGGACCGTCGGAACGCCGCGCACCTGGCCCTGCGATCGCGCTCGACCTGCCACACTGCTTGCGTGCAATCGCTTGCAAGTATGTGCCACCCCAGCGCGTCTCCGGCCCAGCTCGGCTCGTGCTACGCTTGCCGCTTGCTCCTCGGGCTGACGGGCTGGGCAGAGAGTTTGCCGCGTTGAAGGGCGAGCCCTCGGTCGAGGCCATCTACCAGATGCACCGCAACCTGCGGTTGAATTCACAAAACAACACCGCCGACGAGTACATCGCCAACCTCGAAGAGAAATGCCAGGCGAATTTCATCAAGCTGTCCGTCGATCCCGCGGCTCGCGAGTATACGGTTTCGATCCCGGCGCGCGGACATGAGCGCACGTTCGCCTTCTCCTGACCATGGTAATGACCGTGTTTTGGGCCTTTCTCGCCGCGTACCCGCAGTTTCCCTCAATGACCCGGCGTGCGTTTGCAGCGACCTGCTCAGGCTGACGATCCTCGTATTCCACCTTGTCGCCGTCGCGAACCTGTCGGATTCCCTCAAGAACGATCTTGTCGTCCACGCCAAGTCCGCTCTTGAGTACATAGATGTCCTCCAATTCGTTCTGGACGACGATCTCGCGCTGATGCGCCACGTTATCTTCGTCGATGACAAAAACGTATCGCTTGGTGAGGACCTCGAAAGTCGCCCGTTGAGGGATGACCAGGGCGTCGTTTTCCACCCAGCTCAGCAGCACGGTGCCGGTTTGACCGTTACGCAACAGGCGGTCGGGGTTCGGAAAATCGGCGCGAAAAGGGATGTTCCCAGTCTCGTTGTTGAAGTCAGCCTCGATCGCACCTTTCCCGTGAGCGGGGTCGAGCATGCCGAGCTGGTCGAACTTCTTGCCGCCAGCCAGCAGGATCTCGATTTTCATGTCCTTGTTCTGTTTCAGGTTGGCCATGTATTCGAGGTAACTTTTTTCGGGGACGTTGAAATAAACCCACATCGCGCCGTTATCAGACAAGGTTGTGAGCTCTTCCCCCTCCTCGACCAGGGTGCCCTGCTGGTGGTGCAGGCGGTCGATGATGCCCTCAAAAGGGGCTTTGACGGTGGCAAAGTTCAATGCGGCCTGCGCCAACTGTGCCTTGGCCTCGGCCCTGAGCAGCTTGGCTTCGATCAGCTTCACCTCATTCTCAGAGATCGCCTCTTGTTTGTACAACCGCTCGGCGAATTTGAGTTCCAACCGCGCGACCTTGGCCTCGGCCGCTGCGGCCTCCGCCTCTTTCTGGTAAAGAATGGGGATGACCGTGAACAGCAGATCACCCTCCTTCACCCACTGGCCCTCCTTGACTCGGATCGCCTCCAGGTATCCTTCCTTCAAGGCGCGCACACTGATATGGCGCTGCGAATGGATCTGGCAGACATAATTCTGGGTGAGGGTGACAGCCTGCGACTGAGGATAAGCAGCCACGATCGTATGGGCTTCTGCGTGGTGCTCCTCTCGCTCATGACCGACAAAGAAGCCTTTTACCTGCTCGGGACTCATGTGGATGGAGTCGAGAAAAGCGTAGACCCTTAACGGGACAAAGGCCGGGCGCATCTGGTTCAAAGCCAGTGCGCCTCCACTGACGAGGACCACGGCCATTATCAGCGTCGCGAACGGGCGACGCAGAGCGAAGACGATCGAATTCATGCATTCAACTCCCGAGGATCGAGCGTTACGGTATTTCTCCCACTATGGGCGAATTGAATGCGTGGTGCAAACGGGGTGCCAAGCCTTCTCCGGCAGGTACACCGAAGCCTCAACGCGCCCTCCACGGCATTGTCGCTGCTTTTGATGAACGAGGATTGTCCGTGCTGGGCAGAAACTGTCCTTTGGCGATCGCGATTTGATTGGTCAACAAACGGCACCCGCTAGCAAAAGCACGACACATGTCCCGCCTGCGGTTTCGCCTGCGCTCGTTGTTCATCCTCACGGCAATCGTGTCCGTGGGGTGTTTGGTCGGGCCTCCGGTGTTGGAACGATACCGGGAGTATCAACACGAGAGGGCGAGGATGGCGATCGACCGATATATCAACGACGCTTGGCGTGCTGCCCAGCTTCCAGCCAACCTTCCGGCACCGCCGCCCACCGAATAGGCGCCCAGCCCAGCCAGCCCTCGGCCCAGCTCGGGCTCCGCTTGCCACTTGCTCAAAGCGCCGACAGGCTGGGCAAGGGCTCCACCGACTCCATTTGTACGTTCCGCCGGGCGAAGACCGGCAACGCATCCCCGTGTCGAAAGTGCTCCACGATCATCTACATCAACGGGCACGCGAAAACTACTTGGCCTTGGCCGTTGACCTGCGGCTACTTGGCACAGTGCCTGTCAAGTTAAGACGGCCCAAGACCACCGTCGGCGGTACGCGAATTGCACTTGGGCAGTGCTGTAGAATGTGCCAAACCCCGATTACAGTTCAGATCCTCGCGCGAGAAGCACCCGCATGGCTACGGTTTTGATTGTCGATGATTCGCCGATCGACCGCCGATTGGCCGAGGGATTGCTCAAAAAGGGCTCCGATCTCCTTTTCAGGTTCGCCACCGACGGCAAGGAGGCTTTCGACCAAATCGAACAGGCGCAGCCCGACGTCGTGGTCACCGACCTGCAAATGCCCGAAATGAATGGGTTGGACTTGGTGCGCGCTGTCCGCGCGCATTTTCCTCTGGTGCCCGTGATCCTAATGACCGCCCATGGGAGCGAGGACATCGCCGTGCAGGCGCTTTCCTGCGGCGCCGCCAGCTATGTGCCCAAGTCGCAGTTGGCCAAGGAATTGCTGAACACTGTCGAAACGGTGCTGGGCGCGGCCCATGCCGAACGGCATCATGCGCGGCTGAGAGAATGCCTGACGCGAAACCAATGGAACTTTATGCTCGACAACGATCCGAGCCTGGTGGTGGCGGTCGTTGATCACATCCTACAACACGTGACGCGGCTGCGGCTATGCGATGAAACAGGTCGCATTCGCCTGGCGATTGCCTTGGAGGAGGCCCTGCTCAACGCACTTTACCACGGCAATCTGGAAATCAGCTCCGAATTGCGCGAATCGGACATCAAGGCCTACTACGCCCTGGCCGACGAGCGGCGGCAGAGTGAGCTTTATGGCAGCCGATCCATTCTGGTCGAGGCCACACTTTCGCGCGATGAGGCCGTCTTCGTGATTCGCGACGAAGGGCCGGGCTTTGATGCCTCCTCACTGCCCGATCCGAGCGATCCGTCCAACCTGGAACGGAAAAGCGGGAGGGGACTCCTCTTGATCCACACATTCATGGACGAGGTGCGCCATAACATCAAGGGAAACGAAATCACCATGATCAAACGTCGCGACGACTGAAACTGGTGGAAATCGTGTGATCGCCCGCTCCGACGGACCGGCGTCGCTTGTGCGCATGTAAGTCAAGCTTCGCGAGCCTGGTCACCCTCAGCCCCATTGCAAGTCGAGTGGCTGGCGCCAACGCGACCCTCAGTCTGGTCGTCGAAAGCGACGCGCCCACGGATTCTCATCTTGAAGCGGCGCCGGCGGCCTGGACCCGACCATTTCTTGAACTGCGCGCGGGTATAACGGCAGAATTCGGCCATATCCACATAGTTGTCAAAATTGAAACGCTGGATCACCACTTCGCAATCGCTGTCCTTGGTGTCCTTACCGAATGCCGTTTCGGCGAGCGTTCCGCGCAGCTTGCTCGACCATCCGCAAAAGGTGGTGGTGTACCGCGCAATCATCTCTTTGGGGTACGTCAGTACGACGCTCCATTCTTGACGATTTGTACGATTGCCGAACAAATCGTTCATGGCCTACTCCAGCGAAGCCGCCCCACGTTGAATCGGACCGTCTTGAATACCTCCTCCAGGGCACCGGGGTTTCGGGAAAACAGCCCATGCCCGAGCCGGCTCCCTCGGGAGGGTCCCGGTGGCTCGTGGCCACGCTATTCCTTGACAACCATGCCGTGCGCGCGACATCCAATTCGAACGCGCGCGTGTCGCAACGTCGCTGACACTGTGTCCCAATTCTTGCCGGCCGGAAAGCGCGCTTTCGAGCTAATCGAAGTCATGCATGCCGTCGCTTGGCGGGAGCTTCGTCATCCCCCACCCCGCCCGCGGCATGCCTCGGCTCGGGCTAGGCTTGCCGCTTGCTCCTCGCGGCGGCAGCCCGGCCAGTCTCCAGTGAGCCCGGCACGATCGGACGGAGCGGATGGCTCTTGACCCAAGCACGTGGTTGACAACGTGAACGTGAGCGTGCCGCTTACGGGGCCGATTGTTCTTGCCGCCTAGCAACCAGCCGATAGCCGCAGCCGCGAACAACCAATAGCGATGGTGCCGCGATGATCGAAAGCATGGCCGCAACTGCCGATAGGCCCACGTAGGCCCAGGGGCTTGGGCGATCGAAACAATACGCCGGTGAGAGGCCCACTATGGCGGCCAGTGACACGGCGATGGGAACTCGCGAGGATGGCCGCCCGATCCCCAGAGTGGCCCACAATGTCGCGATGACAATGCTTGCCGTTAGGAGGCAAATAACCGCCAGCATTAAGACCGCGTATGCGATTCCGCCTTCGTCATGCACCGATGTGCTCGTGCGAAGTCCCCTTGCAATCGCCAAGAGCACCGCAATTGTGCCCGTCCATGCCAGAAGATGGCGAAGGGTGAACTGGAACGGCTCTTCGACACCGTCCATATCGTCAACGGCCGACACGAGCCTAACGCCCCAAGCTCGAATCGCAAGACCGAATCCAAACGAAGCAAGTGTAACCAACGGCGGCATAAGCAGAATAAAAAGCGGAGGCAGAGTGCCGGTTCGGGCCGCCACAAACTCGATCAACAACCACACCCAGCATGTGCTTTTGGCTAGGAGCGATAGACACCGTCCCTCAGGCTGCCACTTCGCAACTGCGGCCATGCCCAAGCCGAGCAGGCACAGCTCGCTGCCAACCAACGCGGTAAACAGCATGTTGATGGCGGCCTGTACCGCAGAATCTCCGCTGACGTCCGCCACCGCAGCGAAGCCGGTGACCGCGACCAAATGCCCGATACCCAGCCATTTCAGTTTTCGCCTAGCCTCGTGATCCACGGTCAATGGTCGCTACTAAGGGGAAGTGCTTGCGGGTCATCCCTGTTTGCCGCTCGCTCCTCGCGCCGACGGCCTGGCCACGTTGGCTTCACCGTTGCGGAGTTTGGCTCCAAATACGACATGCGTGCCGAATTTGAACGTGATGGGCCAGTAGGCTTCGCGGCCTGTTCACCATCGGCCCGCCAGCTCGCCACGGCTCGTTCGCGGCCGGGCTCGGCTCGGGACGGTTGTCCGATATTCGTATGCGGAAACTCCCCGGTGTTACTCGACTGTCTCTGCTTTCTCCCGCATGATCTGAGTTTCGAGCAGGTAGGCCTGGGCCTTCAACTTGGCGAGCCCTGAAGCGCGGCTGGCCTCCACCATTGCCTGAACGACCTGCTGCAATTCGAGAGCTTCCTGGACCGCCTCGTCACACGCCTTGATGCGATCTTTCTGCGTGTCAGCATATTCCAGGCGCGCGGCAATGAGATCGCGTTTTGCTGCGAGGACTTCTTCGTATGAAGTACGCGCATTTGCAAAGCCTTGCTTCGCGACATCGTGAATCTCTTCCAGGACCGCCAACCGATTCCGTTGAAGCTCCTTGGTGCGGGCGTTAGCCTTCTCCGTTTCCTTCGGCCAGACGGAATTACAGAACACAAGCAGTGCCACGCAGCTCACGCTGATCGTCACCAGACAAACCGAATACTTACGGGTTGGGCGCATCGTCGATCTCCAAAAAGGTGCCATTTCATCAAGGTTCGGCCGGGATTCCGGCGGAATACTCGCTTCGCTCGTTCGTCAGCGGCCAAAGCAAGTCCCGGCGCGGAATTCACGTCGGGAATCGCCAGCGCAGTAGCGATCATGCTGTAAATCTACCGCCGCCGACCGTCAGAACCAAGAGCGCCGATGGGACTTGAGCCACTGAAGTCACACTCGACGCTCGACTCTTGGAAAATGGCACCAACAAGGGTGGTACGGCTTGCGGCGTTCGGCACAGCTCGCCCGCGGCCATGCTCGCCTTGGGCTCTGCTTGCCGCTTCTTGTTCCCGTGAGCCGACGCCCTAAACGGCTTGGGGTTGCTCGGGGAGGCCGGAGGCTGCCGATCCGACACGCCTCGTAGACCCTGAATGTCATGCAAGGGGGCTGGCCGGCGCCCATTCCGGCGAGCCAAGCCCAACGGCGCGATTGCCTGCCAGGACGTCGTTGGAATATCATGGCGTCCCAGGGTCCACGCGACATGCGCGTCGCCGGCGATCAGGCAGCTCAGTTGGCCTGCCGTTGATTCATTTCCCCTAATGAAAGGAAGACGGTCATGTCCAGGAAAGCAGCGGATTTGTTCGTTGCGATGTTATTGATCGGCGGAGTTGTGTTGTCGAAAACCGGGGCGGAGGATACCAAGCCCGACGCGACGGCTGGCCAACGTCTGAAGCTTGCCCGTGAGATCTATGCGGAAATGATGGAGCGGGCAAACGGACAGGAGGGGTACGACATCGAGGATCTGGAGCATTGGTCGCAGAACCTTCTCGGCACCGAGCTATCCGTAGCGGTAAACCCAGCCGATCGAATCTCGGCCCACGAAGCCCACGTTAAACGTACGAAGGAATTGGAGGAGTTGGCGAAAGCATTCGAGCGCGCCGGCGTAGGGAGGAGTTCCGATGCCCTGGCCGCCGAGTTCTACCGACTGCAAGCCGAAGCAGAGTTGAAGGCTGGCCGGTAGAGGTCTTGCGGCCGCCGTCGGCAAGGGGGGATCGCGGAAGCGCAGCCGGACAGGAGCCCAGCAGCAGGTCAGCCCACCCGCGGCCCAGCTCGCCTCGGGCTCCGCTTGCCGCAGGCTCCTCGTGCCGACGGCCTGGGCGGGCGCAAATAGGCTCGCCGCCGGCTTGGCCAGATCATCGGTATCCGAAGCTCATGTTGTTTCGGTCAATTCTCATCCGCCCGCCTGCCAGCTACGAATGGCGTCGATTGGCCACAGGAGCATCAGCACGTTGAGCGCGAGATTATCGCGGATCATCCAGAGCATTCCCAAATCGACCGCGAGAAAGAAAAGCACCGATTTCCACAACCCCAGCCGCTGACCAACGTAAAAACCGACGACAAAACTCAGCACGTCACCCAAGGAGTTGATGATCGAATCACCCTGATAGCCCACGGCGATGGTCGCGGCTCGATAGCGGTTGATGATGAGCGGCGAGTTCTCCATCATCTCCCAAGTAACTTCGACGGCGGTCGCAGCGACGAGTCGCCAGCCAAGGCTCATCGGCGCGCGAAACAGCCAGAAGAACCCGTAGAACAGAACACCGTGCAGCACGTGAGAAAGGCTGTATGCGTCGAAGACATGCTGCGAGTTGTGCGGCGAGTTGACCTCGATCGACATCGGCCACCAGTCACCCTGCTCGCACCACCACACGCGGCCTTGCCAACGGAGGTAAACAATCGCGACCAAGAGCATTCCGGTGATCAACAGCGCTGGGACCCAGACGTGCTTCGGCTTTATCAGGACAGCGAGTTTGGCAACCGGCTTGGCCATGCCCCCCAGCATCCCGCGCCGGCGGGTGGAGGGCAAGAGTTGTGCTACCTGGACTGGTTCGGTGAAGCCGCCGCACGGTCGATTCGAACCGTGTTCGTCGTAAGCTGGCTCATCGAATCTACGCTGTTCCCGGCCAACGTAACGCATCGGCCACCTCGCGTGCCGTTCCCAAGCGCGCACGAGGGTCTTTCAACAAGCACCGCCGGCAAACCTCGCTCAGCCATGCGGGGATTTCCGGCCGCAAAGAGCGCGGCTCGGGCGGAGCCACCATCGAGGTGACCTGCGATAGCAGCTCCGCGTGCGACGCCCCTACCAGCGGCGGACGGCCGACGAGCAAGACATACAGAATTCCACCCAAGCCGTACACGTCGGTCCACGGGCCAATCTCGCCGAACGATGCGTCGATCTGCTCTGGTGCCATGAACGCCACCGTACCAGCGATGTGGCTTGTCGT
>Ga0265325_10001787_pt1 | contig 14896 bp, 12 predicted proteins | sample 41420metaG_FD_202090 | JGI IMG/M metagenome (GOLD analysis project Ga0265325, IMG submission 202090) | Rhizosphere microbial communities from Carex aquatilis grown in University of Washington, Seatle, WA, United States - 4-14-20 metaG | ecosystem: Host-associated > Plants > Roots > Rhizosphere...
CCCCATCCGAAGTCACTTGCACGGTGCCTGCGTGGCCTTAACTACAATCCCTTCGGGGCTCCGCTCCGGCTGACGCGATTTCTACCACTCGCGCCGCAGCTCGACCGCGGGAGCGCGGCCGCTCCCCCCGAAGACCCCCCAGCCGAAGTCACTTGCACGGTGCCTGGGCTGCACCCCTGCGGCGTCGCCTCACTCCCCGTCTGAAAGCCTGGCGATTTTCGTCGAGACCAAGCGAGGCCGGCGGCGAGCGCGCGGAGCGTACTCATGTACGCGAGCACGCTCGGACGCCGGGATCGCGAAGGTATCGGCGAAAAGCGCCAGGCTTTCAGCAGCGTTTCTCGAGGCGGAGAGCGAACTTTAGCTCAGCCAGGGCTTCGTCGAGCGCAGGAGCGGGCTTCGCGTACGTGATTTCGTAGAACGTGTCGAGCGTGCGCTCGCCATCGCTCGGATCGGTGACCGGGGTCACGGCCGTCGCGACCTCCGCAAATCCCACTTCCACGGCGGGGACGGCGAGCCGCCTCACGCGCTCGAAGATGTGCATCTCGTCTTCGTTCGGAAAATCTACCTTCTGCGCCCGAAGGACGACGCGCACTTCGAGCGGCTCGGTGACCCGCAAGCGCACGCCTGAGTCCATAATGAGATTTTCGCGCGGCCTCTCGGCCAAGACCACCTCTTCACCGCGCGATCGGAACAATTCGAAGCCTGCGTCCGTGAGCGCCTTCTTTATCCGCGCCGCTTTGTTGGGGGGTGAATCAGGCATTGTTTGGGGGCGATGAAGTCGCAGGACGTCGACGCCCAACGCAAAGCTTCTTCGGGCCGAGCGCACGCGTCAAGGGGGACGTTACGAAGGCCATGATCGTCGGTTCGAGCCGCCGGAGCACTCCTTCTTGCCTCACACGTCCCCCGCGCCCGGGGGACTTTTCAGCAGAGAAAAACTGCGGGGGCCCACGCGCCCCGTCGCTCCGTCGCTCCGCTCGATCGGGATACCTCGTGAGGCGCCTGCCCTCCCCTTAAGACGCCGTGATGTGGCAGAGTACCCCTCCGCGCATGGCCAAACCGAAAAATCTCCTGCCGGACTGCGGCCTCTTTCGCACCACAAGGCCCCTCCCGGAACACGAGACCGACGTCCCCGCAGGTACCTTGGTCTACTTCCACAACCATTCGGACTCGGGGCTTCCGGTCGTCGTCGTGCCCGAGCACAACGTGCACAACCGGTGGCACTTCCACGCCGCGGGCATCCCGTTCCGCGGCCTGTCGTGGGCCGACAGCCTGGTGAAGCTCCCGGCCGAAGGCTTTTACATGCTGCGAAAAGCGGTCGGATTTCAGGGGGGCGAGTGGCCGAAGGGCGCCCTCGTTCAACTGGGATACAACCGGACCGGCGACCCTATCCTCTTCATCGCCCAGGCACGGGCTCAGCTCCAAGAAAATGATCTCTTCTTCAGCGAAAGCGGTATTGGCATCACACGCGAACAGCTCGTCACCCTGGAGCCGTTGAGCGTGTTCGTGGAGCCGGCGCCCGCGGGGGTGCACACGTCCGGCGTCCATTAGACGGATTTCCGGTCGCTGGGGGGCCGCTGAATGAGCCGCAAGACCGCCCTGATCATCGGCGCCGGCCCCGCCGGACTCATGGCCGCCTACGAACTCCTTCGCCGAGGCGAGGTTTCACCCGTCGTGCTCGAAGAGAGCGGGGGGTGTCGGCGGTCTGGCACGCACGGCCGTGTACAAGGGCAATCGGATGGACATCGGCGGCCACCGTTTCTTCTCCAAGTCCGACCGAGTGATGAACTGGTGGAAGGACATCCTGCCGATTCAGGGTGCGCCTTCCAGAGACGACATTTTGCTCGGCCGCGACGTGCCGCTCTCGAATCTACCTGCGATCGCGACCTGCTTGCAAACGAAGCGGTTCGTAGCTAGAAGGCATGCCTTTCGCGTGTACGTGCTAAAGTCGTTTCATCCGCGGCGAACGGCCTTTTGGTGGGCCCTTTTCGCTTTGGGACTCGCCTTTCGGGTCTACGCGGTGCTCGTCCTCCGCAATCCGATGGACGCGCTATTTTCGGATCCGTGGCGGCATTGGGAGAATGCGAAGCTCTTCTTGACTCCCACGGCAATGGGGGCCTCGAACCCATATCTCTACCAACTCTATCTGTTTCTCGTTCAGAAGGCGACCCACGAGAACAAGCTCGCATTCGGATTGGCCACGGGGGGCCTGTCGATCGCGTACGCGGTCGTCTGGTTGGCGTTTGCCCTTTCCGTATTTCGAACGCGCCTCAACGCGCTTCGATTCGCCACGATCCTCTGTTGGCTGCCGTCGCACGTCTCGATCTTCGGCTTTTGCATGAACGAGACGCTGCTCTTGCCGCTTCTCGGCCTCGCGCTCTGGCTGACGAAACGTTCGCTCGTTCAGCGCACGCCGGGAAGCTTCGTCGCGATGACGACGGCCTGGACACTCGCGCTCCTCACGCGATCGGTCGTGGGCCCGATCGGTCTCGGCTGCGTTCTCGTCTCCTGGCTCCGCCTTCGGCGAAGGAGATGGCTGGCGCTCGGAGTCGCCTGCGCCATTTCGTTCGTGTGGCTGGCGGCCGCCAGCATTCGAGCACACAAGATTTTGAACCGCTACACGCCATTCGGGGACAACTCGATCGCAACGGTCTACTTCGTGAGCGCCGCCCACGACTACAGCGTGGACATCAAGGGCTACGGCAAGTACTTCTTTTCTTCGCCGAGCCTCTACGTGTCGCCGTTCAAGCCATTTGCCGAATTTGAATCGATCCGCATTGGCGCAGTCTCCTTTTCGCTCGACCCCGCCCTCAAGGGAAAGGACGTCCAGCAGACGCTCATCGAGCAGTTCGAGGGAAACTGGAAAAAATTGCCCCGGCTTTTCTACGAGAACTTCATATTTCTCGCGTTCGGGCACTCCTGGCCCACGGCGGGGGCCACCAATGACCGTGGCGACGCGATCTGCTTGGCGCAGCGATGGATGTGGGCACCTCTGACGCTCCTATCGCTCGTCGGCTCGATTCTATACATTTCCAGGCGCGGCGCGGCCTTCGTCCCAATCGTCACGATTGGATTCGTTTTCACGTTTTACGTACTGGCGCAGGTCGCATTCCTCGAGGGCCGGTATCGGATGCCGATGGAGCCCATGATGCTCCTCGCGCCCATCTGGCTATGGGACGTGCGCCGCCGGGCTTGACGCATCGGCTTGGCCGTCGCGTCGTGCGTGCGCCGGTCCGGGGCCCACACGCCACCGAGCGACCGCCGCGGAACTGGCGGCTCGAGGGCAGCTGTGGCATCCATAGGGAGGCATGTACCCGTTGAGCGATGCGACGGTGCGGCCCAAGGCCGCGCCCGAGATCACGGTGCCTCAGCCGGAGGAAGCGGGGGAGACCTGGGCGCGTTCGACCCAGGTGCGCCGTACGTTGAAGGACGCCGTTCCAGCGGCCTGGTTTCAGCCCAATAACGCGTATGGGTGGTCCGTCACGCTTCGGGTCATCGTTCCCCTGGTTCTCGCCCTCGCATTGTGTCCATACGTTTACGCTCGTTTCTCGTGGTGGTCGTTCTTCCTCCTCGTGCCGTTGGTGGGAACTGCGCTCTACAAACTTCAGTTCGTACTCCACGATTGCGCGCACAAGTCGCTGTTCGAGACCAAGCGCTGGAACGAGCAGGTCGGGGCGGTGTGCGGTTGGCTGGCGGGCGCGAATTTTCCAGTGTATCGGCACATTCATTGGCGGCATCATCGCTTCAACGGCGAATTGGTCGACCCTCAGCTGCCGGACTACCTCGATGATCGCCCGGTCTCGAAGGCGGAGTACGGGTGGTTTTTGCTAAGCCCGCTCGTCGGGGGGCGCATCCTCGGATACCTCCGCCGCGAGATGGGCAGCCTGTTCGGCGTCCAACCGGTAACTACGGCCGCGGTCAAGGGGGGCGAAAAGGTGCCACGGATCGGTCTCGGCTGGGTCGCGATTGTCGTCGCGACTCAGCTGGCGATTGCCACCTTGGCGACTGGGGGTTGGCGCTATCCCGTGCTCGCCCTCGTCTATCCTCTCGGTGCGGCCTTCATTGCACTCTTTCTGTCTCGACTCCGTACGATCGCGGAGCACCATCAAGCCTTCGAGGGCAAGGTGGACGACTTTTCGCGATCCCACCACCCGGCCATCTTGGATCGCGTGTTCCTGTACGACGCCCACTTCAACTACCACTTCGAACATCACATTTTCCCGCACATGCCCTCGAATCGACTGGGTGAGTTCAGCCGCCGATTCGGCGCGCAGTTCCACGGGCCGGATACGCAGGCCAAGTCCATGTTCGGCACCATCGTCCGCTTCATGTCGCAGCCGCGATGAGCCAGGCCGCCATGGCCTCGTCGCCCGTGGAGACCGCGGCGGCCGAGTGTCCGTTCTGCGAAGGAACCGAAAGTCTGCTCGTCAGTCGCACGCGAGACTACGGCTATCGTACGTGCCCGAACGACTTCGACTACGTGCGGTGTAGCGGGTGCGGCCAGATTTATCTGCACAATCGCCCGACCGTGTCCGAGCTCGATCGGATCTATCCGAGCGACTACACGGCCTACGATCTGGAAAACCAGCTGGGCGCGGTCGTCTCGCGTTTGCGTGACTATGTCCAGCTGCGCAAGCTGAAGGCGCTCCGCGAATACCTGGTGCCGCGCGACGCCATCTTGGAAGTCGGGCCCGGGTCAGGGGACCTTCTGCGCGTCATCCGCGCGCACGGCGATCCGTCGTGGTCCATTCTCGGCGTCGAAATGTCGCCGAAGGGAGCCGCGATCCTGCGACGCAAGGGGATCCCGACGGTCGAGGAGCGCTTCGAGGATCTGCGTTACGAAGGGCCACCGGTCGGGGCGGTCGTCATGAACCAGGTGATCGAGCACCTATATCAACCGCAGGCCGTCGTCCGGAAGGCGTTCTCGCTGCTTCGCCCGGGCGGAGTTCTCTTCGTCGAGACTCCCTCGATCGAGGGCTGGGACGCGCGACTCGTTCCTCTGGAGCTGTGGGGCGGCTGGCACGCGCCTCGTCACTTCCAGATCTACACCCAGGACTCGTTCGCCCGAATGGTCGAGCGGGCAGGCTTCTCGGTCGAGCGGGTCCAGTACATCTACAGTCCATATTTGTGGGCGCATACCTTACAGTTTGCCTCGCGAGCGCGGTGGCGCGCCCCGCTTCTCGAAAAGTTCTTCGACGTCGGCAATCCTCTGGCGGTATCGCTGACTTGCCTCGTGGATGCGCTGCAGCTGGCGGTCCGCGGCAAGACTTCGAATATGCGCATCATCGCCAGAAAGCCGCTCACCCGGCAGGGCGCCTACACGCCCCGAACGTGCTAGCGTCGTCGTCATGAACTCCGACAGTTCTGCGCTGGAAATATCCGTTATCGCCCCCGCGTACAACGAGGAAGCGAATGTCACGGAGTTCGCGCGTCGGGTCCTCGGCGCCTTCGACCGAGGAGGCATTACCGGGGAGCTCATCCTGGTGGATGACGGGTCGTCCGACGGCACGGCGCGCGTCATTCGCGAGCTGGCGAAGCAGCACCCCGGCACGGTCGCGGGCGCATTTCACGGGCGCAACAAGGGCATTGCCGCCGCGTGGAAGACCGGCCTGCACGCCGCCCGAGGGGTCTACGCGTGCATCATCGACAGCGACCTGCAGTATCAGCCCGAGGACATCCTCCGCCTGCACCGAGCGCTCGCGGAGTCGAACGTCGACGTGGTCCAGGGCTGGAGGAGCACCGTCGGGCGCGAGCGCGGGACGCGTTACCACATGAGCCGCGGCTTCAACGTGCTCCTCAACCGAACGTTCGGTATGTCGCTTCGCGACAACAAGTCCGGCTTCGTGTGCGCGACTCGCGAGGTGCTCGAAGACCTCCTCACGTACGAGGGCAAGTACTTCTATTGGCAGTCGTTCATCATGGTGGCGGCCCACGCCAAGGGCTACGAGTACAAGGAAATCGAGGTTCTCTTCGACAAGCGGCGGCAGGGCACGAGCTTTCTCGACACACAGGCCTACCGCGCGTCTCTTCGGTCGTTCGTGGATCTCGCCCGGGCCGTCGTCGAATATCGGGTGCGGCAGCGGCCGCGCCAAACCGAACGCCTGGAAAAGCGGGCGCACGAGATGCTCGCGGCGCCGCTCCCGCCTTCGCCGCAGAAGCACCCGCTCCGCTGGCGGGCGTACATGGCGACGTTCGATCAGACGCACTGGACCATCACCCGCGACGTCGAGCGCTACTACGAGTCGCTTCACCGGACCCAGTGGCTGTCGCTGGCCAGCATGCGCGAGCTCCAGGACGAGAAGTTGCGCCGGCTCGTCCGTCACGCGTACCGCAACGTTCCCTATTATAGGGCCCGTATGCAGGAGGTGGGGCTCACCCCCCAGGACATTCACGGCCAGAGCGACCTCCACAAGCTGCCGTTCTTGACGAAGGACCTCGTTCGCAATCACCTGCACTTCGACATCATGTCGGAGAACCACAACAGGAAGGACGTCCTCCGAATCGCGACGTCGGGCAGCACCGGCGAGCCGTTCGTCTGCTACGCGGATCGCGCCCAGCTCGAGTTCCGCTGGGCCGCGACGCTGCGGTCGCAAGAGTGGACGGGCTACCGGTTCGGCGATCCCACCGTTCGCCTGTGGCATCAGACGATCGGCATGAGTCGCTCCCAAGTCGCGCGCGAACACGCGGACGCCGCATTTGCCAATCGTCTCTATATTCCGATCTTCGAAATGAGCGACGGCAAGCTCGGCGAAATGATCGCCCGCATGGCCTCGAAATCGCCAGTCCTCATCGACGGGTATGCCGAGGCGTTCGACTATCTGGCGCACTACATCGCTTCCCGCGGCGAGCTGCCGTTCAAGCCCAAGGCGCTCATGTCGAGCGCCCAGACCCTTCCGGCCAAGAGCCGCGAGATCGTCGAGAAGGCGTTCGGATGCCGCGTTTTCGACAAGTACGGGAGCCGCGAGTTCAGCGGCATCGCCTACGAGTGCGAGGCGCACGCCGGCCACCACGTCGTGGGCGAAGGGTACATCGTGGAGGTCCTCGTCGACGGCCGCCCGGCATCGCCCGGCGAAATCGGCGAGATCGTCATCACGGATCTCAACAACTATTGCATGCCGTTCATCCGCTACCGTATCGGCGACCTCGCCGAGGCCGTGGCAGACGAGCCGTGCACGTGCGGACGGGGCATGGCGCGCATCGGCGAGATCCAGGGCCGCGTGCAGTCGATCATCCAGGGGGTCGACGGGCGATGGGTTCCCGGGACATTCTTCGCGCACTGCCTGAAAGAGTACGATCATGCGATCGCGCGCTTTCAGATCGTCCAGGATCAACCGGGCGCGCTGCGCTTCATGCTCGTCAAGGCGGGTCGCTACTCGGACGACGTCATCGAGGAGGTCAAGGCGACTTTCCGTCGCTACCTCGGCGAGTCGCTGCGGATCGAAGTCGAGTTCGTCGACAGCGTGGACCTCATCCGCACGGGCAAGCGATTGGCGGCCATCTCGAAGCTCCCCATCGATTTCCAACGATCCAACGAGCTGCGGTCGGTCGGGTAACCGGGAGCCCGGGGTGGGGCATGGTCAGCTCGCGAGCGCGGCGAGGAGAGACGGCCAACTGCGCGGCGGGACGAAGTTGCGCCCCGGCGCCGGTCCGTCGAGCACCCGCTCGAGCCGGGCGAGCTCCCCCGTCGGAAGGAGCGCGCCGCCGAGCGCCTCTCGTACGAGAGGAATGAGCGCGGGGTCGAATCCCATGGCCTCGGTCGCGACGACGTCGACGAGGCTCGGATCGAAACCCCCGATGAGAAGACCCGCTTGGACCGGCTTGGCTCCGAGCGGCCCTTCTCCCTCGCCCGCGACGATTCCGTCCACCACGGTGACGTATCGACGCTGCGGCTCGCCGCGCATCCGACCATCCCGATCGGCGAAGAACAAGATCTTGTTGAGATCGAGGATGGTTCGCCAAAGGGTGTTGTTGCCCTCCCAGCTCCCGTCGATGATCTTGGGGGGGGCATCGAGTCGCGGTGCGCGCGCGACCAGGGAGTGATCGCCGGGCAGCGGAAAGCGACTCAGCTTGTTCTCGATCGCCGCGCCCAGGGTCGGACGATGCGCGAACTCGTCTCCCCCGCGGGACGGATCACCCGCGGCAAAGTGCGGGAGCCAGTATTTTTCGTTCGATAGGCCAATCACGCTCTTGAGCGAAAGCGTCACGGCCGTCTTCTTGTGCGTCTTGAGCTTGGGGATGTTGATCACCACGTCCGCGCCGAGCACCGTGTTCGGTATCGAATAGTCGTGCCGTTCCTCGCTGTGGTGTGCGACCGGCGTCGTGTAATGGCTCCGGTGGAAGCGGAGGGTTCGGGCCGCCGGCGATCCGCGGCGTGCCAAGAAACTGTCTCGCCCCAGCGAGACGACACGATACCCGTGCGGGTCCCCCGGCAACCGTCGCCGCAGGAGCAGCCCCAGGTTCCAGGATCGATCGAAGCGACGCACGTCGTCGAGCGCGAAGACGGGGGCGACGCGGAAATGGCGCATGTCGAGAAATTCCACGTCGTGACCTTTGCGGCGCAGATGCTCGACCACGGCGAAGATGCCGAGCGGGCCGGCGACCTTCTCGATCTCGCAGCCCTCGACCGGCGTGTCGACGACGCGCACGGTCCCACGCGGACCGGCGGCCTTGATCGCGTAGTCCAGAATGGGGCGCAGGAGCGAACCGTGCGTGCTCGAAGCCGCCAGGCGGATTCCGCTAATCTTCTGATGAAGGTTCTTCGAAGAGACGAGGTTTGGTTTGATGATGACGCGATCCCCGGGCGCGATGACGTCGCCGAGCGGATTCCACTCGGGCGAGCCGGCACGCGCCGCATCGAGACCGAGCAGGCGCCACATGGCCTCGACCGCTTCGTAGACCGGGTTGGGAGGGTCGAATGGTGGGTCTTCGACGTAGACGAGGCCGGGGCGGGAGACGGTACCTACGCGCTGCGAGCGAACGGACATTGGAGTTGGCTACGGCTGGGATGAGCCGAGACGGGGCCCGACACCGCCCGTGTTGCTGAGCCGCAATTTGCCTACGGACTCGTATAGCGCAAGTCGATCGCGAATGCTGCTAGAGTCGGAAATAGGGTGAGGGTTCCGTCCGTCCGGCGCGCGGCCGCCCTCTTCGTGCGCTGGGGACTGGCCATCCTCCTCATACTCGGCGTGACGTATCAGTTCGCGCGGTCGTACGGTGCGCTCAAGGCACACCCTCCGTCGTTCGCGCCCTCGTGGTCGGCGCTCTCGCTGCTCGCGCTCGCAATCTTCCTCTTTGTCGCGAGTGAAGCGTGGCGCGCGTGGATGGGAGCTCTGGGAGAGCCCATGGGTCGCGGCCACGCCTTTCGCGTCTTCTACCTGTCCAACCTCGGCAAGTACCTGCCGGGAGGCGTCTGGAACTTCGTGGGTCGGGTCGGGCTCGCGCAGCGCGACGGCATTTCGGCGCTCGGCGTGTCCATTTCCATTTTGCTCGAAATGGCGTGCCAGCTCGTCGGCGCGACGCTCGTGGCGTTGCCGACGTTGCTTTTCTTTCCCGCGCTCTTTTTTCCATCGACGCTTCCATCGAGGCCTTTGGTGGGAGTGGGCGTGCTGCTCCTCGTGGCGCTCGGCCTGGTGCTCGCGATGAACCCAAAGGTGATGAACCTGGCGCTCGCCATCGGTGAGAAACTGCTCCGGAGGAGCATCCCCCGCATTCCGACGTCCTACGGCTTCATTTTGCGAATGCTTCTGGTCTACTGGGCCAATTGGCTGCTCCTGTCGCTCGCCTTCGCGGCGCTTGCCCAGGCCCTTCTCCCCGAAGTTCTATCGCTGAGCGAAGTCTTCGTGATGGTCGGGGCCTTCGCGCTGGCCTGCAACGCCGGGGTCTTCGTCTTCTTTCTTCCGGGCGGACTCGGCGTGCGGGAGGTGGTCCTGGCCCTTCTCCTGAGCAGCCGCTTCGAGCCCCCTTGGCCCGCGACGCTCGCCCTTGTCGCTCGATGCTGGGTCCTCGTCGGGGAGGTGGCTGCGTTTGGAGTCGCGCTCGCTCTGGGCGCCGGGGCGCGAAGGGCCGAGCGCCAGCGGTGAACGCCGACTCGGAGCCATTTGTGCGACGCCATGCGCTCGGATAGAGGATCTCCGTCGTTCCGCGCGTGAGGCCCGAACTGCCATGGCCACATCCACCACCGAGACCTACATCCGATGAGCGAGACACGAACGCGAGTCCTTCATTGGTTCGTCTCCGGCGGCGTCGTCAAGGCGCCCGACGGGCACCAAGTCACTGTCGACGTCGACGCGCTCGTACTGGGACGCGATCCGGGCGCGAACATCGTCATCGCCGACCCGGAAGTCAGCGCGTTCCACTGCGAGCTCCGCGCGGTGAGCGAGGGGATACTCGTCAAGGATCTTGGCAGCACGAACGGAACGTTCATCGGTCCTGTGCGCGTGCGCGAAGCGACGGTGGTCACGACGAGCGAGCTGACCGTGGGGCGCTCGAAGGTCATCGTCGAGCCGCAGGCGAAGCGCCGGGTCGAAGTCGGCTTTTCCGATCACTTCGGGCCGCTGGTCGGAAGCTCGCCGAAAATGCGCCGCGTATTCAGTGTGCTCGAAAAAGTGGCGCGAACTCCGCTCAGTGTTCTCATCGTGGGCGAAACGGGCACCGGCAAGGAGCTCGTGGCCAAGGCCATCCACGACGCCGACGAGCGCGCGGGCGGGCCGTTCGTGGTCGTCGATTGCGGGAGCATTCCGCCGACCCTCGCCGAGAGCATTCTCTTCGGGCACGAAAAGGGCGCGTTCACGGGGGCTGCCGAGCGGCGCAAGGGCGCGCTGGCGGACGCCGACGGCGGCACGCTATTTCTCGACGAGCTCGGGGAGCTGCCCCTCGAGCTGCAGCCCAAGCTCCTACGGGCGCTCAGCGAAAAGCAAGTCAAGCGCGTGGGCGGTGCCACATTCGAGCCAATCGACGTGCGGGTGCTGGCCGCAACGCGTCGCGACCTCGGCGCCGAGATGAACGCAGGACGCTTTCGGAGCGACCTCTTTTTTCGAATCGCTCAGGTGCGCGTCGAGCTCCCGTCGCTGCGCGAGCGGTTGAGCGACTTGCCGCTGCTCGTGGAGGACGTGTGCCGGCGCGTCGGCAAGCCAGAGCACGTCTCGATGGTCCTCGCCTGGATCGAGCAGCGCATGGCATCGCACGACTGGCCCGGCAACGTGCGCGAACTCGTGAACGTCGCGAGCGTGGCGGCGACGCTGGCCGACGAGCCGGGCGCCATCGACGACGTGTTGATGCTCGCACGCGACGAGGCTCCTATCGATCGCTTGGGGGGCGGGGGCGGCTCGGCCTTCAGCGAGGCAAAGCGCGGGGCCATCGCCGTCTTCGAGCGCGACTATTTCGGCGCGCTCGCGCGACGGTGCAAAGGGAACGTGAGCGAGATGGCGCGCCAGAGCGGTATGGAGCGCCACCACGTCCGGGCCTATCTTCGCAAATACAAGATCGACCGGTCCGCGCTTTAGGGGCTCTGTCCGGATAGCGACACAGCCAACCCCAACCCTTCAGGGCAGGTCCATCTCCGGCTCGTACATCGCGTCTCGCTTGGCCGCATTGCGCTCGCGAATCGGCCGCTCGCTCCCGTGCACGCCGGGCGGGGAGGCGTCGATCCACGAGAAGCTCGGCTCTCGGACGTCGACGTGCACGAACTGAGTACCCGGGTGCGTGTAAATGCCCACGCCAATCCGTGACAGTCCGCGCAAATAAGCCGCGACGATCGAGGGTCCTATCCCCGCCAGGCGAAAATCGATTGCATCGCCCGTCGAGTGTTTCCCCGCGTGTTCTCGCCATGCCGAAACCACCGACAGCCTCTGCGCACCGAAGTGGTAGGCGGCTTTGAACACGAGCTGCTCCACGCGGAGCGACAGCTTGTGAACGTCGGGCTCCCGCGACGCCACACGCTCGAACAGTGCGCGCGCATCTTCGTCGATCTCACCGAAACGGTCGTATAACGAAATGCGCGCAGACTCCCGGGTGCTCGCGTTGGTGACGAAGATCGGCTCGAGCGCGGTTGCCCACGAGGTCACACGCTCTTGCTTCGCTTCGGCCGCGAGGGCCGTTTCCGTCCCCACGCGCGCCGCGATGAGCGCGCGAGCCGGAGCGTCGCGTGCGACGAAAATCGACAGACTCACGAGCACGAGCAAAAACGGGGAGGCGAACCTCCTTCGGCGTGGATGATTCCCGTTCGACGTCATGAGGAGGGCGCTTCAGAATCGGCCGGTGACTCCGAGCGAGGCCCCCCCCGGCTCCGGGCCGACGGCCGGGGTGACCTTTACCTCGCGCTCGGAGGTTCCAAGAAAGTACCATGTCGCGAGGACGGTCGTCACGACGGCAAAGCCAATCGCCCCTCCGACGTCCGTGTATGCCAACGTACGAACGTTGTTGTACGTTTGGGAGTGGGCCGCCGGCCGGGGACTTTCAGCCGAATAACGTGTGTAAAGGTCGCCCTCGTAGAGATAGAGGGGCACGGCCGCGATTCCCGCCGCGAGCGCGACCCCTCCGCTCACGACGATGAGCGGCCATTGGAACGGGTGGAACGTCGCGTGGCGCGTCGCGACGGGTGGGGCCGGCAGGGGCAATACGTTGACGATGACCGGTGCTGGGGGAGGGGTAGCCGGGGCAGGGGTTGGTGCGATTTCGACTATCTCCCCAGCGCGTACTTCTACAGTCCTGCTTTCCGCTTCGGGCGTCCCCTCCGCGAAGGTCACGGTGTGTTCGCCGGGCGCCACCCAAGCCACGAAACCCGTCAAACGAGGCTCGCCTGCGTCGACTCGGGCGGTGCGCGGCGCACTGGTCGCTTCGATCCGAATCCGTCCGCTCGTGGCGACCAGCCGCGCGACCCGCGCGCGCGCGTTGCCCGCCTCTTTGTCTACGATCGGGGGGACCTGTTCTTCGCGCCCCCGTATGACCTCGACCTGATCCAAGAAAGACTGAAGATGCTCTGCGGCGTGAGTCGCGTCTCCGAGCTCTTGATACGCAACTCCCAAGTTATACGCGAGGCGGTATCCCCGCCGCTCACCGAGCTCGCGGTACACGGGCTCCCAGTAGCCAATCGCCTCCGCCAGCGCGCCCGCCTGGTAGCGTTCCATTCCTCGCTTGAACCGCTCGCGGTACGCCGCGAGCGGATCGTCGTCCGCCTGCGCTTGGTCCGAGGCGTCGGACGGCGCAGAATGCGCGTCGCTTGCCGCAAGAACGAGCCCCGCGGCGAACGCGAGCTCAGAAAGGCGAGGGATCCACATCGGGGAGCTTGGTCGGAGCCGGCGAAGGAGGTTGCGCCGAACTGCGCGGTTGGAGCGGAGGCGGCGCGGCCGGGGACGAGGTCACGGCCGGGACGTGCGGCGCGGAGGTTCGTGTCGCCGCGACCTGGGGTGCGGTCCGAATCGGAGCGGGCGGAGCCGGGGGCGCGGCAGCCGCGCTGCGCGCCGCCGTCGCCTCGGGCGGAACCCGGGCGGAGGGACTGGCGGCGAGGACCGTCAGCGGCGTTTCCGCGCGCGATCGGTGCCAGAGAGCGGCCGACGTGGTCACGAGCGCGACGAGTCCCACGAGAAAGAGAACGGCTGCGAAGCGTCCCCGCCTCGGTCTATCGCGTCGCGCGCGCGCGGAGGGCGGCGACTGGACGATGAGCGGTTCGACGGAGCTCGGAGGATCGAGCGGCAGCTGCGCGTCGAGGTCGCGGCGCAGTGCTTCCGCGTGACCGGGCGCCACCTGCCGCAGCGAGTCGGTCAGCTGGTCCTGCCTGCCTCGCGCCTGCCGTTCGAAGAGGACGCGCATCAGCGATCGCACCGTCTCGTTGTCGGGCGTCGGGACGGACGATAGCGCGTACGCTCGGAGCTCCTTGGCGACGTCCTGTGCCGTTGCGGGGCGCGCGTCCGGATCGCGCGCGACCAGGCGCCCATGCAGCTCCACCAGCGCACGCGGAGCCATAGCCTCGTCGAGCCTGGGCGGAGTCTCGAGCGCCAACCTGCGCATCACTTCGAGGTCGGTCCCCGAGCCCCACATGCGCCGCCCGGTGACACACTCGAACAGCACGGCCCCGATGCTGAACAGATCGCTTCTTCGATCGAGCTTCTCGCCGAGCGCCTGCTCGGGCGACATGTACGCCATCTTCCCCTTGACTTCGCCCGTGCGCGTCTCGTTACCGCCAGCCTCGAATTTTGCGACGCCGAAATCCAGCAACTTCACGTGCCCGTCGTAGGCGATCATCACGTTGTGCGGACTGACGTCTCGGTGAACGACGTGGAGCGGCTGACCCTCCTTGTCGCAAAGCTCGTGCGCGGCGTGGAGGCCGTCGCACACTTCGGCGAGCACGAAGGCGACGAGCCCCGGCGCGAGGCCGCAACTGTGGTCTTGCGCGGTCCGGAGCACGTGCGAGAGCGGTTCGCCCTCGACGTATTCCATCGCGATGAAGAGCTCTCCATAAATCTCTCCGAACGCGAATGCGTGAACGACGTTGGGATGGGCAAGGAGGGCGGCGAGGCGCGCCTCGCGCAAAAACATCTCCTTGTGGCGGGAATCGCGAGCCCCCTCGGGAAGCAGGCGTTTGAGCGCGACCACGCGCTCGAAGCCTTCCGCTCCTTGCTCGAGAGCCACCTCGACGGTCCCCATCCCGCCCCGTCCAATGAGAAAGAGCGACCGATAGCGGTCCTCGACGCCGCCCGGCAGAATGGGGCGTCGCATCAAAGGCTCCCGCCCGGTCCCCGGCTGGGGCTGCGTTTCGGGAGTCGGGCCAGCCATCGCGTTCAGTCTAATGCAGGGTATGCTAGGGGCGAATTCGTGGGAGCGCGATGTTGAGCCCAAACGCAGCGGCAGCGGTCGCAGCGCGGGCGCTGGCGTGTATCGCCGGCGCCCTGCTGGCGGCTTGCAT
>Ga0265325_10001789_pt1 | contig 14882 bp, 9 predicted proteins | sample 41420metaG_FD_202090 | JGI IMG/M metagenome (GOLD analysis project Ga0265325, IMG submission 202090) | Rhizosphere microbial communities from Carex aquatilis grown in University of Washington, Seatle, WA, United States - 4-14-20 metaG | ecosystem: Host-associated > Plants > Roots > Rhizosphere >...
TGTTATTAACATCATCCGGCGCTCCGGCGACAACTGGTATCTGGCAAGAAAGATCATCTTCGAGCGCGTGCACCTGGTTCCCCATAGCCAGATCATCTTCGATGTGAACGGCAATGTCGCCACCCAAGCCACCTACCAGGTTTACAAGGATTACAACGGGATTGGATTTCCCAATGTGATTGAAATCAACCGCCCGCAAGAAGAATATTCGATCCGGTTGACGGTCGAGAAAATGGCCATTAACGAGTCCTTACGCGACGACCAGTTCGCACTGCAGCAGCCGCCCGGCTCGCAACTGGTCAACCTCGATCAGCCCAGCCAGAGCGCTTCGGCAAACAGCGGCGCTGAGCCGTCGAGCAACGATTCGCCCAAGAAGTAAGGCCCCAGCCTGCAATCCGACTGGAGCCCTGCTTGCGATGTTGAACTGTTGCGGCGGGTTAGCGTTTCGACTGGCCGCGCGCCATCTTCTTTACTTTGCGTTTGGCCGAGCCGCGCGCATAGGTGCGCGGCGCTTTGGGAGCAGCTTTCTTGCGGGCTGTCCGTTTTAACTTCTTGCGTTCCGCCTTGTCGGTGGTGCTTTTGGTATTTGCCATGAAATCGTGCGTTCCTTTAGTGAAGGGACTTATGCCTTTTCCAGTTGGGCGTATTTCTCGACCAGCTTCTTCAGGCCGAACTTAGCAAATTGTACCGTAATCTTCGCGTCTTCCCCATCGCCCTCGCGCCGATAGACCGTTCCTTCACCATATTTCGGGTGGCGCACGCGCTGCCCGGGACGAAATCCCGTGCGTCCCGTCGGCCCTGGAAGGTCGATCTTGGGCCGCGAGAACTTCTTGCCGCGCGAGGCAAAGAACTCCGCAATGTTGTCGATGGAGTTATACGTCGGTCCGCTGTACGATCCGCGTTGCCCTTTTCCCAGCGTGTACTGTGGACGCTGATCTTCGTCCTCGTAGGAATAATGGCGGCTGGTTCCATAATCGCCGCGATCCTGATAAGACGGCCTGCGCGGCGAGCCCAGGTCCTGCAACAACGCCTCCGGCACTTCCTCCAGGAAACGTGAAGCTACGCTCGCCTCCGGCATGTCGGTTCCGTAGCGCCGGCGATAACGCGCGCGTGTGAGGATGAGCTTATCCATGGCGCGGGTCATGCCGACATAGCACAGCCGCCGCTCTTCCTCGATGTCATCCGGCGCCAGCAGGGTTCGCGAATGCGGAAACAGTCCTTCTTCCAGGCCGGCCAGAAACACCAGCGGAAACTCCAGACCCTTGGCTGCGTGTAGTGTCATCAGCGTGATGCGCGAGTTTTCGTCGTAATCGTCGGCTTCGCTGACCAGCGCAGCATGGTCCAGAAACTCTGTCAGCGTCTCGCCGCGGTCGCGCGAGTCCATGGCGGCATTCACCAGCTCGCGCAGGTTTTCGATGCGGGCCAGCGACTCCGGCGTGTCTTCCTGCTCCAGCTGCTTGATGTAGCCGGTGCGGTCGAAGAGGAATTTCAGCAGCTCGCCGGTGGAGGCTGGATCGCCGGGCGCACGGAAGCCCGCGACACGCTCTTCACCTTCCGCCACACTTTGAGGCTGGCCTTGGGCAAAGTTGGCGGGCGCAAATTCTGTCGCGTCGTCCTCGCCAAACGCCTCGGGCGAGAAGTCAATATCGTGTTGCAGATCTTCTTCGCCGGCCCCCTCTTGCGACGGACCATGCCGGTCCTCGACCGCTGACGTTTGATTCACCCGCTCGCGAAATGTTCCCAGGTGCATGGCGCGCGCGTCGTCGATGAGATCCCTGAAGCCCTTCAGCGCCGCCAAGGCCCGGGCGGGAAGCGGGTTCTGACCAAGAGCCTCGCCGATGGCGCCCCAGAGCGAAAGTCCGGTCTCAAGGGCGACCCGTTCCAGGGTCTCCATCGTGGTTTTACCGATACCACGTGCCGGAGTATTAATCACCCGCTGCAGCGCGATCGAGTCATCGGGATTCAGGATGACTTTCAGGTAGGAGATCATGTCTCGGATCTCGGCGCGCTCGTAGAAGCTGAATCCTCCCACAACGTGGTACTTCATCTGGTAGCGGCGCATCGCTTCTTCGAACAGGCGCGATTGCGAGTTGGTACGGTAGAGCACGGCTGCGCGCGGTGTCTCACCATTTTCGCTGTGGGCCTGGGCCAGGTACTTAGCTATGTAGTCAGCGGCAAACAAAGCTTCATTCTCGCCGTCGGGAGCCTCGTAGTAACCGAGCTGCGCACCGCCGCTACGGGAAGTCCAAAGATTCTTGCCCTTACGTCTTACGTTGTGGGACACCACCGAAGAGGCTGCCTGGAGGATGTTCTGCGTGGACCGGTAGTTCTGCTCCAGCCGGACGATACGGGCTTCGGGAAAGTCCTTCTCAAACTCCAGAATGTTGCGGATGTCAGCGCCCCGCCACGAGTAAATGCTCTGGTCCTCGTCGCCCACCGCGCATACGTCGTGTTTTATTCCGGCTAACATGCGCATCAGCTCATATTGCGGACGGTTGGTGTCCTGGTATTCGTCCACCAGAATGTGGCGATAGCGCCGGTTATAGCGATCGCGAACCTCGCCAGACGACTTCAACACTCGCACCGCGTACAACAGCAGATCGTCAAAATCGAGCGCGTTCGACTTGGCCAACTCGTCGGTATAGACCTTGTAGATCTGGGCGATGCGTTCCCGCTTGGGGTCGGCCGATTCCAGGTACACCTCCTGCGGATCGAGCATGTGGTTCTTGGCCCACGAGATGCTCGACAGGACGGAGCGCGGCGTCAGTTGCTTGTCGTCGATGCCCAGGCGGCGCATCGCGGACTTGACCACATTCTGCTGGTCGCTTTCGTCATAGATGACGAAGTCCTTGCGATGGCCTTTGTCCCCGATCTTCAGAGTCTCGATATCCCGGCGCAGCAGCCTGACGCAGAACGAATGGAAGGTCGAGATGAGCGGCTTTGCCACCGACCGCGCGCCCACCAGCGATTCGACGCGGCCTGCCATCTCGCTGGCTGCCTTGTTGGTGAATGTAACCGCCAGGATCGAATCAGGTGCAACGCCGAGCGTGTCGATCAGGTACGCGATGCGATAGGTGATGACCCGCGTCTTGCCGCTGCCGGCGCCGGCCAGGATGAGCACCGGCCCGTCCACCGCCTCGACGGCTTCGCGCTGCTGCGGATTTAGATTATTCAGATACGACGACAAAGTTGAAAACACTCGCGATCAGTTGGGACGGCCGCTGATGGCTGGGGCATTCATCGCACGCCGCGCCTTGCATTCGGCGCAAGGACAATGCTCACGCAGGAATTCCCAGGAATAAATGCCGTGCTGGTGGCCGTCGTTCCAGGTGAAGCGAATTGCGTACTTGCCTACCGGTTCAACCTGGGTGGGCTTAGCCATGGCCTTGAACATGGGCAACGCACCCGCGATGGGCTTGAGCGGGTCGCCCGGCTGGCGGCCGTCCTTCTCGCGCTCTTCATTGCACAGCGCGCACGGGCACGCGTCTCGCAGGAAAGGGAAGCTGTACAGGCTGCGATGGCCGTCCTTCCACTCGATGTCCACGCCGGTGCCGGTGGTGACGTTCACTTTCACGGACTTCGGGTCTGCAACTTGGTCCATAGGTCTTGCGCCGGGACTACTCTCTAGTATCGCAGAAATCCCGAACGCAAGAAGGCCCGGAGTCAGTGCGCTCCGGGCCGGCTTGCACCACCGCGCCATCTCAGGCGGAACCATTAACAATCACTGAATCAGGGTTGCATCGCGGTCAGCGCTCGTCCCGATCACGGTCACGCTGGCCGATTTTGGCCGGGGGCTCTTCGACTAACCCGCCTCCGCGCTCCGCCGGTTCCGTAAGTAGCGATTTTGCCCGTAAGCGTATAGCATCGGGCTGCGATTTAAAGTATCTAAGCGGGAGCTAGGTTTGTGCAGAGACGGCTTCCTTTCCGCGCGGTTTTCAGCCTGCCGATGACTGGACTCGGGACATGCGTCGCTACCATGACGCTTTGCACTTTGCTGTGCTCGATCGCACTTGCCCCAAGCGCCGGCGCACTCATGGGACCGCTGCCGCAAGCTTCCTCAGCCTCTTCGCAGACCACACGCGACCAACCAGCCAGCCTTGGATCCGCTGCACCGCAAGCCGCGCCGCAAGCGCCTTCAGCCAGTGAGGATCGCGAGAAAGACACTCCCGAAATGTCGACTCAGGAATCGGAGCCGACGTTCAGGGTGAAAGTGAATTTGGTCGAGGTCCGCGTCGTCGTCCGCGACGCTCAAGGCCATACCGTCGGTGGTCTGAAAAAAGAAGATTTCCAGCTGCTCGACAACGGTAAGCCGCAGGTCATCACCAAGTTCTCCGTGGAGCAGCCCGGCCCCAAGCCCGTGACTCAGCACGCCGGCGAGATCCCCGAAAATCCAGACCAGCAGCCCACAGTTTCAACTGCGCCGGAGCGTTATATTGCCTACGTGTTCGATGATGTTCATTTGCAATTCGATAGTCTTGCTCAGGCCAGGACCGCCGCCGGCCACTACCTGGAATCCCTGTCAGCGACCGACCGGGTTGCCATCTACACCACCTCCGGCCGGGGCGAAATCGACTTTACCGACGATCGGGCCAGGCTGCATGATGCTCTGAACGGCGTAATACCTCATCCCGTTAGCGGCTCCGGGACGTCGGAATGTCCGCACATGTCGTATTACATGGCCGACATGATTCAGAACCACCAGGATACGCAGGCGTTAGAGGCTGCCACGCAGGATGCGGTGGATTGCGCCTTCGCCGGCGTTGCCAAGGGCAATGGGGCGGAACACATGGCGAGAAACGCCGCCACCATGGAGCTGCATCTTGGCGAACACGAAACCCAGATTTCACTTGACACCCTGAAGCGGGTAGTGCGAAGGATTGCCGCTATGCCCGGGCAGCGGACGGTCGTTCTCGTCTCGCCAGGGTTTCTGAATCCCGAACAGCACCAGGAAGAGTCGGCCATCGCGCAGCAGGCGCTGCATTCCGGGATTGTCATCAACACTCTGGATGCACGAGGTCTTTACACGGTCGGCGACGATGCCAGCAAGAGAGTGCCGCCGCGCCACCTGAATGCGATTTTTGCCAATGTCGACTCGACCTACTCCCAATATGCCGTCCGCGAAAAAACGGCGGATGCCGACATCCTTCAGGGGCTGGCGGATGCCACCGGTGGAACGTTCTTTCATAACAACAATGACCTGAACGCGGGCTTCCGGCGGTTGGCGGCGGCTCCTGAGTACTCCTACCTTCTCGCGTTCTCCCCGCAGAACCTGAAGCTGGATGGACAGTTTCATGCGCTCAAAGTGGTCATCGAAGGCCAGAAGTTCAATATTCAGGCGCGCAAGGGATACTATGCTCCCAAGCAGGCGGCCGGTCCGGAGGAGCAGTCAAGCCGGGAGATCGAGGAAGCGGTCTTCTCGCGGGAAGAGTACGAGAAGATTCCCGTCCAGTTGCACACTGAGTTCTTCAAGTCCAGCGAGCAGGATGCTAAGCTTTCCGTCTTGATCCGGCTGGATGCACGGCGCCTGCGTTTCCGTAAGCTGGAGGGCCGCAACCGAAATGACGTAACCATAGTCTCGGCGCTCTTCGATCGCAATGGCAAGTTTCTCAGCGGAAACGAAAAGACCCTCCAGATGCGCTTGAAAGACGAGACCCTGCACAGCAAGCTGATTTCGGGCGTGACCCTGAAAACCAGCTTTGATGTCAGGCCAGGCAGCTATCTGGTGCGGCTGGTCGTGCGTGATGATGAGGGCGTTGTGGCGGCGCAGAACGGCGCCGTAGAAATTCCCTGATTCCTGAGGTGGGCATGATGAAAACTCGATTTCCGGTATGGATGGCAGCTCTGTTTGTTATCGCTACTCTCGCCATGGCTTGTACCCTCCTGGCGGTCACGGCGCATGCGCAGCAGCCTCAAGATCAGTCTCAGACGCAACCCGCCACGGGCTCGATCCCGGTAATCAAGGCCGAAACCCGCCTGGTGTTGGTGGATGCGATTGTCACCGACAAGAAGGGGAACTATCTGCGCGATCTGACCCAAAAGGATTTCCGGGTTTGGGAGGACAACGCGGAACAACCGATCAAGACTTTCTCCTTTGAAACCACGGCTTCGCCCGCTGACAGTCAGTCGCGTTATCTGGTCCTGTTTTTTGACGACTCCACCATGAAGGGAGACGATCAGGTGCGGGCCCGGCAGGCCGCCGCGAAGTTCATTCAGGCAAATGCGGGCCCGAACCGCTACATCGCGATCGTGGATTTTACCGGTTCGGTACGGGTCAGCCAGAACTTCACGGCCGACGCCGAGCGTTTGAAACAGGTCGTCCGCGACGTGAAGTTCTCCAGCACCTCAGCCAATGTCGAGGCGGTGCAGGTAGCATCCCTGGGAGCGCCGCCCATGCTGCGGGCGCAGGCTGACTTCGGTGCCCGTACGCTGCTGTTGGGAGTTCGCAGCGTCGCCAGAAATCTCGCAGCCCTGCCCGGCCGCAAGAGTCTGGTTTTGCTAACTGTGGGTTTCCCCTTGACGCCCGATCGCGAATCCGAACTGACGGCGGTGATCAATGTCTGCAACCGCGCGAACGTGGCAGTCTATCCCATTGACGTGAGTGGGCTAACCACGGGCATCAGCCCAGCGGAGGCAGGCGGAAGTGCCAGACTCGACATGCCGGCTGAAGCCGGTGTGCCTCGGCTCGTCGACGCTAGTTTCCACTACTATGCCAATCTGACTGGCGACATGCAATCCGGCGGCGCAGGGCAAAGGGGTGGTGGCGACGGCGGACGAGGCGGCTCCGGCGGCGGTGCTGGTGGCAAGGGTAGCACCGGTACCGGCACGGGTGGAATGGGTGGCGGCAACAAGGGTGGAGCCGGAAGCGGAGGCGCCGGCGGAGGCAAGGGCACCCCTGGCGGTTCTCCTGGCTACACGCCTGTGACATCTCGCGGCCAGTCTTACAACCAGCCCCGTCAAATCATGCCCGTCGTCCCACCAACAACGGCGACCAATCAGCAAGTACTCTATTCTCTGGCAGCGGGGACGGGCGGGTTCGTGATCGTGAACTCCAACGACCTGCTGGCGGGCCTGGAGAAGATCGCTAAAGAGGAAAATGAGTATTACGTTTTGGGATACGTGCCCGCACTTTCGGACGAAGGCAGTTGCCATACCCTGCGGGTGAAAGTGGAACGCAGCGGAACCGTAGTCCGTTCGCGCAGTGGTTACTGCAATGTGAGAGCGGCGGACCCGCTTGCCGGAAAGCCCGTCGAGCAGCTGCTGCAAGCGCGCGCCACCAGTCCGGACGCGGGAAACATTCCTGCTTCCATGCTTGCTCCCTACTTCTACACCTCCCCGAATACGGCCCGGGTGGACCTGGCCATGGAGATTCCGCCGGGCGCGATCGTCTTTACCAAGCAAAAGGGGAAGTTCCACGCTAGCGTGGACGTGCTGGGCCTGGCTTACAAGCCCGACGGCACCATCGGCGCCCGCTTCAGCGATACCGTGCCGCTCGAGTTCGACGATAAGAAAGAGGTCGAGCAATTCACCAAGCAGCCCCTGCACTATGGCCATCAGTTTGAAGCTGCTCCCGGTCATTACAATCTGAAGGTCGTGTTCGCCTCCGGCGGAAACAGCGTCGGGAAGCTGGAGAGTCCGCTGGTGATCGATCCCTATGATGGGAAGCAAATCGCCATGAGTGGCATCGCGTTCAGCAAGCAGGTATATCCGGTTTCGCAAATAGAGGAAAATCTCAGCGCCGAACTCGTGGAAGACCAGGTTCCGTTGGTGAGTCAAGGGTTCCAGTTTGTTCCTTCGGGCAGCGGCCATTTCCAGAAGAATCAACCCGGGGCCTTCTACATTGAGATTTACGATCCCCTGCAACTGGGCCCCAAGCCTTCGCCGCTCACCATCCAGGTGCGGGTGATTGACCGGACCACGGGTGCCCAGCGGGTGGACGCCAGCGGCGCCGTACCCGAAACCAAAGCCAGCAATCAGGTAGTTCCACTGGGCTTGAAAATCCCACTAGAGACGCTTCCGCCGGGTTCTTATCGCCTGGAGTTGAAGGCCATGGATTCGGCTGGGAACGCTACCCCACCGCGCAGCACCGACTTTGAAGTCGAGTAAGACGAGGCGTTTAGAGAGCCGGAGTTCGGAGCCCGCGGTGCCACTTCCGCGAAGTGTCGGAACCGCGCGCTTCAACCCAAGGATTTGAGAAGTCGCCGCTAGATACGCCGTCCGGTACCCGGCATTATCACTCGCCTGTGCGGCATAGGTCACTGACAAGCCGCCAGCGCGTGGGTGACAATTTGCCGAAACCTCGGGGAGGATCTCTCGGCCTTTTTCCCACCCACTGGCATCCCGACTGCGCGGCGAGAATAAGACCCTCCACATCCCCGAGTCCCGATGACCTGCGCTGAGGTCGTTTCCGATGCAAACGGCCGACGGAGGACCGCATGAAGACGCTGAATACTTGCTTTGGACTCGCCGTGCTCGTGGCGATTGTCCTGCTCGGCTTGGTGTTGGCTGTAGTGCCTGGCTTGGCGCAGAACGCGGTTCCGCCCACAGCGCGCGAGGCGGCGGCCTCGCCGGCCTTCGCTTCCAAGCTGCATCCTGCTACGCCGCCAGCGATGAGCAAACCGCGGGCTGCGACCCGTGCCCGAACCGGCCGCGCTTCCCCGCAGGACCAGGTGATTTACGAGAACGGCCCAGTCAACGGTACGGTCGATGCCTGGACCATCAACTTCGGCTATGTGGTGGCTAACTCTTTCACGCTGGGCAGCATGGATACGGTCACCGGATTCGACTTCTATGTTTGGGCGTATCTGGGGGACACACCACTGACCGTTGACTGGTCAATTACCAGCGCACCCTTCGGTGGTACCACGTACGGAAGCGGGACTGCTCAGTTGGCGGACAGCTTTGTTTCCCACAACCAATACGACTACAACATCCGTGAGGAGACGGTCACCGGCCTGAATGTCAATCTGAGTGCTGGAACCTACTTTCTGAACTTGCAGAATGCCAGCACCTCGTTGGGCGACCTGCTGTACTGGGACGAGAACAGCGGCGCCGGCTGCAATTCCCCCGGCTGCCCGTCGCTGGCCGACCAGAACGCGGCGGGAACCATCGCTTCGGAAGCTTTCGATATCACCGGCATTGGCAGTGAGCCGCCACCCCCTCCCTGCTTTGGATCAGGAGGCAGTCTGCAGATAATCCGCGACTTCACCGAAGAGGACCGCGTCAGGAACGCGCAGGGCGTAACGATTGACCGGGCAGGGAACCTCTTCGGCACAGCAGGGGGCGGCGACAACAACGCAGGCCTTGTTTATGAACTATCGCCGAAGGGGCAAGGCTGGGTCTTTAGCTCTTTGTACAGCTTCCTTGGAGGCTCTAATGGGTCGGGGCCCTCGCCGGTGATCGTCGGGCCCGACGCAGCCCTTTACGGCACGGCATCTGGAGGGATACCGAACTGCGGGTGGGGCGACTGCGGCCTGGTTTTCAGCCTGAGGCCAGGCCCGACTGCCTGCCTCACCGCCTCGTGCCCTTGGACGGAAAGTGTGCTGTATCAGCCTACCGGAAACAACGACGCATATGACCCGGGCAATTTGGTTTTCGACCAGGCGGGGAATCTATATGGCACGTCAGGGTCCGGTGGCGCATACGGAAACGGTGCCATCTTCGAGCTGACACCCTCCAACGGAGGCTGGAAGGAGAACATCATCTACAGCTTCCCGGGAGGAAGCGACGGATACGGGCCTGGCTCATTGCTCATGGGCAACGACGGCAATTTCTACGGAACAGCCAACAGCAGCCGTGGGAGCATCGTCTTCCAGTTAGTGCCTTCAGGAGGCGCTTGGACAGAAAATGTTATTTACACCGGCGTTGGGTGGCCTACGAACCTAGTTCAGGATGGCTTTGGCAACCTGTACGGGATTTCCTACACGCAGAATGACCAGGGATTCTCTGTCATGGGTTACATGCTCTCGCCTTCCAACGGAAGCTGGGTATTCAGCGTGATTTACACGGCTCCGGGGCGCTTGTACGACCCTTACGATACATCTGACCTTTCAATAGACGCGGCGGGTAACTTGTACGCGGCAATTGGTCATCCGGATCCTGGCTCACCAGTGGGTGGGAACGACTACTGGTGGGGTGCAGTGATGATAAACTTTGGCTCTCTGTGGTATGGCAGCGCCGTGGAGTTCTTTCCAAACGGGCCACTGGCCGTCGATGCCGGCGGCAACGTCTACGGCACAACCTTCGATTGCGGAAGGTACGACGATGGTGCCATTGGTACCATCTGGAAGGTAACGCGCTAGCAAGCTTGCCCGACATTTTGCGGCTTTGCGCGGCCGGCATCCGGGATTGGGTGCCGGCCTTTTCAAGCCACCACAGGGGTATCTGGATGACTAGAGGCCTCTGCCGAACCGAGATGGAAGAAAAGGGGCTAGGGGTCAGCGGCTAGGGGTTAGGTGTTAGTTAACACAGCGGTTCAGGATTCTTGCTGCCATGGCGCCTGCTATCCCCTATCCCCTATCCACTTTCTTCACGATTCCCTCCACCTCGTCCACCACATCATCAATGCTCTTGTGGGTGGTATCGAGAATCACCGCATCCGGAGCGGCGACCAGTGGGGAAGCGGAACGCGTGCGGTCGCGCTCATCGCGGGCGGCCAGTTCAGCAAGCACGCGCTGCGTTTCCTCGTCTGAACGTGACCCATGCTGAAGGACGCGCCGCTGAGCGCGTATCAGAGGATTGGCGTCGAGAAAAATCTTCACTTCTGCATTGGGAAACACCGCGGTGCCGATGTCGCGGCCTTCCATCACTACGCCGCCATCGGCGCCCATCTCGCGCTGGCGAGCGACCATGACTTGCCGCACTGGACGATGGATCGACACCCGCGAGGCAGCCGCGGTCACGTCAGCATCGCGGATTCGCTGCGAAACGTCACGGCCGTCGAGCAGCACGCGATTGCCTTCACCGTGTGGCTCAAGTTGGATCATCGTGGCTTCCGCCAACTTCCGTAGCGCCTCGGCGTCATCAAGGGCGACCCGCTGCTCCAGCGCCTTGAGCGCAAGTGCGCGGTACATGCCGCCGCTTTCCAGGTTGATGTACCCCAGCTTCTTGGCCAGGCGCGCGGCGATGGTGCTCTTGCCCGATCCGGCGGGACCGTCGATGGCGATGACCAGCTTGCGAGTCGAGCTCATTCCTTACCGGCGTCCTGCTTGGGTGGCGCTGGTTTCGCCGCAGCCGGTCGGCGCGGGCGGTGTTGCACCAGCGGCTTGCCGGGCGTCGGCGGACGCGGCTGAAAGCGCGGCCTGGGCTTGAATTCGCGCTCTGCCGCTGAGGGCAACTCGGACGACGATACTTGCAGCATGACTCGTCCGCCGACATGGGCAAAGCGCAGCTCCCGTGCCGCCTGCAGCGCGTTAATCGCCTCGCGCACGCGCGCGCGGCTGATCAACTTGCCGAAAAATTTCTCGATTTGCTCCGGTTCGGCTGCGACCACGCAGTCGAGATATTTCGAGACCAGCGCGGTAACGGCTTCGGGAACCGACACTTGAATGCCTTTGCGCACGGCATCGGGCGACCAGCGAAAAAGCACGTCCCAGAACACGCCTTCGTCGTGCTTGTAGTCCACGCGCGTGATGCGCAACTTGGCCCACAGTTCGTCGAGTGCACGGTCGAGCGCTGCCTCCGAGATATCGCCGCCGAGCAATTCGCGCAGACGGTACTTGGAAATCGGCCCTTCCTTCTGAACGATATGAAACGCGTCTACCGCGAGAGGCGAATATTCCGAGCGCGCGCCCGGCTTCGGCGCCTGGCGCGGGTTTCGGTCGCCCACCATTCCGTAGAAGTAGGGAAAGACCGACGCGGAGACGAGGAAGTTGTTGTCGGGGAAAACATTGGCCTCGTAGGCGGACTTCTCGCGCAGCAGGCGCACCATTAGCGCCTTCGCTTCGCGGGCGTCAGAGTCGGCAAACGCCATCTGCTGCGTCGGCAGCTTTTCGTCGGTGCCCTTGTAGGCCCCGACAAAGGTGGGCACCAGCACTGCTGGGCGCCGCGGATACAGCAGGCAGAATCCAACCGAATCGATGAACGCGCGCGCGTCGTCCAACGTGCGGACAGGCTGCCCGTTTAGGCGCCACTTCTCTTGGCGCAGTTCGTGAAGTTGCTGTTCAAACATAAGCAGTCAGCATTCAGGATTCAGCAATCAGCAATCAGCAATCAGCAATCAGCAATCAGCAATCAGCAATCAGCAATCAGCACAGAGCACTCATTGGCGCACATCAAGGATCAGCAAACATTCTGCCCGTACGACGCACTTGACCGCGCGGTGGCTGAATGCTGAGTGCTGATTGCTGGTTGCTAAATACGTTTGAACGCCCGCTGGATATCTTTAACAGAATACCGCAGAACCACTGGACGGCCATGAGGGCAGCTCATCGGGCAATCGGTCTTGGCCAGCTCCTGCAGCAGCCACTCCATCTTGTTCTGCTCCAGCGGCATGTTGACCTTGATGGCAGCATGGCAGGCGATGCTGGCGGCAATGCTGGTGCGAATCTTGTCCAGGTTCAGCGACTGCTCCTCGCGCTCGAACTGCTCCAGTATCTCGTGCAGCAGGTGCTCGACTTCGCCGGCTGGGACACCTGCCGCGGTTGTCTTCACCGCGATGGTGCGCGAGCCAAAAGGCTCGACCTCAAAGCCGTTGCGGTTGAGTTCCTCAGAGATCTCGGCGAAGACGGCCATCTGACCAGGCGTAAGCTCGACCACGAGCGGCATCAGCATTTGTTGCCTCTCCGGCGATTCCGCCAGGCGCTGCTTACAGATCCGCTCGAACAGAATGCGCTCGTGCGCCACGTGCTGGTCGATGATCCACAGCCCTTGCGGGTTGACGGCCAGGATGAACGAGTCGCGAATCTGTCCCACCGGCTTGAGCGTTGCCAGCGATTCGAGCCCAACCGGCGCGTCTTCCTCGACCAGAGCGGTCGTACATCCGTTTTCTCCGGAAGCGACGATGGCAGTTTCGGGCGCCACCACGGGACCTCCGAAGGTCTGCGGTCCAAATCGCGCCACCGGAATCGCGGCATTGCCCTCGACGGCGAACCCGCCGCCTTCGAACTGCAGGCGCTCAGTCCAAGGCGGTCTCTCCGCGGGGCGCAGAGCAAACGCAGCGTCTGCCGCGGTTACCTGCAACACGTCGGCCGCAAAGTCGTGCGCTCCCGGCGTGAGCGAAGGCGATGCCTTGGGCTGGGCGTGGATCTCGGTCATGAACGCCGGAACCGGCCGCGCCTTCATCAGCACCGCGCGTACCGAGTCGCGAATGAAGTCGTGCAGCAGCGAAGATTGCCGAAAGCGCACCTCGGTCTTCGACGGATGCACGTTAACATCAACCTCGGTGAATGGCATCTCCAGAAATAGCAGCACCACGGGATGGACCGTCGGCGGAATGATGTTGCGATAGGCCTCGGTCAGCGCGTGCTGCACCACGCGATCGCGAATCAGGCGGCCGTTTACGAAGATGAAGATGGAGTTGCGGTTGAGCTTCTGGATCTCCGGCCGCGAAACGAAGCCATGCAGCTTGACTTCGCCGCTGACGGGCGCCTGATAATCTTCGTCGCGCCGCCACGGCGGCGGTTGGGGCAGACCAACGTGTGCCAGCGGCAGCAGTGCGCTCAGCGGGATCAGCTGGTCGAGCGTCTCCTTGCCAAATACCTGGTAGATGCGCTGCGAGTGGCCGGCAACCGGAGGCGCGATGAGCATGGCATTGGTGGCCGAATGCAGCTCCCAGTGCATCTCCGGGTGGGCGAGCGCGTAGTGCGTAACCAGCGACGCGATGTGCGACAGCTCGGTGGATTCGGCCTTCAGGAACTTCCGCCGCGCCGGGATGTTGAAGAACAGGTCGCGTACAGTGATCGCCGTGCCCAGCGGCAGGCCGGCCTCTTCCACGGTCAGCAGCTTGCCACCGGCGATCTCGACTACCGTGCCGGCTGCGTCTTCCGTGGCCCGCGTTTCCAACCGTAGTCTGCTGACCGACGCAATTGAGGGCAAGGCCTCGCCGCGAAAGCCCAGAGTCGCGATGCTCAGCAGGTCGTCGGTGTTACGGATCTTCGAGGTAGCATGGCGCTCGAAGGCCAGCATGGCGTCGTCGCGCACCATGCCGCAGCCGTCGTCGATGACCTGGATGAGCTTCTTACCGCCAGCCTCCACGCTCACGCGGATGCGGTGTGCGCCGGCATCGAGCGCGTTCTCCAGCAGCTCTTTCACCACCGAGGCAGGCCGCTCCACCACCTCGCCGGCAGCGATCTTGTTGGCTACGTTTTCGGAGAGTACGTGGATGCGGCCCATAAAGGAGTTGTCAGTTGCCAGTTATTTCCCCGGTATCAAATGGCTGGGAAAGCTCGGTAGTAGCATGTACTGACTACTTCATCGAATGCGACGATTCCGCGCGGTGAATCGCAATACCGACTATTGACAACTGGCAACTGACAACCGGCAACTAACTCACTGCCTCGGTGCGTAGTAGCCCTTGCGGGCGCGCACCTTGTACTTCTTGTTGTCAGCCATGATGTCGATCTTGCGGTACTTGCCGTCGGCGGTGAAATCGGCCGGCTTGTACGAGATGTCGTACTGGCTGCGCAACTCGTCCTGGATTTGCAAGAACGCGTCAGAGACGTCCTGGATCTTGAAGGGGAAGAACGCCTTGCCGCCGGTTTCGTCGGCGAAGTGCTCCAGGATCTTGTCGCCGCGCAGCTTCAGGCCGCTGGTATTGGTGGAGATCGCGTAGATGATAACTTCGGCGCGCTGCGCCATCTCCACCGCTTCCTCGCGGGAAACCCGGCTCTGGTTGTCCTCTCCATCGCTCAGCAGAATAATGGCGCGGCGCGTGGGGCCGGTCGCTT
>Ga0265325_10001793_pt1 | contig 14867 bp, 16 predicted proteins | sample 41420metaG_FD_202090 | JGI IMG/M metagenome (GOLD analysis project Ga0265325, IMG submission 202090) | Rhizosphere microbial communities from Carex aquatilis grown in University of Washington, Seatle, WA, United States - 4-14-20 metaG | ecosystem: Host-associated > Plants > Roots > Rhizosphere...
TTGGCTGGAAGTGTTGTTCAAAAACCCGCATGGCCGGTTCGCCGGAGTATTCCTTGCGAAGGGCTGCGTAATGCATGGCTAAAATCATCTCTTCGGGTTCGCCAACGCAATCCAGCGGCTTAAACCCTTCAAGGCCAAGGATGCGCCTATGGAGGCGCAACAGACGCTTCCTGGCATAAAGGTCGGCGCCAAAGATATTAACCAGTTCTTTTTTTGGCAGAAAGGCCGAAAAGCAGGCAAAGAGAAATACGCATTTCGGACATGAATTACACCAGTAATTTTTGCGTAATAGATGTTGCTGAATACGCGGAAGCCAAAAATAAGTATTACAACTTGTAAATTCGTGGAGGTATTGCGGATAGCGCACGAAACGCCGCACAATTTCAAGTTCGCTAAATTTCCGCAAGGGCGAACTCGTCGAAATGTCGGGTGTTATAAAGCGCTGTATGTAATCGTTGGTCATTTTTTCCGCCTCGGTTGATTTGCACCATTGATGGTTCACCGGCAAACCGCGGTAGGTGAGGTTGCCAAAATCCGCGCTGCGTTCGTTGGAAAAGACGACCGAGTTGTAGCCGAGAAGTTCAGCGAGCAGGGTGGCTATGAACGTGAACGTGGAAACCGACGGGTAGGCGCTGGATATTCCAAGAGTCAGGGTAATCCACTCAAGTCGCGGGTCGCGGCGGCGCTTGACTGTTATGGTTTTCGCGCCCACGAGTTTTGCAACGCGCTGGTGAGCGGGTGTTGGGGCAAAAGCGAAATAATCAAATGGCCTACCCGACGCTTTCAACATTTCGGCCGAAAGGATAGAATCTTTGCCCGCTCCGTTCAAGACAAGCGCTCGCTCGGGCGGTTTGAATCGGCCGGGAGTAGGCGCGGGAACTGAATCGTCGTACGGAAACGCAATAAGATTATGGAAATCAATCTTATTAAAATACCAAAATTCGCCAAGTCCATTTAAATAGAGCGAATCCCAGAAGCGTGCCTGCTCGCGCGTGAGCTTAAACCCTTGTATGCGAATATTGTTAGTCGGGAGAATGCACCAGTAGTTGATGCCTAAAATAAGGAGAAGCGCCTGCAGTGTTGGCTCTATCACGTCCTTGGGAGCCTTTTCCCATAATTCCGGCGGCACGTCTTTAAAAAAAAGGCGATCGGTATACGTCCTTATTTTCCCGCTCTTAAATTCCACGCGGTATGTGAAGGTGGCGGCTCTGCGGGCGGCATCAACTGCGTATGTGCCAAAAGTAAACGACGACGCGCGCAGTATTTTCTTGGTGTGCCACATATTTGGTTACCCTATATTTTTAATATTATTTTCAAAGCACCCTATCTTAATGCCAACAGTCACCTAAGAATTCAAACAAGTGCCCTTAGGGATTTAATGTTTTGGAGAAATCCATTAACTAATTATACCACTTTTTGTCTCCATAGTCCTGCCTCCCTAACTAAAAAACACCAATGAACATTGAGGATGTTTGTTGGCTCGGGAGCTGGGATTGAACTAATAACCATCTTTCGGGAACTTTTAAAGGGGAGTTGATGAAAACCGCGGAAACTGTTAAAATATCCAAAGATGACAATGTCATCTAACGTTCGGGAGTAGCTCAGCGGTAGAGCAATCGGCTGTGAACACTATCCTTTATTAGCTAATGTTAAACACATGGCAGATAAAAGGAAATATTCCGACCGCGCAGAGTACCTTAAGAAAGCAGTTGATAAAAGGCGCAAAAAGATCAAATCCATGGCCGTTGCCCAAAAAGGGGGCAAGTGCCAATTTTGTGGCTATGACCGTTGCGCCGGAGCCTTAGAGTTCCACCATCTTGACCCAAATGGAAAAGATTTTGGACTAGGGCAAAATGGTTTAACCCGCTCTTGGGAAAGAACTAAACGCGAATTAGAAAAGTGCGTTTTAATTTGTTCCAACTGCCATAAGGAAATTCATGCGGGTTTATTGCAGCCTTCTCAAGCAATTGAGATTGAAAAACGAGGTGAATTGTCCCGACGTAAAGTCGGGATCCCGACCCGGCCTTAGGCCGAGCGTCGGGACTGGAACCCTAACCGATGGATGTCCATCGTATGGCAATCAGCAGCCAAGCTTTGGCGAAAGCCATTGAAGGTTCAGAGACTATCTCGAAAGAGAGTAGGTCTCGCGAAGCGAGATCGAAGCCCCTCGCATCCCCATTTGGGATGATGATATAGTCCACTCCTAATAGAAATATTAGGGTAAGGTGTAACCGATGGGTCCTGGGTTCGAATCCCAGCTCCCGAGCCACAAAAAAACTTCATCTGGTGATGAAGTTTTTTTGTTTTCTTGAATAATAAAAAATGTCAAAAATTCAGACTTGACCCTCCTGGCTCTACAGTTCTTCTTTAACATATACCTTTGGCAGATATTTATCAATGACGTCTGCGTTGGGGTTGAGCCAATAAAAAACATCAGTTAGCGCTGGTGTTTTTTGTTTATTGAAGATGGTATATAATAAAAACAGGCAAAGGTCGTTAAAAAATCCAACTAAAATAAAATATGGTAAAAGGAAATTTTATCGGCGCGGCGATTGTCGCAATAATCTACACGGTTTATATTTTAATGAATCCCGGCGCGGCAAAATCAAAACCGGCATTCATTATAATATTGGTGGTTCTTAATGCTTTAACCATTGTGCTTTTGTCCTTCGCGTTCAAAAAATAAAACAATAATTTACCAAAAAAACAACATCGTAAGATGTTGTTTTTTCCTGTTTTTTGCAGTGTGCCGATTTATCGGCGTTCCAGGATCGCCCATAAATGGGCACGCTACATATTTGCTAATTTTGACGCTAATCCCGTATAATTTTCCGGCGTAAAGGCTTTAAGTTCTTTTTTTACGGCCGATGAGACTTCAAGGCCGTCAATAAACTTATGAATATCGGCTAAGGTGATTTGTTTGCCGCGGGTGAGTTCTTTTAATTGCTCGTAGGGCATTTTTACGCCCTCTCTTCGCAGGACCGTTTGGATTGCTTCGGCTACGACTTCGGGGTGGGAGTTTAAATCGGCAAGGGTTTTTTCTTTATTGACTGATATTCTGCCAAGCTGATTATTTAAATAAGCAAATCCAATTAGGCTGTGTCCAAAAGCCACGCCGATGCTCCTAAGAACTGTAGAATCGGAAAGATCTCTTTGCAAACGCGAGATTGGAAGCTTTTTTCCAAAAAAATCGAATAACGCGTTAGCCGTAGCAAGGTTTCCTTCGCTGTTTTCTAAAAACCATGGGTTAATTTTGTGTGGCATGGTAGAGGAGCCAATTTCTCCTTCTTTTGGTGTTTGCCCGACCCAGCCGTCGCTAATGTATCGCCACATATCCTGGTTAAAACCTATCAGAATAGTATTAATACGGCGCAGGCAGTCAAAGGCTTCAACAAAGGAATCGTAAGGTTCTATTTGTGTAGTAAAAAGGTTTGTTTCTAAATTTGTTTTTCTAAGTTTGTTTAAATTGTTCGTAAATGCTTTTGAAAATTTAATCCAATCAATTTTGGGGTACGCTGCCACAAGCGCGTTGTAATTTCCCGTAGCCCCGTTGAGCTTTGTAGAAAGTTTAATATTTTTGAGAATAGCAGACTGTTTTTCTAAACGCGAGGTAAAGTTTTTGAGCTCTTTGCCAAAAGTGGTGGGGGAGGCCGGCTGGCCGTGGGTGCGCGCTAGCATTGGAGTTTGTGAGGTTTTTTTGCCCAGTTCGCTGAGGGTTTTGATTATTTTTTGGAGATTCGGAATGTAAATATCCCTTAGGCTCTCGCTTATCATTAAGGCATAAGCAAAATGTGTAGCATCCCAAGTTGTCAGGCCAAAATGTACCCACTCTAAGCGATTACTAATAGTAGTCTTGTTAAACTTTTCTTTTATAAAATATTCAATAGCCTTAAAATCGTGATTGGTTGCCTTGATGTTTTTATAACCGTTGAGTTCAATGTCGCTAATTATTTGGGCATCCTCTAGAGAAAAATTGTTATACAAATTTCTTAGTAAAGTTTTTTCTTTACTGCTAAATTTGCCTAAGCTCACTCCTGGAATTTCGGAAAGCGCTATTAAATATTCGCACTCTATAATCATTTTGTATTTTGTAGAGGCGGCTTCGCTGAAATATGGCTCCAGAGGCTTAGTGTATTTGGCGTACCGGCCGTCGATTGGGGATATGGATGAGAGCATAAGTGTAGCGTGCCGATTTATCGGCGTTCTAGGTTATTTATAAAATTGGTCAAATTTCAGGAGTAACTCCTGAGGATTATTTTGAATATATTCGCGTATTTTCGTCAGAGCTTTTTCATTACGAATAACATGCTCATAATAATTTGCTTGCCAAATATTTTGCCCAAAGGAATGAGACACCTTGGCTTTAAATCTCCGTACTATTTCGCCTAGATGTAGTTTGCAATCGTGTAGTATAAAAATTATATGTACATGATTTGGCATTACTACAAAATAATCTAGTTCAATACCCGGGGTCTTGGCCTGCAGATCTCGCAATTCGTTTTCTACAGAAGATTCTTTGTCCAAAAATAGATTTTGTCTTAATTTGGAAACGGCGGTGACAAAGTAGTATCCGTCAGAGGTGTAATCGTAATGTGATAATCTAATTTTCTTTCTGCTATCCATTTATTTGTTCTTAAACGCCGATGAATCGGCACGCTACAGGTTGTAGTTTGTTCTTAAACGCCGATAAATACCGTATAACTGTTTTTTTGTAGCGTGCCCATTTATGGGCGTTCTTGGATCGCCGATAAATACCGTAGAACGGCACAAGTCGGCACGCTACTGGTTGTAGATCGACTTAAACGCCGATGAATCGGCACGCTACAGGTTGTAGCGCTGACCGATGTGTAGCGTGCCCATTTATGGGCGATCGACGATTTGGTATTGCTTAAGATTTTTCTCAATCCTCTCGCTAATCGGCGTCTCCAAATCCGTCTCAAATTTGTTGCCGGTAATCTGTTCATATATTTGTATGTAGCGCGATGACAACTCCGCGACCATATCAGCCGGAGCCTGTGGGAGGACTTTGTCTTCGTAGGGGTTGGAGTTGGCTTTAAACCACAGTCTTAAAAATTCTTTGTCAAAGTTTTTTGGTTCTTCGCCGGCGTTTATCCGTTCCTGGTAAGAGTCAGCCTGCCAATACCTGGACGAATCGGGCGTGTGGATTTCGTCAATCAGCATTAGCTTGCCGTCATCCGCCAAGCCGAACTCGTACTTAGTGTCCACAAGTATCAGCCCGCGGGAAAGCGCCACTTCCTGGCCGCGCTTAAACAGTGCGATTGCGGCGTCGGCCAGTTGTTTCCAAAGTTCTGCCGGCACGATTTTTTTCTCTATTATTTCTTTGGTCGTAAGCGGGGCGTCGTGGTCATCGGCTTTGGTGGTGGGGGTTAAAATTGGATAATCCAGCTTTTGGTTTTTCTTCATTCCGTCCGGCAAGGTAAAATCGCCAAAATCCCGCTGGCCGCCGTTATATAATGTCCAAAGCGAAGTTCCCGTAACGCCGGTAATATATCCGCGCACGACCATTTCAATTGGTATTACGGAGCATTTTTTAACCACCACCACGTTTGGGTCCGGTAATTCTATAATATGGTTTTGAATAATGTCTTTGGTCTGGTCAAACCAAAATTTGCTGGTTTGGGTTAGTACTTGGCCTTTAAAGGGGATAAGCGCCAGGTTACGATCAAAGGCGCTGTAACGGTCGGTGGACACCAGAATAATTTTATCCGGCTGGGTGTAAATGTCGCGGACCTTGCCCTGTCGGCGCGCGCCGAGATTTTTGAAATCGGTTGTTTCTAAAACTCTGGCAATGTTTTGCTCTATTGTTGTTTTTTCCATAAGCTATTTCTGGCGTCATCCTGAGTGCAGCCGAAGGATCTCTAAAAAAGAGATTCCTCGGCCTCGGATGTCCCGCGGAGCGGGATCCCGCTCCGCGGGACACTCGGCCTCGGAATGACGCCGCAGGGAGATGGCTATTCTCCCGGAGGGGTTAATGTTATATTTTCTGGTTCAAAAATAGTCTGGCGCTTGCCGTTTTCCACCATGCCGATATCCGCCAGTTCATATCCTGCCTGTTTGCCGAGTGTAAGTATTTTATCAACTTCCGGCGCCGGTGTAAAAATGTAATAGCCCACGCCCCAGTTAAAGGTTTTTAGGCAGTCCATTATCGGCACCTTAATAACATCGCGGAAATATTCCATTAGCGGCGGAACTTTTAGCCAGGAGTGGATGCGATAAGTAAAAGGGCGTTTGTCAAAAGCAATTTTTCCCACGCCATCGCCGGTGCCCGGGAGCAGGGCGTGGATATCAATCTTGTTTTCCAAAAGTCTTTCAATCAGCGCTACGTAAGACCTGGTGGGGATTAAAGCCTGTTCGCCAAGGGTCATCTTTTTTCCTCCCCCTTGACGGGGGAGGTTAGGCGGGGGTGTTATGGGGATTTCCGTTAAAAATTGCTCCGGCAACTCCATGGCCTTTTTTATAACCAGCGATATGCCGTTGGCGTGAAGGCCGGAAGAGGCAACTCCTATAATATGATCCCCGGATGATAATTTTTGGCCGGTAATCAGATTTTCTTTTGGCGCTACGATGCCGGTAACAGAACCGCTGAGCGTGGCAATTTGTTTAACCGGAGCTTTGGGATTTATCAGATATGTGCAACTTGCCGATTCGCCCGCGGGCAAAGCCATTCCCACTTCTTCGCAAATTTGCAAAAAGCCGCTGGCAAAATCTTCCGCTCTTTTTTTGTCGGCGTACCAGGAACTTTCCGAAGCTTCCAGTTGGTCTGTAAATACTACCGGCATAGCGCCCTGGGCAATAACATCGTTTACCACAATTAACGCGGTATCTATGGCAATGGAATCATAATAACTTTTGCCAGTCTTCTGGTACATCCATTCCGCAATCCAGTTTTTATTGCCCAAGTCTTCCTGGGTTTGGCACCAAATGTGCGGCTGTATCCCTCTATATTCAAACACCGCGCCATGGGCGTGGGTAGCGTCTTCATTTATAAACACGCCCCGTTTGTTGGGAAATGTTAAAGTTTTTTTGCCCGCCGCAATCATAGCCATTTTAAACGGCTCCATTACGGTATAGTCCACTCCGGATTTTGCGTATTCAGATTTGGTCATATTGGTTTGGTTTTGCAGCGTGCCGACTTGTCCGACGAAGCTTTAGCGAAGTTAGACTCATCGGCTTGTAGTTGCCTGATTCATCAGGCTTATAAGCTCCATAAATCGAGCAACTACAGTTATTAATTCATATATTCCATACCCACTGTGCTAAATATCCGATCGTAGTTTTCTAAAATTGTTTTCTGTCCTTTGTTAAAACAAACAATAAAATGGAAATAGGCGCTGGGCATATCTGGGTTATTAAAATCTTCCAGTCTTGATTCTATGGTAAAAGCGCAGGTCTCCGGGATTTTAAAATGTTCGGTTTCAACAACATGAATGCGCTTTGTCCTAATGGAATCTTTTATTTCTTGGTAACTGTTCCCAAAGGTAAAATTTTCTTCAAACGATCCCGGTATGGAATGGCCGAGGTTTATGGTTACATTTGGGTTTGAACTTATTGGCACCCATCTTGTCATCTTAAACTTATTTTTATATAGGCTTAAGGCAAACGAACAAATTTCCGCAAACTCCATACCAACTTTAGCGTGCTCCGCGATTTCCAGTATAACTCCGTAAACATTTTTTAAATGTTGTTTAATTTTTTCATCAACTCCTCTATATATAGTAAAGCCAATGTCGCCAATCATTCCGGTATGCCGATTGATTGGTGAAAAATAGATTAACCCAACAGTTTCTTTTTCAAAGGATATATTTTTTTGAGGCCAGAAAGCTTCATCTCTCAGCGAGCCATACTGTAAACGATCTTTGCCCAAAAGTACCGCCATTCCCGATGGGGGAGGGTTGTACCACCCTTCGGGAAAGATTTCCGGATGATTTTTAATTTCTGAAACGATTTTTTCTTTAATCTCAAACTCCGAAAGCCCATCAACATCCTTTAAGGCTTTAACAAAAATGTCAGCCCCGGTTTCCCGTGTTTTTATTATGGAGTTAATGAGATTCGACATAGTTTGTTTGATAGCGTGCAGCGTGCCGATTTATCGGCGCCATTGAATCGCCCATAAATGGGCGCGCTGCATTACTTGGATTCCAAATATTTTTTATACCCTTCTTTTTCCAGTTTTTCCGCTTTTTTGTTTACAGCTTCGGCCATTGTGGTTTTGTAGCGTGCCAATTTATTGGCGATTTCAGGATCAGCCGTTCCCAGAATCTGCACCGCCAAAAGCCCTGCGTTTTTGCCATTATCTATACCGACGCTGGCTACCGGCACGCCCGGGGGCATTTGGACGGTTGATAGCAGAGCGTCTAAGCCATTTAATTTCCAATCAATTGGCACGCCAATAATTGGCAAAGTCGTGCTCCCTGCCATAACTCCGGCCAAATGCGCGGCGCCTCCGGCGCTGGCGATAATGACTTTTAGGCCACGGCTAATAGCGGTGGACGCAAACTCATGCGCGCGCTCGGGTGTGCGGTGCGCGGAGCAAACCGTTATTTCGTACTCCACGCCGAATTCTTCCAGGACCTTAGCGGCCTCGGACATTACTTTTAAGTCGCTGTCACTGCCCATTATGATTCCTACAAGGAGATTGTCCATAGATATTCATCTGTAGTTGCCTGATTCATCAGGCCTATAAGCCCAATAAATTGGGCAACTACACTTTGTTTAGCTGTTTAATTATCTTTTTTAATTCTAGCATATTATGGATTAGAAAGTCGGGCTTCTTTTTTTTTAAGCTTGGCGGTAGTTTGGTAGCCGCCGGTAAGGGCTACGGTATGGAAGCCGAATTTTTTTCCGATTTCAATTTCTTCTTCCGTATCGCCAATGGAAATCACTTCATTTGGTTTATACTTTTTTGATTTTATGTACTCAAAAAGTTTTAAATCTTTACTTCGAGTTTTGGTATTTTGATGTCCATGGTCATTGGCTAAAGTTTTGGAAATCAATTTTTCTATTTTTAAACGTTTAAGCTGGAAGTTAATGCCGCTATGCGTGCGGTTGCTATAAATTATCGAATCAATGCTGTTTTTTTGTAGCCATAATAATAGTGCTCTTACGCCGCCGCGCGTTCTGACTTTGGTTACTTGTTTTTCATAATACTCATGGTAGATTTTTGATTGTTTTTCGGCAACCTTCAAGAATGCCGGTTTGCTCATCCCATTGCTTATATAAATATTCATGATTGGGACATCGAAAGTCTGCTTAAATTTGAGCAGACTAATTGGTTTGAGTCCCACTTTCGCAAAAGTATAATTGTTTGAAAGGTAAGTCTGATAAGTGTCCGAGAGCAGAGTGCCATTCCAGTCAAAGGCGATGAGTTTTATCATAGAGAGGTTTTAGGTGTTAGGTTTTAGGGAGGCGGCGCCAATGTCCTTGCGGTAGTGTATGCCTTCAAAGTAAATTAGCTTGATGGCGGCGTAGGCTTTGTTTAGGGCGGATTGTAAATCATCGGCTATTGCTGTAACTCCCAGGACGCGGCCGCCGTTGGTCAGCAACCTCTCCCCATCCCTCCCCTCAGCAGGGGAGGGCGAGCTTATAGTGCCGGCGTGGAAAACTACAATATCATCAAGCTCTTCCGCTTTATCTATCCCAGTAATGGTTTTGCCTTTTTCATATGTGCCGGGGTATCCTCCGGAAGCTAAAACAATACAGCAGGCAAATTTGTTTTCCCATTCAATTTTAATATCCGCGATTTTTCCGTCCACGCAGGCTTCCAAAATATCCAGTAAATCTGTTTTAAGCAAGCGCGCATAGCTTTGGGTTTCCGGATCGCCGAAGCGGGAGTTGAATTCAATGACTTTGAACGCCGAACCCCCACCCCCAGAGGGAGAGGGGAAGACTGACATGAGTCCTGGATAGAGAAGCCCGACAAACGGGGAGCCGCTATTTTTTAAGCCAACGAGGGCCGGTTCAACTATTTGGGAGCCGACCAAATCCATTATTTCTTTAGTTACCCAGGGAACAGGAGCAATAGTTCCCATACCGCCGGTGTTTGGCCCGGTGTTGCCGTCGTTAATGGGCTTGTGGTCTTGGGATGAAGGCAGTAGCTGGAAATTTTTGCCGTCGGTAAAAGCGTGAATGGAAAATTCCTGGCCCTGCAAAAATTCTTCAATGACGACTTTTTTGCCCGCGTCGCCGAATATTTTTTTGACCATTATGTCTTCCAGGAATCTTTGCGCTTCATCAAGAGTTTTGCAAATGGCCACTCCTTTACCCAGGGCAAGCCCTGAAGCTTTAATGACAATTGGCGCAGTAGTTCCCTCCCCTTGAGGGTTAGGGAGGGGTGATGATGTTTCGTTTTTATTTTGCCACCCTCCCCCAGCCCCTCCCCTCAAGGGAGGGGAAGTGAGAAAATGGCCTTTTATATATTCCAAAGCCTTTTCATAATTGGTAAATGTTTCAAATTCCGCGGTCGGGATATTTTGTTTTTTCATTAAGTCTTTGGCAAAAGCTTTGGAGCTTTCTATTTGCGCGGCGGCTTTATTTGGCCCCCAAATTTTTAGGCCGCGTTTCTGAAATTCATCAACCACTCCCAAAGCCAGGGCGTCATCCGGGCCGACCACGGTAAAATCAATCTTCTCTTTTTGGGCAAAGTTAGCCAAAGCCGAAATGTCTGTAGCTTTAATATCCACATTCCCGCCAATTTGAGCAGTGCCGGCGTTGCCTGGCGCAATATAAATTTTTCCGGCTTTGGGCGACTGCTTAAGCTTCCAGGCTAAAGCGTGTTCCCGTCCTCCTGAGCCGATAATAAGGATATTTTTTGTCATAATCTAATAAATTAAAACCCCTCACCCTGCCCTCTCCCGCAAGGGGAGAGGGAAATGGTATTGCTAAAAAAATAATGCAGAAATAATTCCCAGCATTCCGCAAACTAGCCCAACTAAAGCGCCTCGTGTGGGGAGTTGTTTAGTGATTACATAGTCCAGCGCCGGTTCAAAAATTAAAATGGAGCTAATTGAGATTGCGCTAACAACCCAGATATTTTTAAAATATTTTAAGCCAAAAATGTATCCCGTGAGCAGGAAAAAACTTGCGGCTATAATTACGGGCAGCATCCGGAAAAAAGCGACGCTAAAGGAATGGTTGCTTATAAAATAGCCTTTGGCCGCGCCTATTTCCGCGGTAATGCCGAGTATCTCCCCGGCAAACAGGATTAAGATGGATAAAAGTTTCATTGTTTGAGTTTAAGGGATCCTTCGCCCTATAGCGCAGGGGCTCAGGATGACGCCAGCGAGAGCTTGGTTAAGACTTCAACGTAAAGCTGGTTTTCTTTGACTTTCAATCTTTGGTATAAGGATTCAACAGTATCGTCAGTTTTAATCTCTTCAAAACAACGTCCCAGTACCGGGCCAAAGTCAAAGTTTAAAGTCAGATAGTGAATTGAGGAGCCGGCATATGTCGCTTTTTGGTTAAAAAAGTTTTGGATGGCCCTGGTGGTCAGCATCCCTTTATTCCAAAGACCGTCGGTGTTATCGGGATTCTTTGCCGCGCCATCGGCGCTATCCGGAATTAATCCCGGATGGAGGTTTAAAATTTTATTCGGGAAGGCCAAAATGACTTCGTCCAAAATAATTTGTTTCCAGCCGGCCAGACAAATATAGCCCGGATTAAGTTTTTTTAATAATGGCAGAAGATTTTCTTTTTTTGGGCAAATCTCAATCGGCAAATTATGTTTTTTTGCGCGCTCCAGTCCCGGAGCATCGGCTTTATCGGAAACCACCGCGATAATCTCCGCGCGAATTTTTCTATCAGCAATACCATCTATAATGGCCTGGAGGTTGGTGCCGGTGCCGGCGTTGGAAATAAGGACAGCAAGGTTCATAAAGGTAATGACAAAAATTAAAAAATTGACAAAAACGGCAAACAATATTTATCTGTATAAGGTTGCCGTCCCGAGTGCATCCGAGGGATCCCTCACTGCGTTCGGGACGACACAAGAGTGTCGTTTTTGATCATTTACGTCGTTTTTGTCATTTTTGTTCATTTAAAAAAGGGTGCCTTCGGTTTTAACTTGATGATAGTGCGGTTGTTTAACATCGTTTTTCCGCTCGCCGATGTCCAGCGGGTACTCGCCGGTAAAGCAGGAAGCGCAAAATAAATCCTGGGTTAGGCCGGTGGATTTAATTAAGCCATCTAATGATAAAAAGTACAGCGAGGTCGCGCCTAAATATTCCCGGATTTCTTCCACGGTTTTGTGGGATGCTATAAGTTTTTCCTGCTTTGGGGTATCTATGCCGTAAAAGTCCGGGAATTTAACGGGAGGGGAGCTAATGAGCATATGGACTTCGGCGCAGCCGGCCTCAAACAGCATTTTAATAAGCTGGCGGGAAGTGGTGCCGCGGACTATGGAATCGTCCATAACAATAATTTTTTTGCCCTTTAAGACTTCGGTCAGCGGCGTGAGTTTTAGTTTTACGCCGAGGTCTCTGCTGTGCTGTTCGGGCTGAATAAAAGTCCGGTGGATGTAGCGGTTCTTTACCAGCGCCATTTCCATTGGGATGCCGGAGGCTTTGCTGTAGCCCGAGGCTACGGGGTAGGCGGTTTCGGGAACCGGCACTACTATGTCAACATCTATCGGACATTCCTCAAACAGCCGGATGCCGCAGTTGCGGCGGACTTCGTAAATGCTTTTGCCTAAAATGTTGCTGTCCGGACGGGCAAAATAAACAAATTCAAAAATGTCCACTTTGGTTTTTGATTTTTCAATTTGCACCGATTCAACTCCATCCGCTGTTACTATTATCATCTCGCCGGGGTTAACCTCGCGCACAAAATCCGCGCCCACGGTGTGGAAGGCGCAGGTTTCGGACGCAAAAACCGTGGCATCCCCGTTTATTTTACCCATACTTAATGGCCTGATGCCATAAGTATCTCTTACCGCCACCAGAGTATCTTTTGTCAAAATCGTCAAACAAAACGCGCCGGTGAACAGCGGGTAGCATTTAATAACCGCGTCTTTAATGGATAGCCCGTGTTGTAAATAGTAAGATAAGGCTTTGGTCATTAGTTCGCTGTCGGAGCAATCTTCCGTGGAAATGTCTTTGGCTTCCAAAAAATCTTTTAAGGCTTTTACGGAAGGCAGATTGCCGTTATGCGCCAAGGCGACTTCGTTATTTATGACCACGGGCTGGGCGTGCTTAATGTGCGAGCCTTCGCTTGTGGAGTAGCGGTTGTGGCCAATGGCAATGTGGCCTTTTAGGCTGGTAATGGTTTCTTCGTTATAGACCTGGGTAACCAGCCCCATATTTTTATAGCAGTCTATGTGGTTCCCATCGGCCGCCGCGATGCCCGAGCTTTCCTGGCCGCGGTGCTGGAGGGCGAACAAACCGTAAAACGCCAGGCGGCTCACGTCCAAATTTTTGCCAAAGATTCCAAACACGCCGCATTTTTCGTTAAAATGGTCAGTCATTTTGATGCTTAAATTATTTTAAATGATGAGACTCTCTATATTCTCTTACTTGGTGGCCAGCTGCGCGGCCTTCGTTGAAGGCTATTTTTAAGTCATTGGCCAGATTTAGATCGGTCAGCAACGGACTGTCTTTTGGAAGTTCGGCGAAAGGATTTTTTTCATCATCGCCGTCTTCACCCGCAAGATAGCCTGTATGATACATTTCAGTTAACAACTCCTGTTTAGGCGTCCCAAACCAATCGTGATCTTTATAACTGTCCCAATTAAAGGCCATAAGATTATTTCCCGCCGGAGGCGGCTCCGCCTCAGGCGGAAAAATAGTTAATTGCGTTTTTAAAAATTTGCAGGCCGGGGCCGAATTTCGGGAGGGGTCTGCCGGCTCTTATCAGCTTTTCTTTTATGAGCGGCCAGTTGGGGAGTTGGGTAAAGAACATAGCGCGTTCGGGGTGGGGCATAGTGCCCAGGATTTTGCCGTTGGCCGATGTAAGCATCGCAATGTCCAGGGTTGAACCGTTGGGGTTAGGTATTAAATTCTGATAATTGCACATTTCGCCTTTATAGTATACACCACCAATCATTTTTTGCTTTTTGATGGATTTAAAAGTTTCGTCGCTGGCCATAAATTTGCCTTCGCCGTGGGCAATGGGGAGGGAAAGGCGGCTAATGCCGCTTAGCCATGGACTTATCACCCTCCCCTGACCCCTCCCCTCCAGGGAGGGGAATTGTTTTGTCCTCCCCCTTGAGGGGGGAGGCGGGGTGGGGGTGTTGATTTTGATGTCCACCCAGCGGTCGGTGTAGCGGTTGTTGTCGTTAAAAGTCAGGACGCCGGGGAGCAGGCCCAGGTTGGTTAAAATCTGGAAGCCGTTGCAAATGCCAATTATAAGTTTGTCTTTGGCCGCGAACTCCAGTAAATATTTTTTTAAATGGTTATTTAGTTTGTTGGCGTAGGCTTTGCCGCTGCCTAAGTCATCGCCGTAGGAAAAGCCGCCGGGGACTGCCAGTATTTGATAGCGTTTAAGCAGGTTTGGCCTGTCAATCAAGCCGTTTATATGGACAATATCAGCTTGGCCCCCAGCCAGGTTAAAAGCATACGCGGTTTCCTGCTCGCAGTTTAGGCCGTAGCCTGAGAGGACAATAATTTTTGGGAGAGTTTTCATATATCTATAATCGGCGTCATTCTGAGGAGTGCACAAGGCGAAGAATCTTTTTATTATTTAAGAGATCCTTCACCCTTCGGATTCCCCGCGGAGCGGGATCCCGCTCCGCGGGACACTCAGGGCTCAGGATGACGCCGGAGAGAAGGGTGTTAGAAATCTTTAAATGTTGATCGATATGCCTTCAGAGCATCGGTAATCGTCAGTTTTACAATTTCCCGTTCCTTTTTATCAGT
>Ga0265325_10001796_pt1 | contig 14856 bp, 9 predicted proteins | sample 41420metaG_FD_202090 | JGI IMG/M metagenome (GOLD analysis project Ga0265325, IMG submission 202090) | Rhizosphere microbial communities from Carex aquatilis grown in University of Washington, Seatle, WA, United States - 4-14-20 metaG | ecosystem: Host-associated > Plants > Roots > Rhizosphere >...
GAAAGCGCATTGCGCTCAGAACGACATTCGCATCCTGGGCGACATGCCCATCTATGTTGCTCTCGACAGCGCCGATGTGTGGGCGGACCCGGGGCTCTTCGAGCTCGACGAAAACGGCAATCCGAAGGTCGTGGCTGGCGTACCGCCCGACTACTTCAGCGCCACCGGTCAACTGTGGGGCAATCCCATCTATCGCTGGCCCGCCCACGCGGCGAGCGGCTACGCCTGGTGGATTGCGCGCTTTCGCCGCGGCCTCAACGTGCTCGACATGATCCGCCTCGACCACTTCCGCGGCTTCGAAGCGTACTACGAGATTCCTGCGGGCGACAGCACGGCGGTCCGAGGCAAATGGGTGAAAGGCCCGGGTGCGCCGCTCTTCACCGCTCTGGAAGGAGCCCTCGGAAATCTGCCGATCGCGGCCGAGAACCTGGGCGTCATCACTCCCGAGGTCGAAGCCTTGCGCGAGAAATTCGGATTCCCCGGCATGGCCATCCTTCAGTTCGCTTTCGGCCACGACCCTCAGGCGCCGCAGTTCAAACCGCACAACTATCCGCATCATCTCGTCGCCTACACCGGCACGCACGACAACGATACCGTCGTGGGCTGGTGGAACAGCAAAGCCGGAGCCGGCAGTGTTCGCTCGCTCGCCGACGTGGAGAAGGAAACGGCCTACGCGCGGCGCTATCTGAGCACCGACGGCACCGAGATCAACTGGGTGATGATCCGGGCGCTCATGTCGTCGGTCGCCGACACCGCGCTTTTTCCCATGCAGGATGTACTCGGTGTGGGCAGCGAAGGCCGAATGAATCTGCCAGGATCTTCGTCGGGTAACTGGCGCTGGCGGTTTAGGGCAGAATCGCTGACACCGGCGGTCAGCGAACGCCTGCGGGAATTGGCTGAGACCTACGAGAGATAGCAGCGTTTGTCAGGGTACCCCTCCCCCCTCCCCTCATGTAGAATCAACGATTTACCCAAAAAATCCCTGCAAAGTCTTGATTCTAGATGGGTTAAAAGTATAGTCTTGAGCCGCAAGGGTTTACGTCTCAATGCCGCAGCCAAGGGTAGCCCTTCATTTTTCAAAGAACATTGCAGGATAGCTGAGCTATCGCCGCGCGATAATGTCGAGTTCTGGGCCCGACCTTCCAACGTAGGCGCGTTATCTCGCGCAAAGCAAGAAAAATACGCAGCCGCAAAAACTAAAGTAACCAGTTTCATTCTGGGATTGTCCACCCATATAGGGAAAAAAGCGCGATTTTTCCCATTGGGTTATCATGCTGGCGCGCAGGAGAGTGCATGTACTTCGAACAGTTCTATCTCGGATGTTTGGCCCACGCTTCCTATCTACTGGCGTCAGAGGGCGAGGCTGTGGTCGTCGATCCGCAACGTGATGTCGAGATCTACCTGGAGGCGGCGAAGAAGCAGAACGTCAGAATCCTCCACATCTTTGAGACCCATTTGCACGCCGATTTCGTTTCCGGCCACAAAGAGCTGGCCGAGCTGACCGGCGCCACCATCTATGTCGGGAAGGCTGCGGGCGCTACCTACCCACACGTGGATGTTCAAGATGGATTCGAGCTGCGCGTCGGCAAAATGCGTATCAGGGCGCAGGAAACTCCCGGCCACACTCCGGAAAGCATCTGCCTGATCGTCACCGACGAGGAGAAGTCGCAGCGTCCGTGGGCGGTGCTTACCGGCGACACGCTGTTCATTGGGGACGTGGGACGGCCTGATTTGTCGAAGACGCATCCTCCGCAGGAACTGGCGGGACTGATGTATGACTCGCTGCACAACAAGCTCCTGACCCTGCCTGACGACGTGCTGGTGTATCCGGCGCACGGCGCAGGCTCGCTGTGCGGGCGCAACATGCGGGCTGAGCGCTCCTCGACCATTGGGACCGAGCGCCTCACCAACTACGCACTGCAGATCAAGACCCGCGACGAGTTCATTCGGCAGATGACCAGCAATTTGCCGGCGCGGCCCGACTACTTCCTGGAAGACGCGGCCATCAATCGCGCGGGCGCAATGCCGCTGACGGAATTGCCGGAACTGAAGGCGGTTTCGGCACCGGAGCTGGAAACCATGCTGAAGGGCGGCGCAACCGCGTTGGACGTGAGGCCGGGCGATCAGTTCGCCACCGGTCACGTACCGGGCTCGGTGAACATCCCGCTCTCCGGACAATTCGCCTCCTGGGCGGGCGCGGTTCTGGGGCTGTCAGCACGGCCGGTGCTGATCGCTGACACTGCCGAGCAGATGGCCGAAGCGCGGGTCCGCCTGGCGCGCGTGGGCATTGAGGACCTTTCAGGTTATCTCGAAGGTGGCCTTGACGGATGGCGGCGGGCAGGATTTGCCTTGCAGCAGGTAGCACAGATTACGGCGCAAGAACTTGATTCTCACCTGCGCGGCGGCACATTGCAAGTGCTGGATGTTCGGCGAGAGGGCGAATGGGAAGGTGGGCACATCGAGGGCGCGGAGTGGTATCCGCTGGACCGCTTCAAAGCCTCGCTGCCACCGATCGAGAAGAAGCAGGCGCTGGCTGTGCACTGCAAGGGCGGCTACCGAAGCATCATCGCCTGTAGCCTGCTACAACGCGCGGGTTACGACAACATCGTCAATGTGATCGGCGGATTCGACGCGTGGGAGCAGTCGAAATTGCCGGCAGAGAAGGGCGCTACCGTCAGCGCGTAAGGAAGGTCTCTGGCCAAGCCAGTTGGGAGTGTCTCAGACGGCGTGCTGGCGGTGAACTTGTGATAAGGCGATGTTACGTCAGCTAATGCTCTCGCTATCGTTACTGCTCATAATCGAATGAAAATGCAGGTAATTGCTTCTTGTCCGATGAACTGAGTGCTCCGGGTTCAGGGCACATTCCGCACCAGGTTGGAACACGACGGTATGGTCCAGTGCCCACGACTTTTCGTGCCGCGAGAGGCTGAACGCGAAAGCAATCCCTGCTGCTTTGTCCGCCCAATAGATGAGTGGGCGCATACCATATGCTTCCGTCGTCCCCTTTGAGAGACGGTAGGCTTGCAGCTATGGAAACATATAATGGGCATCCGAATGAATAGGGTTACGGTACGTGGGTTCCCGCCTGAAGCTTACGAGACTACCTCTCGTCTCTTAGTGCACTCTCAAACGACTCTTGCGAATCGCACGAGAGTGAGTCTCTATCCCCGGATATGATTGAAAGCCAAAAGCGTTGTTCCAGTTGTACGGATTCAAATCATCCATCGCTTGGGGAAGCGTGAGTACCGTTATCCCCGAACTGGAACCGACAAAGAGTGTTTGCCCAGTGGAGTCCGACGCCATCAACGGTGCACTATTGAGCACAGGAGGCGGCGTCCATTGCAAGGTTTCTGGTGTCAACAGTCGAGCACGAAGCATGCCCGTCCGCGTGTCCCAAAACTCGATCGAATTGGATAACCCTGTAGCGATCACCTTACCCCCGGGACTAAACAATGGGCCCACAACTCCTCCGAAATCAACGTCTGCCACGAAAGGGTATTCGTTAAAATTTAGGAGATGCAAAGTGCTATCAAAGAGTCCAACTTCATCACCCGTGGATTGAATATCCGTGTCGACCGTGGCGAGTTGACTCCCCTCCGGAGACACCGCCAGATCACTCCAGAACTGGAAGCCGAAGGGTGCCGGTTGTGTGACCGTATAGGTGGCCGGATCGATGGCGTACACCTGCCCTGATGATATTCCTACGTCCACGCCATATATCGCGCTGCCGTCGCCTGAGGCGCGGATTATCGTGCCCATCTGTGCATGAACGCTACTGGTACTTAGCGTGGACAGGTTGATTTCGACTACAGGAAATCCGTTGATAAGCGCCTTGTTGTACTTGGTGATAGCTAGTGAAACTGGGTTGCTCACTCGGGAACTATACGGAATAACGGCGACGTTCGACGGGTTGTCGGGATCAAGCACTGCAACATAGTAGTTCGGAGACACCGCAATGATGCGCGAACCGTCTGGACTCAATCCCATGATGTAGTAGTTGGCCGTGCCTGACGGAGGCAATGGAATGGGAACTTTCCACGTGAGGGTGACGGGATCGAGCACGTCAATCTCCTGCATTTTCAGCGCGTAGAGAAGGTTGCGCCGTTTGTCGAACACCAACTGCAGTATGTTGGAGACCGGCACGACTTTTGCAGCGGGAAGATACTGAACTGCAGCGGAGATTGTTCCCTGACCATAGGCGCTGGTCACAGATAGGTCGGCCGTCTGCCCGGGTGCTCCCGGTGGAGCCATGAACTGAAGTCCCTGCAGCACACCAAACAGATTTCCCATATAAGAGTATTTGCCGGTCGCCTGTCCTCCGAGAGTGATAATCGGATGATCACTGTCGCCGGCCATCAGTCCAAAACCGAAAATATCCATTACATTGTTGCCCGTTGGAGGTAGCAGGTTGGCGCTCGGCGTGAATGGCGTAACTCCGTAGGAAAATGCGACCGCCCTCACCAGCCGATTGCCGTCAGGACCTTCACACTCTAGATTTACCGGGCCGGCAGTTGAGGAGGCAGGTACCATGATGGAGTTGCCTCCTGGTGTGAGCGGTGCCGGTAGTCCAGCCACGAAGAAGCTTGAAGTTACGGGGAATGTACTGCTGATCTGGACTGGGGCGGATGTGTTTAGAGCGAGTCCCGAGCTAAGAACCATCGGACAATCCGCCCCGGGCATTGGAGTGCCCATTTGCGTATTGGGAATCAGCGGTTGGGTCAAATCTACGGTTAGCACGCCGCCCGTTGAGGTCACAAACCCCCGCCAGTTGGAGTCCACTGCCATCAGCGTGTTGTCATTGCCGCTCGGTTCGACATCGGCTGAGAGATAACCGAGCGCCGTGTAAGTACTGAGGTCGATCATCTCAACTGCGGTCGGAAGCGGATATTGCATGATGAACTTGTTTCCGTCCGGGGCGAATTGGACCCTCGCCCTTGCTTCCTGGAAGCCATCGGGAATCTGCACCGTACCCAGAAGATGAAAGGACCTGTCCAATACGGTCAATTGGCTCGCGGAGGCTACGGCGATCTTGCTGCCATCCGCATTCATCGCGTAGCCGCGAACGCCATAAGCGTTCCCCGGCGGATTCACTGTTTCCAGCGGCACGGTCGTGAGGCTGTCGGAATCGGAGCTGTACAGATAAAACTGGTCTGCCGCGAACACGGCCCACTTGTGATCGGCACTACGGGCGAGGGAGTCCACATCAAAGCCCAACTGTGTAGTGGGCAGCAGTTTCGTGAAGGCGCCGGTATTGGAGTCCCACTCGATCAGGTACTGTCCACCTTCCACAATGTCGTTTGAGTCTATGCCCTGCTCCTGTCCGATAATCAGGACCTTGCCGTTCGCCAGCGCGACGACGTTAGGATAGAACAATTCATAGATAGAGAAGCCGTTTGGGACGGGATGAAACGTCACGGCCAGCGTATCTTCGTCAACCGTTGCAATTTGCTGGGCGGATGTGCCCACCACCAGCGTCTTGCCATCCGCCATCTGATCAATGCCCCACGCTAGCGGCAGGGTTACTCTGGACTGCACCGCGAGGTCGGTCCCTGAGAGTACGTCCAGCTCATTCATCCTTGCGTTGGTTGCGAAAAGCAGATGACGCTGCTCGTCGTAAAAACCGTGGCCGAGGCTTCCGCCGATCAGGCGGAACCTGTCGGGCATCGCTTCGCCGTTCACAGTGAGAGAGAGCGCTGCATTCGCTTGCAGAGTGCCAGAAGTGGCTTGCACCGTAACATTCACTTGAGCAACCTGAGCGTTCGCAGACGCGGTGAATTTGAGTGTACCCGGATTCGTAGGCGAGACTGAGAGCGGCGAAGGCGAAACACTAACTCCTGCCGACAGATCCGACACGGTGACCGAGGCCGAACTGGAGAAGCCATTCTGCGGCACCACTGTTACCGTGACCGACGCGTTTTCGCCCCGGTTCAGTGACAGGTCTGAAGGCGACACTGAAATGATGTAATTCGGTGGTGGCGGGGTCTGGGTGTTGCCTGAACTGTTGCTGTTGCCGCCGCATCCCGTGAGAAGAACTAACAAGAAGAAGAAGAAGAAGAAGAAAGAAGCCGAAACTAGTTTGTACATGAAAGTTCTCCTCTGGCCTTAACTCGGATCGCGGATTTGTAGGCACACCAACCGCAGCGCTGAACCCCTTAATCTCAGTAATCGCTTGCGAAATCCAGTCGCATTGACTAAGGTACGGGAGCTTCCGGAGAGCGTCAGTGACCTGAATCACGGGGTCATAGGTCGCAGGTTGTTGCCCGGCGCGCCTCGGATTGCTGCTTCTTTGCTCACGCCTTTGGCAGTCACCGTTGTAAGCGTGAGAATCTGCTTCGGAGTCTCCCGAGTCACCTTGGATAGTTCTCCGGTGATAATGCTCGACCCGACTGTGCTCAGCGGCAGGCGATTCCAATGTGGAGATGGCAGTGTGATGTATCTTCTGACGCGACCCGGCGAATTTTGAGCCAGGTGAAATGTTAGTCTTCGGCACAATCGGAAAGGAGATTGTGCGTGAAGAAGAAGCGGTTTTCCGTAGAGCAGATCGTGGGGGTACTGAAGCGATGACGCATGGCTTCGGTTAGGAACCTCACGCCAGCCTCACGTAGGCGCGAAGGCCAAATGCCCACCTTACAATTTGCTATTGCCAACAGACCTTACCGAACGTTACTCCGGCGTTCATAAACGGCATATTGTGCCGCCGAGCGCGGTTTGCTCGCAAAGGACGCAGTCATCTTCACACAAGGAATCCTAAGAGCGGGGGCTTTGGGCTGGAGTCAGGCCCAAGGCTACCACAGGGCCTGCGGGAGATGCAGCCGTCTCCTTGCCTCAGGGGCTAACGCCCGGCCTTATGTCGGGTACTAACGGACGGCCTAAAAGCCGCCCACTTCAAAGAACCAGACCTGGTCAGAGCTTCCCTGATTGCGATTGCGGGATGACTGTCCGTTTCAGAGCGTGTCTAATCCAATCTGGAACTCGTACGCGCCGGCAGCAGCGAATTGTGTTGCCAATCACGAAAGCGTCCGTTACTTTTCTCGCATAAACATGCACACAATCGAGGAAGCACTGCAGCGCTGGATCGGCGCCGGTGTGCTGGACGAATCGACAACCGAACGTATCCGCCTGTTTGAAGCATCGCGGGAGCGGCCGGCTGGTCTTCGCTGGCAAGTTTTGCTGGCGTTGATCTTTGGCGGCATTCTGCTGGCCGCTGGGGTCACCTTGTTCGTCGCGGCCCACTGGGACGAGCTGTCGCCCACAGCACGATTCGTTGTCGTCCTGGGAATGCTGACGGTCCTGCATGTAGGCGGTCTGCTGGCGCGTCCGTACTTCGAGTGGCTGGCGGTCACGCTGCACGGCGTGGGCACGGTTGCGGCGGGCGCCGCAGTGGCTCTGGTCGGACAAATCTTCAATATCCAGGAACACTGGCCCGCAGGTGTGCTGCTCTGGGCGCTGTGCGCCCTCGCGGGATGGGCGCTCTTGCGCGATCAGGTGCAGCAAACCATCAGCCTGCTGCTGGTGCCTGCCTGGATTGTCTGTGAGTGGTCGGCCCGCACCGATGGGTATCGGGGCTCTGAACTTTTCGCGGAACGCATGGTCATGGTCTTTGCGGCGCTGTACTTGACGGCATTTCTTCAGACCAAGAAGAAGCTGGTTTTTGGCCTGCTGTTTGGCGCAGCGAGTGTTGCGCTGGTAGTCAGCACGGCTATGCTCACCGAGTTCTACTGGGGGTGGTACGACTGGGAAAAGACGCCGAAGATGCCAGCTTCCCTTCTGCTCCTAGGCTGGCTATGTATAGCCGTCTTGCCACTGTTGGTTGGCTGGAGGCTCTACCGCCCATCCGTTCTGCCGGTCATGGTGGCGCTGCTGGTGGCAGTGATTCTGCCGCATCTCAACGGGATGTCAGAGCGTGAGTACTGGCGCCACGCGACGCCAACCCTGGCGGCCCATGCCCTGGTCGCGTTGGCGGCAGCGTTTCTGACCTGGTGGGGCGTCGAGCAACGCAGCCGCGCGCTCATCAACTACGGTATCGTTTGTTTCGCAATTGCAGTGCTGTGGTTCTACTTCTCCAGCGTTATGGGCAAGCTGGAGCGTTCTTTCAGCTTGATGGTGCTGGGAGTACTGTTCCTCGCCGGCGGCTGGGCGCTGGAGAAAACACGACGCAAGTTGGTGCGCCACATCTCGGAGGTGGCATGAGCTCCCGCGCCCGAGCCATCGCTCTACTGGTGATTCAGTGCCTGCTGGTTTCCTCGATCGCGGGGAAATACCTGTACGAACGCGTGACGCGGCCTCGGGTTTGGGTCAAAGTCGCGCAATACGACCCGAATCTCCCGATGCGGGGACGCTACCTTGCGCTGTCGCCGGTTGTCGATGCTTGCATTTTGCCTCACGACCAGGAATCGTCAACACACTGGAAGGACAAAGATGGCCAGGAGAAGATCTTCAATTGGCATTGGCGTGTGCGCACCTACGCTCGTGATGGGAAACTGGTGGTCGAAGATGCCAGGGATGTGTTGCCACGCACGAACACGGAGACCATCTGGCTAAACGGCGACGTAGCCTGCGATCAGGCGCGGCTTTCGGGGGTGGATTTCTTTATTCCCGACACCGCGAAGAGCCCATTTCCGCTGCAAAAGGGCCAGGAGCTGTGGGCTGAGGTCACGGTACCCCCGGTGGGGCCGCCACGGCCCATTCAGCTGGCGATCAGCGGCAATGGCGAGTGGAAGCCATTGAAGTTGGATTGATGTCGCGAGTGGCGTTGCTGGACAAAGGCGAGGTCCCTCAGGGGCTAAAGCCCTTTCTCAATTATTTGCAATTCGGCACGACTAAAGTCGTGCCCTGACGCGTAAAGACTTGCCAGTTGCGGCACGGCTTCAGTGCCTGTGTGAGAACCTCTGCCGCCCCTACGGGGCTCGGGTCAATTTCCCACTCTACCCAGCGCTGAAGCGCTGGGCTAACTTCTTTCGCGCCTACGGCGCTGGGTTCCCAGCCACTTCATCCCACTGCCGCTGTCGAAATATAGTTCTTACGCACTCACTAAAGCCCTTCCTCAATTATTTGCAATTCGACACGACTAAAGTCGTGCCCTGACGCGTAAGACTTGTCAGTTGCGGCACGGCTGAAGCCGTGCCCTTTCAAAGCCTAAGAGTGCACTCGCTCAGGCGCAGACCGCTCAGCCCGTTCAGTAGCCGTGCTCGCTGCCTTCTTCCAGCCTCACCTTGCCGCGGAACATGCGATAGATGAAGGTGAAGTATCCGATGGCGAGGAGCATGCCGAGGCTCCACCAGATCAAGCCAACGCGCAGCCCGTAAGCGCCAGTGGCTGTGTTGTAGATGGTGAGGCTGTACTGCGCGCCGGTGCTCGCCGGCAGCACGTTGGGATAGAGCGCGAATGCCGCTCCCACCAGCATTCCGACGATATATCCGCACGACGCCAGGAATGCGCCCTTCGCGTCGCGCCGGGAATAGGCGTAGAACATGTACGCCAAGCTGGCGAATACGATGACCGGGACGATGTATCCGATGGGCCACTTGTGAAAGTTGTCAAGTACGGTTGGAGCGATGTAGACGGTCGCAATCAAGCTCACAATCGTGAGCAGCAACTGCACCGGCCACAACGCGGACGCAACATTGCGGGCGCGGAAGTTCAGTTCGCCCTCCGTCTTGGTAGCGAGATAGAGCGAGCCGTGCACGACCAGCGTCACCAGGGCAACAACTCCACAGATAACGGTGTACCAGTCGAGGATGCCGTTCTGCTCGCCCACGCGCCAGTTCGTCCACAGTGGCTCAAAGAAGTAGCCGTCGGCATTGAGCGGAACGCCGCGCACGACATTGCCCAGGGCAGCTCCGAAGAAGATTGCCAGCAGGATGCTGGCCAAGGCGAAGATGCCGTCGAAGAACTTCTTCCACATGGGTTCGCCAATGTGGGTGCGGAGTTCGATGCCGATACCGCGCAGCATGAGCAGCCACAAAACCATCATCAAGGGCAGGTAAAAGCCGCTAAAGCTAGAGGCATACAGCAGGGGAAACGCGAAATACAGGGTCCCACCGGCCGCCAGCAGCCACACTTCGTTGCCGTCCCAGACCGGCCCGATGGCGCGTAATACGGTGCGGCGTTCGTCCTCGGTCTTGGCGATGAAAAGATGAACTGCCCCGGCCCCGAGGACGAAACCGTCCAGCAGCACGTAAACCGCGACCATCACTGCCACGATCATGAACCAGAGTGTTGCCATGGCTATGCCACCTCCGCCGGAATCGCTTCGACTGTTTTGCGTGGCCCGGTACTCGAAGGTTCAGGCCCGTGCTGGATCTCGCGCGTAATCAGAAACAGGAACAGAATGGAGAGCACTGTGTACATTCCCAGGAAACCCAGGAAGCTGAACCAGCCATTGCCCGCCGAGACCATCTTGGAGTAGCCGTCGACGGTGCGCATCAGGCCGTAGACCAGCCAGGGTTGGCGGCCGAACTCGGCGGTCATCCAGCCAGCGGTGTTGGCGATGTAAGGAAGCGGGAATGCCAGCAGGAGGATCCAGAGCATCCAGCGAGCCTGAAACAATTTGTCTCGCCACAACAAAAACGCCGAGATGACAGAGACGGCGATGAAGATGGTGCCCAGGCCAACCATGATGTGGTAGGTGTAGTAGAGCAAGGGAATGTTGTCGGGCCAATCTTGCTCGGGAAAGTGGCTGAGCCCGCGCACTTCCGCGCCCCAACTGCGCCAGGTCAGGAAGCTCAGCGCCTTGGGGATGACGATCGGATTGTCGATCTTCCGTTCCGGGACGTTAGGCTGGCCGAGGATGACCAGTGGCGCCCCGGGTTGTGTCTCCCACAGGGCCTCCATGGCGGCGAGGGTGACGGGCTGGTTGCGCGCCAACATGCGTCCCTGGGCATCGCCGGTTGGGAAGAGCTGTAAGACGCTGGCGACCAGCGCCGCAAACACACCGACGCGAACGAAGATACGGCCCTGCTCCAGGTGTTTCTGGCTGAGCAGGTAGAAGGCTCCGACCGCAGCCATTACGAAGGCTCCGGTAACCAAGGCGCCGCTCATGTTGTGCGCGTACTGCCACCACGCCCAGGGATTCAGCACCAGGGCCCAGAAACTGGTTAGCTGCACCGAGCCATTGGCGGTGCGCTCGTAGCCGACGGGATTCTGCATCCAGGCATCGGTGGCGACGATGAAATAGCCGGACAGCCAGGCGCCCAGAAACACCATCAGAGCGGCAAACCAGTGCTGGCCTTTGCTGAGGCGCTTCTCGCCGTAAAGAAAGAGCCCCAGGAACGTGGACTCGAGAAAAAATGCGAAGCAGCCTTCCATGGCCAGGGTCTGGCCAATCACGCCGCCGGCGAAGCGCGAGAAGTGCGACCAGTTGGTGCCAAACTGGAATTCCATGGGAATGCCAGTGACGACGCCGATGACGAAATTGATGCCGAAAATCTTGGCCCAAAAGCGGGCGGCCCGGTCGTAGCGGTCGTCGTTGGTCTTGAGCGCCAAGGTCTTCAGGATCACGATCAGCGGCGCCAGTCCCATCGTCAGTTGCGGGAACAGGTAGTGGTAGGTGACCGTGAACGCAAACTGCAGGCGGTGGATCAAGAGTGCGCTATCCATGCATGGTCCTCAGATGAAGAGAGTTGTTCCGATAGACAAGGCGGCCTGGCGGCGCGCGCGACGGCTCCGGAAACAACCTTGCCGTTATTGTTGGACAACAGGGGCACAGCAGGCAGTGATTCACATCACATGGCGCAGAAAAGTCAGCTGTGGCAGGAGCCGACTCCGCGAGTCGGCCACGAACGGCTACCGAGTCTTATGCTGCGAGTTCGGGTCTAAACTAGTGCCAATGCGTGTATCCATTTCAAGAGCGCTGCATTTTCTGATCCTGCTGGCGATTGCGATGTCGATTGCGCTGAGTCCGGCCAGCCTGTCGGCCCAACAAGTCTCAAAGCGACTCATCTTGAAGGACGGCTCCTACCAATCGGTGGTGAAGTACGACATCCAGGGCGACCGGGTGCACTATCTCAGCGCGGAGCGCTACGAGTGGGAGGACATTCCCAGTACGCTCATTGATTGGGACGCCACCAAGAAGTACGAAGCCGACCTGAGCAGCGGCAAGCTGGTAACGAAGGTGGAAGAAACGCCGGAGGAGAAGGAAGAACGAGAGAAAGAGGATGCCAACTCGCCCGAGATCGTGCCCGGACTACGGTTGCCAGGGAGTGGAGGCATATTCCTGTTCAATCAGTACCAGGGCAAACCGGAACTGGCTGAGATTGTGCAAAACGGCAGCGAACTGAACAAGAACGCCAAGAAAAGCACGCTGCGGGCCGCGATCAATCCTCTGGCTGGTGCGAAACAGAGTTTTGAAATCAAGGGCGAGCATGCGCAAATCCAGTCCCATGTGCCCCGGCCCACGATCTATATCGACCTTGACGAAGGTCCGGAGAACAATGCCGTCCCCGCCGGCGAGCGCTTCCGGCTAGTTCGCGCCGATCCGAAGAACGGTGTCCGCGTGGTCGGAAACATCAAAGTTAGCGTCTCAGGCAAAGCGAGCCAGCAGACGAACTTCGTGCCCGCGACGGTGGAGAAGATCAGCACGGGCGAGTGGATAAAGCTCACTCCGTCCGCCGATCTTGCAGCCGGCGAGTACGCGGTCGTCGAGATGCTGGGCCAGCAGGAGATGAACCTTTACGTGTGGGATTTCGGCGTCAACCCCAATGCGCCGGCGAATCCCAACACGTGGCAACCGGCGGCGAGCGCGCAATCTACTGAGAAGTGAAATCAACGTTAGCTGAAACCGGTAATTTTTGCTGAAAATGAAGGGGTCCGGCTAGTCGTGTCCGGCCTCGAGGCCGACAACTCCAAAGCCAGCCACCGCGATATTGTCCCGGCCCATCTGTTTCGCCTGATACATCATTTCATCGGCGCGCTGAACAAGGTCTTGCGGCGTCAAAGCATCGGCGGGATAGCTGGCGATCCCCATACTGGCCCGTAAGGACAGGGAAGACGTTTCACCAACGGACCACTGTTTGGTGTGACACACACGTACCAGGCGCCGCGCGACGAGCAGCGCGGCAGCTTTCGAGGTTTGTGGCAGCAGAATGACGAACTCATCGCCTCCGTAGCGGAAGGCGCCATCCACCAAACGAAGGTTTTGACGCAGGCACTGGCCCACCTGGCCCAGCAGCTTGCTGCCAATCAGGTGGCCAAACTCGTCGTTGACACGCTTGAAATTATCGAGATCCATGAACACGAGACTAAATTCGTATCCGAAGCGTTCGGAGCGATGTATCTCTTCCGTAAGAACGGTAAACAGATGCCGCGCGTTGTACAGGCCGGTGCAATCGTCGATGACACTGAGCTCCTGGATGCGACTAACGGCACGGGCGTTTTCGATGCCGATGGCCGCATAGTCGGCGAGGGTATGCAGCAGCATCTCGTTGCGGAGATAGACTTGCACGTCGATGTTTGCCAGCAGAATGACCCCTAGTACTTTGCCTGCCGCGCGCACCGGCATGCAGGCTACGGAACAGCCGTCGGCAAAGAAACCATCGTTGCTGGCCGGTTGAATCCGGGCGTCCTGGTTTACGTCGGGGACGACCAACGATTCACCGTGCTGGATCACCCATTCGGCAAGCGTTTCGCCCTCTCGCAACCTCAAAGCGCTGATGCTCTCGGCGCCCTTCCCCACCGTCGCCGCGTAATATTGTTCCCCGCTGGCCTCGTCGAGGATGACCAACGACCACGTCGCCGGCTCAAAGTAGGCGGCCATCTTCTCCATGATGGTTTGCAGGATAGTGTCGAGGTCGAGTGACGACGTGAGGGCTTTCGCGACATCGTGGAAAATCTTCAACTCGTACGAATGGCGATCATTCCCAGTTGCTGGAGACGACATGCGAGCACCTTGGCAGACACGGGTCCGCCCCCTGCATCGGATGGAATAAGCCCGTTACACTCCCGAGAGGGTGCAGCCAGTAAAGAAACCGTTGCGGCGCATCCATATTACCGAAAAAGCGAGTTCCTTCCCAACCCATCGACTATCTTGTTCATCTGGTCCGAAGTGGGTGTCAGAGTTGGCTGAGGGCCTCAACTTACTGTATCGTAAGGAGTTTTTCGTTTCCGGTTTGACACTCCCGGCTCTAGTTCATATGATTCGACCAAGATCGCAGGTAAATCTAATTGCGCCAGTCATTTGAACAAGGCGAGAAACAGGCGAGTGGCTTCGGCGAGCGGTTGCGTCGGGAGCGCGAGATGCGCGGCATCTCGCTCGACGATATTACCGCAGCGACCAAGATTGGCAAGCGACTGCTGCGCGCTCTCGAAGAGGAACAATTCGATCTGCTGCCCGGCGGAATCTTCAACAAAGGTTACGTTCGCGCGTATGCCAAGTACATTGGCATTGATGACGACCAGGCGGTTGCCGAATACCTGGCGGCAGCGGGCGAAACTGCCCCGGACGCAAGCGAGATCGCCGAACAAACCGCATCCGGACGGCTGCTGGAAAGAGTTCGGCGCGACGACCCTGACGGCGGCAGTCGACGGTTCCCTTTCGTCTTCGTTCTCGTTCTCTTTGTGGTGATCGCAGCAGCCGCAGGCGGTTGGCGGCTTTATCGTGAGCGGGTGCGGGAAAGAACACTTAACGTCGCGGAAAAGGCGGGGGCTTCCGCGCCAGCGCCTGCTGGCTCGAGCGGGGCGGAAACGAACGCTCCTCCAGCTCAAAGCGGGCCGGCGGTTCCAGCCTCCACTGAAAAGACATTTCCGACGTCGGCAGCTCCAACCGGCCCGGCCAAATCAGTGAGCGGGCCGGCAGTCTCCCAACCAGGTTCGGCGCGGCCCGCAGCTACATCGTCCCCACAGCCAGTCTCCACGACTGGC
>Ga0265325_10001798_pt1 | contig 14847 bp, 17 predicted proteins | sample 41420metaG_FD_202090 | JGI IMG/M metagenome (GOLD analysis project Ga0265325, IMG submission 202090) | Rhizosphere microbial communities from Carex aquatilis grown in University of Washington, Seatle, WA, United States - 4-14-20 metaG | ecosystem: Host-associated > Plants > Roots > Rhizosphere...
TAGACCTGGCTGGCGCCGGCGCCAAGCGCCGACTCGCGGATGGCGCGGCGCTCGACCTGAGTCGAACCGCAAGGCACGCAAATGATGATGCGGGGACTAGGCGAAAAGAGACGCGAATCGTGCACCTTCTTGATGAATTGCTTGAGCATCTGCTCAGTGACGGTGAAGTCGGCGATCACGCCATCCTTCATCGGCCGGATGGCGGTGATATTGCCAGGCGTCTTGCCAAGCATCTGCTTGGCAGAGTGGCCCACCGCCTGGATGGTCTTCTTGGCATTGGGCCCACCCTCGGTACGGATGGCCACGACGGAAGGTTCGTCAAGGACGATGCCCTTGCCACGGACGTAGATGAGCGTGTTGGCGGTGCCAAGGTCGATCGCCAGATCGTTGGAAAAATAGGAGCGCAGGAGGCTGAACATCGGGGATTCCGCTGGTGATAAGGCGCCGTCGGGGGGACGGCTAAAATAGCTTATGATAGCGCATCCTACCTAGCAAGATAAGTCGCAGTCGGTATGTCTCTAAACCCCGAAGAGGTTCGCCGGATCGCCCATCTGGCGCGCATCGAAATCTCGCCCGCCGAAGTCGAATCGACCGGCGAACAGTTGAACGGAATCCTCGCCTTCATCGAGCAGCTGCAAGGCGTCGATACCGCCGGTGTCGAGCCGATGGCCCATGCCATGGACGTCGCTCAGCGGTTGCGCGAAGACCGGGTCAGCGAAACCGACCGCCGGGCAGCGTTCCAGGCCATCGCGCCGGAAACCGAAGCCGGGCTGTACCTGGTACCAAAGGTCATCGAATGATCGGTTCCAGTCTCAAACAGTTGGCCGCCGCTCTGGCGGCAAGACGGATTTCTGCTGTCGAACTGGCCAGCCAGTTCCTCGACCGCATCGAGCGCCTTAACCCTACGCTAAACGCGTTTATTACCACCGACCGTGAGCGGACACTGACCGCGGCCCACCAGGCCGACGCACTGCGCGCCCAAGGCAGTGCCGGCCCGCTGCTCGGCGTCCCGCTGGCCCACAAGGACATCTTCTGCACCGAGGGCTGGCTGACCACCTGCGGCTCGAAGATGCTGGCCAATTTTGTTTCGCCCTACGACGCCCATGTCGTTTCGCAGCTGAAAGCCGCCGGCACGGTCATGCTCGGCAAGCTCAACATGGACGAGTTCGCCATGGGCTCGTCGAACGAGACTTCCCACTTCGGCCCGGTGAAGAATCCCTGGGATACCACCCGCGTTCCCGGCGGCTCTTCTGGTGGCTCGGCTGCGGCCGTTGCCGCCGGTCTGACGCCGGCTGCGACCGGTACCGACACCGGAGGCTCGATCCGCCAGCCGGCGGCCCTGACCGGGATCACTGGCCTGAAACCCACCTACGGTGTCGTTTCGCGCTACGGCATGATCGCCTTCGCGTCGAGCCTGGATCAGGCGGGGCCCATGGCCCGCTCGGCAGAAGACTGCGCATGGCTACTCAACGCCATGGCGGGCTTCGACCCACGCGACTCGACATCCCTGCAGCGGCCAGCGGAAGACTACGCGCAGACGCTCGATCAGCCGCTCACGGGGCTGCGTATCGGCCTGCCCAAGGAATTCTTCGGCCCCGGCATGGACGACGACGTCCGTACGGCTGTCGAAGTCGCGCTCGACGAATACCGCAAGCTGGGAGCCGTCACCGTCGACGTCGATCTGCCGAATTCCGGCCTCTCGGTGCCGGCCTATTACGTCATCGCGCCCGCCGAGGCCAGCTCCAACCTGTCGCGCTTCGACGGCGTTCGTTACGGCCATCGCGCCGCCGAATACGGCGACCTGCTCGACATGTATTGCAAGAGCCGCGCCCAGGGCTTCGGCGCCGAAGTCAAGCGGCGGATCCTGATCGGCACTTATGTGCTCTCGCACGGCTACTACGATGCGTACTATGTGAAGGCGCAGAAGATTCGCCGCTTGATTGCCAATGACTTTGCCGAAGCCTTCAAGCGCTGCGACGTCATCCTGGGGCCGACATCGCCATCGGTTGCCTTCGCCGTCGGCGCCAAGAGTTCCGATCCGGTGCAGATGTACTTGGCCGACATCTACACCATTGCCATCAATCTGGCCGGCTTGCCGGGCATGTCCCTTCCCTGCGGCGCAGGCTCCGGCGGCATGCCGGTGGGCCTGCAAATCGTCGGCCCGTGGTTCGGCGAAGCGAAGATGCTCAATGCCGCACATCGCTACCAGTTGGCGACCGATTGGCACCGCAGAATGCCGGAGGGTCTGCCATGAGTCGCGAAGCCCAGTGGGAAGTGGTGATCGGTCTGGAGACCCACGCCCAGTTGCAGACACAGTCGAAGATCTTTTCCGGCGCAGCGACGGCGTTCGGCGCCGAACCGAATGCGCAAGCCTGTGGCGTCGACATCGCGCTGCCCGGCGTGCTGCCGGTGCTCAACCGCGAGGCCGTTGTCTGCGCCATCAGATTCGGCTTGGCCGTGGGCGCCGCCATCGCGCCACGCTCGATTTTTGCACGCAAGAATTACTTCTACCCCGATCTACCGAAGGGCTACCAGATCAGCCAGTACGAGATCCCGGTGGTCTCCGGCGGCCTCATTTCGCCCGCCGACGGCCGGCCGGTACGCCTGACCCGCGCCCACCTGGAAGAAGACGCTGGCAAGTCGCTGCACGAGGACTTCCATGGCAAGACCGGCATCGATCTCAACCGCGCCGGCACGCCGCTCCTTGAAATCGTTTCGGAACCCGACATGCGCTCGGCGGCCGAGGCCGTCGCCTACGCCAAGGCGCTCCACGCCCTGGTGCGCTGGATCGGCATCTGCGACGGCAACATGCAGGAAGGCAGCTTCCGCTGCGACGCCAACGTCTCGGTGCGCCGCCCCGGAGCGCCGCTCGGTACGCGCCGCGAAATCAAGAACCTCAATTCCTTCCGCTTCCTCCAGCAGGCCATCGAGTACGAAACCGGCTGGCAGATCAACGAACTCGAGGAAGGGCGCGCCATCGGCCAGGCCACCGTGCTGTTCAATCCGGACACGGGTGAAACGCGCGCCATGCGCTCGAAGGAAGACGCTCACGACTACCGTTACTTTCCCGACCCCGATCTGTTGCCGCTGGAAATCGCGCCGGAGTGGATCGGCGAGGTCAAGGCCAAGATGCCGGAGCTGCCGGACGCGATGCGCGCTCGCTTCGAGTCTCAATACGGGCTCAGCGCTTACGACGCCACAGCGCTAACGGCAACGCGCGAAACTGCAGGCTACTTTGAGGACGTCGTGGCAATCGCCGAAATTGCCAATTCGAAGTCCGCAGCGAACTGGATCATGGGCGATCTGGCAGCAAAGTTGAACGAAACCGACATGCCGATTGCGGCCTGCCAGGTCACGCCCGCGCAGATGGCGCAGTTGATTCAACGCATCGCCGACAAGACGATTTCGCACAAGCTGGCCAAGGAAGTTTTCGCTGCACTCTGGTTGCAGGAGGGGCCAGACGCCGACACCATCATCGCTGCCAAAGGCCTGCGCCAGATCACCGACACGGGCGCCATCGAAGTGATGATCGATGAAGTTCTGGCCGCCAACCCGAAGTCGGTCGAGGAATTCCGCGCTGGCAAGGAGAAGGCATTCAACGCCCTCATCGGCCAGATCATGAAAGCGACCAGGGGCAAAGCCAGTCCGCAACAGGTACACGACCTACTGCGCGAGAAGCTCGCGGGCTAGTGCGGTGGGGCAACTGTTGTCTTGTACTTGTCCAGCAAGTGCAGGTAATGCCGCTGCTCTTCGTCGAAGCGGGCCGCAATATCGGCGACATCCTTCTTGCGTGCCTCGATCGTCGCCTGAAAGCCAGCGACATCCGCTTCGTTGTCGCGAATCTGCGTCTTCAGTGATTCGGGAACCGGCTTCTTGGTGTAGAACTCGGTCTCCTTGGCCAACTCCCCGCGCCGGGCGACCGCCTTGTCGTAGCGATCCTGGACCGTCCGTAACTGGCTCTCGGCTTCGGCAATCGTCCGATCCCGCTTTAGCTCGATATCCTTGACGCTGGCGTAGCTCGCCAGCAGCGCCCGGTCGCGTCGCTCCTCGTCGGCAATGCGGCGCTCCTCGGCTCGCTTGCGCGCCGTCTCGGCCTCGCGTACGGCACGTTGCTCCGGGGTCAGTGGCGCTTCGTGTTGCTTGACGAGCGTGCCCTGACTACCGTACTCCTGAAAAGCGCGCGTGAGACATTGCGCCGGCATGACATCGCCGCAGATGCGGCGTCCGTCAGAACCAACGCAACAGAAGGTGGTCGCCGACGCCGGCAACACGAACGCCGAAATTGCCAGCAGCAGCGTCCATCTAGAAGACACCATAGGTCTCCCGATAATGCGCGACCGCCGCCAGGTTGCGCTCGAGTTCGGCATGCCCGTGCAAGTAGCCAATCAGGTCATCCAGGGTGGCGACGGCAATCACCGGGATGGCGAAATTCCTTTCGACTTCCTGCACCGCCGACAGTTCGCCAGCGCCTCGCTCCTGGCGGTCCAGGGCAATGACGACCCCCGCCGGGACGGCTCCCGCAGCGCGGATCAACTCTACGGATTCGCGTATCGAAGTGCCTGCCGAAATCACGTCGTCAACGATGAGCACCCGGCCGGCCAATGGCGCGCCGATCAGCTTGCCGCCTTCGCCGTGATCCTTTGATTCCTTGCGGTTGAAGGCAAAGGGCAGATTACGGCCGCGCCCGGCGAGGGCAACCGCGATCGCCGCGACCAGCGGAATGCCCTTGTAGGCGGGGCCGAACAAGACATCGAAAGCCACATCGGCGCCCTCGATCGCTGCGGCGTAGAAGCCAGCCAACTGTCCCAGTGAGGCGCCGTCATTGAACAGCCCGGCGTTGAAAAAATATGGCGACTGACGCCCGGCCTTGGTCGTGAACTCACCAAAGCGCAAGACGCCCCGTTGGCAGGCAAAAGCGATAAAGTCGTGGCTGGAATCCATACTTCGCAAGATATTGTACATGCTGCGCATTCTGACACTGAATCTCAACGGCATCCGCTCTGCCGCCGGCAAGGGCTTCTTTGCCTGGTTGGCGGACCAGCGGGCCGATGTCGTCTGCGTTCAGGAACTCAAGGCCCAGGAAGCGGATATCGGCCAGGCATTGCGTGCACCGCCTGGCTATCAGGCTTGGTTTCACTGTGCCGAGAAGCGAGGCTACAGCGGCGTCGGCATCTACGCCAGGAAGACGCCAGAGCGGATCACCGCTGGCATCGGCAACACCGAATTCGACGCCGAAGGCCGGTATTTGCGCGCCGACTGGGGCAACCTGTCGGTGATCTCGCTATATCTACCGTCCGGCTCGAGTTCCCCCGAGCGCCAGGCGGCCAAGTTCCGCTTCATGGAGCTCTTCTTGCCACATCTGGCTGCCTTGCGCGCCGAGGGCAGGGAGATTGTGATTTGCGGCGACTGGAACATCGCACACAAGGAAATCGACCTCAAGAACTGGAAATCAAACCAGAAGAACTCTGGCTTCCTGCCCGAGGAACGAGCCTGGCTCAGCCGCGTCCTCGGCGAACTCGGCTGGGTCGACGTCTACCGTTGCCTGCATCCGGACACTACCGGCGACGCCTACACTTGGTGGTCGACTCGCGGCCAGGCGAGGGCAAAGAATGTCGGCTGGCGGATCGACTATCAGATCGGCACTCCGGGCATTGCCGCCATGGCGAAGCTTGCCGGCGTTTTCAAGGATCAGCGCTTCAGCGACCATGCACCGCTGATGGTTGAATACGACCGCAGCCATTAGACCCTGACGCCTCCCCAGTTTGCAGCAAGGAGGCTGGCGGACGCCCCGGTCGGCGCCGCGGCCAAGGTCTTTCGGGCGCCGGCAATCCACAGGGCTGCCGGCAGTGACAATCACCGAGGATGGATGCCAAGCAGGCGCGCCAGCAGGCCACGCCGCGGCTTGTTCTCGGCCATCGGATGCTGGGCATGGTGGTTTCGATGGCTCCCATACCACTTGCCGAAGCGCATGTCGTGGGTCAGGATGTGGCCGATCAGCCACTTGTTGAGGAAGCGACGTAACTCGTAGACGCGTTCCTCGGTCCATTCGGAGCTGTTGCTGAGGAACTCTCCAACAAAGATGCTGAACTCCTCGTGAAGTTTGAGGTGCTGCTCGAAAGCGGGATAGCCACTGTTCTCCATCAGAGACTGCTCGTTGGTGAAGTGCGTGACCACATAATCGAGCAGCTTCTCGAGTGCCACGTCGATGGAACTGATATCCAGCGCCTTCACCAAGGCAAACAGCTGCCTGTGCTCGGCATCGATTTCCTCGATATTGATCTTGAAGGCGCCGCGCCACTCAATTACGAACGGTGCCCGTTTTTCTCCTTGCTCCCCAGCCATTTGCTTCCTCCTTTCGTCCTGCCACAACCTTCCCTGTTCGACAGCATCGATTGTGTCCCAAGGGAAATTAAAGCCACCGCGCGGCATATCCGGGCGGCGAATGATATCGCGCTTAGCTTGGGGGCAGTTCGGACGCTGAATACCCGGACAGCTCAGCGAAGATCCGCTGCCCGCAGGCAATCCGAGCGCTCGGATCCGTCTTGGCAACGACAAAACCGGGTCGCGCATCAACCACTCGCGGTTACTGCGCTGCCTGTGATGCCTCGTCATCCCCTCCCCAGTACGGTTCTTTGTTGTCGCAGCCGCCGCCTCGGCGCCTGGCGATCATATACCTCGCCGCACCATGCTGTTCGCATATTCGCCTTTCGTAATATCTCTGGCAATGGCCACGACAGGGCCCGCCAGACCATCCGTGTGGCGGTCGGGCGCCCTCGTGCTGCCATGGTTCCGGGCGACGTTGGCGGTCGCCCCACCTCTTTCATCGCCGGTCGTGTCATTTGCGCAAGCGGGACAAATTGGGTAGCCTGTGAGACGAACGTCATTGGACAGGAGAACAACATGAGCGAATTAACTGATGTCAGCAAGGAAAAACTGGTCGCCGATTTGAAGGTCGTGGTAGCCGACGCGGAGGAATTGCTGCGCATGACCGCCAGCCAGGCCGGCGATAAAGTCACGGAATTGCGCCACAAGGTCCAGGACCACCTCGACAGCGCCCGCGCCAGTCTCGCCGAAGCCCAGGCAGCGGCCATCGACAAGGCCAAACAGGTGGGCCATGCCGCCGACGATTATGTACACGAGAATCCCTGGCGCTCCGTCGGTATCGCCGCCGGTGTCGGCCTGCTCGTCGGCCTGCTGATCGGCCGTCGCTGATCAATGGCGGAAGCGATCCCCCGCTCCGGATTGCTGGCTTCAATACGCGGCCTGCTCACCACGGGGCTGGATATCGCCCTGACCCGGCTGGCGCTGTTCGCCACCGAAGTCGAGGAAGAGAAGGCGCGACTGCTGGCACTGATCGCCTTCGGCGCCGCGGCGCTCATCCTGCTGGCCGCAGGTCTGGTGTTCTTCGCAATCTTCATCACCGTACTGCTTTGGGATAACAACCGGCTGTTGATTTTGGGCATTTTTTCCACCTTGTTCCTCGGTGGTGGGCTACTGGCGCTGCTCGCTGCGCGCCGGCAGGCGCGCTCGCCATCGCGCTTGTTTGCCGCCAGCCTGGCCGAACTGGCGAAAGACCGCCAAGCGGCGACCGGCCAGGAATGACGGCCGATCGCATTGAATTGGCGTTGCGCAAGCAGCGTTTGCAGCTGAAGAGCGATATCTTGCGCGAGCAGTGGTGTGCGCATGTTGCCGGCCTGGAACCGGCATTCCGCACGGGCAACAGGATCGTCGATGGCGTCAGGTGGCTACGTCGCCATCCGCCGGCATTGGTCGCCGGGGCGGTTGCGCTGCTGGTCGCGCGGCCGCGATCGGTAGTGCGCTGGCTGCGCCGGACGGTGGTCGCCTGGCGCTCGTGGCGACGCCTGCGCGGCTGGTTGGGCGCGCAGGCCAGCGACTGAACCGGTGGCGGCAGCCCTCCCTGGCGCTGCTTCACCGGCACTGAAGTCTCCCGAGCCACAGAAAATCGCGCGAATTGCGCCGGAATCCGGTGCCTTTGCTGACCAACAGCAACCGGTTCCCTCGCCTACATTGGCTTGATGAGCCTTGCCCACCGTCTCCTCGGCTTGCTGGCCACAGCCTTGTTGGCTGCCTGCGCCAGCGCGCCGCCTTCCGATCTGAGCCACGGCACCAGCGGTCGGCGCGCCGATGTCGTCATGCTGGCGCTCGGCCTGGTGGATACCGGCTATCGTTTCGGCGGCCGTAACCCGCAGGCCGGCCTCGACTGCAGCGGCATGGTGGCCTATGTCTTCGATCACGCCATGGGGCTGCGCCTGAGCGGATCCGCCGCCGATATTGCCCGCCAGGGCCATGGTGTCGACCGACATCGCCTGCAGCCGGCCGACCTCGTTTTTTTCAACACGCTCGAGCGGCCGCATTCCCACGTCGGCATCTATATCGGCGACGGCCGCTTCGTCCACGCGCCGAGTACGGACGGTCGCGTGCGCATCGATTCTCTCGATCGCGGCTGGTTCGCCAGTCGTTTCGAGGAAGGTCGCAGTTATCTCGACTGACTGACAGCGGCCGCTTAGACGCCGTTGGCGCGGAACCAGGCCAACATGCGTCGCCAGCCATCCTCCGCCGGCTCCTTGCGGTAACTCGCCCGATAGTCGGCATGAAAGGCGTGCGGGGCATCCGGATAAACGATGATCTCGGATTTGCTGCCCGCCTTCTTCAGGGCTTGGCGCATCTCCTCCACCTGGTCGGCGGAGATGCCCTGATCCTTGCCGGCATAGAGACCAAGCACAGGCGCCTTCATGTCGGCGGCCATATCAAGCGGCCATTTGGGCTGGTTCGCGGTCGGTGCGCCTTCGAGCGCTCCATACCAGGCCACGGCTGCCTTGAGCGTCGGACGGTGCGCGGCATAGAGCCACACCGTGCGGCCACCGCGGCAGAAGCCGGTGATGGCCAGGCGCGCGGCATCGCCGCCGTTCTTCGCCGCCCAGTCGGCGCACGCATCGAGGTCTGACATGTGTTCGCGGTCGGTGGCAGCGGCCACAGGCCCGTCCAGGATGTCCTGGATATTGCTCATCTTGGCCACGTCACCATGGCGGGCATACATCTCAGCGGCGACAGCCAGGTAACCAAGCTTGGCCAGACGTCGGCAGATGTCCTTGATGTACTCATGAACGCCGAAGATCTCGTGCACCACGAGCACGATCGGCAACTGCTTGCCGGCCGCAGGCATGGCACGATAGGCCGGTAGGGGACCATCGGCCGTCGGAATTGTGATGTCGCCGGCGGTCAACCCATCGCTGTCGGTCCGGATTACCGTCTGCGCCATGATCGGCTGCATCGCCACCGCGAAACCGGCGCCGGCCGCCGTCACGATGAAGCCGCGGCGCGAAAAGCCGACCGACGGCACCAGGCTGTCGAATTCAGGATTTTTCATGTTCTGTGCCTCCGTCTGCTGGGAGCGCAGACACTACCCGCACTGCCGACGAAATTCAATCCGTCGTCGCCGTCAGATTCCCGCTCACGAGTATTCGGGTCGATTCCTCGTGATCATCAGTTTCCGTTCATCCTGCCCATTCGGCTCGGCGCCGCAATCGGGCTGACGGCAATAGCGTGCCCAAAGCCTACACATGAGCAGTACAACCCGTCTGATCGCTGTGTTCAGCTAAGCCGTCATTGGCGTACGCGCGTAGAGGTAAAGAACTGCCAGCAAGAGAAGCCAAGGGCAGACGGCACATGCAAGCGCAGTCTTGCACGTTGTCCCTCTCGGCGAACGCTGCGCTATAGCGCGTCGCCCGAATCCAGTACATCATAGTCGGGCTCCTGTAAATCCAAATATGACCTCGACGATTGGCTTGCCTTCGTCAAACTGAGCAGCAGTCAGCGTGAAGCAGACTTCAACATGATTGCAATCTTGTCTGGCAATTTCAAACGCTAGACGGGTTGGACTGAACTCAACCAATTGCAATTGGAAATGCCCTATGTACCCTTCATCATCAGACTCGACGTAGCATTGGTCTCCATCGAAAAACTCAAACTGACGTTGGAGCATCAAGTACGGTGCTGGTTGGCCAAAAGGGTCGAGTTGTTCTGGATCGCTATCTTCAGAATCAAGGACACCCTGGTAGTAATCACCGCTTGCAACAGCAGATGCGCTCCTGGGATAGAACTGCATTGTGGAGAACCGAGCGTTTAGCGTCAAGCCTGAAGGACCGCCCGGCGGCGAAGCCCGCGGGGAATCGGCAATCTATGATTGCCGGCGGTACCGTCGCAGCGCGGGCGGTGCGCCAGTGTGCGAGTTGATGCCGTCTTGAATGTTCATTCCGCCAGCACGCGCTGCCAGTACGCGAGTTCCTCGGCCTGATTGATGTCCCGCCAGCGCAGCACCTGTTCAAGGTCAAACGACGGGTTTTCGCGCATGCCACTGGCGGGCAGCGGAGCGTAGCCGAGCGCTCGCAGCAGCGGCTGCCAGCGCGCGTCAAGTCCGGCCACCCAAGCGGGCTGCCAGCAATTGCGCCATTCAAAGACCTTCCCGGCGCGATTGAACTGCCTCCCCCGGGGATCGGCACTCAACAGGTTCTGCTCGATGCGCTGCAGGTGACTCACGTCCGAGGTCTGGGCTGCCTGGGTCAGCTCCTTGGGCTGTGTGGGCAGCCCGATCCAGCGGCAGACCTGTTCGAGCTGGCCTAGCGGGTCCCGCTTCCAGTCCTCAAAACGCAGTAGGTACAGCGCTTGGGTGGAGCGCACGCTGAGCCAGGCACGCAGGTGCAGCCGCAGCATCTCGGCGTTGGAAATCGGCCCGCAGCGAAAGCTTTGGGCCAGAAACGCCGGCAGGTCAACGCTGGCGGGTAGACCCTCGTTTTGGCGCGCCCGCCGCCACTCCGAATACAGCGCATCACGTGGGTCGCGCAGCATGTACACGGTCTTGCCGCAGACGGGCAATTGCCAGGGGTAAGCATGGCTGAAGCGTGCAAGATGGTCCGGTCGGAACGCGAATACGCGTTCCAGGCGCAGGCAGGCCAGGGTCTGAAGCCAGGGCAGATCAGCGGCGACATAGCGTCGGCGACCTTCGCCCAGATCCTGCCATTCGCGCGCCGTGTCGTAGCCCCATAGATCGTCGATACGCACGCGCAGTTCCAGCAAGGCATTGGCCAGCCAGGCGGCGCCGCAGGGGAACTGCGGTGAGACCACATGCACGGTGACGGGCGAACTCATGGCCTAGCCTCACGCAGTTTTTGCCAGAGTGCCAGTGCCTGGTCGAGCTGGTCCGCCAGCGCCTGCGATCCGAAGCGCTGGGCGATGACCAGCTCAGCCTGGTCGGGGAACTGTGCTGGCTGATCCAGGCCTACGACCTGGCGCGCGGTGGTGGCGTCGTCAGCCTCACCGTATAGCGTCGGATTGCGCGCGCGCAACTCGGCCAAGCTGGCTTGCAACCAGACCTCGCCGTAGCGCGCATGCGTGACGCGGTTGAAGCGCTGCACCGCATGGAACAGTGAAATCGTGGCCACTATCACCGGCACGCCTTGTTGCGTGGCGAGTTGCGCCAGGCGCGCGATCCGCCAAGCGCGTCGTTCGCGCGATGCCAGGTCGTGTGAGATGGCGCCATCTGGCGCCTCGAGCGCGTCACGCAGCGCGTCACCATCGAGCAGCAGCGGACGCTGACCCTGCGCGCGCAATTTCTCCGCCAACGCCTGAGCGAGGCTGGACTTGCCAACGCCTGACAGGCCTGTGATCCACAACAGCGGGACACAGGGCCATTCAGGTTCGGAAGTCATGGCTGAATCCCGTTTCCGCCAAACCCCGCTCGGCACAACGCAGGTCGGTCTCACTGTCAATCTCGACCCAGCCACCGTCAACCTCGATACATTGCATGGCCTCGCCCGCCAGCAGCAGGCGTCGCAATAGGCTCGTCATATCCAGGCGGTCGATCGCTCCAGCGCCTTCTTCAGCTGCCCAGGCTAGCAAATGCTGGCGCGCGCGTAGCCAGGCTGTCGGCTGCAGATGCAGCAGACCCATGAACTGCCCTTGCACCTCCGCCAGCGAGGGCCGGCTTTGGCCGATGGACAGCAGGCGCTCTCCGTCGCGCACCAAGCTTTCGGCGTCGTCGAGCGGATTCGCGAAGCGGCGCTGCCAGAGCGCGGCCCACAGCCGGTCGATGGGCACTACCCAATCCGCGTTTTGGCGCGCCAGCACCCGTTGCACACAGCTAGGGCCATAGGCGCCGTCGCCATAGACGACCAGGCTGGGCGCCCGCAGCAGCCAGTCTTCAGCGAGCATCAGACTGCGCACCATATTGCCTTGCTGCCAGGCGGGATTGACGCGCACGGCGTCGCCCCATGCGCTGAGCGCTTCATGCCGCCAGCCGGCGACGATCAGAATGTCTTGGCAGCCATTGGCGCGCAAGGCGTCCAGCGTCCAGGCCAGGATTGGACGACCAAGAAGCGGCACCAGGCATTTGGGTCGCTCCTCAGTGAGTGCCTGCATGCGGCTGCCGCGCCCTGCTGCGAGGACGATGGCCTGGGTTGCGCAGGGAGGGCGCGAGTTCACGTGTTGCGGGCGGTCCAGACGCGGGTGACGTAGGGTAATTGCAGCGTGTCGCGGCCAGCGAGCAGCCGGCCGATGTCCTGAATGATGGCGCTGAGCCTGTCTCCAGCTTGGCGCTGCAACGTGGCGTGCGCCCGCCAGGCACGCAGCCATTCGCTGCTCGGCATGGTGACCGAGAAGCCTTGCTCATGGGCGCGTAGGTCGGTGAAGCCGCCATGGGCTTGCACGAGCCCGGCCGGCGAAGTGCGGCGCGTGCCGGAATCGAAGTGGGGCAGATGGTGGCGGATCACGGCTTCGACCCGTTGCTGCAGCGGATCGGCCAGATCGCGGTGATTCCACAGCGCGAGCCAATGGCCACCAGACTTGAGCACTCGCCCGGCCTCGCTCAGCGCGGCCTGCGGTGGCAGCACATTGAACGAGGAACCGTACGCAATCAGGTCTACGCTGCTCTGCCGCAGCGGCAACTGCTCGCCGAGAGCAGCGATCCAGGCGATGCGACTCAATTCGGGCTTGGCGACGGCCAGCGCGCGCATTGCGGCGTTGGGTTCCAACGCCGCAAGTTGCTGGCAGTGCCGGAGCAAATGGCCACTCAGTTTGCCGGTGCCGGCACCGACCTCCAGTGCCCAGGCTTTCGGTGGCAGATGCAGGCCTTGCAGCACCTGGTCGAGGAGATCGGCGCAATAGTCGGCGCGAGCATCGTAGCTCGACGCATGGTGAGTGTAGTCCCAGCTGAGCGGCGCCGTCATACCGCAGCCTCCTGCAACAAGGGCCGGGGAAGGCCAAACGCGTGCGCTATCCAGGGCCAAATCGCCTCTACATCGCCCTGGTCTCGCTCCGGGTGCCACATTAAGCCCAGCCAGGGCAATTGGCGGTGCCGCATGGCCTCAATGCTGCCATCGCTCGCCCGTGCCAATTCTTCCCAAGGCGGCGTCAAGGCAGTGATACCGAAGTCGTGCCAGGAGTTGACCTCGGCGTCGACGTCAGCACCGTGAACATGGTGCACGCTACGCACATGACCCGTGAGCGCGCTGAGGGCGCCGCCGCTGCGCAGGTGGAGCACCTGCATGCCGCGACACACGCCCAGTACCGGCAGCCGGTGTTTCTCGGCATGGTCGAGCAGGACCGCTTCCACTGCGACGCGGCGTGCGGTCGTCCGCGCGTCGCCCCCGCCGCTGAGGATGAAGGCGTTCAACTGCCAGCGCTGGACATAGGACAGCAGTTGCCCCGTGTTCTGAAGATTCGGCAGCCCCAGGAATGAAGCCGATGGCCACTTCGCCAGCAGCCAGTCGGCCCAGGCCGAGTCCAGCGCATCGCGCTCGAAAGCTTGTGTCTCGATCGGCCAATGGCGTTGGCTGATGCCGATGCGCAAGGGTTCGTCTGATTTCAATGCAGCCATAGGGCTCCCGCGCTGGGGTCGATCCGCGCGCGTTCGGCACGGCTGGCCTGACGCAATACGGCCTCGCCGCAGCCGATTGCTGCGGACAGGCCGAATTCCGCGCAGCGAATCGCCATGTGCGAATTGGCGCCGCCCCATGCGGTGATCAGACCGCGGATCGGATATTGAAACAGCCAGTCGTAGCCGGGATCGGCCTGACTCAGCACCACGATCGACTGGTTCAGTCGCTCGGGTGCCGGCTGCCTGCGGTCGCCAAGCAGCGTTACCGCACCCTCGGCCACCTGTTGGCCAATGAAGTTGGGCATCAGCCCGAGGCTATCGGACAGGTAGCGGTCCGACTCGCTGCACAGTAGCGGACCGACCTGCACTAGCGCCTCGCGCGCATGAAGCAGCATAGCTGCCTGAGCATCAGCGAGCCACTGTTTGGTTCGCTCTTTGGGCGGCAGTACCAGCCCCGCCTGAATTTGTTCCAGACTCAACCAGGAGGCTTGCTCGCGCTCAATACCCGCCGCACTAAGTTCGCTCGCGATACCGCCAAGCAGTTCCGACAGTTGGCGGTTCAGAGCAAACTTGCCCCATTCGCGCCACCGCGTGGCCTCTTGCACAAAGCGCACCCATTGCGCGGGGCTCAGCGCGTAGCCAGCTTCGGCAAGCAATTTCGCCAGCTTGCTCGCCTCGGCATTACGCAAGACAAAGCGCGCGGGCGCTCTTGGTGCTGTGACCTGCAGTAGGTGCGACTGCTCGGCCCAGGTCGGTCGGGTGATGTCGAAGCTGCCCGCGCGCATTCCGCCGTGCAGCATCCACCAGGATGGAACCGAGGTTTCGCCCATGCCCGCGATCGGTGTGCTGCGCGCCGCCACCTTCAGCTCGGCTGCACGTGGCGCAGCCAGTGCACCGCGACTTACCGCTGAAAGCAGCAAGGACTGCGCGACAAAAGCCAGTCTGGCCAACACAGC